>OIKE01000430.1_pt1 | contig 8569 bp, 3 predicted proteins | sample 1583641 | NCBI WGS metagenome assembly OIKE01 (sample SAMN02674698, study PRJEB24791) | human gut metagenome, SKBSTL036 | isolation source: stool | host: Homo sapiens | place: USA | reverse complement strand
CTACACGACGCTCTTCCGATCTTGATCGTATCAAGGGACGCAGTGATGATATGTTCATTATCAAGGGAGTAAATATCTTCCCGATGCAAGTAGAAAAGATACTCGTACAATTTCCCGAATTAGGCAGCAATTACCTGATTACACTGGAAACAGTCAACAACCAAGACGAGATGATCGTCGAAGTAGAATTAAGCGACCTTTCCACTGACAATTATATTGAACTGGAGAAGATCCGCAAGGATATAACCCGCCAATTAAAGGATGAAATATTGGTGACTCCCAAAGTTAAACTGGTAAAAAAAGGCTCTCTCCCGCAAAGCGAAGGAAAAGCCGTCCGAGTAAAAGACTTAAGAGACAACAAGTAACAATTCAAATTTCCATGTGCTAATATACCAACCGCTGTTCACCATGCGGAATGGAATATTAGCACATTATTTAATTAATATCATACAGCATGCAATTACTTAAAAAAAGAATTCTGCAAGACGGAAAGTGCTACGAAGGAGGTATCCTTAAAGTAGACGGTTTCATCAATCATCAAATGGACCCCGTCCTGATGAAATCAATCGGGGTTGAGTTTGTCCGCCGTTTTGCAGCTACAAACGTAAATAAAATCATGACAATTGAAGCCAGCGGTATCGCCCCAGCTATTATGACAGGTTATCTAATGGACTTGCCAGTCGTGTTTGCCAAGAAGAAATCACCCAAAACAATCCAGAATGCATTAAGCACAATTGTACATTCATTCACTAAAGACCGTGATTATGAAGTCGTTATCAGTTCTGATTTTCTCACTCCCGATGACAATGTTCTCTTCGTAGATGACTTCCTCGCATACGGGAACGCCGCATTGGGTATTCTCGACCTCATCAAACAATCCGGAGCAAATCTAGTAGGAATGGGCTTTATTATCGAAAAAGCCTTTCATGGAACTTATGGCTTTGGCAAGTGCAGTGAATCAGGAAGAACAGCGTTATGTATGTGAGGAATTTGAAAGTAATAAGGAATGATTCCTGTACTATATGCTGTTTTGAGATGAAGTCACTAAAGATGACATCAAAGCCAAAAAAGGTCGCGGAGACCAGTTAAAGAAAATAAAAAACTAATCTATCACACATAGATGTGTTAGATACTAAAAGAGGGTGAAATATGTATGGACTGGACGAGGTTTGATAATCATGGCGAATCAAATAATCATGCATTTGAAGTTATGTGCAATTTGCTCTTTGAGTCATGGTGTAAGGATACTTATGGAGAAGAATTGACTCATTTTTCGTTTGTGAATGGAGATGGAGGAGATGGAGGAGTTGAAGCATTTGCTTCTTTGACGAATGGCGATATAATTGCTGTACAATCCAAGTGGTTTCCTGAGAAAATCGAAGACGGACAAATAAGACAGATAGAAAAATCTTTTCAAACTGCGGTTGCAGTACGCCCCAATATTAAAGAATATGTTGTATGCGTTCCTAGGGATTTAGGAAATAAGCGGATTGTTAGAGACAGAAAGGTTGCAAATAATACAGAGTCAGATAGATGGGATAAATTGAGCTCTGATTTAAAAAAATCGAATCCGAATGTTAATATTATTCTATGGGATGAAACTTCTATTCAGGAACGTCTGACTAGACCGGAGAATCAAGGAATTTACAAATATTGGTTCGAGAATACGATTGTATTCGATGATCTTTTTAAGTTTTCATTTGAGAAGACTGTAAATGGATGGGCAAAAGCAAAATATATTCCAGAGATTCATACAGCGGGGTATATTCATAATCAGTTAGAGTACTTTGTAGGCAGTATAGAATTGTCTTTACGTCGATACGAAGAAATCTGTAAGTTCATTGCTAGAATGGAAGCGCTAATGCGTTCATATAAAGATTTATTGGAATTAGGAATTCCAAAAGCAGAAAAAAAATTACAGGATAATATTGAAAAAGATTTGATTATTATTAGTAAATGGTTGAGCGTTCTCGATTCTATTAGACAAGCTATTAAATTGGGAAGTAGAGTGAGCAAAATTACTGAAATATTTAGCTTAAATTGTTCTTCAGCGGATATTAGAAATTCTTCTTTACACTTTGGTAAGTATTTTCATTTTAGTGAAGCAGAAAAATTGTTGGAAAATATCGAGGATGATTTCTTCAATTTAGTACGTTTGATAGACTATCGTGATGATAATAAAATTATTTTTTTAGGAATGCAAGGTACTGGTAAGACCGCAGGGATTATTGCAGAGGCTGCTAGTTATTTACAAAATGGTGTTCATTTGCCAGTGATCGTTCATGCTAAAGAGTACAAAGAGGGTGATTCTTGGGCATCTATGATAATAAAAACTCTGGGATTGAATGCGGAATGGAATGAGATCGAGCTTTTTGGTGCCTTACAAAATGCGGCATTTATCAGAAAACCAAGAGATGGTGAATTCTTTATAGAACCTCAATGTGTGGTTATTGTTGATGGAATTGATGAAGCATCTTCATGGGAATATTGGAAAGGAAAAATCGAAGAAACTACTGCATTCAAAAAAAGGTTTCCAAGGATTAAGTTTGTATTTTTGTCTAGACCATATGTGTTTGAGAACCGTTTTGAACTATCATATCGGGATTGCTTTTATTCATTGCCTATTTCCGGTGATGGAGACCTTGATGAAATATGTGATAAGTACTTTTCAAAGTATCGAATTGATATCGGTGAAAACCATTGGATAAAGACCAATTTAAAAAATCCAGTATCGATTAAATTGTTTTCGGACATATATCGTAATACCCCAATTGTTAATTTGATCAAAAACACGACTGTCTTAACAGAATTATATAAAGCAAAAATTTCTTCTATGGAAGATACATATATTTCAGATCATCAGGGCTTGAGAGGCGTGAAAGTCATTCAAACAGCTTTGATTGAATTGGCGCAATTATTTACAAAAAATAGTTCGATTCAATACGAAGAGATACTCGATAAGGTCTCTATACCGGTAAAAAATTACTTGGACGAAATACTTAATTTTCTTATGGATGAGGGCTTTATTTATTCACACATAAAGCAAGCGGATGACTTTTCTGCGCCAACTACTTTCTATTCGTGGGGGATGCAACCGGCATTTGATTATCTTATTGCTCAAAAAATGTATGCAGGATTGATTTCTGGCCAAAAAATAGAGATTAAATGTACCGATGGTATTCACCAAATGTTGTCTTTAATTGCAATTGAAAATGGAAAACTTATAACAGAGTTTGAAAATCTCACAATAGACGATCAAGATGCCTTTGAATTGATTTGCTATGCACTTGCTAATTGTTCGACAAATGTTGCAGAGAAATATAGAGAGTATCTTAAGAAATTAATGAAATTTTCAGTTGCAGAATTTAGAGAGATTTTTAGTAAGGTTATTCAGCCTGTTTTAAGAATAGATAAACATCCATTAGGTTCAATGTTGTTAGATGAATTTTTGAGAGAATTTGACAATGCGACAGAAAGAGACATTTGGTGGTCAATTCCATCTTATTTAAAGGATAACTATAATTCAGATTGGAGAGCATATACGGAATTAGATTTCGAAAGCATTAAGCTCTATAATACGGATAAACATACTGCTGCACCATTGGCATTAGTCTGGAGTTTGTCATCGGTAAATAATTCTGTTCGCCAAAGTAGCAGATACAAATTAACAGCATGGGGAATATCTAATCCATTAGAATTCTGGAAACTATTTGAAAAATGTATATCAATAGACGATGTTCAAGTACTTGAAGACATATTTGCGGTTTCATTTGGAATAGCTTTAGATCAATTTATCTGTGATGAATATTTACTTATTGCTTCAAAATGGTTCATAGAAAATTTATTTAGCAACGAAGGACTAAAGAAATACGAAAATGTTGCTTTAAGGTATTATGGGGCAGGTGTAGTTAAAACTGCAATTTCTCATGGGCTGATGGATGCAGGACTGCGTCAATTGGTTACACCTCCATATTCTTATGATCCAGATTATTTACCGTTATGCAGAGATGCATTAGATTCAAATCGTATGGGAGGTTATCAGGCGATAGATTATGATTTGGCTAGATATGTTCTTTGTGATAGATTAGATGATTATTTCAGAACAGATTATATAACAAAAGAATACCATTATAAGGCAGCTGAGTTTATTACAAAATATGAGACGAAATATAACCTTTCTGATTTGAAAGTTGAGGGGTTTATTATCGCTTTAGCATATCAATTTATACTGAATCAGGGATGGAATAAAGAAAGATTTTGGGGATATGAAGATAAAGATAACCTTGGAATTGATATCGTGATTCGAAGAACATATTATCCAGCAACTCATGGGGAAATGAGCCGTGTTATGACTGTTGCAGAGAAGACTGTTTGGCTTGCTAAACATAAAATAGAGGCGATATTTGCTAATGAAATTCCATTAAGTAAAGATTATAAGACTTTTCAATATGTGGATGATTATTCTCAGTTAGAGAATTTTACTAATACATATCAAGATTATGCTAACACATTGCATAGAGCGAAAAAGCATACTTGGTTCAATGCCGATTTGTTAGCATGTCTTGATTGTGAGACAATTGATAAAGAGAAGATTGAAAGGTGGATGCAGAATACGGATATTCCACAGTTCGATAAATGGATATCGAATACTAACGGAGAGGTTCTTCTCTATACAGCAACTGATGTACAAAACAATTTGAGCGGAATTACAGAAAATGTATGGATTTCAGCAGGTGCAGTTAAGAAAAATGATTTTCAACAATTGCTAATACTATTGGATAATTATTGCGAAGATAGAAATGAATTACTGAATGTATGTGATTTTCATTCATATCAAGATTGCAGATGCTATTGTACCCCACAAGAAGCTTGCTTAGTGCATTCAGAGCGTGAGATAAATAGTGTGTTGTCAATCGGAAAGGACAATAGTAAAATTGAAATATTTAAATTAGTAGAAGAATGTCTCAGTGCAGACGAAATGGAAACAGAGAGATACTATATTTTCCCTTCTAAATTAACGAGAGGACTTACCGGCATTGTTTATGGAGACGGTTTTTCATACTCTGATAAAAGAGGAAACGTAATCGCTAGATATAGTGATAGCGGCGAGAAGTGGGGGACTTTCCAAGAGACGTTAATGATTAATTATGATAGATTAATGTCTGGATTAACTGAAGCTGAGTTAATGCCTGTCTGGCTATTCCGTTTGTATAGGGAACCATCACCAAAAGCGAGAGAAAGATTTGACAATTTGATGCATAGTTCAGACAAGACGTTTATGGTGTGGCAGGAGGGGAGCCAGTTCAGGTTTAAAGAACTTCTCCCATTAGAGCCGGAAAGAAATGATCAAACCGTTAATGTGGATTTCAATTTGGAATCGATTCTTAAAAGGTATACTATATCAGGAGAAGATGAATTAGTAGATATGGATGAAGACGATATTATTACATTCGATGAGAATATTTTTTAGGATGTAGTACATCACAAATCAGAATGATCCGTGATGAGATTGCCTGCTATTGTTTTAATTATTTTCATTTGCCGAATTCTATATTGTAAATGTTGTAAAAATGTTTGATTAACATTCATAATAGGGTACAATACAATTAGCTAAATAAAATACTGCACTGATGATGCGAGAAATGATGAAAAAATGAGGTATGAAAAAATGGGAAGAGATACATTGTTTTCTGGGGAATCAAAAAATGTTGAATACAAAGTCACTTTACCAGATAAAAGCGAAAAGTGCATGAAAACTATTGTAGCTTTTGCTAATACTCAGGGTGGAAAGCTGATTGTAGGTATAGATGATAAAACACACGAGATTGTTGGCGTGGAAAATGAGATATTATTTCAGGTAATGGATGGAATTGCCAATGCCGTTTCAGATTCTTGTATGCCGCAGATTATTCCTGATATTGAACCACAGACAGTAGATGGAAAAACAGTTATTGTTGTGTCCGTAGAAGCAGGAAAAAATCGTCCATATTATCTGAAATCAAAGGGAAAAGAGAATGGCACCTATATTCGTGTAGCAGGTACATCCAGACAAGCTTTTCCAGAGAAAATAAGAGAACTTGAAATGGAAGGTGCCCGGATTTCATGGGATGAACTTACTTGTGTGGGTTATTCTGTTTCGGATGAAGCAACCGAAAGACTTTGCCAGGATATTGAAAACTTTCGGAAAAAAGCTGGAATGACAGAACATTCAGTAAAGAAAGAGCAACTCATTAACTGGAAAATTCTGAAACAAAGTGAAGGACAGGTAATGGCAACAAATGCCTATGCATTGTTAACTTCTGATTACTTTCCATTTTCTAAGACCCAATGTGCAGTCTTTAAAGGAACGGACCGGGCAGTATTTCTGGATAAAAGAGAATTTACAGGACCAATCTATGCACAGATTGAATCAGCAGTAGATTTTGTATTGAGGAATATAAGACTTGGAGCGAGGATTGATGGCTTGGTGAGAAAAGAAAAGTATGAGCTTCCATTAGAGGCAATCAGGGAAATGATTATCAATGCACACTGTCATCGAAATTTATTGGATGAATCCTGTATTCAGGTTGCGGTTTATGATGATCGACTAGAGGTGACTTCTCCTGGTGGCTTGTATAATGGACTGACTTATGAGGAAGTCATGAATGGCCATTCTAAAATCCGAAATAAAGCAATTGCTAATATTTTTAGTCAGATGGGACTTGTGGAAGCATGGGGCAGTGGAATTAAAAGAATTTTAAATGCTGCGAAAGAATATGGACTTTTAGAACCAAAATTTCAAGAATTCGATAACATGTTTCGGGTAGAATTGTTCCGTGATTCTTTACCGATGACCTTAGAAAACAAAAACATCGGAGAAACATCGGAGAAGCATCGGAGAAACAAGAGACGGTTGATTTTAATAGTACGCAGCTGGAAATATTAAAGTTGCTTATGGAGAACAATCGGTTATCAGCGGTAAAATTAGCAGAAAAGATTGGCGTTGCTAGTCGAAATATAGAAAATAATATTAAGAAATTAAAAGAACTTGATATTCTTGTCCGACATGGTTCGCCTAAAAATGGATACTGGGAAGTTATAGATTGTTCGGAAAAGAACGATGAAGACACTGAATGATTATATGTCCTATCGTACGAAAGCTGCAGAAGATAGGGAAGATGGAAAAGCATTTTGATTCCAGCATAGGAGGGTGACCAACTTTTGACCCAAATATTTCCGGTAAAAGAAAATAGCCTGTATAATATGTATAAATGTGGTACTTTTTATAGAATCAAAACCACAAGATATTGTAGAAACCGAAATGCAATCATTGAATTCGAGTAATGTACATGAGCCAAGAAATGCCGAATTTACGGCATTTCTTGGCTCATTTTTGGTTGAGTGACAATCAAATGACAATAATATTGGAAAATATGAGGCTGGATAGTTTAATTTGGTGTTATTATTTTCTATTATCACATTTCTTTTTATTTTCAAAAATCATCCCAATAATCACATAGTTAAAAAATGACAAATATATATGAAATTAAACCAGTTTTGCGTATTGGTGATTTCTAAATTTCAGATTATAATAACAACACACTAAAAAAGACCACCATAGAATATATTTTTGCAGATTTCGCCCAAGAGAAAATATTCCGCAATCAGAGGACTGCATTTAAAATATCATATGTAAGAAATACACCAGAAATTGGTGGAAAATAATGAAGAAACACCAATGGTGTCACTTCCGTAAATTTATGGTTTACTGTAGACTTTATAAATGCGGGAAGTATCAGAAAGATAAAAAAACAGAATTGTGTCTATTTCTGGAAAAAAGAACCGTTCCTGTGTCCCTTTTAAAAATTGAGATATGAAAATACAATAAAGGATAAGAAGATGAATGAAACGATAGTGAACAGTCGCAGGAAGTATTGGTATATCAGTAACAATAAAGCTGTGACCTGGGCGTTAAATAAAGAAAGACTGATAAACAGTGGCTTCTACGATTTAACCACAGCATATCAGTCTGTGCACGTCAACTATTGAAACCTCCGTGTACCGAACGGTACGCACGGTGGTGTGAGAGGTCGGGAAATTTAGTTAAATTTCCCTCCTACTCGATTATCCAATAGTATTGCGCCTCTCACCCGATTTTGCTAAATGGACAGGCTCGTTCTTAATTCAGCAGATCCAGGTCTTTCACGCTCTTTTTCTTCTTTTCTTCAATATCCGTATAGAACTTTGCGGTGACATTGATGTTTTTATGGCCGAGAACGCTGCCGACCAGGTAAATATCATTAGTTTTCGCATACAGGGCCGTACCGTAACTGCTCCTTAATTTATGCGGGGTAATGCGCTTATCCGGAGTAACGACAGACGCATACTTTTTGACCAGATATTCCACACCGCGCACGGAGATCCGGCACTGTTCCCTTGATAAGAACAGGGCACTCTCATGCCCGGACGCGGCCTGCTGCCCAGTGCGTTCCTCAAGGTACACCCGAAGGTTTTCCTTAACCTCGTCATTATAATAGACCGTTGCTTCCTTGCCACCTTTTCTTTGGATGTGGGCGGCATTTTTCGTCAG
>OIKE01000420.1_pt1 | contig 8717 bp, 10 predicted proteins | sample 1583641 | NCBI WGS metagenome assembly OIKE01 (sample SAMN02674698, study PRJEB24791) | human gut metagenome, SKBSTL036 | isolation source: stool | host: Homo sapiens | place: USA | reverse complement strand
TACAAATACAAGATAACATCATATCACCTTGGTAAATTGGAAACAATGGAACAACCCAGTCCATCAGTATATTAGAAATTAACATTGTCTTTATTGATTTTAAAAAAAATTGTTTTCCCAACAACTTGTAACAAATTAAAATAATTGGAATATTCAAAATTGTCGTCATTGTACCAATTGGAATTTTCCAAAAATAATAAAACACGATTGCAATACCTGATATACCTGCTACCGGAAATCCAGATGCCACTGCAAAATTATAGACTCCAATCGCAATGAAACAACCACCTACAATATCAAGTAAAATATCAATTAAAAATGTCTTTGCCTTTGATTTCAATGTGAATTCCTCCCTATTACGGAATCTTATTTCTTTTGCATCACAATACATTGATATGTTTGCAGTTTTATTGAACCTGTAAGGATTTCATCAGTAATCAAATTTGTATAACATTCATTCAAAACCATCTTCACAGGATGTCTGTTAAAATTCTGAAGAAAATATACATCATCTTTCTGTTCTTTTCCACTTCTTTTTGAAACAGTAACTCCATAAGGTAATGTTTCCGTCAAATTTGCTTCCACATTTGCTTCCTCAATTACATCGCCCAAAAATTCTTTCAAAAATTCCAGATCTGGTTGAACAACAACATAGTAAGCTTTTCCTTTGCCATACGCATTTTCTGTAATTGCTGGAGTATTTGCATTGTAATCTTGCAAGTATGTTCCCAACGGCTTTGCAGTTTGAAGTGTCACAACTTCTCTTAACACACCGGCTTTATATACACCGTCTTTATAGGAGAAAGTATTTGGAAAATATTCATTCCCCACATCAATCTCATCAACTGATAATCCTAGCAATCTCTCATGTGGTCTCTCTCCAATAAAACATAAATCTGTTTCATTTACTACTCCACTCCAATAAGTTGTTACATATATTCCACCTGCTTCCACGTATGCTTCTACTTTATGAATATACTCTTTTTTATACAAGTACAAGGTCGGAGCAACCACAAGCTGATAATCTAACAAATCTCGATCCATGGAAATTATATCAACTTCAATTCCTTTTTCCCAAAAAACCCGATAATATTTTAAAAGCTCTTCCGTATAATCGAATTTTCTCGATATTGCTTGTGCGTCAGAAAGAGCCCACCAATTTTCCCAATCCATAATAATAGCTACCTTCGCCCTATTACATGTACTTAGTATTCGACTGCTTAGCTTTTCTAGATCTTTGCCAATCCAAGCAACTTCTTGAAAAACTCTATTCTTTTCTGACGCATCATGACCAACAACCGCTCCATGAAACTTTTCACTCGATCCTCTGCTTTTTCTCCATTGAAAATAAAGAACACTATTCGAACCTAACGCAATTGCCTGCATTGAAGATAAGTAATTCATCCCCGGTCTTTTTACATTATTTTCCTCATCCCAATTCACAAGTGATGGTGTTGATTCCATCATCAAAAATGGCTTCTTCTGAAATCCTCTCATCTGGTTATGCATAAAGGCTGCCCACACAGCAATCGGTACTTCATCTTCTTTTGTATGCCAACTCGGATAAGAGTCCCAAGAAATCACATCCAACTCCTTTGCCCATTTATCATAATCCAATGGTGAAAAATACATCATCATGTTTGTTGTAACTGGAAGATCCGAATATGTTTTAACAGCTCGAATCTCTTCTCTACAAAAGTCCTGTAACTGTTCGCTCACAAATCTTTTCCAGTCCAATTTCAAACCGTGTAATTCATCCTCTCCCCTCGGAGAAGGTGAATGAATCTGTTCCCAATCGGTATAAGTATGACTCCAAAACGCACTCCACCATGCATGATTCAATGCATCCAATGTTTTGTATTTTTTTTTCAACCATTTCCGAAATGCTTTTTGACATTCTTCGCAATGACAAGAAGCATCCCTAAAATTTCCTCCGTATTCGTTTGATATATGCCAAAGAATTACTCCTGGATGTTTTCCAAAGCGTTCTGATAATTTCAAATCCAACTTTCTAGTTTTTTCTCTCATAACAGCAGACGTGTAACAAAAATTATGCCTTTTTCCTGGTAAATTCTGTATCCCGTTTTCATCTGTCTGCATTACTTCAGGATATTTTTGAGTCATCCAATTTGGCATTGCACCTGTTGGTGTAGCTAGATTTGTATAGATGCCATTGTCATATAAACGGTTAATAATTTCTTCTAAATAGTCAAACTGATATTTTCCTTCTTCTGGCTCTAAAAATGCCCACGAAAATATTCCTAGTGAAACATTATTTACATGCGCTAATTTCATTAACCGGATATCCTCTTCAAGAATATCCGGTCTATCTAACCATTGTTCAGGATTATAATCTCCACCATGCAGAAGACCTGGCATATTTATTTTTTTATATTCCATTTCTAATCCCTTTCTTTATAGATATCATTTATTATTTTACAGCTCCAGTAATACCTTCTGCAAAACTCTTCTGTAAAATAAAGAATACTAAGGCGGTAGGCAATGTACATATTAAGACTGCCAACATAAGCATTCCATAGTCTGTTACATATCCCTCTGTCAGATTTGCTACAACCATTGGCATTGTCATGCTCTTGGATTGTGTCATGATTACTTTCGGCCACAAATAACTATTCCAAGCATTCATAAATGTAATAGTCATAGCTGCTGCATATGTTGATTTCATTGTAGGAATAAACATCTGAAAGAAGATTCTAATTTCCGAAAGTCCATCTAATCTGGCAGCTTCAATAATATTATGAGGAAATGATCTTGCACTCTGCCGAAACATCATGATTAAAAATGGGGTTGATACCGTTGGTAAAATGAATCCCAACGTACTATTTAACATTTTCATTTTTGCAACCATCTGAAACAATGGGACCAATATCGTAATAAATGGAACCATCATCGCAAGAAGAATCACACCCATCACGGCATCTTTTGCTTTATCATGATAAATTTCAAATCCATATCCTGCCAAGGAACATATCACCATCGAAACTATTGTAAGTAATATTGCATATTTAAATGAATTGACCAATGCAGCCCCTACATCTTGATTTGCCAGCAGATTTTTCAAGTTTTCTCCCAAATGAGAGCCAAACGATAATACACCTCTTGATACATCCACACTTTTGTTTGTGGATGCACTTACCATCCAGTACAAAGGAAATACTGAAATAAAAGTAACCAAAATCAAGAATGCATACATTCCTATATTTTTCATCTTTTTAATCACGTTTATCACCCACCCTCATTTGTATAAATGCTAATACTGCAACCAACAGTAATATAAAGAAGGACATCGCTGCTGCATATCCAAAATTCGGCACATACTTAAAACATAAATTATATATGTAATGTGACATAGAGATTGAAGCATTCGCAGGACCTCCATCGGTCAAGTTAATTGATTCATCAAATAACTGTATCCTGCAGACTGTAACATCATCGTAAGCAAATCACATTCGCCTGCTAACGTTGTCAATAATGGTTTTCCTGTTTTTTCCAGTACTACTTTGCCTTTTTCACCCCACTCATCCCAAGTAATATCTGTAAAATCTTCTAAAGTCATTCCAGCTTCTTGCAAAATATCTGTACGATAACAAGCAATTGCTGCTCCGTTGTCAAAAGGCACTCCATAGTGTTTTCCATCTACAACAGAAAAATCTGTTTTACCAGAGGCAAATTCTGAAAAATCAATTTTCTCTTCAGAAATTTCTGTAAATATATCCGGATAAGATAATACATTTTTTTGGAATGCATGGTCTTGCATCAAAAAAATATCTGGCAATGTGCTTAGATCTCCTGATGTACCAGCCGTAGTAAGTCTAGACTGTACATCTACATCTCCAACTTCGACAATATCAATTTTCACATCTTGATGAGCTTCTTGATAAATTTTTGCAGCTTCTTCCATTGCAAAAATATTAAATGTTTTGTCCCAACACCATACTGTAATTGTATTATCGTCTTTTTTGTCCCCTGAACCTCCGCATGCTGCAATACCCATTGCCATCGCAGCTGTCAATAAAATTGCCACTATTTTTTTTCTCATTCGTTATATTCTCCTTCTACCATGCCCCTTGATACCCTATTGTTACCGCACTATTCTGAGCTCCTGCTTCCATCGAATCTTGAACATTCAATCCATTCAAAATCCCATATAAAAATCCGGCAATAAAACTGTCGCCTGCACCCATTGTATCAACAACTTTACACTCTATGATTCCAAATCGATACCAAGAATTTCCATCATACCCAATGCTTCCATTTTTCCCCAATGTTGCAATAATGACTTTAGGTCCTTTTTGTTGCATTGCTTTCATGAATTCCTTTAATTGTTCCATACAATTTTCTTTTTCTTTTAAGCCCATGCTATGATATTTCTGTCTAAACTCATTGCGTGATTCCTCGTCAAAAGAGAAGAATGCATATGTCACATATGGAATCGCTTTCTCAACAATTGGATTTGCAAATTTATTTGCAAAATCAAATGCAACTGGAATTTCTTTCGAAATAAGTGGAAGCTCATCTTCAATCATTCCCCAAATTCCTGTAACCGCTAAATCATGTTTCTTTATAAAGGAAATGTCTTGTTCTCTTAGCTTAAAGTCTGCCAAAACACCTTCTTCATATTCTCCAAACACTCTATCTCCATCTACAATGTCAACATGTGAAACTGCGGTTTTTCCATCTAGCACTTGAATATGAGAAGTATCGACTCCTTTATTTTGAATTGCACTTATCATGATTTTTCCGAATGAATCAGTTCCAACAGCACCTGTATAAGAACTTTCTCCACCTAATCGTTTTATGTATACAGCAACATTCACTGGGTTTCCCCCTGGATAAGATTCATTCAATGAATCATAATAATCAATACAATTATCTCCTATTGCTGCTACTCTTATCTTTCTGTCCATTTTGCCACCTTAATAGTCCAGACGTCTGTAATATCTTCTGATTTCCATAGGATGGCAATTGACTTTTTCCATATGTGCATCAATTCTCTGTGTTACCGCATGCATCACTAAATGTGATATATATCCTCTGTACTCTGGACTAATTCCTTTTAATTCAAATTTCTTGGTATCAATAATATTGTATTTTCCACAAATGCGTGGCAAGAAGTTTGCAACGCGCTCGCTCAATGATCTCTGAGAATCTTCCCCAATAAATACTGTAACTGGTGTATCTTTGTCAATTACTTCTAACATTCCATGGAAAAATTCTGCACTGTGGATAGATTTTGTACGAATCCAATGCTGTTCTTCCCAATAGCACATTGCATAAGAATATGTGGCACCATACTGGTTCCCAGCCCCAACAAAATAATGAATTTTGTCGTCCTTATGACGATTTGCAAATTCTTCTCCGAAAGCATCTGCTTCCTTTTCAACTTCCACAAGTGCAGTTGCCAAATACTGATCCAACTCCTTGTATAAATCCTCATATTCTGGAAATTCTCCTGCATTGTACATAAATCTATCTGCTACCATATAAAATTTCAATTGTTCATTGGCAGGATATGTAATCACATAATCTACAAGTTTTGCAAGTTCTGCAGTAGCAACATCAATAAAACCAATCACCCTTGCTCCACTCTTCTGTGCTTTTTTTACTCCATCTACGATTTCAGAAGTTGTTCCTGTAACAGACGAAATAATTACAATAGTTCCTTCTCCAACTTTTTTATTTCCAGTTGTCAAATACTCTGCTGCGTTTTCAACAAAAAATGAAAGTTTTGATTTTTCTTTCATATGAACCTCTGCCTGGAGGCAAGATGCATATGTTCCACCGATACCGAGCCAACAAATATTCTTGTATCCTTCTTTACAAATTCCATCAATCAATTCATTAATTTGATTTCTCAGAGCAAGCGCTCCATTCACACTTTCAATCTGTTTCTGTTCATTAAATTTCAACATAGTGTTTTCCCCTTTCTCTTCCTTTGCATTGGCGACTATTTTTAAATTTAATATACCACTTTTTTTATTTTTTTCAATACTTCATGTAAAGAATATTGAATATTGTTGTATTTTTATAAATATAAATGCATTTTTTTATACACAATGCATATATTTCTTTTATTCTGGTATGAAGCACATTTCAGGTTTACTATACCAGTTTTTATATTTATTTTTTATTTATTCATTTCTTTTTTCCTTTCCATTTGCTTTTTAAGAACTGACAACGTATAATTTGATTATAATTTACAAGTAAATTATAATATTAGGAGTTCTTATGAAAAAAAATTTATTAACTTTAGATGTTGCATTATCAAAAGAAATCAAATACATGCTAAAGGAAGAACACTATCTTCCAGGTGACAAACTGCCTTCGGAACGAAAGCTGGCAGAGCTGTTTCATGTACAACGCTTAACTGTTCGTGGAGCCTTGAATCTGTTACTTCAAGATAAAACAATTATCTCAAAACCACGAAGTGGTTATTACGTAGCGCCTAAACGCATTTTACAATCCATTCGTAATTTTTCCTTACATTCAGAGGAAGATAGCGGACAATTAACTTACGAATTATATGATTTCAAAAAAATAGAAGCAGATAACTATCTTGCAAGCGAAATGTTACTTCCTGAAAAATCGAAAATATACAAAATTGTTTGGCTTTATTCAGATGGTACTCAACTAATTTGTATCAATACAACTTATATTCCTGAATATATCTATCCAGATCTCACCCAACAAATTGCTGCTTCTGCTCCTGCAATTGATTTGATTACAAACAATTGTCAAATAACCTTGGCAAAATCGAATCAAAAAGTCACCTTACTTTACGCAGACACAAAGACTGCTCAAATTTTAAATATTCCTGTTGATAGCCCTTTAATGAAATACAAAGGGCTCATGTATGATAAACAAGGACATCTTGCAGTCTTTTTTGAAAATAATATGCTAATTGATCGTTTTGGTTTTATCAGGGAGGTAGTTTTATGAGCAATGATGATGTATTAGCCGCACAAATAAAATCTAGTATCATTACAAAAATTAAAACACAGGAATATCTTCCTGGGGAGTTGCTTCCTAGCGAACGGGATTTTGCAACAATGTATAGTGTAAGTCGGTATTTGATTCATGACATCTTTGACGAATTAATTAGCCAACATTACTTAATTCGCGTTCACGGAAAGGGAACTTTTGTCCGCAAACCCGAACAAAATCGAGTTGCTTTAGGAGTACTAAATGAATCAAAAAATGCCAGCTTTACCTCTTTAGTTCGTAACTTTGGTATTGAAATTTCCAATAAATGCTTAGGCACAGGTATAATCAAAAACAGAAAATACTTTGCAGATAAACTTGGACTTTCTGAAGAAGATGAAATATACGGTATTCATCGAATTCGTCTTGGAAACAAGGAACCTCTTGCAATTGAGTTTACCTATGTTCCTCTTCATTTTTTTTCAGATATCGATAATTACAATTTTGAGCACATATCGCTTTATGATTATATGAAATCCAAAAATCATTTGCCTGTAAAATTTAATGAGACAATGATGATGGTAGAAGCTGGCGAAAAACTTCAAAAGCACCTTCATCTTCCAAGTGCCACCTCTATCGTCAACTATATTGAATTCATAGGATACGATGAAAATGGGAATTTAGTTGAATATACAGAAAGTTATTCACGCCCTGATAAACTTGAAGTGCGCTTTGTCACAAATGATATCTAAATTCACTTTAATTTTACCGTTTAGTATGTGTATACACCATAAACAAAACAAGATAGAATATACACAAAATAATACTTTTGTTAGGGGCGGGGAAAATTGACCACCTAAAGCCGCTTAGAATTAACCATTTTTAGTCGAATAGAAAAGTCATTGTATTTTTCTCTTCGTGTTCTAAAATGATGTATGCCAATGCATCAGTAGAAATCACAATGGAAGAAAAACACAATGACTTAACCGAAATAATAGCACATGCCCTTAATGAAATGAAGAGGGAAATGGGAGAAAAATTTAATCCTGATAAAGTTAATCTCGCAGAATTAGAACGCAGGGCAGGAATTTCACGAGCCAAACTACGAAGAATTAAAAAATCTGGCTTTATTTCCGCTTTTTACGTGCATTAGCAATAACTTGTTTATAAAATTCTACTTCCGTTTCTCCTTCAACAAATAGCACAAGGCATTTACTCATTCGCATCACACTCCAAATAATCATTCAAATTATTTTCCGAATCTGCCAATAATGAGAACAGATAATCTCCCATACTCATTTTAAACGACTCGGCATCTTGCTGTAGCAATTTCTGCCCTGACTTTTTAAACGTAAAGAACTCTGCAATTCCGGGTTCTCTATTCATTCCAACATGTATCCACGAAGGCTCCAAATAGCTTACAATATATGGTGAATGACTTGTAATAATAATCTTACAATCATCAAGCAACTGGCTAATAATTCTTATATATGCCTGAAACAAACTAGGATGCATAGAATTTTCCGGTTCTTCTATTGCTATCAAAGACACGTTACTCGTTCCCGATAGAATGATTCTTGCCAAAATCATAAATACCCTTTGGATAGATCTCCCATCCTCTGTATATATTCATCTTTGCTTCTGGCCATACATATGGATCAGAAAATTTAGGGTAACCGTTTTCATCTGTCTTCTCTTTCGGTGCCTGGATCCTGGATGGATGATAATAATTAAAGCCCAGCCAGTCTACTTTTCCCTGCTTTAATATCTCTTCA
>OIKE01000407.1_pt1 | contig 8909 bp, 8 predicted proteins | sample 1583641 | NCBI WGS metagenome assembly OIKE01 (sample SAMN02674698, study PRJEB24791) | human gut metagenome, SKBSTL036 | isolation source: stool | host: Homo sapiens | place: USA | reverse complement strand
ACGACGCTCTTCCGATCTGAAACGGCATCTTTGCGATAGGCACTTCAACGCTGTTGCTGCTGCATTAAAAAGTTGAATTGTTATAAAGTAAAATTTGATCTTCTACTCTGCCGACAGAGGAGTTTCTGGTTCCGACCAAAATCGAGTCAAAAAGCGGTTGACAAAACCCGTGTCCTTTGCTACAATAAATGAGTAAACGCAGGGTTAGCTCATCCGGTAGAGCGACTGCTTCCCAAGCAGTAGGCGGCGGGTTCGAGTCCCGTATCCTGCTCCACAAAAAGAGCGCTGATTCGTCAAGAATTGGCGCTTTTATCATTTCAGCAAGTCTAAAACTGAGAGGGACGTCATGATTTTTGTACCCCTTCTGCACTATTTCAAGTGCAAGAATCAATACAGCGGCAGCGAGGACGGGATGCGCTATCTGCTCTCGCCCGGCAAGCGCAGCGTGCCTGACCCGGACGGCGGCGAGGGCGCACAGAAAGAGGAAGCCATCCTCACGGTGGACATCTGGCCCGACCCCTGGGCGCTGGACCGCACAGACCCCGCCCTGCGCCGGCAGATGGTCTTTCCGCTGACGGACGAGGGCCGGGCCGCAGCGGCAGAGTATCTGTCCTCTGCCTACAGCGCTGACCTGGCGCTCTGGAAGCAGCGGCCCTCCATCCTGGACTGTGAGCCCTGGTCACCGCCGCCGAAGGACGAGGACGCAGAAAGCGGGGAAAGCAAATGATATACCGTCTCAAAGAGCTCAAGGGCGACACCATCCCGGTGCCGCAACTCATCTTTTCCAAGCTGGGCATCGCCGAGGAATACAACGTCCGGGTAGCGCTGTATGTGCTGGCCACCGGCGTCACCGACCCCGAAAAAATTTGTGCCGACCTTAAACTGCGCAGCCGCATCTCTGCCGAAAGCGCCCTCTCCTTCTGGGCCGGTGCGGGGCTTCTCGAGCGCTACGACGAGAACGCCGCGCCGGGAGCAGAGCCCTCTGCTCCTGCCCCCATGACCTGGGCGGAGATCGCCGCCGCAAGCCGCACCGACCCCATGATCTCGAGCCTCATCGACTGCGCTCAGACCGGCTTTGCCCGCCCGCTGACTCACAGCGAGATGGAAAAGCTGGTCAACCTCTACGTACAGGAGGGCTTTGCCCCCGAGACCGTCATGCTCTGCGTGGCCTATGTGGCCAGCCGGGGCAAGCGGACGATGGCCGCCGTCCTCCACGAGCTGAAAGTCTGGCGGGCCGAGGGCGTGGAGACCGGCGAACAGGCCGACGCCCACCTCAAGCTGCTGGCCCTCCGCCAGACCCGGGAGCAGTATGTTGCTTCCCTGCTGGGCATCCCGGACAGCGAGCTCACCCTCGGCGGGCGGAAAGCCATCGCCCGGTGGTATGAGGTCTACGGCTACGACGATGCCATGGTGCAGGAGGCCGCTGTGCAGGCCGGGCCGAAGCGCGACCTGTGGTACTGGAACAGCATCCTCAAGACCTGGAACGCCAAGGGGCTGCGCAATATCCACGATGTGCGCACTCCGGTGGCCGCTGCCGGCGCCAGCCGGAACATCCGGGTGGACCGCGAGACCCCCAGCGGCAACGACTTCCTCAAGAACGCTGCCCGCCGCCGCACCCTCAAGAAAAAGTCCGAGTGACCCCCGGCATAAGGAGACACTATGCGTACCAAAAACGAACTGTATCAGGAAGCCCTGCGCACCGTCGCCCGCCGTCGTCAGACCGCACGGGCCAAGGCGGAGGACGCCCGCGCTGAGGCCGAGGCCGCTGTCCCCGGGCTGCGCCACGCCGAAGAAGAGGTGCGGGTGCGGGGCATCCGCTGCGCACTGGCCGGTGCGGCGGGCAAGGACCGCACCGATGCCGCTGCGGCCCTCACCGATGCCCGCAAAAAGCTGGCCGACCTGCTGGCCTCCAGCGGCCGTCCCGCCGACGCGCTGGAGCCGCACTTCACCTGCAGGCTCTGCGAAGACACCGGCATTGTGGACGGACGCACCTGCAGCTGTGTCCACAAGGTGATGCAGCAGCTCCGCCGGTCGGAGATCGAGGCTCTGTCCAGCCTCTCCATTTCCAGCTTCGATACCATGGAGCTGCGCTACTACCCCGCCCGGATGGACGCCTCCCTCGGCGAGCCGGTACGGAGTTATATGTCCACCCTTCTGGACGACCTGCGCGGCTACGCCGACGAATTCGATACCACTAGCGAGAGCCTGATGCTCCTCGGCAACGCCGGTCTGGGCAAGACCCATGCCGCTCTGGCCATCGCCGGAGAGGTGCTGGAAAAGGGCTTCGACGTCATCTATGTGTCCAGCCCCGACTTCTTCTCGAAGCTCGAGGCCCTGCACTTCGGCTCCGACCCCGCCGGGGAGGAAGAGATGCTCCTGCGCACCGCCGCCGGGGCCGACCTGCTCATCCTCGACGACCTGGGTTCCGAGTTCAACTCCAGCTTCCTCATCAGCACCCTTTACAGCCTGCTGAACAACCGTCTGGGCGCGAAGCTGCCCACCATCGTCACCACCAACATCACCGACGGCGCTCTGCTGGAAAAGCTCTACACCGAAAAAATCTCCAGCCGCCTCTCCTCTTTTGTCCCCTTCCTCTTTATGGGCGACGATATTCGGGCGCAAAAGGCAGAAGAAGCGTAAATTCACACATTTCATATGCAAAAAGCACCTGCTCACAGCTTTCGCCGTGAGCAGGTGCTTTTCTATCTCTTTATGCTCCGTGAGCATCCAAACGCTTTCGCGGCGGGTTCACACGCCGGAATTTCAGCGCTTTTTCCGGTGTAACTTCCGGGCAGTCCTCATCGAAGGTGATCGGCATCTTTCTGGCACGCTCAAGCTCTGCCAGCTCTTTTTCCGTAAATGCCAGTTCTTTTTCCAGTCTGGATGTCATATCATTCGCATTTACCATAATAAAGCCCCCTTTCAAAGTTGGTTGCCAGTCGGGCTGAGATCAGTCGCGTCACGTCTGTTTTCTCACCATTTTCCTCTACGCGAATCCTTTCTGTGTAGACAACGAACAAAATATCATTTGCCTGCCCGATGAGAGTGTTTCCCCCTCCCTGCCGGAGCATTCCCGCAGAGGTGTCGCCTATCGTGTCGTACCGATTTTCCTCTTCACTGTGCTCTTCATCAAACAGCTCGATGCGGTCGTAGTCAAAAAACACACGGGCTGCACTCTTAAAGGAAATGCCATGCTTGCAGATATTCGTCTGATTCTTCTGCTCGTCATATTCAAAACACATTCCGCCCAGTGTAAAGCTGACCTGCCGTTCGTCGTCCATCGCACTTTTCTCCGCCATTTGTTTTGGAACACCGTTCTTTTCTTTATATTACCACAATCATATGCCTTTCGCAAGCCGCTCCGGCGCCTTCCTATCTCTAAAACAATCGACAAAGAAATGTAAAAAAGATGGATTCTCCCTGTAAAATACGCTATAATGGAAATAAAAAAGAGCTTTTATTCAGGAAAGGAATTTCAAATATGGGAATCGTAGTCATCGGCGCAGTTTTCGTGGACATCAAGGGCTATCCCCTCTCCACCTACATCCCCGGCGGACGGAACGCCGGCCGCATTGAACAGGTGCATGGCGGTGTGAGCCGGAACGTGGCGGAGGACATCGCCAATGTGGAGCTGCGCCCCACCTTCGTGAGCCTTGTGGATGACAGCGGCATGGGGCAGGACGTCATCGACAAGCTGGACAACCACAAGGTCAACACCAGGTACATCCAGAAGGTCCCCGATGGCATGGGGACATGGCTGGCCATCTTTGACAACGACGGCGATGTCCACGCTGCCATCTCCAAGCGCCCTGACACCACCCCGCTGACCACCCTGCTGGAGGAGAAGGGCGACGAGATCTTCAAGGACTGCGACGCCATCGCCATCGAGTTGGACCTGGAGAAAGACACGGTCAAGCAGGTGCTCCGCTATGCCAGGAAATACAACAAAAAGGTCTTTGCCGCAGTCTCCAACATGAGCATCGCCATGGAGCGCCGCGACTATCTGCAGCAGATCGACTGCTTCGTCTGCAACCAGCAGGAGGCCGGTCTGCTCTTCTCGGACGACTATGAGCATCTCGCCCCCAGCCAGATGGCTCAGGTACTGGCCCGGAACGTCCACAGCGCCAACATGACCAGCATGGTGGTGACCATGGGCGGTCAGGGTGCCGTGTACGCCAAGCACACCGGCGAGTGCGGCGTCGTACCCGCCAAGAAGGTGGACGTCATCGACACCACCGGCGCAGGCGACGCCTTCTTTGCCGGTACGGTCATCGGCCTGACCTACGGCAAGAATCTGGCCCAGTCCTGTGAGATCGGCAGCCGCCTGGCCGCGTCGGTCATCTGCATCACGGAGAACGTCTGCCCCCGTTTCCGCCCGCTGGAATTCGGGCTGGATGTACCGGTAGTGGACTGAATCTGTATCTTCAAGCGCAGAGGTCTCTGGGCCTCTGTGCTTATTTTTTAATGCTGCCGTTCGATTCTTTCGATGCATTTCGCGGTTTTTATCGGAAAACCTGTTGAATCCCACCTGTGGCAGTGTTACACTGGACTTATTCAAATTTGTGAAAAGAGGAGAACCTAATGAACCAAAATCAACACAAGCGAAGCGCCTTTTCGGGCAAGATCGGCTTTGTCCTCTCGGCGGCAGGCGCTTCGGTAGGCCTCGGCAATATCTGGCGTTTCCCCTATCTCGCAGCAAAGTACGGCGGCGGCATTTTCCTGCTCATCTACATCATCCTCGCCTTCACCTTCGGCTACACCATGATCGTGGCCGAGACGGCGCTGGGCCGGATGACCAGGAAAAGCCCGGTGGGCGCATTCGCCGCCGTCCGCAAGGGCGAGCGCTCCTTCGGCGGCTGGATAAACGCCATCATCCCCATCCTTATCGTGCCTTATTACTCGGTCATCGGCGGCTGGGTCATCCGGTATCTGGCCGACTACGTCAGCGGCCACGGCAGTGAGCTGGCCACAGACGGCTACTTTTCGGCCTTCATTTCCAGCGGCGCTTCGGCGGAGATATGCTTTGTCATCTTTACCATCTTTACCCTCGCCATCATCTTTGCAGGCGTGCGCAACGGCGTGGAGCGGGTCTCCAAGGTGATGATGCCCATCCTCGTGGTGCTGTCCGTCATCATCGCGGGCTACTCCGTCACCCGCCCGGGTGCGCTGGAGGGCGTAAAGTATTTCCTCGTGCCGAATCTCTCCAACTTCTCCTGGATGACCGTCGTGACCGCCATGGGGCAGATGTTCTACTCCCTCTCCATCGCAATGGGCATCCTCGTCACCTTCGGCTCCTACATGAAGAAGGATGTCTCCATCGAGGAGTCCACCGAGAATGTGGAGATCTTCGACACGGCCATTGCCATCATGGCGGGCCTGATGATCATTCCGGCGGTCTTCTCCTTCTCGGGCGGCGACCCGGACACCCTGCAGGCCGGCCCGGCCCTCATGTTCATCACCATCCCGAAGGTCTTTGAGAGCATGGGCCTCGGCACCGTGGTGGGCATCCTCTTCTTTACGCTGGTGCTTTTCGCCGCCGTCACCAGCTCCATCGCCCTGACGGAAAGCGCCGTCTCCACCTTCGAGGACGAGCTGGGCTGGAACCGTAAGCAGGCCACCGTCCTCATCGGCATCATCATGCTGGTGCTGGGCAGTCTGTCGGCTCTGGGCTACGGCCCTCTGGCCCGGTTCACGGTCTTTGGGATGCAGTTCCTCGACTTCTTCGATTTCCTCACCAACTCCGTCATGATGCCCATTGCAGCCATCACCACCTGCCTGCTGGTGTCCCGGGTCATCGGTGTGGAGAAAATCGAGGAAGAGGTCACGCTGGAAGGCAAGCCCTTCCGCCGCAAGCGCATCTTCAACTTTATGATAAAGTACCTCTGCCCCATCTTCGCGGCCATCATCCTCATCAGCTCGGTGGCAAACGCGCTGGGCGTCATCTCCATGTAAGCAGATAATAAAAAGCGCTGGAAGCCTTTACACCGCTTCCAGCGCTTTTCTTATGCCCGTTTCAGGATGCTCTTTATCTCGTCCAGATTCTTTACAAAATAAATGCCGCTCTGCCGCTCGGGGCTGGACAGCCCCATCTCGACCATGTGGGCCAGCAGAGCTTTCAGGCCGGCGTAGTAGCCGTCGAGGTCGTAGAGGATGCAGGGCGCGTCCAGATGGCCCAGCGAGACCTTGGACATCACCTCGGCGATCTCTTCCAGCGTGCCGGTGCCGCCGGGGAACGCGATAAAGGCGTCGCCCAGCTCGATCATTCTGGTCTTGCGCTCGGTCATGTCCTGCGTGACGATGAGTCTGGTCAGGCCGTCATACTGCACCTCAGAGTCGATGAAGAACTGCGGCTCGACGCCGGTCACTTCGCCGCCCGCCGTCAGAACGCTGTGGGCCAGACGCCCCATCAGGCCGCTGCGGGAGCCGCCGTAGACCAGCGCGTTCCCGCTCTCGCCGATCCAGCGGCCCAGTTCCTCCACCGCCTGTTTCAGGGCCGGGTCGCTGCCCTCATTGGCCCCCAGATAGACCGTAATATTCATCTGCATTTCTCCTGTCACTTTGCCCATGTCATTTCCTGATTCGGGCCGGTATAATCAAACTTACCGTCGTTCTTCTCTTCCAGCGCTTTTATCATGTGATACGCAAACTCATTGTAGGGCGTCGGGATGCCCAGCTCTTTGCCCATCCGGATGAGCGCACCCGAGAACATATCGATTTCGGTATGGCGTCCGGCGTCGAGGTCTTGCAGCGTCGAGTAGCGGGCCGAGGGCTTGACGGCGCAGCCCTTGCCGGACACGGCATCCACCTTCTGCATATCAATGCCTTTGGCTGCGGCAATGGCTTCCAGCTCACGGCGGAGGCCGTCGCTGATGGCCTTCATATGGACGCTGTCACGGTAGCAGCCTACGCCTGCGCCGAGGATGGCCTGGGGCAGGTTGTTGCAGACGTTGAGGCGGAACTTGCTCCACATCTCTTCCCGGATGCAGTCGGTGGCCCGGAAGTGCAGCTCTGTGCCGCCGAACAGGGCCTCCACAGCCTTGACGCGGGGGCTGTCGCAGGGCGGCTCCTTCTCGCCGAAGATGATGCCAACGGTGGTCGCCGGGTCAAAATGGAAGCCGTCCGCCTCCTTGTGGGACGCCACTTTGATGAGGGAGTAAAGCAGATGCTCCCCACCCACGGCAGAGGCAATGATGTCCTCGCTGTCCACGCCGTTCATCAGGCTCATGATGGTGGTATGGGGGCCGGTAATGGCCCGGATGCTGTCCAGCGCGCCGGGCAGTGCGCCGTATTTCAGGCAGACGATGAGAAGGTCGGCGTCATGGGCCTCCTGTGGCGTCCAGACCGCCGGACGGTAGATTTTGCCGTTGATGGCACAGCCATCTTTCCTCAGGCGCTCGCCGCGCGGGCCATCGGCCACCACGCCAAGCTCAATGTCCCTGCGGGCCGAAAGCCCCCAGATCACGTAGGAGCCGACCGCACCGGCTCCCAGAACTGCCACTTTTTTGATGTCCATGATCTTCTACCTCTCTGTCGTTTTCCAACCTGTATCATGAAGCTATTATACCATGCTTTTCTCTCCCGGAAAAGCCCGGAGTGTTTCGTTTTTGCACGTCAAAAATCCTTGACTTTTGGAGAAAAGTTATAACAAAAGTGTAGAATCTCTCTGGCAAATAGAATCTTTGCCAAAAAAGGGCTTGATTTTTTTCGAAAACGGACTAGAATATCTTTTTGCGGAAAGGTTTCACCTGTACAGCCTTCCGCGAAACTGTTTTTTCAAAAGTAAGGAGATTTTCCATATGAAACTCAAGAATGTTGCTGTTACCGTTGCTGCTCTGGTCCTGGCTGTCAGCATGACTGCCTGCGGCAGCTCTTCTTCTACCGCTGCTTCCACCTCTGAGGCTGCTTCTGCTGCCGCTCAGTCTGAGGCTGCTTCCACCTCTGCCGTGGCCGAGGAGAACAGCGCTTCCTCCGAGGCTGCAAGCGAGGCTTCCTCTTCTGAGGCTGCTTCTGAGGTCTCCAGCGAGGCTGCATCTTCTGAGGCTGCTTCCTCCGAGGTCGCTTCTTCCACTGCCGCCTGAGCTTGCCCGGCAGCACCCCCCAAAGCATGAGCAAAGGCTCCGGCCTCGCCCCCACCGGGCAGGCCGGGGCCTTTTTTTGCCCTGCGGCGCAAAGAGACCCCCGGCACCCTGCGGAATGTACTGTTGATGCAGATGTCATCATCGACTTCTCCACAGCAACAGCTGTTCCCGCTCTGCTGGACTTCGCGAAAGAAAAACACATTTCCGTTGTTGTCTGCACAACAGCCCTTTCTGATGAAACACAGGCAAAACTGGAGGAAACCGCAAAAAGCGTTGCTGTACTGAAATCTGCGAACATGTCCATCGGCGTAAACCTGCTGCTGGATCTGGTTCAGCGTGCAGCACAGATCCTTTACGATGCAAACTTCGATATTGAAGTAGTAGAAAAACATCATAACCAGAAAATTGACGCACCCAGCGGTACCGCTATGGCACTGGCTGACGCCATCAATACTGCAATGGACGAAAAATTCCACTATGTATACGATCGTTCCCAGAAACGTGAAAAACGGGAACGCACAGAAATCGGCATTCATGCTATCCGCGGCGGCAATATCGTTGGGGAACATGATGTCATCTTCGCAGGACGTGACGAAGTCATCACCCTCAGCCATCATGCTTCCAGCAGAGAAGTATTTGCTGTTGGCGCTGTAAAGGCTGCAAAATTCCTGGCTGAACAGCCTGCTGGTCTGTATTCCATGAAAGAAGTTCTGGCATAAACATACAAAAAAAGACTGTGTTTTACACAGTCTTTTTTATTGAAAATGGGATTTATTTTTCTGTTACAATTTGGAAAATGTGGTCTGCTTTCTGGGCAATGGATTGAGGCAG
>OIKE01000389.1_pt1 | contig 9153 bp, 8 predicted proteins | sample 1583641 | NCBI WGS metagenome assembly OIKE01 (sample SAMN02674698, study PRJEB24791) | human gut metagenome, SKBSTL036 | isolation source: stool | host: Homo sapiens | place: USA | reverse complement strand
CATGCCTTTCTTACAGACTCCTTAGAAGAAGTAGTTGCAATTCCTACATTCCACCATGATTCATATCCGTCTGTCATGGTCTTTGGAATAACCTTTAAGTCGAATAAGCAAGCAATTTCCTGCTTCTTCGCATCTTCCAGTGCTGCCTCTAATTCTGCGATCGTCTTACATGTGTATGTCTTAAGCCCGTATCCTTCACCGATCTTCGCATAGTCAACCGGGATCAGATCCCCACAAGGCTTCTTGCCGTCTGTGTAACGGAACTCTGTTGCGATACTTCCGATACCATGATTCATTTCCAGATTGTTGATACATCCGAATCCACAGTTATCGAATACCAGAATATTGACTTTCTTTCTCTCCTGCATGATCGTCATAATCTCGCTGTGTAACATCTGGAAGCTGGAATCCCCAACTACGCAGTATACTTCATTATCCGGTTCTGCGAATTTCACACCAAGTGTTGCTGCTACTTCATATCCCATGCAGGAATATCCGTATTCTGCATGATAGCCGCCGCGCTTGTCTGTTGTCCACATTCTCTGCATGCAGCTTGGAAGGGAACCGCCTGCTGTAATAATAGTCGCATCTTCATCGATCACTCTGCGGATTGCTGCAAGTGCTGCTGTCTGTGTGATCTTTCCGTTTGTCATCTTTACGAATTCCGGAATCGTTCTTGGATCTCTTGCCTTGATGATCGGCTCGAAATCATCTCCTGTATATTCAATGCCTGCCAGGCGGACCATTTCTTTGTCCCATACCTTCTTGGCTTCTTCGATTTCTCCGTTGTATGCAGATACATAACCGCGTGCACGAAGTTTTTTGGTAAGTGCTTCTACTGTAACCTTTGCATCTCCGACTGCTTTTGCTGCATCCATCTTGTATGCGTGGAATCTGCAGTTGTTAATCGTCACGAATTTTACATCCGGATTCTTGAACAGTCTCTTGGAGCTTGTTGTAAAGTCTGACATTCTCGATCCGATTGCGATCACTACGTCTGCATCTTCAGCGATAATATTGGAAGCATAAGTTCCCGTTACTCCGATACCTCCTAAGCAGTACGGATGACTAGACTTGCAGGCACTCTTTCCTGCCTGGCTTTCGCCAAATGGAATCTTGAATTCTTCGCAGAACTTTTCAACCGTCTCACCGGCTTCTGAGTAACGGACACCGCCGCCTACGATCACGAGTGGTTTCTTAGCTTCTGCAATGATCTCTGCAAGATCTTCCAGTTCTTCTTCTACCGCTACAGGTCTTGTGATTCTATGTACCCGTTTCTGGAAGAAATATTCCGGATAATCATAGGACTCACCTTCTACATCCTGGCAAAGAGCGATGCAGCATGCGCCTGTCTCGGCAGGATCTGTCAGAACTCTCATTGCATTAATGAGTGCTGTCATGATCATCTCTGGTCTTGTGATGCGGTCCCAGTACTTACACACCGGCTTGAATGCATCATTGGTTGTTGTTGCCAGGCTGTTGCTCTGCTCTAACTGCTGCAATACCGGATCCGGCTGTCTGGAAGCAAATGTATCTGCCGGGAACACCAGAAGTGGAATGTTATTAACCGTTGCTGTTGCGCATGCTGTCACCATATTTGCTGCTCCAGGTCCTACGGATGAAGCACATGGAATGATTTTCTTACGATTGCTCTGCTTTGCAAATGCGGTTGCTACATGACACATTCCCTGTTCGTTTCTTCCCTGAAGGACTCTTAACTGTCCAGGATCTGTATCCAGCGCTTCTCCAAGTCCTACTGCAATTCCGTGTCCGAAGATGGTGAAGAATCCTTCTACGAATTTTGTCTCTTCCCCGTCCATGGAAACGTACTGATTATCAAGAAATTTCACAATTGCCTGTGCAACTGTCATACGGATTGTCTTTGTCATTGTTCTCTTCCTCCTGCTGCTTTTTTATACTCTTGCGATCATTTCGCCAAATTTTTCTTTTTCTTCTTTAATAAATGCATGTACTGCGTCCGGTCCCGGAAGGGAATCTGAACAGTTGTTGCTTCTTACCATCATGGATGCTTCTGCGGAACCAAATTCCAGACAGTCGATCACTTCCCAGCCCTGATATAATCCATATAAGAATCCCGGAGCCATATCCGTCTCCTCCGCCGAATCCCTTTCTTGCTTCTACCGGGAATGGCTTGATACTGAACTTCTGTCCGTCACAGGTATATGCGGTAGACCCTTTCATTCCGTGCTTGATCACTACGATCTTAGCGTTGTATCCCTGCCATAAGCTTGCGCTTTCTTCATCTGTCATGCCTTCTTTGATCAGCTTCTCTGTCAGGTCGAATTCTTCTCTGGATCCCATGATGATATCTGCTTCTTTTGCTACAATAGAGTAGTAAATGGAAATCTCATCACTGTTCTTCCAGTTATATTCTCTGTAGTCAACATCGAAGATAACTTTTGTATCATTCTTCTTTGCCAGCATCACTGCTTTGATCGCAGCTTCTCTCGAAGGACTTTCTGCAAGTGCTGTTCCAGAGATCAGGATTGCTTTGGACTGTCTGATGTATTCTTCATCGATGTCATCTACATGTAACTGAAGGTCTGCGATGCAGTTTCTGTACATCAGGATATGGCTTTCTTTTTCTGAGAGCATCTCGGTAAATGTAAGTCCGAGCTTCTCGCCGTTTGTACATCTTGTGATGTGTGATGTGTCAATTCCCTGTTTGTCAAAATATTCTGTTACATAATCACCGAACTGATCATCGGATACTTTTCCGAGGAATCCTGCTTTTAATCCGTGTCTTGTAACACCTACTGCAATGTTCGCCGGAGATCCGCCGACGAATTTTTCAAATGTGTGTACATCCTTTAATGGTTTGAACTCTTCTTTTACCTGATCGTTGTAAGCTGGGTTGAAGTCGATTGCGACTCTTCCGAGAAGTATCAGGTCCATTGGTCTTGTCTGGTCAAATTCTACATATTTCATATCTTGCATCCTCCTGCTTTTTCCTTTTTTGCTTTTGCGTGCTTTATTGTTTTATTTGTGTGCTTTTTTGCGTGTTTCATTTGTTGACTGTATATTAGCACACGCGTTTTGAATGTGCAATAGGATTTTGAATTATTTTTTATTTCCCGCATTTTCCACAATTTATGGCGTGTGTTATTGTTGTTTTTGCACAATCGCGGTTTGTATTGCACGCATTTTAGCACGCAGTGACATGGGAACGTGGGGGCCATGGGGACGTGAAAAATGGCTTTTTTAGTGTCCCCGATGGCTTTTACAGGATACTCTGACGGCTTCTCTTGCATGCTTTTGCAACAAAAAAAGCCTTGCCGTCTCCCCCCTACAAAACAGCAAAGCTTTTTCTTACTCTATCTCTTTCTTCTCCTGCAATACATTTTCTCCCACATATGTATTACATCTTTTTTTCTCAGTCACTGCCTGATACAGCCAGTTTCCTCCATATTCACAGGCAAATCCTGAAAATGCCCCGATCACCAGCGATACCACTAGCACACTCCAGTTTCCATCCGCTGCGAATGTCGTAAAACATCCCATGAATGTTCCCGGACAGAAGTCAAACCACTCGTATTTTGCAATGATGCACATCACGAATGTAATGATCCCGCACCAGATTCCAAGATTCCCGAATAACGGATTGATCTTACTAAGTGTGATGATCGTCATTCCACATAGGACGCCTGTCAGATTCGTAATCATGGTCTTTTTCACCCCGCTCATGCCATGTTTTCCACAGGCAAAGTAGGTGGTGCATCCTGCAAAGCCGGCCCAGCCGATCAGTCCGGCAATTCCTGCAAGATAAGACCAGATACCACAGAGGACTGCTGTTACAATGCTTAATGCACACAAAGAACTCATATCTTAGTATCCTGCACCGTTATCTGTATTTTTCATGATCTTTACCAGACGGCTTGTTCCAAGTCTGTCTGCTCCGAGGCTCATGAATTCTTTTGCGTCGTCGAATGAGCTGATTCCGCCTGCAGCTTTTACCTTCACACCTTCTCCGACATGATCATGCATCAGTTTTACATCTTCAAATGTTGCTCCGGCTGTAGAAAATCCTGTAGATGTCTTGATAAATTCTGCTCCGGCTTTTGTTACGATTTCACACATCTTGATCTTCTCTTCTTCTGTCAGAAGGCAAGTCTCGATGATGACTTTTAAGATCTTTCCATCGCATGCTTCGTGGATCTGACGGATCTCTTCTTCTACTTCATCGTATCTTCCGTCTTTTAAGAATCCGATGTTGATTACCATGTCGATCTCAGATGCTCCGTTAGCGATCGCATCTTTTGTCTCGAATACTTTTGTTGCTGTTGTGCTGTATCCGTTCGGGAAGCCGATAACTGTACAGATTGGAAGTTTTCCCTCTACGTATTCTACTGCCTGTTTTACGTATGCAGCCGGGATACATGCAGAAGCTGTTTCGTATTTGATTCCGTCATCAAGAATTGTCTTGATGTCTTCCCATGTAGCTGTCTGTGTTAATAATGTGTGGTCAACAATTTTTAAAACTTCACTTGTATTCATAATCTCTTGCCTTTCTTTTTTCATTCATTGTGATAGGTTTACTAATTTTCAGTTTGTCTGATTCAGTTCTTTTAGTTCAGCTTGTCCAGGATCGAATGTCCGATCGTTCCTTCCGGCATCTTAACACCGAAGTTGTCTGCGATTGTTGCTCCGATAATGGCAAATGTGTCTGCTTCCTCAAGTTCTCCTGCTTCTTTCATAGACGGAGAATACGCAAGGAACGGCACCTTTTCTCTTGTGTGGTCGGTTCCGGTATGTGTCGGATCATTTCCATGATCAGCGGTGATGATCAGAAGATCGTCTTCCTTCAGTTCGCCTAATAATTCACCGAGTTTGACATCAAATTTTTCAAGTTCCTGTGCATATCCTTTGACGTCTCTTCTGTGTCCCCACAGTGCATCGAAATCTACCAGGTTGACAAAGCAGAATCCTTCGAAATCTCTCTTTGCGATTTCGATTGTCTGCTCCATTCCGTGTACGGAACTCTTGGATTTATTTGACTCTGTGATTCCTTCTCCGTCAAAGATATCGAAGATCTTACCAACGGAAATGACATCCAGACCTGCATCTTTCAATGCATTCAACGCAGTTCTTCCATATGGCTTTAATGCGTAGTCATGACGGTTACTGGTACGTTTGAACTCGCCTTTTTTCTTGCCGACGTATGGTCTTGCAATGACACGTCCGACTTTCCACTCATCTTTCATCGTAATCTCACGGGCGATCTCACAGCAACGGTACAATTCATCCAGGCCAAATGTCTCTTCATTTCCGCAGATCTGAAGAACAGAATCCGCAGATGTGTAGACGATCATATGACCGGTTGCAATCTCTTCTTCTGCCAGTTCCTCCAGGATCTCTGTTCCGCTGGCGCTCTTATTACCGATGATCGTACGTCCGGTTCTCTTTGACAGTTCATCGATCAGTTCTTTGGGGAATCCTGTCTCTGTAAATGTCTTGAACGGAGTTGTGATGTGAAGTCCCATCATCTCCCAGTGTCCGGTCATGGTGTCTTTTCCGTTGCTTGCTTCTCTTAATTTCCCATAATAAGCCAACGGTTTTTCTACAGGTGCAATACCTGCAAGATCTTTTAAGTTCGCAATTCCAAGTTTCTGCAGATTCGGAATTTTAAACGCTTCTACATTTGCCGCAATATGTCCCAGGGTATCTGTCCCCGCATCACCATAAGAAGAGGCGTCCGGCATCTCTCCGGCGCCGAGTGAATCTATGACTACGGTAAATATTCTTTTATATTTCTTTTCGTTCATATTATACACCTTCTTAATTCTCATATGTCAAATATCTGGAACAGTAATGTATTTGCATTCCTGTTCCAGAATTCTCTATCTGCTTTCATTATATATTTTCAATTATACTTAATATCAACCTTAACATTAATCTTATAATTGATCTTATATTAGAACAGTGTGATCAGTCCTACGATCATCGCACTTAAGATACTTACGAATACACCACCGAGCATTGCTCTGAATACCAGTCTTGAAAGTGTACTCTTCTTTTCCGGGCAGAGTACAGCAATACCGGATACACAGATACCAAGGCTTGAAAGATTCGCAAATCCGCAAAGGGAAATGGAGCATACGATTCCTGTTCTGTAATCTAAGGATGATAAGATTTTTCCCAGATCCTGGAATGCAACGAACTCATTTACGATCAGTTTGTTTCCAAGGAATGCACCTTCCATCAGTACCTGATTGGTATCAAGTCCCATCAGGAAACCAAACGGTGCGAATACATAAGAGAAAATCTGCTCCAGGCTGATTCCTGCAAATCCAAGAATCATATTAATTACTGCAACGATACCGATGATACCAACCAGAGATGCAGCGATAGCAATTACCATCTGCATACCTGTTCCGGCACCTTCTGCGATGGCGTCAATCACGTTGGCGTTATTGCCCTTGTTGTCCATCTTTACGTCTGTGATAGACTGTACAGGCTCTGTCTGCGGCAGTAACATTTTTGCAACGAGGATACTTCCAACCGGTACCAGTGCGCTGGCGATCAGAAGATATTCCATCGGGATACCAAGTGCATGATATCCTCCGAGGATGGATACTGACATACTTCCCATACCGGATACCAGAATAACTAATATCTCACTGTCTGTCAGGTTTCCGATATATTTACTGACCAGAATCGGGCTGTCCGTCTGACCTAAGAACATGTTGGCAACTGCAACGAAGCTTTCTACTTCTGTCGTCCCCATCAGTTTTCCAACTGCTTTACCGATCCATTTTACTACGAATCCAAGCACTCCAAGGTAATAAAGCAAGCTTACCAGTGCAGATACGAAGATAATGTTACCAAGTGTCTGTACGATAAAGATACTTCCTGTCGGAGCACTGCTGTCTGCAAGGCTTCCGAATACAAATGACAGACCATTCTGTCCGCAGTTGATAACTGCTGTTACACCGTCCGATATGGCAGACACAACCATCTTGCCAACCGGGACTTTTACAAGTAAGATCGCAATGACAAACTGTGCAATGATTGCTTTTCCTACTGCTTTCCAGCGGATATTCTTACGATCCCAGGAAATCAGAAAGATCAGTCCGATTACAACCACAATCCCCAATAAATTTAAAAAGACTTTCATCTCGTTCCTCCGTTCTGATCTTATTTCTCGCGGTCTGCTTTGATCAGTTTTCTGATTGCTTCTACAGCAACTGTGATAGCTGCTTCTGTATCATGTACGATTGGATTTTCCATTCCAAGTGCATTTCTTTCCTGATTTCCTACTACAAGGAAGTTAGATCCGCAACGTACTCTTAAATGGCTTGCAGCGATGAAAAGTGCTGCTGACTCCATCTCAGAAGCTTTGCATCCCATACGTTTCCATGCTTCCCATTTATTAAGCAGTTCATAGCTTACCGGCATTCTCTCCGGCTCATGCTGTCCGTAGAATGCATCTTTACACTGTACCACACCTGCATGGTATGTATGTCCAAGTTCTTTTGCTGCTGCAACCAGTGCATTTGTTACATCAAGGTCTGCAACTGCCGGATACTCGATCGGTGCATACTCTCTACTTGTTCCTTCCATACGGATTGCTCCTGTTGCAACTACGATATCTCCACCTTTGACATCCAGTTCAATTCCTCCGCATGTTCCGACACGGATAAATGTATCTGCTCCGCAAAGTGTCAGTTCTTCCAGTGCGATAGATGCTGACGGTCCGCCGATACCTGTTGATGTTACACTTACTTTTTCTCCATCTAAGTAACCTGTGTAAGTGATGTACTCTCTGCTGTCTGCAATCAGTTTTGCATCGTCAAAATGTTTTGCGATCTTTGCACATCTCTTTGGATCACCAGGCATGATAACGTAACGTCCAACATCTCCCGGTCTGATCTGTAAATGATACTGTAATCCTTCTTCTCCTGAATAATTCTGCATGATATTCATCCTCCTGAAAATAAAATGTTAAATATTGTTTTATACATGTCTACTACTTGTCTCGCTGTTGTCTATTCTATATCTATGCTTGTATATTTGCAACACGCAATATTTTACAAATATCCTTGTCTATTTTTGTGCATCTTTTACAATGTCTGGTTGTGTAAATTAGACAAGTCGGAAATAACATTGACTTTTGCCATATTTGCTTTTATTATTTTAACAGGGTTTGAATCGGATTATACATGCTCATAATATATAAATAGAAGCTTCTATATAGATCTTATTCCCCTGCTATTTCTATATCTTTAATCTACAGGAGTAACTGAATTTATGGAAACAAAAACAGACAAGTCTAAAACAAGAAAATTAAAACATGTAAAAATATACAATGAATTATATGAACTGATCCAGAACGGAACTTATGAACCCGGTTCACAGCTTCCGTCAGAAACTACACTTTCCGCGACTATGAATGTCAGCCGTATGACACTGCGGAAAGCACTTACTTTATTAAGAGAAGACGGACTGATCAAAGATGTACAGGGTGTCGGACATTTTGTGCGTGAGCCTAAAGCTGCCGGTTCCAGGGGACGCAAACATCCCCAGAGAGCCGGTTCTGCAGATTCCGCAGCTGTTGCAGATGCGGAAGACAGCGCTTCAGATGAAATGCTGTCTTCTGATGGCAGTATGACACATCCTGTCTACGACAGTTGTCAGGAAGAACTGGACAGTGTCGAACTGGATTTCCGTATCGAGCCGCCGTCAAAATCCATTTTAGACAACTTCGACCACTACACCGCCGCTGTTGTCATCGTCGACCGCTGGTATAAGCATGAAGGACATACCATTGCATATTCTTTAAGCTTTATTCCGATTGAATTGGTCGGCAGGCTGCAGATCGACCTGAACAGCACAGATGCACTGTTGGAATTTCTGGAGCATACCTGCTATGAACAGGGACATCACTGCAGCCGCTGTGTTACATATTCTACTGCCGGTAACTTCTCTGCAAAGAATTATAAGCTTTCCAGCCACGATTCTTTCCTTATGACACAGGAGAATGTGTATGATGAGAATGAGGAGATACTTGTGGTTAGTAAGCATTATATACCGGCGGAGGTTTTTGAATTGAAGTTTTCCATTTAATTTATCAGGCTGGCGGATACCCGGGTCTCCATAAAAGTCAGGAACGCTTTCCTGTTCAGGTTCCGTCGG
>OIKE01000383.1_pt1 | contig 9181 bp, 10 predicted proteins | sample 1583641 | NCBI WGS metagenome assembly OIKE01 (sample SAMN02674698, study PRJEB24791) | human gut metagenome, SKBSTL036 | isolation source: stool | host: Homo sapiens | place: USA | reverse complement strand
TGCTCTTCCGATCTGTGCATTTATTAAGAAGATCACAAAGTTTTATTTTGATTTTCACTGGCAATGGGAACACATCGTCGGATGTGTGATCAATGATCCTCTTGCTGTAGCATATTTTATTGATCCTTCGATCTGTGAAGGATTTGAATCCTTTGTCCAGATTGAGACAGAAGGGATATCACTGGGGCAGTCGGTTGTCGATTCGATGAATTTTTACCGGAAAGAACCGAATGCAAAAGTACTGACACAGGTAGATACATATCGTTTTTTCGAAATGATGCTTTCGAGAGTACTGGAAGTAGAACCTGAGAGTCTGGATATTTTGGAAAATGTATTATAAGTGAGGAGAAGTAAGTCATGAAAAAAACATCAACATATAGAGTATCAACATATAAAATCTGCATCGTTGCATTTGCAATCTGCATTAATCTGGTCGGAGGACAGATTGCATTATTTCTGAAGCTTCCAATTTACCTGGACAGTATCGGAACCGTATTCATTGCATCCACATTAGGCCCGATTTATGGAATGCTTCCGAATGTGATCAGTGGTCTGTTCATGGGAATGACGGTTGACGTATATTCTTTATACTATGCACCTGTCGGTATCATTCTTGGTCTGGTGACAGGTCTGGTATATCAGAAATATAAGCCGAAAAAATGGTGGATATTTGTGGCAGCGCTGGTAATTACATTACCGTCAACCATTGTAAGTTCCTGCATTACGGCATTCTTATTTGGCGGGATTACATCATCAGGTTCTACGGTTCTGGTGCAGCTTCTTGCCAAAACCCCGATGGGAATGGTAGGAGCATGCTTTGTGGTTCAGTTCTTTACAGATTATATTGACCGTGTGATCTGTCTGTTCGTGGTAAGCGCACTTACAAAGGCACTGCCAAGGAATATGATGGAGAGATTATAAGGTGACCTTATAAGGAAAATTTGTAGAGAAAAGTTCATAAAGGCGATTATATAGAGGAAAATTTATAGAGAAATTAAAAAGAGAACTTATAGAGGGGAAGGTAGAAAGTGAATGTATTGATAACAGGTACAAGTTCCGGAATTGGAAAAGGGTGTGCGAAATATTTTCTGAAAAACGGACATAAAGTTTATGGATTTGACCGGAAAGAATCTACAATAGAACATCCGGATTATAAGCATTATTGTCTGGACATCCGTGATAAAGAGATGTATCCAGAACTTCCGCCCATGCAGATCGTGATCAACAACGCAGGTGTACAAAATGAAGATGATATTGATATCAATCTGAAAGGAACCATTGCGGTCACAGAACATTACGCAGTACAGCCGGAGATCCGATCTGTGATCATGATTGGATCTGCAAGCGGCCATACCGGATCGGAATTCCCGGAATATGCGGCAAGTAAAGGTGGGGTCCTTTCATATACCAAAAATGTTGCGATGAGAATTGCTCCGTATCAGGCGACCTGCAACAGTCTGGATTTCGGCGGAGTGATGACAGAGTTAAATAAACCGGTGATGGAAGATGAAAAACTGTGGAATGCGATCATGGATCTGACTCCTTTAAAACGCTGGATGAGTGTGGAAGAAGCTGCAGAATGGATTTATTTTATGGCGGTGCAAAACAGATTCTGCACAGGCCAGAATATTCTGATCGATGGACTGGAAGCAGGAAACAGTAATTTTATATGGCCGGAGTAGAGATCAGATAAAACCATAGAGAACGGTGTAGAAAAGAGGTATAGAACATGGAGTTTAAATACTGTAAATTAGAAATATTTCTCCCGCCGACGCATCTGGAAGTTGTGCAGAAAGCACTGCAGGAGGTTGATGCGGGACATATCGGGAACTATGATTCATGCATGTCGGTAAGTCCGGTAACAGGTTACTGGCGTCCGCTTGACGGATGTGATCCGTATATCGGAACCAACGGTGAGATCAGCTGTGAACCGGAGTTGAAGGTGGAAGTAACCGTGTATACAGAAAATGTTGATAAGACAATTGAAGCCGTGAAGAAAGTACATCCGTATGAAGAACCGGTGATCAATGTGATACCACTGTGGAGAACAAGCTTTTAAGTCTGGAGTATATAAGTAAAGCCGTTGATGCTAATTTTTGTGGTTACAGCACTTCAATGCGCCTTGGAAGGAGGAGAACGCATATGTCAGAAAGAAATCATGAAGTTATAAAAAGTCAGCAGCTTTTAGATGAATATGGCAATATTGCGGAGCCGGGCTGATCGAGAAAGCAGTTGCAGCAATATTCAAGAACACAGATCAAAGCACCAAAGTTCCAGATCAAAGAATGGGACTATTATCTTGTAGTGGGTGATGATTGTGCTGTGGCATTTACACTTTCAGATGACGGTTATGTGGGATTGCAGTCTGTGTCTCTGCTTGATTTTTCGGGAGAACCGTGGGAACATACGGAGACAATATTAGATGCATTTCCGATGGGAAAGCTTAGGATGCCGGAGAATTCGTCGGAGGGTGATATCATTTATGAGAAGAAGAATCTGAGACTAAAGTATGTGTTGGAAAATAGTGCGTCAGAATCAGCAGAAGAGGAACATAATGAGAAAATTACAAAGCCGGCTATAAAGATACGTCATATTACATGCCAGTTTGACAATTTTTACCAGGGCAAATCATTTTCCTGTGACATCCGGCTGCGCCAGCCGGATATGGATACCATGGTCATCGCAACACCATGGGATCGGAAAATGTGATTTTCTATGATGGGATAGCGCATAAGATCGATGATGTAGAATTCGTGATACCGGAAGATGATTACTGTAAACCATGGAAGTTTACGTCCAGTGACGGCAGATTCGAGATGGATTTTCTTCCAATATTAGACCGGTCGGCATGCCTGGATTATAAACTGATCGTGTCGGATCAACACCAGGTATTCGGACGGATGAGCGGAATGGCAGTGCTCGATGACGGGACAAAGATAGAGATAAAAGACGTGCTGTGCTTTGCGGAAAAAGTACATAACCGGTATTAGAATGTGCCTGAAAAATCAGTTCCACAATTTTCAGACATACTCTGAATCGGTGGAAAAACAGCCGGGAAAATAGCCGGGGAAACAGCAGGTTGCTTTCCGGTCATAAGCTTTTCTGCTAAGATATCGGTATATCGATAACGGAGGTAGATGCGATGGAAACAAAGGATGTTATATTAGAACTTCGTACGAAGAAAGGTTTATCTCAGGACGAACTGGCCGGCAAAGTCATGGTCACAAGACAGGCAGTATCCCGCTGGGAAAATGGGGAAACAGTTCCGAATACGGAGACGTTGAAGCTTTTGTCAAAGGAATTCGGGGTGTCGATCAATACGCTTCTTGGTGCACCTAGAAAGTTAATCTGTCAGTGCTGTGGAATGCCGCTTGAAGATGATGAAATCATAAGCCATGACAGTGACGGGACGCTGAACGAAGACTATTGTAAATGGTGTTATGCCGATGGAACTTATACTTACAGCAATATGGATGATTTGATCGATGTATGTGTCAAAAATATGATCAATGAGAATCTCACCGAGGAGCAGGTGCGGGCTTATATGAAAGATCTGCTTCCAAAGTTAGATTACTGGAAACAATATGAGGAGCTTGGTGACAATGGAGAATTTGAAGCATTCAAGAAGCAGCTGATACAGGAAATCAATGATCTTCATATAGAAGGAATGCCGAAAGTTGAAAAGCTGAATGCGCTTGTCGGAAAGTATGTGAATCTGGAATATCCGCTGCCGAATGGCAAACGTGTGAAGTTACTGGATGACCAGACGACGTATCTGGGGAATCAGCTGGAGTGTGAGTTTGGCGGCGACAGGTGCTTTGGAGTGCTGGCGGGGATGGATTTTATTATGGTTTGTACGTATGAGGCGGGAGGCGAAAATCCGGAGCTGGTGGTGTATAAGAAGAGGTGAGTGAATAGTAAATAAGCGAAACCATGGAAAAAGGTGTAGAAGAAAAAACACTTTTTTCTATGGTTTTTTTAGTAAGTTCTAGTATGGTATTAATAATGTCATTTAAGGTTTAATTTAGTCAAAAAACGATAGAATGACTAAATTGAATGAATTGACGACCAAGATAATTTATGCTATAAATATAATTAAATATGCGGTACATACTAGAAATAACTAAATAAATGATAATGGGGGAATTGAATGAGAAATTATAATTACAGAAAAAATTGGAATGATTTGCTAACGCCGGAAATAGTTAAGAAGCTTACTCTTATTCATGAATATAAGGGAGAACAAAGATTATTTATTGAAGCACATAAAGATGAACTAAAAGAACTGGTAGAAATAGCAAAAGTTCAAAGTACAGAGGCTTCAAATAAGATCGAAGGCATTTCAACAGCAGACGATAGATTGAAAAATTTAGTACAGGCGAAAACAACACCGCGAAATCGTGATGAATCTGAAATAGCAGGTTATAGAGATGTTTTGAATACAATACATGAGAATTATGATTATATTCCAATTAATGCTAATTATATTTTGCAACTACACAGAGATCTATATAAATTTCTTGGAAATATAGATGGAGGAATATTTAAGACATCAGATAATATTATCAGGGAAATGGATGCGGAAGGAAATGAAAAAATCCGTTTCAGACCAGTAGCCGCATGGGAAACACCGGCTTCTATAGATGAATTGTGTAAAGCTTATAATGAAGCCAAGGGAGAAGCAGATTCATTATTACTGACTATGATGTTTATTTTAGATTTTTTATGTATCCATCCATTTAACGACGGAAATGGAAGAATGAGTCGGCTGCTTACATTGCTTTTGCTATATCAGTCGGGATTTATTGTAGGAAAGTATATTAGTATCGAAAAGATAATTGAAGGATCGAAGGAAACTTATTATGAAGTACTTCAAGACAGTTCAATAAACTGGCACGAGAATGAAAACGACTATAAGCCTTTTGTGAACTATATGTTGGGAGTAATCGTAAATGCCTATAAGGAATTTGAATCCAGAGTAAAGTTATTGACGAATCCGAATTTGACAAAAGCAGATCGAATCCGTACAGTAATAAAAAATCATATAGGGGCAATTACAAAGTCTGAACTAATGGAAATGAATCCGGACATAAGTGATACGACTATACAAAGAACTTTAGCAGAGTTACTGAAATGCGGAGAAATAGAAAAAATTGGCGGAGGCCGTTACACAAAATACGTGTGGAAATTGGAGGACTAAATGATTACAGGTGAATTAAAAAACAAAATTGATAATTTATGGGATATCTTTGCTTCAGGAGGTTTGGTGAATCCACTGGAAGTAATTGAACAGATCACGTATCTGATGTTTATTCATGATCTGGACGACTCGGACAATACAAGAGCAAAAGAGAGTGCGATGCTTGGACTTCCATATCAAAGCATTTTTTCAGAAGAGGTGAAGATTGGAGAAAGAACAATTGATGGTTCACAATTGAAATGGTCTGTCTTTCATGATTTCCCGGCGGACAGAATGTATTCGGTAATACAAGAATGGGTATTTCCATTTATCAAAACATTACACAGCGATAAGAATAGTGCATATTCAAAATATATGGATGATGCAATTTTTAAATTGCCGACACCACTTGTGTTATCAAAAGTAGTAGATTCCTTAGATGAAATATATAAGATGATGAATGAAATACAGACTGCAGACGTGCGAGGAGATGTGTATGAGTATCTTTTGGAAAAAATAGCAAAATCAGGTCGTAATGGTCAGTTTAGAACCCCAAGACATATTATCCGTATGATGGTGGAAATGATGGACCCTTCGAGTGATGAGGTGATCTGTGATCCGGCTTGTGGTACATCGGGATTCCTGATTGCAGCAGGAGAATATTTGAAAGAAAAGAAGAAGGAAGAAATTTTCTTTGATAAGCAGAAGAAAGAGCATTATATGAATCATATGTTTCATGGGTACGACATGGATAGAACTATGCTTCGTATAGGAGCTATGAATATGATGACGCATGGGATTGAGAATCCATTTATCGAATATAGAGATAGTTTGTCAGATCAGAATCAGGATAAAGATAAGTTCTCGTTAGTACTTGCAAATCCACCATTTAAAGGAAGCCTGGATGCGGAGTCAGTATCGGGAGATTTGCTAAAAGTATGTAAGACAAAGAAGACAGAATTATTGTTTCTGGCATTATTTGTCCGTATGTTAAAAGTAGGTGGAAGATGTGCTTGCATCGTTCCGGATGGAGTATTATTTGGCTCATCGAAAGCACATAAAGACATCCGAAAAGAAATTGTTGAAAATCAACGCTTAGAGGCTGTTATTTCCATGCCTTCCGGTGTGTTTAAACCATATGCAGGAGTATCGACGGCGATTCTAATATTTACGAAGACAGAACATGGTGGAACAGATAATGTCTGGTTCTATGATATGACGGCAGATGGATTTAGCTTGGATGATAAGCGGTCACCAATTGCGGAAAATGATATTCCAGATATTATTGAACGGTTTAAAAATCTGGACAAAGAAATTGACAGGAAACGTACAGATAAATCCTTCATGGTTCCGAAACAAGATATTGTTGATAATAGTTATGATCTCAGTATTAATAAATATAAAGAAATCGAGTATGTACCGGTTGAGTATCCATCTACAATAGAAATTATGACCAATATTCGTGAAATTGAGATGGAGATTGGGAAAGAAATGGAAGAGTTGGAAAAGCTGTTAGGAGAATAATATTATGCCAAAGATAAGTAAACGAGGAGGATTCTCGGATAGAAATAAAATCAAGCCAATAAATACAGAAATTCAATTAAAAGATTTTGATAAACGAACTAGAATTCAATTACAAAATATGATTAGTAGATTTTACAAATATGTATATGAAGACGAAGATACATATTATGTAAAAGAAGCGGTTCAAGAGTTTTTCAGGTATGTAATAGGAACAATTTATTCCGAACCTATTGATATGCGACGACGCTATTATTATGATGATGTATTAAAAATGATTTTTAATACAATACAAGAGGATGATTTCGACGATGTTTTAACATTAATTGAAGCTATAATACAATATTTTGATGAATATTTAGTTAAAACAAGAAGAGATTCATATTATGATCGCTTTAATCAAAAATATGTGGTAAATTCTTTATTTAAAATAGCGAATATTTATTTTAAACAAGAATATGTAGGCTATCGTTTTGTTGATAAAATAATTGTGCCGATAAGTGATCAAAACGAGATAACAGAGATTGAAGAAGTATTAGAGTGTAGATACGCGGTAGTGCGAAATCATATTTCAAAAGCAAATATTTTATTAGCGGATAGGGAAAATCCTGATTATGAAAATTCAATAAAAGAGAGTATTAGTGCCGTTGAAGCAATTTGTGAGATTCTTACAGGAATTAAAGGAAAGGAAGCAACACTGGGAAATATGTTGAAAAAATTAGAAAAAAACGGTATTATTATTCATTCGGGGTTGAAAAGTGCGTTTAATATTTTATATGGTTATACGTCAGATGCTAATGGAATTAGGCATGCGGGAGATATTGGCGGGAAATCATCAACATTCGAAGAAGCTAAATTTATGTTGGTTTCTTGCTGCGCTTTTGTTAACTATTTGATAGCAGTTAGTGCTAATTAAAGAAAGGAAATGCAAATTCGGATTTTGCTAGGAAGCATATATGAATAAAATATTTATAGAAGATTGTTGTGAAATACTAGATTCAATGAGAGTTCCCATTACAGCGTCTAAAAGAGAAATAGGGGAATATCCATATTATGGAGCCAATGGTATTCAAGATTATGTTGCAGATTATATTTTCGATGATGAACTTGTACTATTAGCAGAAGATGGTGGCAATTTTGGATCAAAAGAACGACCTATTGCATATAGAGTTTCTGGAAAGTGTTGGGTTAATAATCATGCACATGTTCTTAAACCTAAGGTAGGACTGGATATTGATTATTTGTGTTATTCTTTAATGTTTTATAAGGTTGATGGATTAATAAATGGTGCTACAAGGAAAAAATTAACACAGGCCGCTATGCGTAAAATGCAAATTCCATTTAGAAGTATCAAAGAACAAATACATATTGTCAATGAGCTAAATAGAATAATAAAAATAAAAGAAAAACGTCAGGAAGAGTTAAAGTTATTGGATAATCTTATCAAAGCCCGATTTGTCGAGATGTTTGGAGATCCAGTTGCGAATGAGATGGGGTGGGATACATTGCCTTTAGAAAATGCGTGTAAAGCAATTGTTGATTGCCCGCATTCAACGCCGTCTTATACGAAAGAAGATACTGGTTTTAGATGTATTAGAACATCTATTGTAAAAAAGAATAGGATTCTTTGGGATGAGATTGAATATATTCCTGAAGATGAATATGTAAAGAGAATACAGAGAAAGAAACCAGATGTTGGTGATATAGTATATACACGAGAGGGAGCAATACTTGGTATAGCTGCTATTATTGATAGAAATTGTAATGTTGCATTGGGACAAAGATCAATGCTTCTTTCACCTAATATAGATAAGTGTGCATCGGAGTTTTTGTGTGTAGCGATGAATAGTGATTCATTTCTTGATAATGCTTTAAAAGGTGTTTCTGGTTCTGCATCACCACATATTAATGTGGGAGATATTAAGGCATTTAGGATGATAATGCCACCAATAGAACTTCAAAATCAGTTTGTAGACTTCGTCCATCAAGTCGACAAATCAAAAGTTGCAGTGCAAAAGGCGTTGGATGAAACACAGATATTGTTTGATTCGTTAATGCAAAAATATTTTGGATAAGATATATTGGGAATGTAAGAAAAATTCCAAGCAAAAAGTGATAATAAATTGTTAAGGGCAGGAGTAGGATGTTGGTATTTCGAAAGGAGATATTAACATGGAAGAGAAGATTGTAATTGTGCTGAATGAAATGTCAGAGTATTTATCAATAACTCAGATGAAAAAATTACAGGAAGTGATTATTAAGACGTTTGCGGATAATGAGGCTAATAAAGTTAAAATCTCAAATGAAGAGTTCTTAAAAATGTTTCTTGATGCAAAACGTATTGAGGGATGCTCAGAACGAACAATTATTTATTATCAGGCAACTGTAAAACATTTGTTATCACAAATAACTACAGAAGTTCGTAAAATTACCACAGAGGAAATCCAGATCGGAAGAGCACACGTCTGAACTCCAGTCACA
>OIKE01000382.1_pt1 | contig 9190 bp, 5 predicted proteins | sample 1583641 | NCBI WGS metagenome assembly OIKE01 (sample SAMN02674698, study PRJEB24791) | human gut metagenome, SKBSTL036 | isolation source: stool | host: Homo sapiens | place: USA | reverse complement strand
TTGTCACCTGTGAATTCGCCAGATCTGCAATCTGATATCCGTACTCGCTGCTTCGCTTTTCCAGAATCCGGTTCATATTCCCGATGATATCCTCCACGACCTGATTCATCGTTCCCGGAAGCTCCATTTGTTTCACCGGATTGTAAATGTTGGTCACTACGATCTGTGCCTCTTCTTTTTTACAGGAAGAAATGGTATCCATAGCCTCTATCCACTGTGTCTCAAATTCCTGATAATCCCAGTTTCCCAGAGCATCAATGATGCGAAAGACTAAAAGCGGATTACTTTTCACATGCTCTGTCACTTCTTTGAGCGCCTCATCCGCACTTTTAAATTTTGTATCCGTATTCAAAATTTCCTGTGCGGTCTTCTTAAATTCATTCAGAAGATCATTGGATCCCATTGTGATCAAAATCACATCTGCCCCGGAAAGACTATCCTGCACTTCCTGACCTTTCAACACCTTTTCGTTGAATTCTCGAGTGGCAAGTCCGTTTTTCGCATAGTTCTGATACAAATATGATTTTCCTGCTCCCTGTGCGATCTCTTCTGCCACAGTCTGTCCATAACAGTAAAGCTCGGGTTTGTTTGCTCCGCAATATCCTTTTGCGATACTGTCACCCAACACTACAATCTGGATCGGCTCCGATGTGGCCTCTTTTGCATAGCTGCATGTCCCAAACACACTCAGAAAACAGACCGCTGCCAGAGCCACTGCCCTGACTGCTGTTTTTCTCATGTCGATCACTTCCTGTCTTTTATGCCATGAAATTCCACTTTACATGACTTCCATGCTCTGTTTTTTTTACTTCCAGCTGCCATTCGATCTGCTCTTTTAATTCATTGACATGTGAAATAATTCCCACAAGTCCTTTTTCTCCCGCCAGTTCTTTCAAAATCTGGATCGCCCGTTCTCTTGCCATGTCATCCAGAGATCCAAATCCCTCATCTACAAACATCGTCTCCAGACTCACTGCGCCCGCTGTATTTTGTACAATGTCCGCCAGCCCCAGTGCCATGGAAAGAGATGCCATAAACGATTCTCCTCCGGAAAGAGTTTTTACATCCCGCACCGAGTCATTGACCAGATCATAAACATCCAGATCAAGTCCTGCCTGCGCCTGACTGCTCAGGCTTCCGATATCCCGGCACTGCAGGATAAATTCCTGTCCGGTCATTCTTGCCAGGCGCACATTCGCCGCATGAATGATCTGCCGGAAATACTGGCGCTGCACATAAGTCTCGAAGTCCAGCTTCACGCTTCCGCTTAGATTTCCATTGGCCGTACGGCTTAGATTCCCCATCATTTCGTATTGGCTGCGCAGCTTTTCGGCATCTGAAAAATCACAAATCAACGCTTTCCTTGCTCTCCGGTTGATCTCATTTCTTGTATGCAGCATCATACTTTCCTCTCTGCCAAGGCGCAGTTTTTCACGAATGATCGTCAGTTCTTGTTCCAGCTTCTCGATCGGTGCGATCTGTTTCCCCTCTGTCTGCTGTTTTAATGTCTCATACCGGGACGATACTTCTAAAAGAGCGGTTTCATACTTCTTTAAATTGGCTTCTCTCGCCTCCCGGCTTTTGATCCACTGCTTTGCCTGCTCGTACTCCTCTTGACTTTGAAAGTTCTGTTTTTGAAACTCTTTCCGAAAATATTCTTCCTCGTCTTTGACTTTCTTATTCCAGAGGATCAGCTGGGATTTTTTGCTTTCTGCCTGTCCCAGAATCCGGCTTTTCTCCTGCGTCAGCTTCTGATAATGATCCTGTGCATTTTTGAACGAAGACTGGAGTTTTTTTAAATCTTCTGTAAGCTTACGAAGAGCATTTTCTGCTTCTTTTTCATCAAAATCCGTTTCTGTTTTTCCTTCTTTTTCCAGAAATCCGACAATCATGGACTGTTCTGACTCCAGTCTTCCCTTCACTGCCTGAAACCGTTCCAAAACTTCTGTGCGCTCTTTTTCTGCCTGATCCCGCATTGCTTTTGCACGCTCCACCTGCTCTTTTTTTGGTGCGCCTCCGGATAATACCGCTTTTTTCGGATGACTGCAGGAACCGCACACCGGACAGGGTTCTCCCTCCTGCAGCTCTCTTGCAAGAATGCCCGCCTGTTCTTCAAAGTATTTCTGATATAACCGCTCATATCTCTGTGAGGTTTCCTGACATTTTTTCATACAGTCCTGCATATCCTGTTCTGACTTTTGATACTGTTCCTTCAGACTGTGAACCTGTTTCAATTTCGGAAGTATTTCCTGGATCCTGAGGATCTGTTCCTGGATCTTCGGCTCTTCTTTTTTGGAAAGTGCCTCTCTTTCCTGATACAATGCACCTGCGCTTTCCAAATCTTTTGCCTGCTGTTTCAGCTTTTCTTCAAGCTCTTGGGACTCTTTCTTCAGATTGGCGCATTCTGCCTTTGTTTTCTGCAATTGTTCTTCTGCTGCAGCCGCCTTCTCTGCGCGGATTGCTGCATGGATCTGTTTTCGCATTTCTTCCGCTTTGCTCTCCTGCCCCTTCAAGATCTCCAACTGATCTCTGGTCTTTTTCAGCAATTCAAACAGATGATTGGTATTCTGCCTGTTTTTCAATTCAATCTGTATCGCATCCGCACGTTTTTCTTCCTGTGCATTTTTCTTCTCCTGACTCTTCTCCTTTGCTTCCCCGGACTGACAGATTATTTCCACACAGTCCAGCACTTCTTTTTGAGGCGGCAGTTGAAGGCTCAGCAGCTGTTCCCAGACATCTCTTCTTTCATCATTCTGTGCAATCTGCACCCGTTCCATTTCCCGCCTGCAGTCCATGCTGTTTTTTTCCAACTGAATGTACAGCTCTTTTGCCTGCTCTTTCAGTGTGTCCTGAATCTTCCAGAAAATCCGTGTATGAAAAATTTTTGAAAAAATCTGCTTTCGTTCTTTTGATTCCGCATGCAAAAGCTTCAAAAAATCGCCCTGTGCGATCATAGCGATCTGGGTAAACTGATTGACATCCAGCCCGATGATCTCCTCTATCTTCAGATCGATCTCCTTTTTCTTTCCCTGAAATTCACTTCCATCCGGAAGAATCAGGCTGATCTTTGCAGTCTCTTTGACAAACTTTATTGTCCCGTCCGCATTCTTTCGTTTGGAAGGACGCAAATATTCCGGATTTCTTCGGACGGTATATTCCTGATCCCGGTACAGAAACTGAAACTCCACATATGTGTCTGTCTCGGAATCTGCATACTGGCTGCGCATCATGTTTCCGTCCCGCTTTCCTCCGCTGGTTCTTCCATAAAGTGCATAGGTTACGGCATCAAAGATGGTTGTCTTTCCGGCGCCGGTATCGCCCGTGATCAGAAAACATCCGTTTTGTATTCCTGTAAAATCGATTCTCTCCACTCCACTGTAGGACCCAAAGGCAGACATCGTCAATTTGATCGGCTTCATCTATTCTTCCTCCATCTCTTCTGCGATCTTGTTCATCACCTGCTGCTCTTCTGCATTCAGCGCTCTTCCCTGCATCTCCTGAAAAAAGTCCCCGAAAATTTCAAGCGGAGATGCCATGCGCACAACTTCCGCATCTTTCATCAGCTTTTGCCTGGTGCGGGAATTATCCATACGTACCTCCAGAATGTGGGAAAATACCTTCTCCAGCTGTTTCTTCGGTCGATATGGATCTGTCTCATCCGTCAGTGTGATACTGACATAGTCCTCTTTCGCTTCCTCAGGAACAGTTTTCAACAATTCCTTTAGTGTTCCCCTGAACTTTTTCACATCCCTAAGCGGATGCAGTGGATAAGTCTCCACTTCCACAGGTGTGCCCTTCTCTTTCAGCGTCACCAGATGCAGAGATTTTGTCTGATTGCACTCACTGACAGAATATTTCAGCAGTGTCCCCGGATAACGCACAGACTCTCTTCCTACCTTCTGAGCGCTGTGCAGATGTCCCAGCGCCGCATAGTCAAATCGAAGAAGCGGCGTAACATCCACATTATCAATCCCTCCCACGGAGAAAATCTCTGAATCACAAGTCTCTGTGTTTTGACCTGCCCCGGTATAAAACTGATGCGTCACAATGACGTTTCTTTTGGTGGTATCAACCAGTTCTCTCTCCAGCAGCATCTGTACTGCCTTACTGTAGCTCTCCGGCATTTCTCCGTCAAACACGGTTCTTACATATCCCGGTTTCAGAAACGGGAGAAGATAAAAATCCACCTCTCCGTATTCATCCTGAAGTGTCACTTTTTTGAGAAATTCTTCCTGATTCTGCGGCAGTTTTCCTGCAATGTAAATCCCCTTTTGCCCAAGAATTCCACTGGCATAGTCAATCCTTTGCGCGGAATCATGGTTTCCGCTGATGATCAGGATCGGAATTTCCGGTTTCAGTGCAGAAAGTGCAGTCAAAAACCAGTCAAAAATCCCCACCGCCTCAGCAGATGGTACAGACTTATCATACACATCCCCTGCGATCACGATTGCATCCGGTCTCAGCATTCTGGCATACTCCACCACTTCCCCCAGAATATGCTCCTGATCTTCTTTTAAATTGTACTGATGAAGCTGTCTGCCGATGTGCAGATCTGACAAATGGATAAACCTCATCTTCTATTCCCCCTGTATCTATAATTTTAATCCCCGATACCGGTCAAAACATGCGAAGATCTCCTGCGTTCTCGGACGGGCCAGGCTGGCAACAGAAGAGGTGCTTTCACAAAGTGCGGCAAGCGACTCCTTCTCAATCTTCTCTTCCAGCATTGCCACGACTTCCTGCAAGGTACGTGTTCCATCCAGTAAATGGCGCTGCGCATATTTTACACAATATCCGAGAGCAGTTACCTGTTCGCTGTCTGTGATCTGCTCCACATAACGCAGATCGATCGTCTCCCGATTGATGGAAATCGCTTCTTTCCCCAAGGTCTTCATTTTGATGCGGTCATTTCCTTTCCACTCCCGTCCCTGCTGTGGTTTTCTTGCAAAAGCAGGCTTTTTCGCTTTCTCTTTCGGTCCGCTCAACTGAGGAAACTGTTCTGCTTCTTTTTTCGCCGTCTGCGTGATATCCTTCGGCATGTACCGATCCATCTGCACGATGCAGTCCGCGATATGAAAATAAGCTCCGGAGCTTCCCGCCACAATCACAGTGGAAATCCCCTCTTCTTCATATAACTCCCGGATGCGTTCGATAAACGGCGTGATCGGCTCCATATCCCGGTGGATTACCCTCTGCATCAGTTCATCCCGGATCATGAAGTTTGTCGCGCTGGTATCCTCATCGATCAGCATGACACCTGCTTTCGCTTCCATTGCTTCCACAACGTTTGCAGCCTGAGACGTACTTCCGCTGGCATCCTCTGTATAAAAATGAGTGGTATCTTTTCCATTTGGCAGATCATTGATAAACATGGAAATGTCCGTTTTTTTGATACTTCTTCCGTCTTCTGCGCGAAGCTTGACTGCTGTGGAATCAGTGATCACATATTCTCTTCCATCACCTGCAATATGATTGTACACGCCAAACTCCAACGCCTTCAAAAGAGTGGACTTCCCATGGTATCCGCCTCCCACGATCAGCGTGATCCCTTTTCGGATTCCCATTCCTCTTATCACACCTCTGTGCGGCAGCGTAATTTCCACTTCCATCTCCTCTGGAGACCGGAAACAAACTGCGCTTTTCATCGGACGGACGGAAACGCCTGACTCTCGCGGCAGAATAGATCCGTTTGCAACAAAAGCACACAATCCCAGCTTTGGCAGTATGTCTCGAAGTGCCTGCTGGTCCTCTGCCAGATCACTGATCTTCTGCAGTCTCTTCGCATCACAGTTTTTATAGTAGAGTGCCTTTTCGACACACTCCGGAAGAAACTCAAAAAAGATCCGGATCCATTCTCTTGCATTGATCGTCCTTCCGTTTGCCGGAAATCCCACTTCCAGACGAATGTGGATATCTCCTGTTTTTTCATCGATCTGCGCCGCACTTCTCTCCAGCACTTCCTGACCGCACCGGCTGATAGAGATCATCCCGCTCTTTCCGGATCCCTTTGCCTTGAATCCAAATTTCTCACAACACTGTCCGAACTGCCGGATCAGCGCATCCTCCAATGCTGTTTTCTGCCATTTCGTCTGATATAACTGCTCCGGAAATCCTGCAATCTTTCCTTTCACCTGAATACTGACCCTGGATGGAGATGCAAACGGATCTCCCTGTACATGGTCAATGGATAGCAGATAGCCCGGAAACTGATACATTCCCTTTGTGTCTTTATAGGCAGGATAACTCCTGTGATCGATCCTTGTCACAAGCTGTCTCAATTCTGCTGCTGTCTTCATACTTTTTATTCCCTCCCATTACAAAAATCCGGACACGATTCTCGTTCAAATCGCATCCGGTTTTTTCTTCATTTCTTTGATTGATTAAACTTCGAAGATCAGATCTCCGTAAGAAGGCATCGGCCATGCCTCTTTGTCCACGATCATTTCCAGTTTGTCGATCGGTCTTCTCAGATTCTCCATTGCCGGGCACACTTCATCGTGGTAGAAATTTGCCTGTACCGGTCCTTCTTCTTTGGCAGCTGCCTGTGCTGTCACCTCTTCCAGACGTGCCAGAGCTGCTCTTGCCTCTTTCAAGAGTACTGTGATCTCCTCAAGTGTCTCTGCCTGTACACTTGCATCCACACCTGCTTCCTTTACCGCAAGTACTGTATCTGCGAGCGTTTTTGTATATTTGATCACTGCAGGGATAAACTGTTTTCTTGCCATATCGATCATCGTACGGGCTTCGATGTTAATCGCTTTTGCATAACTCTCGTACTGGATTTCTGCACGGGATTCCAGCTCTGCTTTTGTAAATACTCCAAATCTCTCAAACAATGTCACTGCTTTCTCTGTCACCATTGCCGGAATTGCTTCCACCATAGATTTGATGTTCGGAAGTCCGCGTCTTTCTGCTTCCTTCACCCAGGCTTCAGAGTAACCGTCTCCATTGAAAATGATTCTCTGATTCTCCATTGCATATTCTTTGATCAGATCATGAACTGCAAGCTGGAAATCATCTGCTTTCTCCAGAACTTCGCAAGCCTCTGCAAATGCCTCTGCCACGATCGTATTCAGAACAATGTTGGCAGATGCGATGGAATCTCTGGAACCTACCATACGGAATTCAAATTTATTTCCGGTAAATGCAAATGGTGAAGTTCTGTTTCTGTCGGTTGCATCCTTTGTAAGATCTGGAAGGGTTGTTACACCTGTTTGCAGCTTTCCACCATTCAGGCTGTGTGTTGCCTCACCTGTACTGAGAAGCTGTTCTACAACGTCCTGAAGCTGTTCTCCAAGGAAGATAGAGATGATTGCCGGCGGTGCTTCGTTTGCTCCAAGTCTGTGGTCATTTCCCGGATCAGCAGCCGATTCACGAAGCAGATCTGCGTGTACATCAACTGCTTTCAGGATACATGCCAGTACCAGAAGGAACTGTACATTTTCATGAGGTGTCTTTCCCGGATCCAGCATATTGATTCCGTCATCTGTTGTGATAGACCAGTTATTATGCTTACCAGATCCGTTGACTCCTGCAAACGGTTTCTCGTGAAGCAGACATTTCAGTCCATGCTCGCATGCTACCTTTTTCAGTGTCTTCATGATGATCTGGTTGTGATCCACTGCAATATTGGCCTCTGCATAGATCGGTGCAAGTTCGTGCTGTGCAGGTGCCACTTCGTTGTGCTGTGTCTTTGCACTGACCCCCAGACGCCACAATGTCTCATTTAACTCTTTCATGAACGCACCGACTCTCGGACGGATGCTTCCAAAATAGTGATCATCCATCTCCTGTCCTTTCGGCGGCATCGCGCCAAACAGGGTACGACCGGTGTAGATCAGGTCTTTTCTCTGTAAATATTTGTTCTTATCAACCAGAAAATACTCCTGCTCCGGTCCCACATACGGAATCACACGGTGGGAAGTCGTATTTCCAAACAGGCGGAGAATCCGGAGTGCCTGCTCGTTGATTGCCTGCATGGAACGCAGCAGCGGTGTCTTCTTATCCAGTGCTTCGCCGCGGTACGAACAGAATGCAGTCGGTATGTAGAGTGTCACGCCCAGCGTATCTTCCCGCAGAAATGCCGGGGAAGTACAATCCCAGGTTGTATAGCCGCGTGCCTCAAAGGTGGAACGAAGTCCGCCCGACGGAAACGAGGATGCATCCGGCTCGCCCTTAATCAGCTCTTTACCGGAAAACTCCATGATAACGCGTCCGTTGGAATCCGGTACGGAGATAAACGCATCATGTTTTTCTGCCGTAATGCCGGTCAGCGGCTGGAACCAATGGGAATAATGCGTCGCACCGCGCTCGATCGCCCAGTCTTTCATCGCGTGTGCGACAACATCTGCGATGGACGGATCCAGCTCAGCTCCGTCTTCAATGGTTTTCTTCAGTTTTTTGTAAACACTTTTCGGAAGGCGTTCCTGCATCGCCTTGTCATTAAACACATTTTTTCCGAAAATTTCCGGTACATTGATAATCTCGCTCATTCAATCCCTCACATTAATATGAAAACAGACCGGACCGCCGGTATGTATATCCGCGTTGCGAAATGTACATCCCTGCAGTCCGGTCATGAACCTTACTTATTCATCAGGCTTTTCCGATAGAACCGAACAGTTCCATCTTTGTCTTAACCGTCTCTTTGATCGCCTCAAAACCAGGTGCAAGAAGTTTACGCGGGTCAAATCCTTTGCCCTGCTGATCCTTACCAGCCTCGATATACTGGCGGGTTGCCTCTGCAAATGCCAGCTGGCACTCAGTATTTACATTAATCTTCGCTACACCTAAAGAAATGGCTTTCTTGATCATATCTTCCGGAATACCGGTACCACCGTGAAGAACCAGCGGCATATCGCCTACTTTTTCTTTTACGGCTGCCAGCGTCTCAAAGCTTAAGCCTGGCCAGTTTGCCGGATATTTGCCGTGGATATTGCCGATACCTGCTGCCAGCATATCAACTCCGAGGTCTGCAATCGCCTTGCACTCGTTCGGATCTGCACATTCGCCCATACCGATCACGCCGTCTTCCTCGCCGCCGATAGAGCCTACCTCAGCCTCTAAGGACAGGCCCATTGTATGAGCGATCTTAACCAGCTCTTTTGTCTTCTCCACATTCTCTTCGATCGGATAATGGGAACCGTCAAACATAATAGAGGAAAATCCTGCTTTGATACATTTATAGCAG
>OIKE01000378.1_pt1 | contig 9282 bp, 13 predicted proteins | sample 1583641 | NCBI WGS metagenome assembly OIKE01 (sample SAMN02674698, study PRJEB24791) | human gut metagenome, SKBSTL036 | isolation source: stool | host: Homo sapiens | place: USA | reverse complement strand
GAATAACGCTGATCTGTCAGCTCGGCCTCTCGCTCGGCCTCTTGCAGCTTGAAGTAAACCTCGCTTTCAAATTGCAAGTTTTCAAACGCTTCCATGCTCAAAACGACCATATCACCATACCCATTTTTGGTTAAAAACACAGGCTGAGCCGTTTCATGCACTGTTTTGGAAATGTCCGCAAAGTTATTTCGCAAATCCGATACAGGTCTAATCATATTCATACCATCAACCTCCTTACTATTATTTTAGCGTAATTATGCTAAAATATCAACATCATTTATTTTCTGTTTTTGGGCGGAAACAAAGCGTTAACGCAATCGGTCGCTAAATAATTCATGTACTCATCGTCCGGCATAACGTTGATCCCGCGAATACCATTCACCGCACACCCAACCAGCAGCCCGGCATCGACCTCGCTCTCTGAGACAACCATCTGCTTTGCCTGCTCCTGTAACTGCTCGTTTCTCCGCGTTCCATGATAAAATATTCTATAAGCCGCTTCTTCCGAAATACCTCTCTCCTCCGCCATCTGATTAACGAACGCCATCATTTCTTGCGCTTTTTCTATTCGTTCTGTCTCCGATAAGCGAAGCATTTCTTCTGCCTTTGTGAATTTCCTTAAATTTATCCAATCTACATCTCTCCGAACAAGCCACCACTTACGAATTGTTGGATACGATAGCCCTGTTTGCTCCTTACACTGCTTTTTAGTGCCATCTGGGTTCTGGCATTGCCATTCTTCTACTATCGCCTGCTTGCTGGGTCTACCATCTTTATTACGCCAATCTCTATTACCATTTAATTCTTCACGAACAAAATTCATCAATCTAACATGATCGGCTCGTTTACGTCCATTTCTTTTATTCTTCTCGATTGGAATGCCTGTCCGCGTCACAATCGTATCAATCGGATATGTAATATAGCTGTCCGTATAAGCCTCCAGAGCGTGCAGGACATCGTCTTCGGTGAATGCATCACCTTTTGTATTCATAAAGGGAATAAGCCCATATGCGTCATTCTCAAGCGTTTCTCGCGGTACATCACACTTTCGCGCATATGTCGCAAGCGTCATAATACACCAATACCGATGTCCCTGGTCAGCGCCCTCGTAGATTTTTCCAATCCACCAATCATACAATGCCCTCTTGCATGTCCATGTATTTTTCGGACGTTTCTCGACCACACGCCGTTGATACCACTCCGGATACTTCATCTTCGCGTCTTCCAACCGCAAATCCGACTTATATACAAAACTTGTTGCCCGATACTCATCCGGGACAAACTGGTTCAGATACTCAACCGTCACCTTTTTCCCAACCGAGAACGCGCGGCAACGACCACCGTCTTTCGTAATCGTGCCAACCACGCGAAAACCCTGAAACAAGCTCTCATACTGCACCTTGTCATACAATGAGGACGCGCCCTGCGTCCAAGCCTGCCAAGTAAGGCGCTTTTTCAACCTCTCTAACTGCTCCACGATATTCTTAAACATCGGGATCGGCTTCTCAAAAACATAGTACAAATGAAGTCCTGTACCCGATGAAATGAGATAGGTCGGACGCGGCAATCCCCAACCTCCTACCAGTACACCAGGCTCCCGATCAATCTGATCCATAAGCTGCTGCCACTGCGTCAAGCTCTCCAACCCATCCAAATCTATGGTCATCGCGTACATAAACCGAGCATTCGAGGATTTTCGACTCTTTCCAACATAGCTTATAGGGCTCATTAAACAAAAATCATCGGACACTGCCATATCAGTAATCACATCAAGATCATCCGTAACTGTCAGGCGCTTTGCTCTCTTGCTACCTTTCGCAATAGTAACGGCGATACCATTGTATTTCCCGTCCTCATAGACACCACGCTCCTCGAACGAGCCTTCCGGAAAAATATCTCGATAAAAATCTAAATAATGCACCTCGTCAAACTGCGACTCCAGCGCGACTACAATATCAAACATATCATACACCTCACTATCCCACCCCCATAATAGGGGGCGTTATATTATCAATGAAGTTTTTTTCACCATTTCCCGACAAAAAAACGATCTGCTTTCGACCCGAATTTCCGAGTTATCTCTGCCCATATCCGGCTACCCTCTACATCCCTTTCCCCACCCCTAATAGGGGCGTTATATTATCAATGAAGTTTTTTTCACCATTTCCCGACAAAAAAATCGGTCGATTTTCGACCGTATTTGCTTGTCCATATTTTACAGTAACGGCACGAAGGTGTCAATCCCTCGTGCCGTGTTTCTCTTTAATTTCTTGGAGTTGTACTCGGATACTCTTTTTTCTCTCTACTGCTACTTTAGGTTGTGCCTTTAATGTCCTATTGCACGCCTGTACCGTTGCACCTAATGTGGTCACAGCATTTATTATTCTCTGCCATCGCTCCCATGTCAGGCCCTTTACTCGCCCAAAGAGTGATTTCTTTGTTTGAATATCCTGCGTTTCCGCAGTTACCCCCATACATTTCTCCATAAGAGTGTTTACTACACCTATTAGCAGCTTCTTTTGTTTCTGTAACTTCTCTGTTTCTTTCTTAAAGTTCGAGATCATCTCTCCGGTGTCGGCGCATACTTGCTTCAGCTGCTCGTTTTGCTTCTTTAGCTCTGCGTTCTCTTTCTGTATCTCCTGCACTTCGTCGGCTTCGTTCAGCTGCGCGTTCTTGTCTGCCAGCTTCTGCATTTCCGACTTGAGCAGCGATATTTGCGATGAAAGCTCCGATATTGTCTGCTTCTGCTGTTCGATTGTCTGTCTTTGCTCCTCGATCAGCTGCGAGCTGCTCTCTTGCACGCTGCGCTGTTTGCTGACTTCGTGCATTGCCCTCAAACTCATGTTCCAAGCTCTCCTTTCCAAAGTCCATGTTATAATACTTCTCCAGCTTGTTATTGCGGATTTTGCACTGCTTTTCGCCCTGCTCTTGCCGTTTTAAGTCTGTAAAGGTAATATATTTGTGGCTGTCCTGCCAGTCTACGCCGTATCCTCGCTCATTCATACGCTGCACAAAGTCTGTACGGCTGGTGGCCTTTTCTCGGCAGTCCAATATCGCCAGCGCAATATCTTGCACATAGCTCTTTACCTCGCCCTGCTCGGCCTTTTTGAGCAACTGATAGGTGTCCTTACTGAACGCTGCCGTTTCCTCTCGCTCCTGTCCGTCAAAGGTCTTTCCCTTTTCGGTAATATGCAGCCCATATTTCGCGCAAAGCTGGTCGGAATAATCTTTCATGGCCTGCAGCTCTGCCTTGCTCTGCTGGAGCTTATGGCCGTCTACATAGCTCACGCTGTTCACCACAAAGTGCGTGTGGATATGCTCCTTGTCCTCATGGGTAGCAATCAACACCTCAAAGTCCTGCCACTCCGGCCGTGAGGCTGCTAGCTGGCACGCGATCTGGTGCGCCTGCGCCGGATCTATATTCTCGCCTGGTGCAAAGCTCTGAACAAAATGCTTGTAGGTTCGCCCTCCGTCCTTATCCCACAATAATTTCGTAACTCTCATTTCATCTTTAACTGTATCAGGAACGCAATTCAAGCCACTCAGCAACTTTTGTTCCGTTTTTTCCTCTTGCATTACATAATCGAGGACTGTGTTTATCCCAGCTTTTGAAGATACTGCCTTAATGACTGCCATACCATTTTCACCTCATCTAATACCGTCGGCAATTCTTTTTTGTAATCAATATAGCCGCGCTCATTAAGTCTTTTGGCGATTTGGTTGAGGTTCGTACCCTGCCGTTTCAGCTCCGGCACGATCTCTTTGATACCGTCCGTATTTACAATCTCCTTACCCAGCACGCAGGACAAAATGTACCGCTGCTGGTTCATGCCGCTTTCAGCGATTTTCTGTTGCAGCAGCTCCCATTCCTCCTCACTAACTCGAAATGAGAGCTGCTTCGGTCTACTCTTATTTGCCATGACCGCCGTTATTCTCCCTTAAATTTTCTCAGTGCCTCTACATAATCTCGGATTGCTTCTACTTCTTCGGCCATACTCAACTTGCTCGGCTTCCAATCGTCCAGCCAATACTGCAATTCATCTTCAAAATCGAACGTGTCACCTGGCTCCATTTCGTATTCTTCACGCTGCTCCTCAAACTCCTCTGGGTGCGATTTGTATTCTTCGTTCTCCTCATAAATTTCAATAAAATTTTCGAGGTCTGTGTTCTGCTCCAGCAAATGCCACAGCAGCGTTCTCTTATCATCACGCTCGAAGCCGCAGCGGTTGAACCAGTCCTCAGCAAGATAGCGTTCGTCCGAACCATTGGTGAAAGTGCCATCAACCAGATCACCGATGAAGCTCTCCAACAACTCAGAAACCGTCATGCTGTGGCTGGTGGCTTTTTGCAAAATGCGGTCGCAATCAGCATCGGACAATTTCAAAACGAGTGTCCGCTCCTTGATGGTTTCGATTTCTTTTTTCCGATCTTCGTACAACATGGGAAACCTCTCTTTCTTTCGTTCGCGGCGTTCTCCAATCAGGGGATTGAAGGGGGTGCAGCCCCCTCACAAGCTCTAAAGTGGTAACACTTTAGGTAGCTTGCAATATATCTCCCACACCCTCATTATACATATCTGGCATATCGTTGTCAAGTGTGGGAGATGGGCTTGCGGTAGCAAGCCCCAGTGCAGCAGATTATCCTTCTGCCTGCTGCGGCACATGGAGAAAAACGAGCGTCAAGGGCTTGCTTTTTTCGCCCCGTTCGAGCCGTCTGCGCAGCAGATCGGCGTACAACGGGTAGAAAAAAGTGGTTTGTGTGAACCACCCTTGACGCTCGTTTTTCGGAATGTACGATATAGGCAGCATAGTAATCACCGCCCTGTTTCTCTTTACAGATAGGAAAAAAACACAGTAATCAACTTATACAAATAGAAAGAAGCCCATCAAGAGCTTCTTTCTATTTGTCACACATTCAATACTCTGACTATTCTACCTAGTTTGCATATCCAGAAGAAATGAAAAACGAATCAATCACAGTAACTCCATCATTTTCATAGACCGGAATCTCATGGTCATACGGAACATAATCCGGAATATTATGCGGAAGATCCGATGTTTTAATGTAGCCCTCTACTCCATTTTTTCCAACGGCAGAAATGAGATCTACATCTGCTTTCAGATACTTTACAACCATTGCTTCCCCGTAAGTTTCTCCAGCAGAATTCGTATGAATCTCTTTTTGTTCGCTGGTTAAATTCTTTCCGCCATTAGCTCGAACCAACGTTTTGTAATCTACACTTTCCAGTTCAAGAGTCTCCATATCCCTATTACTACTTGTCGCATAATATGTAGTTCCCTGCGCGGTATAAGTTCCCGCACCACTTGCTTGTCCCGTGCTTGCAGTAACGCCTGTACTCGATGCGGAATTCGATACAGGTCCACCATACGAAGCTAATGCCGGTCCGCGATATAGTTCTGCTTTAGCCTTAACATATCCTGCCGGCAACGCTGAAGTATTAGTACTCAAAATTGTCGCTGTAGAACGAACCAATCCCTTAGAAGCAGTTATCGCTGTTCTTCCATGATATTTAATATTGCTTACACCCGTCACGGTTGCTGTCCATTTAGAATACTGCCAATTATCTGCTGCAGCTGCCGCAACAACGCAAATAGCACTACATAACAGCAACGATACTAAACGTTTAATCATATTCTTCTTAGACCTCATAAAAATGCTCCTTTCTATGCTATTTTACCTAATCTTAAAATTTGTAATTTATTCCGTTAACGAAGTAGCTGCAACCATAGTATCAGTCGAGGAACTTTCTTCGGGTCCATAAATATGGAAAGTATCAATGACCGTGACACCATCAGATGCATATACAGGAATATCTTTACTGCTATCGTCATAAGTCGCGGCTTCATCAAGCGTTTTCGGCCCATTCATTTCACTTGCTCGAATATATCCTTTTTTACCATTGACACCAATAGCGGAATAAAAATCTAAATCTCTAATCTCAGAAGAATCTTCAGTAGTGGCATTACCCATTGTATAGCCATTCTCATTTACGAAAATAGCATCTTTATCTTGTGTTTCCTGATTATTATTCGCCATAGACGAACGAGTTGGCTTTGCCATTGATGGAGTTCTGGTAACTGTCAGTGGTTTATACTCTCCACCTTCGTAAAGTTTCAGAAGGGCTTGTCCGTAATATGTTCCTGTTCCATAAGAAGCATAGCTAATGTTAGAAACCAAATTATTCGCATATTGTGTATTTTGAGTCCAACTAGAGCTGCCTACTACTTCACCCTTCGAAGTCATAATTGTAGACTTAATCATCATATAGCCAGCTGGCACAGTATTTTTGCTTACAGTTGCTACTGTTCCTCCTCCAGCTAATTTATTAGGTGCAGTGCTTGACGTATTTAATGTCGAATATGCCTGATAATCAATTCCCGCCGCCGAGCACTTGAAAACAGTGCTAATGGTAGCCGATGCAGAAATGATGAGCGCACTTGAAAGCATTAACGCAATTATTCCAATTCGCTTTTTTTTCATAAAGACACCTCTATAGTCTATAAACTCAGTATTTTACATAACCACTAACCGAAATACTCTGTGAGGAATTGTTTCTCACTGCAAATACATAATTGCCACGAGTATCAACCTTAATGGTCTTATCAAAAGTGCCATTATTCACGGTTAAATAATGAAATTTCCCTTTGCTATCAACCAAACCAAAATCTACGCTTGCAGAGAATGGAGAGTATGTAGCTTTAATCGTTACAGTTTCCCCTGCTTCCAACGGGAAACTCTTATCTGCCCGCAGGATAGATTTAGCAGGAACCGTCATATTAAAGGACCCTGAAGCACGTTCAAGACTCAGTTCAATTACACGATCTCGATGCTCAACGTTTTTCGGAGCAATATCAGCTGCATTAGCTGACATACCCACCCCGCTAACGATGAGCACTCCTGCCAAAATAGAGCCGAAAATTTTCTTAACTCCCATTGCTGCCACTTCCTTTCACAAACGCCTACCAATCTACCGAAAAATCTCCAGAAAATACAACATCATCTTCTTCTGTTTCCATTTCGGAAATTGGAATTTCATTTTGCGGCTTATTAGTGTTATGTAAATGCAGCAGCATAACACCCACCACAACCAGCAATATAACTACAACGCAAGCCATTAGGCCCACCCGTAAATGGTTTGACGGTTTTTCTTTTGCTTCATCTTCCGGTTTAGAAACTTTTTGCATATCTTCAGCCGTTTTATCCGATAGCAAATAATCCACGGATACATTATACAGCTCACTCAATGCTCTGAGTTTCTCCCGAGAGGGAACGGCTAATCCGACTTCCCACCTTGATATAGCCTGACGAGATACATTAATCTCCTCAGCCAGCTGAAGCTGAGATAAACCTTTCTCCTTTCTCAAGCTAACTAACTTCTCTGCTGTAGTCATTTATTACACCTCTATATTACCCACATATTCGACTAAAATAAACCAATCTACGATTGCATTTGAGCAATTATAGATTGCATCTCATGCAATTCTCTAAATTTCACCTATTCTAAATTTCACCTATTATAATACAATCTCCATTAAAATATGTAAATATCAACCACTCTAAATGTCCAAAACACATACAGCAAAAGCCCTGGCGTTTTGTGCTACACCAGGGCTTATTATCATTGCTTACAGCCGTTATCTCCGAAAGAACCGATTGAACCAGCGCCGCTTATTCGGTGCAGCCTGCTCCTCAGGCACACTGGCCGCTACACGATCTTCCCCATCGGAAAGCTGCTGCTGGATTGTCCCAGCGTGGAGGGCCTGCGCCGCACGCGCAGTTTCCTGCGCTGCCAGCAATGCAGTGCTGCACTCCGCCAGCCTCGCGTTTAACTCTCTGATCTGCTCGTCTTTCACTGCCAGCTGTGCTTGCAGCGTATCAACAGTAGTCTGTAAAACGCCAACTAAATCGCAAACTTCATGGTTTGCGGTTTGCGATTGGTTGGCGTTTGTGGTTTGCGATTTGGTTTGCGATTGCTCATCGCTAACCGAATTTTCAGTCACTATTTCTTGCTGTCTTTTTTTCTGAAAAGCCATTTTTATTAACTTTTCTTGTTGGTTTTCGATCGCAAACTGGTTTCCGTTTTTTCGCAAACTTGATCGCAAACCAAGGTTTGCGATTTGCTTACTTACAGCAGTCTTTGATACGCCCAATTCGTCCGCAATTTCCTTGATCGTTTTGGCCATCTGGCACACTCTCCTTAAAACAGGTCGCTATGCGAACCAGTTCTAATCAGCTTCAAGATCAGAGCGTCGCGCTCAATCTTATACACCAACAGCCAATCCGGCTGAATGTGACACTCTCTCATGTCTTTGTAATTTTTCGAATTGGTCAGCGCATGATCTCGGTAGGCAGACGGCAAAGGCTTCTCCTCGCACAGCAATTCCACGACAGCACTCAGCTTTTGCGGATCGCAGCCACGCTTCACCGCCAGCTTATAGTCTTTCTTGAACTGCCCCGTAAACTCCGGTTTAAGCATTAAGGGCCTCCATCATATCTGCCACACTGTCGAACGGACCGTGCATATCTTCGTCATTCTCCGCTGCTTTCATCGCTGCATAAGTGATGTCGTTCGGCTCGTCCAGACGAACTTCAAACGGCAATCCATGATAGCGCAGTGCCTGACGGTAAAAAATGCCCGTAGCGGTGCTCAAATCCATGCCCAACGACTGAAACAAATCTGCCGCCTGCTTCTTCAGCTCCGGTTCAATACGAAGCGTCATATTACCCTTAGTTGCCATATAAAAGCACTCCCCTCAAAGCATATTACTGATATTCTACATCCATATTATATGCTTTATTTATTTGCGTTGCAAGCGCAATGCAAATAAAATTTGCTTGTGATTATTACTCTAACAATCTGGCAACATCTCGTTTAGCATACACCACACGAGCGACTGTCACCAACTTCTTTTCCTCGTCCACCCAATAGAGCATTAAAAAGTTCTGCACTAAGATTTTTCGATACTCACGCTTCAACGGGCGGATTGGTTGATACGCCGGAAGCGCATACGGAAATGTAAGTATGCTTTCCGCAGCGTTCACCAGTTCCATAGCCAAACGATCTGCCGCAGCAGGATTTTGCAGCTCTCCACTGATATAGCGCACGATTTCAACCATATCTCGCTGGGCAACAGGCAGGTACTCCAGTTTATACACCCTGCTCCCCTCCAATAGCGGCTTTCATCGCTTTCAATACATCTTTGGAGGAATAACGCTGATCTGTCAGCTCGGCCTCTCGCTCGGCCTCTTGCAGCTTGAAGT
>OIKE01000372.1_pt1 | contig 9378 bp, 9 predicted proteins | sample 1583641 | NCBI WGS metagenome assembly OIKE01 (sample SAMN02674698, study PRJEB24791) | human gut metagenome, SKBSTL036 | isolation source: stool | host: Homo sapiens | place: USA | reverse complement strand
TCCGAGCTTAATAACACGGTTGCGATTGGCTAATTATTAGTTGATTGCTTTTTCCCACCGCCACCCGGCGGTGGGATTTTTTGTGCTTTTGTTGTGGTTTCACTCAATTCAATTTCAACTACGAACACTCCCACGGGCGGATATGGAATCCGCCCCTACGGTCTGCCGATTCCGTAACATTCTGCCTGCCGCCAACTTCGGCGGGGTGGGGGCACCCCGCCCTACGTCCAACCGAAAAAGGGGAACGTAGGGCGGCCAGCCCTCTGGCCGCCGTGCCCGCTTCCGGCCACAGCAAACCTTCCGTGCAATCCCCCCACCCTCACCCCACAGACAAAAGCCTCCCTTGTCAAAGGGAGGTGCCGAGCCTGCGAGGCGGAGGGATTCCTGCCCGTCTGCGGGTGTGACAGCGTGCAGGGCATAGCCCGTCGGAATCCCTCCGGCCGCCTGCGGCGTCCACCTGCTCCCCTTCTGGCGCTACGCGCCACCTCCCCCGGCACGGGGGAGTCTGTCTTTGACAAGGGAGGCTTTTCTGCTCCCATCTTAAACTTCACTTCAAATTTCACTCTTGCAAAATCCGGCAAAGTGTGCTACAATCTCATAGCATACCGTTTTAGTGGGAAATATTCCCGCAACCCTAACCAAAAAAAGGAGAGTCCCGCCCCATGTCCGAACGCCTGTGGGGAATCCTTGTGGATTCCTTTGGTAAAATATTGCTGCCCGGCCTGACCGTCACCATCCCGCTGACCGCCATCTCGTTCACGCTGGCGCTTATCATCGCGGTGGCGGTGGCGCTGGTGCAGTACGCCCGGGTGCCGGTGCTGAGCCAGCTGGCCCGGTTCTACATCTGGGTCATCCGCGGCACGCCGCTGCTGGTGCAGCTTTTCATCATCTTTTACGGCCTGCCCAGTGTGGGCATCATGCTGAACGCTTTCCCAGCGGCAGTCATCGCCTTCGCCTTCAACGAGGGTGCATACTGCGCCGAGACCATGCGCGGCGCACTCGAGAGCGTGCCGCAGGGCCAGCTGGAAGCCGGCTGCTGCGTCGGCATGAGCTGGTGGCAGATCATGCGCCGCATCGTGCTGCCGCAGGCCCTGCGCACCGCCGTGCCTGCCCTCTCCAACTCCCTCATCGGCATGATCAAGGACACCTCTCTGGCCTCCAACATCACGGTAGCGGAGCTGTTCATGGCCGGCCAGCGCGTCGCCGCCCGCACCTACATCTTCCTGCCCATCTACTGTGAGGTGGCTGTGGTGTATCTGCTGTTCTGTACCGTCATCACCAAGCTGCAAGGGCTGCTGGAGCGCCAGCTCAACGCCCACGGCTTCCAGTAAGAAAGGAGTGCGGCTGTTATGGCAATGTTAGAGATACGCGGCGTCCACAAATCCTTCCATACTTACGCAAAGCCCGGCGTCCATCCCGGCATCTTTGGCCGCGCCCCCAAGCCGACCAGCAGTCTGGACGTGCTGCGCGGCGTCGATTTGACGGTGGAAAAGGGCGACGTCGTGGCCATCCTCGGCCCTTCCGGCTCAGGCAAGACCACCCTGCTGCGTTGTCTCAACTTTCTTGAGACGGCGGACGCAGGCCAGCTCACCTTCGACGGCGAGACCTTCGACCTCGCCCACGCCGACCGCGCCAGCATCGCGCGGCTGCGCCGCAAGACGGCATTCGTCTTCCAGAACTACGACCTCTTCCGCAACAAAACGGCCCTGCAGAACGTCACCGAGGGCCTCATCGTCGCCCGGAGGATGCCCAAAGCGGAGGCTGATGCCGTCGGCATGAAGATGCTGGAAAAAGTCGGCCTCGCCGACCGGGCCGACTACTACCCCCGTCAGCTGTCGGGCGGTCAGCAGCAGCGCGTGGCCATCGCCCGCGCTCTTGCCTCCGGCCCCGAGATCATCTATTTCGACGAGCCCACCAGCGCCCTCGACCCGGAATTGACCGGCGAGGTGCTGGCCGTCATGCGGCAGCTGGCACAGGAGGGCATGACCATGCTGGTCGTCACCCATGAGATGGGCTTTGCCCGCAACGTCTCGTCCCGCACCGTCTTCATGGAAAACGGCGTCGTGGTCGAGGAAGCCCCCTCGCAGGAGTTCTTCGCCCATCCCAAAGAGGCAAGGACCCGTGAGTTTTTGCAGAAAATCTCCCATACTGAATAAGAAAGGATCATCCCCTATGAAACGCAGAACCTTTATTTCTCTTATGAGCGTCATGGCCGCTGCCGGTGTTCTCTCGCTGGCTGGCTGCTCTTCCAACACTTCCGCCTCCACTGCTTCCAGCACCGCAGCTTCTGCTTCCGCTTCTGCCGCCAACAAGCTGGAGACCATCCAGTCCAACGGCAAGCTGGTCATCGCGCTGGAAGGCGCATGGCAGCCCTGGAGCTTCCACGATGAGAGCGACACCCTCGTGGGCTACGACGTCGAAGTCTCCCGCGCCATTGCCGAGAAGCTGGGCGTCGAGCCCGAGTACGTCGAGAGCGACTGGGACAGCCTGTTCGCCGGTCTGGACGCTGGCCGCTACGACCTCGTCTGCAACGGCGTCGAAGTCACCGAAGAGCGCGCCAAGACCTACGACTTCACCACTCCCTACGGTTACATCCATACCGCCCTGGCCGTCCGCAAGGATAACGACGACATCAAGAGCTTCGAGGACCTTGCCGGCAAGACCACGGCCAACAGCCTCGCTTCCACCTACATGGAGCTGGCCGAGAGCTACGGCGCGACCGTCCAGGGCATCGACACGCTGGAAGAGACCATCCAGCTGCTGACCGCTGGCCGCATCGACGCCACCCTGAACGCCAACGTCTCCTTCTACGACTACCTGAATGTCCATCCGGACGCCGACTTCAAGCTGGTCGCCCAGACCGAAGATGCTTCTCACGTTGCGATCCCTATCGTCAAGAGCGAAGACTCTTCCTTCCTCGACGCCCTCAACAGCGCCATCGACGAGCTGCGCGCTGACGGCACCCTCAAGGAGCTGGGCGAGAAGTATTTCGGTCAGGATATTTCTTCCGAGAATTAACTTTTTGTTTTGATCGTCAGCGAAGCATCGGAAGTGCATCATGGTCTATCCCGTAGGCGAGACCGCAAAGCTTCTGGGAGTCGTCAAAAATATCCGGGAAGAAGATGTTCCCGAGCACTTCCGTGCCATCCGTGCCGAACTGCGCGGTGTCCCGGAAAGCAAATAAGAATATCGACGAAGGGGGCAGATGCCATGCAGCATCTGCCCCCTTTTTGTTATAAATATCTTCCGGTAATACTCTCCGGATTTTCCCGGATCTCCTCCGGCGTGCCTGTTGCCACGACGCGGCCGCCGCTCTCGCCGCCGCCCGGCCCCATGTCGATGACATAGTCCGCGTTGCGGATGACGTCGAGGTCGTGCTCAATGACAACGACCGTTGCGCCGTTGTCCAGCAGGGCCTGGAACACCCGCAGCAACACCTGCACGTCCAGCGGGTGGAGGCCGATGCTGGGCTCATCGAAAACGAACACCGAGTCGGTCTGGGTGCGGCCGATCTCGCTGGCCAGCTTGAGGCGCTGGGCCTCGCCGCCGGAGAGGCTGGGCGTCTCTTCGCCCAGTGTCAGGTAGCCCAGACCCAGCTGCTGCAATGTCTGCAGGCGCTGGCTCACTGTCTTCATCCCGCCGCAGAACGCAAGGGCGGAGTTGACGTCCATATCCATCAGTTCCGGCAGGGAGACGGCCTGCCCCGCCTTGTTCATCAATTTCACGCCGTAAGCCGCCCGCGCGTAGCGGGAACCCCGGCAGTCGGGGCAGACGATGTTCACGTCCGGCAGGAACTGCACGTCCAGGCTCACCTCACCGGTGCCGTCGCAGCCGGGGCAGCGCAGACTGCCCGTGTTGTAGGAAAAATCGCTGGCCTTGAAGCCCTTTTGCCTGGCGTCCGGAGATCTGGCATAGAGCTTCCGCAGCTCATCGTGGACGCCTGCGTAGGTCGCCACGGTAGAGCGCACATTGATGCCGATGGGCGTCGCGTCGATGAGCTTGACGTGCGCGATGCCCTCGGCGCGAATCTCCCGGATATGTGCCGGGAGGGCGCTGCCGTTTATCTTTGCTTCCAGCGCCGGTACGAGGCTTTCCAGCACCATCGTCGTTTTTCCGGAGCCGGACACGCCCGTTACCACGGTGAGCCGCCCCTTGGGAATGTCCAGCTCCAAAGGCTTGACCGTGTGGATGCTGCCGGTGGAGAGATGGATCCCCCCCTCTGCGAACATCTCCCCCGTCCCGGCACACCGGCGCAGCTTTGTCTCAGCTTTTCCGGAGAGGAACGGCCCGATCTGGGACTCCGGCTTTGCCTCCAGATCAGCTATCGTCCCTTCGGCAATGACATGTCCACCCTTAGCTCCCGCTTCCGGCCCCATCTCGATCACCCAGTCGGCCTCTTTCAGGATCTGGGTGTCGTGGTCCACCAGAATGACCGAGTTGCCGTCGGCCACGAGGTCATGCATCACGCCGGTCAGGCCCACGATGTTCGACGGATGTAGGCCGATGGACGGCTCATCCAGCACATAGAGCACGCCGGTGGTGCGGTTGCGGACGGCCCGGGCCAGCTGCATCCGCTGGCGCTCACCGGTGGAGAGGGTCGAGGCCGAGCGGTCAAGCGTCAGATAACCCAGACCTAAATCCATCAGCCGCTTGGCGGTACTTTCGAATGCCTCACAGATGCTCTCCGCCATCGGGCGCATCTCTTCCGGCAGGCTGCCCGGCACGCCCTTCACCCACTCCACGAGGGCTTCCAGCGTCATCTGGCAGGCTTCGTCCAGCGAGATGCCCCGCAGCTTCGGCGCACGCGCCGCCGCTGAGAGCCGTGAGCCGTGACACTCGGGGCAGACATCTTCCCGCAGGAACTTTTCCACCCGCTTCATGCCCTTGTCATCCTTGACCTTTGCAAGAGCATTTTCTACGGTGTAGACGGCGTTGTAATAGGTAAAGTCCAGCTCGCCGGCCTGATTCGAGTTCCTGGCGTGGTAGAAGATATGCTTTTTCTCTGCCGGACCGTGGTAGACGATGTCCTTTTCCTGTTCGGTCAGGTCGCGGAACGGCACATCCGTCCTCACGCCCATCTCCCGGCAGACGTCTGTCATCAGCGACCACATCAGGCTGTTCCACGGGGCCACTGCGCCGCCGTCGATGGTCAGCGAGTCGTCCGGCACCAGCGACGCCATGTCCACCGTCCGGACGCTGCCTGTGCCGCCGCACTTCTGGCAGGCACCTTGAGAGTTGAAAGCCAGCTCCTCCGCCGACGGCGCATAGAAATGCGCACCGCACTCCGGGCAGACCAGCTCCCTGCCCGCCGCAACAGCCAGCGTCGGCGGGATGTAATGCCCGTTCGGGCAGCGGTGGCTTGCGAGGCGGGAGTACATGAGCCGCAGGCTGTTCAGCAATTCCGTGCCGGTGCCGAAGGTGCTGCGGATGCCCGGTACGCCCGGCCTCTGGTGCAGCGCCAGCGCCGCCGGGACATACAGCACCTCTTCCACCGAGGCTTTCGAGGCCTGGGTCATCCGGCGGCGGGTGTAGGTGGACAGCGCCTCCAGATACCGGCGGGAGCCTTCGGCATACAGCACCCCCAGCGCCAGCGAGGATTTACCCGACCCCGACACGCCCGCAATGCCCACGATCTTGTTCAGCGGGATGTCCACGTCGATGTTTTTCAGGTTGTGTACCTTTGCCCCGCGCACGAGCATTTTGTCTATCATTCTGTTTTTCCTTCCCTTTGGCCTTTTTGCGCCAGATGAATTCGATGAGGCCCGGGCCTCTGTAGGCCGCGGCTTTCCGGTATGGGACAACGACAAATCATTTTATTGGGATATGAAAGAGACGCCCTCCGCCTGCTTCGGCGCTGCCGTCTGGCCCGGCTCCGCTTTTGTCAGCATCTGCTGGAACTTCCGGGCCGCCGTGTTCAGCGGACGGTGATGGTCGTAGACGAGGCAGATCGAGCGGGAGGGAATGATCTCCTGCAGATGCAGCTCGACAAGCTCGCCGCGGGCCAGACGTTCTTTTGCCATTGGTTCCGGCACGAAGGCAAGGCCCAGCTCACTTTTCACCAATGTGAGCATCTGGTCGGTGGTGGCGGCCTCGGTGTCGGGCCGGAGCACGGCGTCGTGGTCGAGGAAGAACTGCCGGTAGAAGCTCCGGGTCATGCTCTCATCGCCGAGAGAGATGAGCGGATAGCCGCTCAGTTCCTTCAGCGTCAGACGCCGGCTGGCCAGAGCAGTGAAGGTCTTTCCGCCCACCAGAACTTCATAAAACGGTCTCAGTTCCACCATCTTCAGGCCCTGTTCCACCTCTGCCGGGGTGGAGATGACGGCAAAATCCACTTCTCCGTTCTTCACAGCCTGCACCGCCTGGGGCGTGGAGTGGTTCGAGATGCGCAGCCGGATGCCGGGATACTCGGTGTGGAATGTCCGCAGCTTCTCGGCCAGATAGATGTTCAGCGCCGTCTCCGTCGCGCTGATGCTGATGGAGCCGTGCTCGAGGGTGGCGCTCAGCTCTTCCTCCGCGTCCTGTATCTGCACTGCCGCCGAGGCGATGCGGGAGTAGAGCATCTCGCCCTCCGGCGTCAGGGTGACGCCCCGGTTGGAGCGGGTAAAGAGTACACAGTTCAGCTGGCTTTCCAGCCGGTTCATCGAGTGGGTAATGTTGGGCTGGTTGTTGCCCAGCACCCGCGCCGCTTTCGTAAAGTTCTGATACTTCGCCACATAATAGAAAATTTTGTAGTATTCCCAATCAACGTACATGGAAGCCGTCCCCTCTTTCATACCAGAATCACATTTTTACTTCTCCCCCACCAGCGCCACGGCAGCATCATTGACATTCGTGCCAGTAGCGCCGGTGAGGATCAGGCCGTCCACAGCTTTCAGTGCATGGTAGGCGTCGTTGTTCTGCAGGGTGTCGAACACATTCCAGCCCTTGGCGGTCAGTGCGGAGAGGGTGTCACCATCCACATAGCCGCCGGCAGCATCGGTGGGACCGTCAGTGCCGTCACTGCCCACCGAGAACACTGCTGCATCCAGCCCGGCCAGAGCCGGAGCCGCTGCAAGGGCAAGCTCCTGATTCCGTCCGCCGAGGCCCTTGCCGGTCAGGTGGACGACCGTCTCGCCGCCTGCGATGTAGGCCAGCTTTTTTCCCTGCCCCGCGTGGGTCCGGACGATGGAGCCAAGGAAGCTGCCCGCCTCCCGGGCTTCACAGCAGAGCTGGTCGGTCAGCAGGACGGGCTCATAGCCAAGCTCCCGGCAGGCGGCAGCGGCGGCGGTGCAAAGCTCCCGCACACTGCCGGTGATCCGGGTCGTCACGTTGTCCAGCATCTTGGGCGTTTCCTGCGCCAGAAGAGCTTTTGCCTGTTCCGAGAGCTTCAGGTGATACTTCTCCGCAATGGCAAGCGCCTGTGCGCAGGTAGAGGTGTCCGGCACCGCCGGGCCGCTGGCGATCATATCCAGCGGGTCGCCCAGAATATCGCTCAGCACGATGCTGAACACCTGAGCCGGGGCGCATGCCTGCGCGAACCGCCCGCCCTTGACGCCCGAAAGCCGTTTGCGGATGGTGTTCATCTCCACGATGTCAGCACCGCTGGCAAGAAGCTGGCCGGTGATGTCCTGCAATTCTGTGCCGGGGAGCAGCGGCTTTTCAAATAATGCACTTCCTCCGCCGGAGAGCAGAAACAGCACGGTATCCTCCGCTGTCAGCCCCTGCACCAGCTCCAATGCCTTCTCGGTGGCCGCAAAACTGTTCTCGTCCGGCACCGGATGGCCCGCTTCATAACAATTTACGCCCAGGATCTCGCCCTTGACATGCTCGTATTTGGTCACGACCACGCCGCCGTCCACACGGCCCAGCGCTTCCACCGCCGCGTGTGCCATCTGCCATGCGGCCTTGCCCGCTGCGACCAGCAGCACCCTGCCGCCTTTGGGCGCAAAGGCTTTCAATGCGCGGCGGACAGCTTCGTCCGGCAGGACGGCGTTCAGGCTGGATGCGATGATGGCATCGGCATCCTTTCGCAGAGTCGGATTCATGAAACAGACCTCCTTGTGGGGTATGATCTACAGCAGACCGGCTTCGGGCATGGTTTTTACAAAGCCCCGCCTAGCCGGGCCGTCCGGAATCATTATACAGCAAGACCGACGTTTCGGGAATACTTTCGGCAATAGTTTTGAAATTGCTGTACAGCTCGACATCACGGACTGTACCTTCCTTAGTTGGGTCTTATACCTGATTTTTATACCTGCTCTCTATGAAATACACGGAACGATAACAAAAAAAGAAAGCGGCCTTACCTCGGTACTCAAAACCGAGCAGGGCGGTGAAGCCCCTAAGCCACTTTCTAAAAATAGTATAGCACCACCCTCCGGCGAAAGCAAGAGAACCGACGAAGCTGTGAAGAAAACGGTGCGGTTCTGATGGAAGCCTGTTTGAAATGATCCTGTTTGTTGCAATAGAGGTGTTCCTTTCTTGGCAAGTATGGTATACTTATCTTGACCAATAAGACCCAATTTGGAGGGAACATCAGAAATGACAGAACGAGAGAAAATGATAAATGGCGCGCTATACGATCCATCCGATCCGGAACTGGAGCAATTACGCTTGAATGCACGCAAATTGGCAAGAAAGTACAACCGGACGGATGAGGACCAACCGGAAGAACAAGCCGAAATTCTGCGAAAATTATTACCTGCAACAAAGCAGTTCCCGTATTTGCAGGCACCGGTCTACTTTGATTACGGCTGCAATACGTACTTTGGAAAGTACAGCTCTGCCAACTTTAATTTCACCTGCTTAGATGTATGTGAAGTCCATATCGGGGACAATGTGATGATCGGGCCAAATGTCACATTGGCAACTCCCATGCATCCGCTTTTGCCGGAAGAACGGAATATCCAAAAGCGAGAAGATGGAAGCATTTATAATCTGGAATATGCCAAACCCATCACCATAAAGGATAATTGCTGGTTGGCATCCAACGTAGTGGTTTGTGGCGGCGTTACCATCGGAGAAGGCTGTGTGATCGGAGCAGGAAGTGTTGTGACAAGAGACATCCCACCCTATAGTCTGGCTGCCGGAAATCCCTGCCGGGTCATCCGCCGGATAACCGAGAAAGATCGTATGGAAACTGCAATTTGCCAGGATTGAGGCAAACGCCCCCAGGAAAACGCTCCGGCTGCAAAATAGAGCGCATAGAACCAATACAAAAACACAGCCCCACTTTGGCGAAGAAGAAACCAAAGCGGGGCTGTATTCAATGAAGGAGAAATGAAGGGAATATCTGATTACAGGTCCAGTTCAAACTGTTCTGCCGTAACAGTTGCTTTGCCATCGGCAGCAAAGGTGATGCCATCGGCAGACTGCGGGGTGTAGATCCATGCGGTCATG
>OIKE01000370.1_pt1 | contig 9395 bp, 8 predicted proteins | sample 1583641 | NCBI WGS metagenome assembly OIKE01 (sample SAMN02674698, study PRJEB24791) | human gut metagenome, SKBSTL036 | isolation source: stool | host: Homo sapiens | place: USA | reverse complement strand
GGTGCCGCCGCGGCACGACGGCCCAGCAGCTGGAAGAAGCCTTCGCGGCGTTCTGTGCCGCGTCCGGCCTCAGCCCGGCGGCGGTCTGCGCCGCCGCCAGCATCGACCTGAAAAAAGATGAGCCGGGGCTTGCAGCGTTCTGCAAAGCCCACGGCTGGCCCATCACGTTCTATCCGGCCGACGAACTGCGGGCCGTGCCGGGACAGTTCACCCCGTCGGCCTTTGTGGCAAGTGTCACCGGCGTGGACAACGTCTGTGAGCGCTCGGCGGTAAAAGCCTCGGGCGGGACGCTCCTTCTGCCCAAAACGGCAGGCGGCGGCGTGACGCTGGCGCTGGCCGTCCGCCCCTTTGCACCCGATTGGAGGACAGAGCAATGAGTGAGAGTAAAAAGACCGTGTTCGTCGTGGGGCTTGGCCCCGGCGGCGGACAGTTTCTGACCGTGCAGGCGCAGAGCGCCTTGCAGCAGGCCGAGGTGTTGTGCGGCTATACGGTCTACATCGACCTTGTGCGCCCCCTCTACCCGGAAAAAGAGTGCTACACCACCGGCATGACCCGGGAGATCGACCGCTGCCGCTGGGCGCTGGACACCGCCCGGGCGGGCCGGGACGTGGCGCTGGTCTGCTCCGGCGACGCCGGGGTCTACGGCATGGCCAGCCCGCTGCTGGAGCTGGCCGAAGAGTACCCGGATGTCAATGTGGAGGTCGTCCCCGGCCTGACCGCCGCCCTCAGCGGCGGCGCCGTGCTGGGCGCCCCGCTGGCCCACGATTTCTGCGTCATCTCGCTGTCGGACCGCCTCACGCCGTGGGAGGTCATCGAAAAGCGGCTGGCCTGCGCCGCTCAGGGCGATTTCGCGCTGGCGCTGTACAATCCCTCGTCCAAGGGCCGCCCGGACTATCTGCGCCGGGCTGTGGACATCCTGCTGGCGAACGGCAAAGCCCCGGACACCCTCTGCGGCTCTGTGCGGAACATTGGCCGGGAAGGGCAGGAAAAGCACATCCTGCCCCTCAGCCAGCTCCGGGATACCGAGGTGGATATGTTCACCACCGTCTTTGTGGGCAACGCCGCCACCCGCGCGCTGAGCGGGCGGATGGTCACGCCGAGGGGGTACCGCCGATGAACGTCGTCGTTTTCAGCGGCACCACCGAGGGGCGGGAGCTTTCCCGCCGGCTGGCGGCGCTGGGCATCGAAGTCACCGTCAGCGTGGCTACCCCGCTGGGGCAGGAAGAGCAGGGGAGCGCCCCCGGCGTCACCGTCCGGTGCGGGCGGCTCCTGCCCGATGAGATGGCCGCGCTCTTGGGGGATGCCGCCCTCTGCATCGACGCCACCCACCCCTACGCAGTGGAGGCGACCAAAAACATCAAAGCAGCGGCAGAGAAGGCCGGGGTGGAATACCTCCGCCTGCTGCGCCCGGCCAGTCCGCTGCCGGAAAACTGTCTCGTCTTTGAGAGCGCAAAGCAGGCGGCAGAAGCATTGGCCGCAAAAGAGGGCAACCTTCTATTGGCCACCGGGGCCAAGGAGCTGGCGCAGTTTGCGGCCATCCCGCCCGAGCGGCTCTACCCCCGCGTCCTGCCCACGCTGGAAAGCATCACGGCCTGCGAGGCGGCGAACATCCCCCACCGCAACATCATCGCCATGCAGGGACCCTTCAGCTTTGCCCTCAATCAGGCCATGATGGAGCAGTTCCATATCCGCTGGCTCGTCACAAAGGACGGCGGCGCAGCCGGAGGCTTCGACGAAAAAGCCGCTGCCGCCTCTGCTGCCGGGGCGCAGCTGGTGGTCATCCGCCGCCCGCCCGAGCAGGGCGAGACGGCTTCCGAGGTGCTGAAACGCTGCAAGGAGATGATAAGATGAATGTGACACTCATCGGCATGGGCTCCGGTCAGCCGGAGAACCTGACCCTTCAGGGCCTGGCCGCACTGCGGCAGGCCGACCTCATCCTGGGCGCACGGCGTCTGCTGGCAGTTCTGCCTGCCGGCTGCACCGAGAACCGCGCCGCCGCCTACCGCCCCGACGAGGTGGCAGAGCTGCTGCAGACCTCCGGCGCAGAGAACGCCGTGCTGGTCTACAGCGGCGACACCGGCTTTTACTCCGGCGCGTCCTCCATGATGGAAAAGCTGGAGGCCCTCGGCGTCCGCGCCCGGGTGCTGCCCGGCCTTTCCAGCATCCAGCTGCTGGCGGCGGCGCTGGGCCGTCCGTGGCAGGGGTGGAACCTTGTTTCGGCCCATGGCCGCACCTGCGACCCGGTGGCCGAGTGTATGCAGGGCAGACCCACCTTCTTCCTCACCGGCGGCAGCGAAGACCCCGCCACCCTCTGCGCCCAGCTGGCGGCAGAGGGCTTCGGGGACGTGCAGGCTGTTGTGGGCCAGTGCCTCGGCACGCCGGAAGAAAAGCTCTTCCGCGGCAGCGTCAAAGAGCTGGCCGCAGGCCGGTTCAACAGCCTGAGCGTCCTTCTCGTGGAGGCGGTGGAGGGACTGCCCCGCCGCGCCCCGGGCCTGCCGGACGAAGCCTTCGAGCGGGGCGACGTCCCCATGACCAAGCAGGAAGTCCGGGCCGCTGTGCTGGCGAAGCTGGCCGTCCGCCCGGAAGACATCCTGTGGGACGTGGGGGCCGGGACGGGCAGCGTCAGCGTGGAGCTGGCATTGGCCGCGCCCCGGGGCCGGGTCTACGCGGTGGAGTGCAGGCCGGAGGGCTGTGCGCTCATCAAAGCCAACCGCGAAAAATTCAGGACCCGGAACCTCGTCCTCGTGGAGGGGCTTGCCCCCGACGCCCTTTCGGACCTGCCCGCGCCGGACGCTGTCTTCATCGGCGGCAGCAAGGGCAGCCTTGCCGCCATCGTGGACGCAGCGCTGGATAAGAACCCCGACGCCCGCATCTGTGCGTCGGCCATCGCCCTCGAGACCCTTTCGGCGGCGGTGGCCGCGCTGACGGCCAAAGGCCGGACCGTGCAGGTGAGCCAGATCGCCGTCAGCCGGGCCAAGGTCGTGGGCGGGCTGCATCTGATGATGGCCCAGAACCCCATCTACCTCATCACAGGAGAATGACATGATACAGTTTCTGCTGGCGGCACCCCGCTCGGGCAGCGGCAAGACCACCATGACCTGCGCCCTGCTCATGGCGCTGAAGCGGCGGGGCTGTGCGCCCTGCGCCTTCAAGAGCGGGCCGGACTACATCGACCCCATGTTCCACCGGGCCGTGCTGGGGGTGGAGAGCCGCAGCCTCGACCTCTTTTTCTCTGCGCCCGAGACGGTGCGCACCCTCTACGCGAAGGGTGCCGCCGGACACGGTGCGGCGGTGTGCGAGGGGGCCATGGGCTTTTACGACGGCCTCGGGGGCGTCAGCGACAGGGCCAGCGCGTGGCATCTGGCCGACACGCTGGACCTGCCGGTGCTGCTGGTGGTGGAGCCGAAGGGTCAGAGCCTGACGCTGGCCGCAGAGCTGAGCGGGCTGAAAAGCTTCCGCACTCCCAGCCACATCGCAGGCATCCTGCTGAACAACTGCACGGCCCGGATGCACGCTCTGCTGGCCCCGATGCTGGAAAAAGAGACGGGTCTGCCGGTGCTGGGCTTTCTGCCGAAACTCCCGGAGGCCGTCATCGGTTCCCGCCATCTGGGCCTCTACACGGCGGCGGAAGTGGAAAATTTACAGCAGAAGCTGGCCCTTCTGGCCGACGCGGCAGAGGAGCACATCGACTGGCCCCGTCTGCTGGCCCTCTGCGAAAAGGAGCCGCCCGCCCTGCCGGAAAAAGCCCCCCAGCCTCCGGCCCGCGACCGCATTGCCGTGGCGCAGGACGAGGCGTTCTGCTTTACCTACGCCGAGACGCTGGAGGCCTTCCGGGACGCCGGGGCAGAGGTGGTCTTTTTCAGCCCCCTCCGCGACACGGCTCTGCCGGAAAACATCGGCGGGCTGTATCTGCCCGGCGGCTACCCGGAACTTCACGCAAGAGAATTGAGTGAAAATACCTCGCTTCTGCGCGAGATAAAGCGAAAAATCGAGTTCGGTCTGCCCACAGCGGCCGAGTGCGGGGGCTTCCTCTATCTGGGGCAGAGCCTCACGGACGCCGAGGGGCAGAGCTGGCCGATGGTGGGCGTTCTGCCGGGCGAAGCAAAAGATGCCGGACGTCTCGTCCGCTTCGGCTACGCCGCGCTGAGCGCAGACTCGGACAGTATGCTCTTCCGGGCCGGGGAGAGCTTTCCCATCCACGAATTCCACCATTGGGATTCTACCGCCAACGGCGCGGCTCTCGCGGCAAAAAAGCCGGTGGGCGGCGCAGAGTGGCGGTGCGGATTTATAGACGAGCATTTCTATGCGGGCTTCCCGCATTTGTACTGGGCGGGTACGCCCCTGCCGCAGCGCTTTGCCGCCGCGGCTGAAAATTACAGGAGAGACCATGACTGAGACAGAACTCGCCGCCCTCTGTGCGGCCATCACGCCGCCGGACGAAGCCGCCCGGGCGGCGGCGCACGCCCACTGGGCCAGCCTTGCAAAGCCGCTGGGCGGGCTGGGCGGATTGGAAACGACCATCGAGGATGCCGCCGCCCTCACCGGCAGCGCAAAGCTGGATATTTCCCGCCGGGCGGTGCTGGTGCTCTGCGCCGATAACGGTGTGGTGGCCCAGGGCGTCAGCCAGACCGACAGCAGCGTGACCCGCGCCGTGGCTGAGAACCTCGCCGCCCGCCGCACCAGCGTCTGCCGGATGGCACAGACCGCCCGGTGCGAGGTGGTGCCGGTGGATATGGGCATCGCGGGCGAACCGGTCCCGGGCGTCCTCGACTGCCGCATCGCCCCCGGCACAGCGGACTTCACCTTCGGCCCGGCTATGAGCAGGGCTGAGGCTGTGGAGGCCATCGGCAGGGGCATCCGGCTGGTGCAGGAGCAGAAGAAAGCGGGCGTCGGCCTGCTGGCCACCGGTGAGATGGGCATTGGCAACACCACGACGTCCAGCGCCGTGGCCGCTGTGCTGCTGGGCCAGCCCGTCGAAGTGATGACGGGCCGGGGCGCGGGCCTTTCGGACGAGGGACTTGCCCGGAAGATCGACGCCATCCATCGCGGCATCGCAAAAAATCAGCCCGACTCTGCCGATGCACTGGACGTGCTGGCAAAGCTGGGCGGTTTCGATATTGCCGGGCTCTGCGGCGTCTTCCTCGGCGGTGCGCTGGAAGGTGTGCCGGTGCTGGCCGACGGCTTCATCAGCTGTGTGGCGGCGCTCTGCGCTGTCCGGCTCTGCCCGGCGGCGGCCAAGGCTGTTTTTGCAAGCCACTGCTCCACTGAACCGGCCGCAAAACTGGTGCTGGATGCTCTGAACAAAAAAGCCCTCATCACGGCGGGCCTGCATCTGGGCGAAGGCACCGGCGCGGTGGCCGCCATCCCGCTGTGGGATATGGCGCTGGCCGTCTACGATGGCTGTTATTCCTTTGAAGAGGGCGGCATCGAAGCCTACACGCCGCAGGGGGGTGCGGGATGCTGACGCTGGTGCTCGGCGGCGCGGCCAGCGGCAAAAGCGCCTACGCCGAGAGCCTTGTGCTCAAGACCGGCCTGCCCCGCTATTACCTCGCCACCATGCAGGTCTGGGATGCCGAGTGCGCCGCCCGGGTGGAAAAGCACCGGAAAATGCGGGCGCAAAAGCAGTTCGAAACGCTGGAATGCCCGCTCCACCTCGACCGTCTGGCTCTGCCCGGCCGGGGGACCGTCCTGCTGGAAGACCTCGGCAACCTCGTTGCCAACGAGCTTTACAGCCCCGGCGGGGCAGGAAAGCACACCGCCGAGGCCGTTTTGGTCGGGCTGGAACGCCTCGCCGCCGGGTGCGATCACCTTATCGTCGTATCGAACGAGGTGTTCAGCGGCGGTGCCGACTACGCGGGCGACACCGACCAGTATCTGCTGGCGCTGGCGCAGGTGAACAACGCTTTCGCCGCCCGGGCGGACAACGTCTGCCGGGTGGTCTGCGGCCTGCCGGTGTACTACAAAGGAGGAGAAAAGCTGTGACTGTTTTGCAGACCATCGCGGTGGCCTTTGCGATGTTTTCGGCCCTGCCGGTGCCGCAGTTCGAGTGGAACGAAAAAAATATGCGGTACGCCATGTGCGCTTTCCCCCTCATCGGGCTGGTGTGCGGCGGGCTGTGGTGCCTCTGCGGCGTCCTGCCCCTGCCGGGGCTGGCCCGGGCGGCGGCGTTCTGCCTCGTGCCGGTGGCCGTCACCGGCGGCATCCATCTCGACGGCTATGCCGACACTTCGGACGCCCTCTCGAGCTACGGCGACCGGGAAAAAAAGCTTGAGATCCTGAAAGACTCCCACTGTGGGGCCTTCGCTGTCATCCGGCTGTGCTGCTACTTTGTGGCCTACTTCGGCCTCTGCGGCAGTGTGCGGTTCACACCCCGGGCGGGCCTGTGCTGGACGCTGGCGCTGGTGCTGGAACGGGCGCTGTCGGGCTTTGCCGTGGCGGCATTCCCGCTGGCGAAGGACACCGGCCTCGCCCATACCTTCGCCACAGCGGCCGACAAGCAGACCGTCCGCCGCTTCCTCTGCGGCCTGTCGGCTCTGCTCATCCTGGCGCTGACGGCGCTGGGCGGCGGCGGGCTGGCGGCGGTGGCGCTTCTGGCGCTGTGGCGCTATGATTTCGTGGCCAAAAAGCAGTTTGGCGGCATCACCGGCGACCTGGCCGGGTGGTTTTTGCAGCGGGCCGAGCTGTGGATGCTGGCGGCGCTGGCCGTCAGCCAGTGGGGAGGAGTGCTGTAAATGATGTTCATTACAGGGCCGCTCTACAGCGGCAAGCGCACCTTTGCGCGGAACTTCCGGGGCAGCGTCATCGCCGATGTGCAGGACGCCGCCGCCGAGACTCAGACCCCGGAGCAGCTCGAAACGCTGGCCCGGGAGCTGGCGGAATATGATATTGTCATCGCCACCGAGGTCGGCGGCGGTGTTGTCCCGATGGATGCTGAGGAGCGCGCCGGGCGGGAGGCCGCCGGACGGCTGGCCTGCCTGCTGGCAGAGCGCGCCGACTGCGTGGTGCAGATGTTCTGCGGCATCCCGACGGTATTGAAAGGAGAATTACCCCAATGTTGATCTATCTGCTGCGTCACGGCCTGACCGAATACAACGCCCAGAAGCGCTATCAGGGCCAGCGCGACATCCCGCTCTCGGCGGAGGGCCTGAGCCAGCTGCGCCGGGCCGACATCGACCCGAAGGTGGTCTATATCACCCCGCTGCAGCGGACGGCCCAGACGGCCCGGGTGCTCTTCCCGGAGGCAGAGCTTGTGGTCGTGAAGGACCTGCAGGAGATGTGCTTCGGCAGCTTCGAGGGCAAAAACTACGTCGAGATGGAGCACGACGCCGATTATCAGGCGTGGGTGCAGGCCAACTGCGAGAGCAAATGCCCCGACGGTGAGCGGAAGGACGACTTCTCGAACCGCATCTGCAGCGCCTTCTCTGCTCTGGTGGACAAGGCGCTGGCCGACGGCGAAGAACTGCTGGTCATCCTGGCCCACGGCGGCACCCAGATGGCGGCCATGGAGCGGTACGCCCTGCCCAGGCGCGATTATTATGCGTGGTGCGGCCCCAACGCGGGCGGCTATGTGCTGGATGCCGCCGACTGGGCCGAGAAGCGCCAGCTCCGCCTCGTGAAGACCGTGCAGTACACGAAAGACGCGGAGGCCGGCGTATGATGACCGCCTGGGCTGTGCTGGGAGGCTTCGTGCTGGATGCCATTTTTGGCGACCCGGCGTGGCTGCCCCACCCGGTGGTGTACATGGGCAAAGCCATCTCCCGGCTGGAAAAATTCCTCCGCGCCCGCCTGCCCAAAACGCCTCAGGGCGAGCTGCTGGGCGGTGCGGTGGTGGCGTTCTGCCTGCCGGTGGGGACGCTGCTGTTCACGGGCCTTGTCTGCTGGGGCGCGGCGATGCTTCACCCGCTGCTGGGGCTGGCCGTCCAGATGTTCTGGTGCGGGCAGGCGCTAGCCGCAAAGGGACTGGTGCAGGAGAGCACGAAGGTCTATGCCGAGCTGAAAAAAGGCAGCTTACCCGCCGCCCGGAAGGCTGTGAGCCGCATCGTGGGCCGCGACACGGAAGCCTTGACCGCCGAGGGCGTGACCAAAGCGGCGGTGGAGACCGTGGCCGAGAACGCCAGCGACGGCGTCATTGCGCCTTTGCTTTATATGCTGCTGGGCGGTGCGCCGCTGGCCCTGACCTACAAGGCCATCAACACCATGGACAGTATGCTGGGCTACAAAAACGAAAAATATCTCTACTTTGGCCGTGCCGCCGCAAAACTGGACGATGTGGCGAACTATATCCCGAGCCGTCTGGCGGCGCTGCTCTGGATCATGGCGGCGGCGTTCACCCGCAATGACGCCAAGGGCGCATGGCGCATCTGGCGGCGGGACCGCCGCAATCACGCCAGCCCCAACAGCGCCCAGACCGAGAGCGCCTGCGCGGGCGCGCTGGGCGTCCAGCTGGCCGGGCCGGCCTATTATTTCGGGGAATATTATCCGAAGCCCACCATCGGCGACCCGCTGCGGCCCATCGAGCCGGAGGACATCCTGCGGGCCGATCGGATGATGTATGTAGCCAGCGGGTTTGCGCTGGCGTTTGGATGTGCGATACGGGGGTTCTTGGGATGAAACAACTGGTCCACGGCGGTGACTGGATGGGCTACCGCGAACGCTTTGGCCGCGACGCGCTGGATTTTTCGGCCAACGTCAGCCCGCTGGGGCTGCCCGCGGGCGTGGCAGCGGCCATCACAGCGGCACTGCCCATGGCGGATCGCTACCCGGACCCGCTCTGCCGGGCACTGCGCACTAAGCTGGCCGCGGCAGAGGGTGTGGATACTGCGCAAATTTTGTGCGGCAACGGTGCGGCGGATCTGATCTACCGCCTGGCACTGGCCCTGCGCCCGCGGCGCGCATTGCTGCCCGCGCCGACCTTTGCCGAGTACGCTGCTGCGCTGGAAACGGTGGATTGTGATGTACAGCGGTTTCTTTTGCGGGAGGAAAACGACTTTGCCGTGACGGACGGCTTTGTAGACGCCATCGACAACAGCACCGATGCAGTGTTCCTCTGCCAGCCCAACAACCCCACCGGGCAGGTCACGCCGCTCGTTATGGTGCAAAAGCTGCTGCGCCGCTGTGCCGACTGCGGCGCGGTGCTGGTCGTGGATGAGTGCTTCCTTGACTTCCTCGCCGCGCGGGATGCCCTGACAGCTAAGACGGTTTTGCGCGACGCACCGAACCTTATAATCTTAAAGGCATTCACCAAGCTCTACGCCATGGCCGGGGTGCGGCTGGGCTATGCGCTGTGCAGTGACGCGGCGCTGCTGGACAAAATGCGCGCGGCGGGTCAGCCGTGGGCCGTGTCCGGCCTGGCACAGGCCGCAGGGCTGGCCGCACTGGAGGAGACCGCCTATGCC
>OIKE01000369.1_pt1 | contig 9420 bp, 7 predicted proteins | sample 1583641 | NCBI WGS metagenome assembly OIKE01 (sample SAMN02674698, study PRJEB24791) | human gut metagenome, SKBSTL036 | isolation source: stool | host: Homo sapiens | place: USA | reverse complement strand
CGCTCTTCCGATCTTTCTGTGCATGCCAGTGTAATTCTTGTACGCACAACTTCCACCTCCATTTTTCTTAGTATGCGATCTTTCCACTCTCCAACCGGAAATCTGGTTTTTGAGCATAAAAAAAAGACCTATGTTCTTCCATTCGCCCGTCTACTATATCATAAAAGAAGCGGCACGTCAAGCAATAACTTGCCGACATTCGCCGCCTCTTTTATATTATAGATATCGTTTTCACTTAGTGCAGGCTGGAACCAGATTCTGCCCGCGCCTCGTATTTCAGATGCTATAAAACAATCAGAAAGGTTTACTCGTCCATTTTCTCCTCGTTTACAGCATCTGTCTTTTCTTCCACATTTTCATGACTGTCTGTGGTATCCGGCTCCGCCTTTTCAGGCTCATCGGTTTCTTCCTCATCTGCCGCCTGGTTTCCGATAAAATGCGCCATTTTTCCAATCTTACCCATATGGCTTGTATCCACGCGGGTGATCTCCGGCTCATCAGCTTCCACAACATCATCCTCAAGCGCGGCGTTCTGATGCAGGGCGCCGCCCTCCTGGTTCTCCGCACTTTCCGGATTTTTTGTCACGGATGGATATTCTTCCGGGTTTTCCTTGGCATCCGCAAGTTTTTCATTCATGAATGTCTCAAACTGCTTTTGCTCTTCCTCGCTGGAAAAGGCCGACTTGGCGATAAACTGCCAGGTTTTCTCGTTCGTCTCAAGCAGATACATCCGCTCAATCTCAACCATCTGCTCAATGTCGCTGTAGCTGTAAGTCTTGGTCATCTCCTGCGCCGCAACCGTCATGGTCAGCGTCTTCTCATCCAGCGTCAGATGTACGACTGGGAAATCGCCCGTCTTTTCCAAATTTTTAAGTCCGCTCCGTTTCCAGATCATCCGCTCCTGGTTCTGGTTTGAAATCATGTAAAACATGCCGATGCCGACCAGCACTGCTATCACGATGGACGGTACAAGAAGAACCAGATTGCCCTTTGCCTGCATCACATTTTTTCCCAGAAAGAGAGCTAAAAATGCGACATATAAGAGTGCCGACACCATCTTCATTTTCTTGGACTCATGCTTAAGCACGTTCCAGTGAATCCAGTTTTTATAATCTTCCTTTTCCAGGCGATATTCAAATTCCTGCATTCTTTTTACTCCTTTTCTTTCTTACTTGAAATCTCCCCCGCATTCCTTCCGTCTCCTGAACCTCTTTTTGCCTCTCCCGCAAACTTTTAGATTCAAATGCTTTCTACTATTCTTTTCATCCAGAAATGCCGGAGTATTTCCACTTATAAGGCTTCCCTCTGCCTATCTTCTCTATCATATCCCACTTTAGCGTCCTTGTCCAATACAAACGGCAAAAAAACAGACTTTTTCAATCCCCGCAGACAGAAGCGCCCGGGTACACGCTTCCGCCGTGCTTCCGGTCGTATAAATATCATCCACGAGAAGCACGTTTTGCACACCACTTGCCCGGATTGCCTCCGCATCTGCCTGAAACGCCTGCTGTAAATTCCGGAGCCGTTCATCTGGATTCAGCTCTTTCAGGGGTTCTGTATTTCGTATCCGATATAAAAATTCCGGGCACACCGGCATTTCCAGCCGCTCGCCCATCCGCTTTGCCAGAACCTCCGCCTGATTGAAACCGCGTTTCCGTTTCCGCGCCGGGTGGACCGGAACGGGAACCAGACCGTCAAACTGCCACTCCTCCCGATTTTCATACTGCCTCAGCTTTTCCGCTGCAGCTTCGGCATAAAAATCGAGATATTCCCTCTTATTTTTATATTTAACCGCTGCCATCGAGCGCGCAGCTTCCTCCGTATAGTTAAAGAGTGCCATCCCACGTGCAAATGACCGGCGGTGTTTCACACAGTCTGGACAATATTCGATTTCTTCACTCCAAACTTCTTTTCCACATTTCTGACAAACCGGCGATTTGACAGGCGAAAGCCTCAAAAGACACGAAGGACAGATAAGCCCGCCCTTCGGCGTCACGATCTCCCCGCAGACCGGGCAGCGCCTTGGATATAGCGCATCCAGAGCGGCGCGGGGGAATTGATTCCATTTTATATTTTTTATCACAATGTCTCCATAATTTCTTCAATGCGGTCGCGCAGTCCCGAATAGCGCTTCTGTTCCATCGCATTGTCCACCATCTGCTGAAACACATACGGGACACCGACCAGGCAGACACAGGCTCTTGCCCTTGTAACCGCCGTGTAAATCAGATTCCGCGTCATCAGCATCTGCGGTCCGCTCCAGACCGGAATCACGACCGCCGGATACTCGCTTCCCTGCGACTTGTGGATCGTGATCGCATATGCCAGTTCCAGCTCCTCCAGCTGCTTGAAGCTGTACTCGACACGTTTTCCCTCATCATACTCCACGGTTACCAGCTCCGCAAAGGTATTGATCTCGCGGATGCGCCCAAGATCCCCGTTGAACACGCCGGCTCCCTTGTCCACCGGGATACCGCTGCGGTTGTAGGAGGTCCACTCAATCTGATAATTGTTCTTGATCTGCATGACCTTGTCGCCCACACGAAACGTCGTCTCGCCATACTCTTTTTCCGCCTTTTCTGCCGATGGCGGATTTAAAAATTCCTGCAAAATGGAATTTAACCGTATCGATCCCAGCACTCCCTTCCGCATCGGCGTCATGACCTGTACCTCAAACAAATCGGCATGGACGTAATTCGGCAGTTTTTCACGTACCAGCGTGATCATTGCATTGATGATCGCATTCGGATCATCACGCTTTATAAAGAGGAAATCCCTGCTTGACTTTCCGATCGGAATGCGCTCTCCGGCATTGATGCGGTGGGCGTTGACGATAATATCGCTCTGCGCCGCCTGCCGGAAAATCCGGGTTAGCTTTACCACATGGAAACACTCTGACTCGATGATATCACGCAGGACATTGCCCGGTCCGACGCTCGGAAGCTGATCCACATCACCTACCAGAATCAGACGTGTGCCGACATTGACCGCCCGGAGCAGCGAATGCATCAGATTGATATCCACCATCGACATTTCATCGATAATGATGACATCAGCTTCCAGCGGATTGTCCTCGTTTCGCTCAAAATGCATCGAAGTCGTCCGGCTCTTCTCATCCTCCTCTGGCATTCCCGTCAGCTCTAACAGGCGGTGAATCGTCTTCGCCTCATAGCCTGTCGCCTCGGTCATCCTTTTTGCTGCGCGTCCGGTCGGGGCTGCCAGCAGGATATCCATGTCGCCCTTTTCAAAATACCGGATGATCGTGTTGATCGTCGTCGTTTTTCCGGTACCCGGACCGCCCGTGATTACCAAAAGTCCGCAGTTGACCGCCTCAATCACCGCGCGGATCTGCAGTTCATCCAGCTCGATCTGTTCCTCTTTCTGGATGACTGCCAGACTTTTCCGAATCTGTTCTTCCGATTCGGAACCAGTGATGTTTAAGTCGTGCAGCATGCGGGCGGTGTTTAGCTCGGTATAATAGTAGTGTGATGCATAAACGGCGCGTTCCGGGGCGTTTGCTATATTTGATACATTTGATGCATTCGGTTCACCAAAAACATCTGGCTGCGGCTGCATCTGCCCCGACACTGCCGATTCCGCCTGAACGAAAACATCCATTTCTGCTGTTTTCTGCTGTTTCCTCTCCCGGATCACCAACCGTTTATCCATCTGCATATCCATCAGATGCTTGTCAATCTCGGAAATCTCAACCTGTAGAAGCTTTGCCGCCCGATCCGCCAGCTCGTCCTCCGGCAGGTATGTGTGCCCGTTCGCCGTCGCCTGATAGAGTGTATACAGGATGCCGCTCTTGATGCGGAAATCCGAATCTGCCACGATTCCTATCTTCGCCGCGATCTCGTCTGCCATCTTAAAACCGACGCCCGGAATATCGTCCGCCAGCTTATACGGATTGTTCTGGAGAATCGTGTACATTGCCGGACCGTATTCCTGGTAGATTTTAACCGCCAGATTGATGGAAATGCCATAATTTTGCAGAAACATCATCGCCTGGCGCATATCGCGCTTTTCCTCGACCTGTTCACCGATGGACATCGCCATTTTTTCACTGATTCCCTTGACCTCCGCGAGGCGTTCCGGCTCTTCTTCCATGATGCGGAATGTGTCCGCCTTAAATTTTTTAACAATCCTGGAAGCTAAAGCAGCCCCGACGCCTTTGATGGCGCCGGAGCCTAAATATCGTTCCATGGAAACAGTATCCTCAGGCGCTTTCAGCTCATAGCTTTCCACCGCCATCTGTTCCCCGTAAATCGGATGCTCGGTCATACGCCCGCTCGCCTCGATCATCTCGCCCTCTGCGATGTAGGAAAAAGTGCCAACCAGCACATATTCCTCCCCGTCGTCCAAGCCGCTGATAGAGAGAACCGTATAGCCATTGTCCTCATTGCGGTATTTTATTTTTTCAATATATCCTTTAACTGCTGCCATATTTTTATGCTATCCGCCTTCCGGCGGTTCTCTTTAATCGTAGTTTTTCTTCTCACCGTGTGCGAACTCGATAAACTTACCAGTTCCGATCGCAACTGCGGTCAGCGGATCCTCTGCGATCATCGTGGAAATGCCAGTTTTCTCCTCGATCAGGGCATCCAGACCGCTTAACAGTGCGCCGCCGCCTGTCAGTACGATACCACGGTCAAAAATGTCGGCTGCCAATTCCGGCGGCGTCCGCTCGAGTACGTTGTGAACAGCATCTACGATCTGGAGTGCCGGCTCGCGCAGCGCTTCCAGCGTCTCGTCGGATGTGACAACGATCGTCTTCGGAAGTCCGGTAACCAGATTTCGTCCGCGCACTTCCATCGTGATTACCTCCGGACGGCGGTATGCCGCGCCGATATTTATCTTGATCTCCTCAGCGGTTCTCTCACCGATCAAAAGATTGTGTTTCTTTCTCATGTAACGGACCAGCGCCTCGTCGAAGTCATCACCAGCCACTTTAATAGAAGTGCTGACTACGGTACCGCCCAGGGAAATAACGGCGATATCTGCCGTACCACCACCAATATCTACGATCATGTTGCCGCACGCCTTGGAAATATCGATACCAGCGCCGATCGCAGCTGCTACCGGCTCCTCGATGATCGAAACCTCGCGTGCGCCAGCCTGATAAGTCGCATCCTCAACCGCCTTGCGCTCTACCTCGGTCGCACCGCTCGGGATGCAGACGCTGATACGCGGCTTGCGGAGTGTCTTCTTGCCGACTGCCTTGTTGATGAAATATTTCATCATCTTCTCTGTCACTGTATAATCTGAAATAACCCCCTGGCGCAACGGACGGACCGCTACGATATTGCCAGGGGTTCTGCCGATCATCAGGCGGGCTTCCTCGCCGATCGCCATGATCTTATTCGTATCCCGATCGATCGCCACTACGGACGGCTCTTTCAGTACGACACCTTTTCCCTTGATATATACAAGGATGCTGGCTGTACCCAGATCGATACCAATATCATTGGACATCAACATAGTTGTTTTCCTCCTGCTCTGAATATGCACTCTTGAGTACATAAATCTATGAGTTTCATTGTATTTTATCTTCTTTATTTCAGCTTTTTTCGCTGTATCCAGCCCGCGCATTGTTTTAGAGCGGACTATACCACTTACTATTATATACAACTTTCGATTCTTTTGAAAGAGGTTTTTATTTTTTTATGGACTTTATATTTTTTTTATGAAAGGGACATATTTTAGTCACAAGTTTCTCCTATAATACAAGTATGTTATCCGAAAGGGTAACAGGCCTTTGTTTCAAGTGTTACTTGAAATAAAAAAGCTTTTTCATACTCATACCGGACGATACAAATCGTCCGGCCCCCCTAAGCCAATTTCTTTTTTATATATACCTACCATTCCCAATTTAAGAAAAACAGGAACGCCATCGGACTCTCAGCCGATGGCGTTCCTGTTTTTTGTCAGTGCCAGACACCTAAAAAAAGAGCTCTATACTGAATGTTGGGGTACGCTCAAAAACATTTTTTTCTTATATTTTCAGACTCCACTCACTGCAGTCCCAGACCTTCGTTGCGAATCCCTCATAGAAATCCGGTTCATGGCAGATCAGAAGGATATTTCCTTTGTACGCCGCCAGCGCACGCTTTAACTCCTCCTTCGCCTCAACGTCCAGATGGTTCGTCGGCTCGTCGAGAAGCAGAAGGTTCGTCTCGCGGTTGATCAGCTTACACAGGCGCACTTTTGCCTGCTCGCCACCGCTGAGCACGCGCACCTGGCTCTCGATGTGCTGGGTCGTCAGACCGCATTTTGCCAGTGCGGAACGCACCTGGTACTGGGTGTAGGACGGAAATTCTTTCCAGATCTCATCGATGCAGGTCGTCGTATTGCCCGGCGCCATCTCCTGTTCGAAATAGCCGATGGAGAGATAATCGCCCAGCGTCACCTTGCCGGACACTGCTGGAATCAAACCTAAAATACTCTTTAAAAGCGTCGTCTTTCCAATTCCGTTGGCACCGACCATCGCAATCTTCTCGCCGCGCTCCATATAGAGGTTCAGCGGACGGGAGAGTGGCTCGTCGTAACCGATCACCAGATCCTCCGTCTCAAAAATACATTTTCCGGAGGCTCTCGCCTCCAGGAAGTTGAACTCTGGCTTCGGTTTTTCCTTCGCCAGTTCGATCACATCCATTTTATCCAGCTTTTTCTGGCGGGACATCGCCATATTTCGCGTGGAAACACGCGCTTTATTGCGTGCCACAAAATCCTGCAGCTGCGCGATCTCCTGCTGCTGACGCTTATACGCTGCCTCGAGCTGCGCTTTCTTCGCCTCGTGCACCTCGAGAAACTTGTCGTAATCGCCCACATAGCGGTCAAGCCGCTGATTTTCCATATGATAAATGATATTTACTACGCTATTTAAGAACGGAACATCGTGTGAAATCAGGATGAACGCATTTTCATATTCCTGCAAATACCGTTTCAGCCACTCGATGTGCTGCACATCCAGATAGTTCGTCGGCTCGTCCAGCAACAAGATATCTGGCTTTTCCAGAAGCAATTTCCCGAGCAGTACCTTCGTTCTCTGCCCGCCGCTCAAATCCGTTACATCGCGGTCCAGACCGATATCGGTCAGCCCCAGCGCACGTCCGACTTCCTCCACCTTCGCATCGATGGAATAAAAATCGTGGTTCATCAGAAGATCCTGGATCGTTCCCAGCTCTTCCATCATGGTATTCATCTGCGCTTCATCTGCATCCCCCATATTGTCGCAGATATGGTTCATGCGCTCTTCCATTTCAAAAAGGGGAGCGAAAGCACTTTTTAACACTTCGCGGATGGTCATGCCCTTTTCCAGGACCGTATGTTGGTCCAGATAGCCTACATTTACATTTTTTGCCCATTCCACTTTGCCTTCATCAGGCATCAGTTTTCCGGTGATGATATTCATAAAAGTGGATTTGCCTTCACCATTAGCACCCACAAGACCAATGTGTTCTCCCTTTAAAAGCCTGAAAGACACATCCTGAAAAATAGCCCGGTCTCCAAAACCGTGACTTAAATGTTCTACATTTAATATACTCATTCAAAAACTCCTTATAAAATAAATATGCTCTCGGAAACTTCCAAGAGTACATATGATCAACAGTAGCACAGATAAGCCCATTTTACATGAGAAATCAGGCTGTGGCAACCGCTTTTTCACTGCTCTTGAGGTTTGTTTGGGAATGTGTTAAGATGGCGTCAAACAGGATTTATGTGAATGCAAAAGATAAGTTACTAAAACTTCCCACACCTAAACAGGGCTTCGCACCTTGAAAATTCAATATTTCAGCTAACAAAATAGTGCTTTATGCTATTGCAACCTCTGGATGAAGTGCATTACGCAGATATTCCGGCAATCTTGCCTCAAAATCAACAGTAAAAGCAGTCAGTTGTTTATCGCTGAGCTTTAAGATTTCCTGAAGGCTTGCCATTAAGGCATCCATCAAGATGCAAAGTGACCTGCGGAAAGTAATGTCTGCCATTTCATCAATGAGAAAGAAGAATAACTCACCAAGAGTTCTCTGATCTTCGTTTTGGCGCTGTTCCATTGCAAGCAACATATATCTAGTAAATACAATGGCCACATGGGCTGTCAGCGCATCATAAGATAAGCTATGGCATTCTCCAATCAGGTTCAGCATGGATTTGCAGGTCTTGAAGAAAACCTCAATCTGCCAACGTTTTCCATAAACACGGATGATTTCTTCCTCAGAAAGAGTCGTATCCGTACAGATAAAAGCAAGCCAATCCTTGCGGTTCGATTTGTTCCTTACGCATACGATTTTCGCCGGAATTGGAGTTTCTTTTCCTACCATAACATCAACAGACAGCAGATATTTTGATCTGCCATGGCGCTTTTTGTTCTTGGAATAGATTTCTTTGATACTCAGCTGTTTACCACCGTATGAGTATTTAATCCGGCTGCTCTTCTTGATCATAGCAATCACATCCATGCCTTTTGAATGGATGGCTGTGATCTGCACCGGGTTTGAAAACCAGGAATCAAACAGAACATAGTCAGCATTCAGTCCCACGCTGAGGGCAGTGTCCAGCAAAGCCATCATTGCTTCTGGAGCTTTTGTCTGAGCAAGCTTGCGTCTTTTTCCTGCAAGGGTTCTGTTATCAAAGTCCTTTACAGGACCGATGATATTTGTAGTTTTTGCAGATGCCAGCAGACAGCTGTTTACAGGAATCAATGTATTTCCATCACTCCAGCTTAAAGTAAGCATTCGGAATCCTTTTTTGAAACGCATATCCGTGTGGTCAAAAACTTTTGATCCCAGTTCTGTTTTCTTGCAGCTGGTGCGGTTAAAAAGACTGTCATCAATGATGAAGACATTTTTTCTGCTGTCATTCGTCAGACCTTTGATGTCGTGATTTACGATATCTGCAGCAAGAAGAGAAGTGAAACGGAGCCAGTTTGTCTTTGCAGAATTAAGGAAACGGTAGAACGTGTTCTTGGAAAATGCTTCCTTAAAAGAGCCGGTCTGTTGCTGCATATACATACTTCTTCCGACAAAAATGTTACTGAGTTTGTAACGAAACAGAGAAACCGGAGAAACGCCTTTTTCTTTCATGCCATTACATCTGGCAAGAAGCTTGCCGACATGGTGTTTAGAAAAAAATCTCTGAACGCAGTCAATTAGGGCTTTTTCATCAGAATGGTTTTGTGGTATACTGGACATGGCATAAATCTCCTTTGTAAAGATGGTTTCTAGTCAATTCCATTATACCAAACGGAACAGGTTTATGCCTTTTTTATTGGCTGAAATATTGAATTTTCAAGGTTCAACACACCACATCGGTGTGGGAAGTTTTAGTAATATATTCCTGGAATATTTTCATGAAGCATTAAATAATTTATTTGACGAACACACATTATTTTTATATGAATTAATGTAGATCGGAAGA
>OIKE01000357.1_pt1 | contig 9655 bp, 10 predicted proteins | sample 1583641 | NCBI WGS metagenome assembly OIKE01 (sample SAMN02674698, study PRJEB24791) | human gut metagenome, SKBSTL036 | isolation source: stool | host: Homo sapiens | place: USA | reverse complement strand
CCATGCCGCGCACGCCCGACAGCTCCGAGCTGACCTCGGCGTTGATGCGGGCATCCAGCGCACGGCGGATGAGCCGCGAGGTCTGGTTCAGCAGTGCGCCGAAGTGGACATCCGCGCAGCAGCCGCAGTCATCATACGATGATTCGTGCATTTCTTCCCTCCTTTACGATTTTTGGGTCCAAGAAGTTAGATTTCGAATTGTTCGCTTTCTAACTGTTCGTTTGCGTACTTTACCAGTATAACACCGGATCGGGGAATGTCAAGAGGGACGGCGCAGAGTTTTTTGTATAGTGCAGCGGCAAACGGGCAGAGCCCCGTCACCCTGCGCTGTCCCGATTCAACGTAGGGGCGGATTCCATATCGGCCCGTGCCCGGCTGTCTTTATTCGCCGTTTTCCCTCTCCACGCCCAGATACGGCAGCACCTTTCCCAGTACCTCGGCGCACACCGGCCCGGAGAGCGCGCCGCCGCTCGTCGTCCAGCTGTGGGGCTCATCCAGGCAGACCAGCACAGCGACCTTGGGGTCGTCGATGGGCGCAACGGAGACAAAGCTCGCAATGCGCGCGCCCTCGTTGGCGCGGTCAAAGCCGGTAAAGCGGCTGTCAATGCTGCCGGTGCGCAATAAAAACTCCACCAGACGCCGTATGGGCAGCGTCAGTGCCAACGTTTCAGGCTCCATGCCGCTTCCCTCCTTGCATCCGGTGGTATCTTTTTAATAGGTATGTTCGCAGACCTCTGTGATTTTCTGCCGCAGGGCCACAAAGTCGCCGAAAGCCTCCGGCTTGTTCTGGGGCTGACGGAGCAGGGCGGCGGGGTGGAACGTCCCCATAAAGAGGATGCCGTTCTTCTCAATAAAGGTGCCGTGCTCCTTCGTCACCGAAAAGTCGGCGCGTATCATCCGCTGGGCGGCGATGCGGCCCAGGCAGACGACGATTTTAGGCCGCAGCAGACGGAACTGCTCTCGCAGCCAGGGCATACAGGCTTCGCTCTCGGCGGGCAGGGGGTCGCGGTTCTGGGGCGGGCGGCACTTGACGATGTTGGCGATATAGCAGTTGGAGGCACGGTCGAGGTCGATGGCGAAGAGGTATTTGTCCAGCAGCTGGCCGCTGCGTCCCACGAAGGGCAGACCCTGCTCGTCCTCGCTCTGGCCGGGGCCTTCGCCCACGAAGAGCACCTCGGCATTCTCTACGCCCTGCCCGAACACCACGTTGTGCCGGGTGGTGTGCAGCGGACAGCGCTGACAGGCGAGACAGTCGGTTTTCAGTGTTTCCCAATCCATAAGTTCGGTATCCTCTCACAAATTAAATGACATTTTCTTAACAAATTATCGCACGATTTCTTCCTTAAAATATACCACAAAATTCAAGATTTGTCTTGAAGTTTTCTGACTCTGTGCTAGAATAAAAAAGAAGGGCATATCTGTGATGCCCGGGAATAATTGCAAAGTAATTTCGGAGGTAATCAACAATGGCTGATATGTTTGCACCCCTGGTAGCCCAGCTGAAGGCAAACCCCAAGACGATCGTTTTTACCGAGGGCAATGACCCTCGCATCCTGGAGGCCGCAAGCAAGCTGCTGACTGAGGGCGTGTTGAACGTCGTTATGGTCGGCAACGAGGCAGAGTGCAAGGCTGCTGCCGCTGCTGGCAATTTTGATATTTCCGCTGCTGAGATCATCGACCCTGAGAACTACGCCGGCTTCGATGAGATGGTCAACACCATGGTCGAGCTGCGCAAGGGCAAGCAGACCGCAGAGGAGTGCACTGCTCTGCTGAAGAAGTCCAACTACTTCGGCACCATGCTGGTCAAGATGGGCAAGGCTGACTGCCTGCTGGGCGGCGCTACCTACTCCACCGCCGACACCATCCGTCCCGCTCTGCAGCTGGTCAAGACCAAGAAGGGCGCTCATCTGGTGAGCTCCTGCTTCATTCTGGACCGTGACTGCGGCGAAGAGGGCCTGAAGCGCATCGCTATGGGCGACTGCGCCGTCAACATCGACTACACCGATACCGTCGATAAGGCTACCGGCGAGGTCAAGGTGGCTGCTTCTGCCAAGCTGGCTGAGGTGGCTGTCGAGACCGCTAAGACCGCTAAGCTGTTCGGCATCGACCCGAAGGTCGCTGTCCTGAGCTTCTCCACCAAGGGTTCCGGCAAGGGCGGCACCGTCGCTCTGAGCCACGACGCTGTCATCAAGGCTCAGGAGATGGCCCCCGAGCTGGCTATTGACGGCGAGCTGCAGTTCGACGCAGCCGTTGCTCCCGAGGTCGCACAGGTCAAGTGCAAGGGCAGCAAGGTCGCCGGTCAGGCCAACACCTTCATCTTCCCCTGCATCGAGGCCGGCAACATCGGCTACAAGATCGCACAGCGTCTGGGCGGCTACGCTGCCTACGGCCCCATCCTGCAGGGCCTGAACGCTCCCATCAACGACCTGTCCCGTGGCTGCAACGCCGACGAGGTCTACAAGATGAGCCTCATCACCGCCTGCCAGTCCTGAGCTGACACCCGGCTGAACTGAAAAGCTGAAAAGAGCCGCTGCCGCATTTTGCGGGCAGCGGCTCTTTTGGCTGTAGTGCGGAGATTCTCGATCCTGGGATGAACCGCTCATAAAAAGGAGGTTTTATCATGCGAAGAAAATTTATTGCGGCGGTCACATCGGGCGTTCTGGCCCTGACGGTCATGGCAGCTCTGCCCACCCATGCGGAGGCGGTGAGCATCTGGCTTGACCGTACCCCGGGGACGGAAAGCGTCGAGACGTTCCAGTACAAGGACTATGCAGACCGCTATTCGGACGCCTACGAGCTCTATGGTTACGATGCTGAGGCACTGTTCAACCACTATGAGACGGTCGGCAAGGCCGAGAATCGGGTAGGACGCTTCAAGAAGACGCCGGAAGAAGATGACCGGCATCCCTATGTGTGGGACGCCGATGAGCCGCTGGACCCGCTGCCGCCTTTGGACTTTCACGCGCAGCCGGACTGGTTCGATGCCCGTACCCTCCCGGAGAACCTGTCCAACGTCCGTATCATAAAAGAATATGAGCAGCTGGAAGCCTTTATAGAGAAAGACGAGTGGATCGGAGACCCCGTTCTGGTGCGGAAGGAAGAGCTCCTGAATGAGATGAGCAGCCGCGCCCGGAACTATAGAGGCCGGCGCGGCGGAGCTGACTATCTCCGCGCCATCAGTCAGGACATCGACGTACTGCTTGATTTCATGGGATAAGGATGCTATAAGATGAAAAGGGAAGAGCCTCACTGCAAAGCGGTGAGGCTCTTCCCTTTGGTGGAGCACAGAGGGTTCGTCTGGCTCACGTGTGGTGGAGGCGATGGGAGTCGAACCCATGTCCGAAAAGAGTTCAGCGTAGGTGTCTCCGGGTGCAGGCGATCTACAACATTCCCTCCGCGTCACGCCGGTCGTCAGGCTAACGCTTCAGTAGCTTCATGAGTTCCTGCCGGTCCGCAAAGCTTAGGTCCGTTCAGGTGCTGTGTCTAAAGGACGCCCCGGCCCCACACGACACAAGAGTGGGCGGAACGCGCAGCACTCAGGCTGCGAGCAACTGATAATTATTGTTGTCAGTTAATTTTTTGGAGGAGTTTAGAGCAGTTCCCCCACTGCTACCCGCTGCCCAGGCCTCGCTCCCCCCGTCGAAACCTTTACGCCCCCATAAAGCGCATGTTGCCATGCGCAGAAAGCTTGGTATTCTCAGGGCAGGAATGCTGCCTGAAAGAGATTTAGTAGAATTTGCCGTTGGACTTCACAGCCCGGTCGATAGAGCGCTTGGCGTCGCGCTTGGCGGCGTCGGCACGCTTGTCGTAGAGCTTTTTGCCCTTGCACAGGCCGACTTCCATCTTGACGCGGCCATGCTTGAAGTAGAGAGAAAGGGGAACGAGAGTATAGCCCTGCAGCTTGCACTGCTGGTGCAGACGCCGGATCTCGGTCTTGTGGGCCAGCAGACGCCGCGCCCGCAGAGGGTCCTGATTGAAGATGTTGCCGTGGTCGTAGGGAGTGATGTGCATTCCCTTGACCAGAAGCTCGCCGTCCTCAATATCGACCCAGCTGTCCTTCAGGTTGACGCCGCCGGCACGCAGGCTCTTGACCTCGGTGCCTTTCAGCTCGACGCCCGTTTCCAGCGCTTCGAGCACGAAATACTCGTGACGCGCCTCGCGGTTTGTGGCGATGGTCTTTGTCGCCGGACGTTCCTTGGCAGGTGCCATGAAGCGCGCCTCCTTTCCTTTACTCTAGAAGCCGTTTTCATAAGCATTGCACATCGTCCGAACGGCCTTTTTGCTCGCATCCTGCGTTGTTTCCCCTTGCAATCCACCAAGGATTGCTGCGGGAAACCGCCTTGTATACGGGCAAAAATTCTCGTCGTTCGGCGCACCCTGCCTATAAAAGCAGCTTCTTTGTCTTGTCATTATATCACATTTTGCTGGATTTTCAAGAGCGATTTTTGAAAGAATCGTTAAGGTTCTATAAAATCTGCTCTTTACAGCTCGTCGCGGCCGGAGAGCGCGCGGTAAAGCGTCGTCTCATCGGTGTACTCGAGGCTGCCGCCCACGGGCAGGCCGTAGGCCAGACGGGTGGTCTTGATGCCCAGGGGCTTGATGAGCTTTGCCAGATACATGGCCGTGGCCTCGCCCTCGACGGTGGGGTTCATGGCCATGATGACCTCTTTCACCTCGCCGCTGCCCAGCCGGGCCAACAGCTCCTTCACCGAGAGCTGTTCGGCACCGATGCCGTCCATGGGGCTGATGAGGCCGTGGAGGACATGATACAGGCCGTGGTACTCCCGGGTGCGCTCAAAGGCCTGCACATCGCGGGGCGTCTCGACCACGCAGATGGTGGAGCGGTCCCGCTTGGCGCTGGAACAGATGGGGCAGAGCTCGGCCTCGGTGTAGTTCTGGCAGACGCGGCAGCGGTGGAGCCGGGTGTGGGCGTTCTGGATGGCCTCGGCCAGTGCCGCGGCGTCCGCGTCCGACATACTCAGCACCTGATAGGCCATCCGGGTCGCGCCCTTGCGGCCGATGCCCGGGAACTGGCTGAACTGCTCAATAAGCTTTTCCAGCGGCGCTGCGGTGTAACCCATGCGTATCCCTCCCGCTTAGAGGCCGGGGATGTTCAGGCCGCCGGTCAGCTTGCCCATCTCGGCCTCGGCAGTCTCGTCCACCTGCTTGACGGTGGCGTTGACGGCAGCGGCCACCAGGTCTTCCAGCATCTCGATGTCGTCGGGGTCAACGGCCTCGGGCTTGATGGTGATGCCAAGGATCTCGTGCTTGCCGTTCATGCGGACAGTGACCATCTCGCCGGAGGCGCTGCCGGTGTACTCGGCGGCTTCCAGCTCGGCCTGCTTGGCCTTCATGTCATCCTGCATCTTCTGAGCCTGACGCATCAGGGCGTTCATATCGGGGCGGCCAAAGCCTGCGGGCATTCTTGCTTTCATAATTGGTTCTCCTTAAAAGTTATTGTTTATCTTTTTTTCTTCGCGCTGTCCTCAATGCTCACGTCCAGACCCAGCTTTTCCAGCGCATGGAGCGACTGTTCGGCGTTGGAGGTGTGCTTTGCGGCGGTGCGGGGCTCGTAGGGGCCGATCGGCACCGCGACGCCTGACACCTGCGCGATGAGCTTTTTGATGAGACGCTGGCTGTCCTTGTTGACACGGATGAAGTCCCGGAAGGTCTTGCCGCCGTCGATGAGCACCCGTGTGCCGTCGAAGTACGCCTTCGATTTGCGCAGATAGCTGTGAAGCATCGGGTCCTTCTCCTGTAAGAGCTTGACGACCTCGCTCCACTGCTCGAAGGGATTGATACCCTCTGCGGCCACCTTGCGGGGGCGGCTGAGAGCCGGGTCGGCAGTGTACTCCGGGGCAGGTGCTGCCGGTGAGACCGGGGCAGCGGGCTCCACCGGTTTCTCTTCCGGTACGGGCGATACAGGCGCAGTCGGCTCATCCCAGGGCAAGGGGGCCGACTCTGCCACCGGCGGCTCGTCGGGCGGTGGTGGAAGCTCTTCGTCTGCGGGCGCGGGGGACTCTGGAATATCCAGGACAGCGGCCTTCGGCTCTGCAGCGGGCGCGGGAGTAGGCTCCTTTTCCACTGCCGGTGCGGCCATAGGTTCCACGGGTGCAGCAGGTGTACTCATGAAAGGCTGCGGCGCAGACTGGATCGGTGCCGAAACAAAGGGCCGGACGGCCGGGGCGGCAGGAGCGACAGTCTGCACAGGCATTGCCGCCACGGGGACAGCTGCGGCCTGCGGCGGCTCCGAGAGGGTGAAGAGGGCCAGTTCCAGCTCGATGCGCTGGTCACTGCCCCGGGTCATATGCTCAAGGGCGTTGCCCAGCGTACGGATGGCCCGGATGGCCTCCCGCTGGCCCAGCTGAGGGCCTTTTTCGAGGTACTGCTGTTCCTCTTCGGGGGAAACACCGGACAGCAGGCTCTGCCCGCCGGGCAGAGCCGCCAGCATCAGGGCGCGGTAGTGGGCGATGAGCTCTTCTGTCAGACGCTTCACATCCACCGACTGCTGCCGCAGTGCGGCCAGCTGAGCCAGCGCCGCTGCGCCGTCCTGCGCTTCCAGAGCATCCGAAATATGGAACAGGTAGCTCCGGTCGGTAACGCCTGCCATCCGGCGGACAACATCAGCATCGATTTTTGCGGTCACGCCGGCGCAGGTGTCGAGGATCGAGAGGGCGTCACGCATGGCACCGTCGGCCAGGCGGGAGATCAGCTCTGCACCACTGGTCGTCAACTCTAAGCCCTCTTGGCCGGCGATATACTCGACCCGCTGGGCGATGTCTTCCGGCCCGATGCGGGTGAAATCGTACCGCTGGCAGCGGGAGAGGATGGTGGCCGGGACTTTCTGGATCTCGGTCGTGGCGAGGATGAAGATGACGTGGGCGGGCGGCTCTTCCAGCGTTTTCAGCAGGGCGTTGAAGGCCGCTGTGGACAGCATGTGTACCTCGTCGATGATGTATACCTTATAATGACAGGCACTGGGGGTGTAGGCTGTCTCATCACGCAGGTCGCGGATGTCGTCCACACCGTTGTTGGACGCGGCGTCCATCTCCACCACGTCGAGGATGCTGCCGTTGTCGATGCCCCTGCAGATCTCGCACTCGCCGCAGGGGTCGCCGTTATGGGGGTGGAGGCAGTTGACCGCCTTGGCGAAGATCTTCGCGCAGGTGGTCTTGCCCGTGCCGCGCACGCCGGTAAACAGGTAGGCGTGGCCTACGCGGCCCGACGCCACCTGATTGCGCAGCGCCGTGACGATGCCGCGCTGTGCGACGACATCCTCAAACCGCTGGGGTCTCCATTTGCGGTATAATGCGCGATACATCGGTGCTTCCCTCCCGTCAGTAATAAAAAATCGGACAGCGCTGACGGGGTTTGACCCCCGCCTTGCGTAACTCGGCATACGGATGCAGGCTGACTGAAACGCACGGGGCGCGCCGCTTAAGGCTGCTTGGTTCCCCACCTGACCTGGTTCACTGCGGCTCCATCGTACAGGACCCGCATCCGTATGCCGAACCACGCAGCAGGCGCTGTCCGACAAGGCACACGATTCGTGTGCCTTAGTATTGTACCACAGTTCGGTGAGGAATGCAAGAGGAAGCTAAGACTGCTCCCATCCGGCCCGCAAAAGCTCCAGTGCGTGTGTTTCAAGCCGGGAAACGTAACTCCGGCTTATTTGGAGCAGCTTTGCCGTTTCCAGCTGGGTCAGCGGCGGCTGGCCCGCCAGACCGTACCTTAATAATATGAGTTTCCGCTCCCGGGCAGGCAGGCCCTCGATGAGGCGGCGCAGGCGCTGGGCATCGTCCTGTTTTTCGCAGCTGTCCTCCATGCAGAAGCCGTCCTGCAGCACATCGGCGAGGGTGAGGGCAGAGTCTTCCTTTCCGGCATCAAGACTCTCCTGAAGCGAGAGGGTGGGGGCGTTCTTCCGCTCCCGCCGGAAGTGCATCCGGAGCTCGTTTTCGATGCACCGGCTGGCATAAGTGGAGAAGCGCGCCCGGCGGGTGGAGTCGAAGGTGTCCACGGCTTTCATCAGGCCAATGGTGCCGATGGAAATCAAATCGTCCTGCTCAGAGGGGAGAGCATAGTATTTCTTTGCGATGTGCGCCACTAAGCGCAGATTGTGGCGGATGAGCTTTTCCCGGGCGGATGGATCGTCGGCCCGCAGATCGGCGAAGGTCTGGATCTCCTCCTGTGGGCTGAGCGGGCGGGGGAAACTGCCCGCTTCCAGATGGAGCGCCAGAAACAGAAATTTTGTGGCGAAAAATTGCAGTAAGGTCAGCAGCACACGATATCCCTCCCGATACATAGTTGTTAAAGTGTATGAGCCGGAGTGCGGATAGTTGCCGGAGAGGCCTTTTGTGCGCGGTATCTTTTCCGCAGGGAAAAAGCGTGGTATACTGAGGGGGATAACTCGGAATTTGTGGAGGAAACAAACATGGAAGATAATAAATCAATGAATGTCAAGAAAACGGTAAAATCAGGAATAACTTTTGGAAGTGCATTAGCTATGGTTATTAGTTATACAACGTGGAAGTCTGTCGGTTGGGCGATTTTTCATGGATTACTTAGTTGGGTATATGTCATATATTTCCTTTTGCGCTATTAAATTTGAATTTGTGGAGGATAACTATTGTGGATAAAGCAGTTATTTATATACATGGAAAAGGTGGTAATGCTGAAGAAGCTATTCATTACAAACCGCTCTTTAGTAATTGTGATGTGATTGGTCTCGACTATACTGCACAGTTTCCATGGGAAGCAAAAGAAGAATTTCCATTACTTTTTAATTCAATTTATAGAAACTACAAGACTGTTGAAGTAATTGCCAATAGCATTGGAGCGTATTTTGCTATCAATGCCTTATCAAATCAGCAAATAGAGAAAGCATATTTTATTTCGCCCGTTGTAGATATGGAAAGACTTATTGCTGATATGATGATTTGGGCAAATGTTACAGAGGATGAACTCAAAGAGAAAAAAGAAATTCAGACAACCTTTGGAGAGACCCTTTCATGGGATTATCTTTGCTATGCAAGAGAAAATCCTATTATATGGGAAATCCCAACGCACATTTTGTATGGTGAAAAAGATAATTTTACCGCTTATGGAACGATATTTGAATTTGTACAGAGGACTAATTCAACACTTTCTATTATGAAAAATGGAGAGCATTGGTTTCATACGGATGAACAAATGAAATTTCTTGATGAATGGATAATAAAATCTTCCAAATAAATTCAAGTTTTATTGATTAGGAAATTGGGGAGTTATGCATTTTGTAAAGGGGGATCTATAAATGAAAACGTGTTGTTTGGTATGGGAAATTCCTGTAATAGAGGGAGAACATTATAATCCAATTATGAATGTCATTTATATGCAAAAAGCAAAGAAATTTTTGAATCAACTAAATCGATATTTTCAGGATGAGAATATGGATTGGAAATGTGTTTTGGACCGTTCAGCATGTACTTATAATGAGATTTTTTTCAGTGAAAATCAAGCAGTTATTTTTGCTCCGGAAGCCAAAACAAGACAATGGTTATATAAAAAAGAAATTCAGGCTGTAAGTATTCCAAAATATTATTTGGATTTTGCAGAATATAATGAAGGAAAGTTGGATAAAATAGCAATTTTCTTTATGAACTTAAAAAATAATGTA
>OIKE01000339.1_pt1 | contig 10018 bp, 9 predicted proteins | sample 1583641 | NCBI WGS metagenome assembly OIKE01 (sample SAMN02674698, study PRJEB24791) | human gut metagenome, SKBSTL036 | isolation source: stool | host: Homo sapiens | place: USA | reverse complement strand
AGACGTGTGCTCTTCCGATCTGAGGTTGAGCATGAGGATCAGGACGGATTTTTCTGGCACATTAATTACCCGATCGTAGGGGAAGAGGGACGTTTCGTAGAGATTGCAACTACACGTCCGGAAACCCTGCTGGGTGATACTGCTGTTGCCGTAAATCCGGAAGATGAGCGCTACAAGGATCTCATCGGCAAGATGCTGAAGCTTCCTCTCACAGACAGAGAGATTCCGGTGATCGCCGATGAATATGTAGACAAAGAATTCGGAACAGGATGTGTAAAGATCACACCTGCCCATGACCCTAATGACTTTGAGGTTGGACGCCGTCACAATCTGGAAGAGATCAACATTATGAATGACGATGCGACCATCAACGAGCTTGGTGGAAAATACGCTGGTATGGACCGTTACGAAGCACGTAAGGCAATGGTAGCAGATCTGGAAGAACTTGGACTTCTGGTAAAAGTAGTTCCTCACAACCACAGCGTTGGAACTCATGACCGCTGCGGCACAACGGTAGAGCCTATGATCAAGCCACAGTGGTTTGTAAAGATGGACGAGATGGCAAAGGCTGCAATCAAAGCTTTGGATGACGGAGATCTGAAATTCGTTCCGTCCCGTTTTGACAAGACGTATCTTCACTGGCTTGAGAATATCCGCGACTGGTGTATTTCCAGACAGTTATGGTGGGGACACAGAATTCCGGCTTATTACTGTGATGAGTGCGGTGAAGTAGTAGTTGCAAGAGAAATGCCTGAGAAATGCCCGAAATGCGGATGTACACATCTTCATCAGGATGAGGATACACTGGATACCTGGTTCAGTTCTGCATTATGGCCATTCTCCACGCTTGGCTGGCCGGAGAAAACACCGGAACTGGAATATTTCTATCCGACAGATGTACTTGTTACAGGATATGACATTATCTTCTTCTGGGTTATCCGTATGGTATTCTCTGCTCTGGAGCAGACTGATCAGGTTCCGTTCCATCATGTACTGATCCATGGTCTGGTACGTGACTCCCAGGGACGTAAGATGAGTAAGTCTCTTGGAAACGGTATCGATCCTCTGGAAGTTATTGATAAATACGGCGCAGATGCTCTTCGTCTTACTCTGATGACAGGTAATGCACCTGGAAATGATATGCGTTTCTACTGGGAAAAGGTAGAAGCAAGCCGTAACTTCGCAAACAAGATCTGGAATGCTTCCCGTTTCATCATGATGAACCTGGAAGGCAAGACAGTGACAGAACCGGAGAACTTAAATGATCTCTGTGCAGAGGATAAATGGATTCTGTCTCACTTAAATACAGTGATCCGCGAAGCTACAGAGAACATGGAAAAATATGAACTTGGTATTGCAGTACAGAAGGTTTATGACTTCCTGTGGGATGAACTCTGCGACTGGTATATTGAGATGGCTAAAGTTCGTCTGTGGAAGGCAGAGGAAGATCCGAAGGCAGCAAATGATGCACTCTGGACATTAAGAACAGCGCTGACAGAAGGCCTGAAGCTTCTTCATCCGTATATGCCGTTTATCACAGAGGAAATCTACTGCACACTTCTTCCTGAAGAAGAGTCTATTATGATCTCCGAATGGCCTGTATACAGAGAAGAGAGAAACTTCCCGGATGCTGAGAAAGCAATCGAGGGCTTCAAAGAGGTTGTAAGAGGTATCCGTAATACCAGAACAGAGATGAATGTTCCGAATAACCGCAAGACAAGCCTGCATATTGTGGCAAAGGATGCTGAAACAGCAGCAATGTATGAGAACAGCAAGAAATCCTTTGTAAATCTTGCATTTGCAAAAGAGATTCTGGTACAGACAGACAAGAACGGAATCAGTGAAGATGCAGTTTCAGTAGTTGTTTCCAATGCGGTTGTATATATGCCGTTGGAAGACCTGATTGACAAAGATAAAGAGATTGAACGTCTTACAAAAGAAACAGAACGTCTCACAAAAGAGATTGCAAGATGTGAAGGTATGCTGAATAATCCGAACTTCGTAAACAAGGCACCTGCTGCCAAGGTGGATGCGGAGAAAGACAAACTTGCGAAATATAAAGAAATGATGGATAAGGTTAAAGGACAGTTAGAGCAGCTTAAGAAATAAGGGAGTGTTTAGATGAAATTGTATAAGATTTGTAACAAAATCTCCCTTTTACTCCATGTACTTGCCAGCGCAGCGGGATATTTTGTTATGGAGGCAATCTGCCGTCACTCGTTTATAGAAGCCTGGAATTATATGACACAGAGACCTCTGGTTTTTGCATATAATGCGGCATTCATTTTTACCTCGTCACTAATTGTTTATCTGTTTCACAGGAGAGTATTCTGGAGAGTACTGGTTACGTTGTTCTGGCTGATACTGGCCATTATTAACGGTGTTCTCCTGCTCAACCGTGTTACACCGTTTACAGGACCGGATCTGCATCTGATCACAGATGCAATGAAGATTGCCAACAAATATCTGCCTGTTGCAGGCGTTGTGGCAGTCTGCATCCTGTTTGGGATTCTTGTTATTTTACTGCTGATGCTGCTTATTAAAGGACCGAAGTATCAGAAAAAGATTAAATATCGCTACAATATTCCTCTGATCCTGCTGGCTGTTGCTCTTTTTGCAGGAAGTACACAGCTTGCACTGGAGAAGAGGGTACTTTCCAATTACTTTGGAAATATTGCTTTTGCATATGAGGATTATGGATATCCTTACTGTCTGGCAACTACGATTTTTAATACGGGAATCAGCTGTCCGAGAGATTATTCTGAGAAAGAAATCAAAAGAATTGAGAAGACGGAAAAGAATCTTCCGGAAACGCAGGAAGAAAAGCGGCCGAATATTCTGTTTTTGCAGTTAGAATCATTCTTTGATCCTACGCTGGTTAATTACCTGGATATTTCAGAAGACCCGATTCCGACCTTCCGTAAGCTGATGAAGGAATATTCTTCAGGATATTATAAGGTTCCGTCTGTCGGTGCAGGTACTGCCAATACGGAATTTGAATCCATTACAGGAATGAGTATGCATTATTTTGGACCTGGGGAATATCCTTATAAGAGTATTCTGAGAGAGACTACCTGTGAGAGTGCACCTTATGTACTGAAGAATCTGGGCTATACCACCCATGCGGTTCATAATAATGAGGCAAACTTCTATGGAAGAAGATCTATTTTCCCGAATCTCGGATTTGATACTTTTACTTCTGAAGAGTACATGGCAAGAGAGAACGAGAAGAATCCAAATGGCTGGGTAAAGGATGAGGTTCTGACAGATGAAATCCTGAAATGTTTGGATTCTACTGAGGGGCCGGATTATGTATATACTATTTCCGTACAGGGACATGGCGCATATCCGGATGAGCAGATTCTGGAGGATCCTGAGATCACAGTTTCCGGTGCGCCGACTGAGGAAGAGAATAATAAATGGGAATATTACGTAAATGAGATCCATGAGATGGATAATTTTGTAAAAGAGCTGACAGATAAGCTGGCAGATTATCCTGAGGATGTGGTCCTTGTTATGTACGGTGACCACCTTCCGACTATGGGATTGACTGTGGAGGACCTGAAGAACAAGTATCTGTTCCAGACAGAGTATGTGATGTGGGATAACTTCGGACTTAAGAAAAAGAATGAAAATCTTGCAGCATACCAGATGGCGGCAGAGGTTATGGATCGTGTGGGAATCCATGAGGGAACTGTTTTCCGCTATCATCAGGCAAGAAGAAATACCAGAAATTATCAGGTGGATCTGGAAACCCTGCAGTATGACCTCCTTTATGGAAAGAGATATTCCTACGGGGAAAGCGGCGAAAGTCCTTATCTGCGTACCAGAATGCGTATGGGAATCTATGATGTGACTCTGGATTCCATTCAATGTATCTCTGAGGCAGATCATACATATTACATTAAGGGAACGGAATTTACGCCGTCCAGTGAAATCAAGCTGAACGGAGAATGGTATGATACGGTCTATATCAATCCGACTACGTTGATGATCACAGGTACGGAGCTGAATGATTTCGACAGGCTTGCGGTGATCCAGCGAAGCAACAGTTCGACGCGAAAACCGCTGAGCAAGAGCTATGACCGGTCCTGCTATGCACTTTATTCAAATAATAAATGGAAATTAACAGAAAGTGCCGGTATGAATGAGAATTAATCCATAATTTTGTCGGATAAAATATTACGATTGGTACTGGACATCTTCCACCACTATTATATAATGTTAGAGTAACTAAATACATTATAGATAAGTGGTGGAATTTTTTTATGAATTACGAAGAAGCAGTTGCTTATATTGATGAAACTCCGAAATTTACAAAGAAGAACAGTCTGGATCACACAAAGGAATGTCTGAGAAGACTTGGTAATCCTCAGGATAAGTTTAAGGTGATCCATGTGGCAGGAACTAATGGAAAGGGAAGTACATGTGCGTTTCTGACCTCTGTTCTGAGAGAGGCAGGATATTCCTGCGGATTATTTACTTCTCCTCATCTGGTGGAGATCAATGAACGCTTCCAGATCAATGAGGTGAATATTGATAATGATACTTTCCTGAAGGCCTTTGAGAAAGTAAAGGTACTTGCGGATGAACTGGTTGCAGAAGGCAGCTATCATCCGACTTATTTTGAGATGCTTTTTCTGATGGGAATGGTGATCTTTGCAGATGCAGGTGTTGATTATGTGACTCTGGAAACAGGACTGGGCGGAAGAATGGATGCGACTACTGCTGTGGAGAATCCTGTTGCCTGTGTGATCACATCGATCAGTCTGGATCATATGCAGTATCTGGGAGATACAGTTGCCAAAATCGCAGGAGAAAAGGCCGGGATCATTGTGCCGGGGGTACCGGTAATCTATGACGGAAACGACCCGGATGCAGCAGAAGTGATCCGTGCCAGAGCAGAAGAACTGGGAAGCCCTGCTTATGAAGTGAAGAGATCAGATACAGAAGTGCTCAGAAATACTTCGGCGGGAATTGATTTTGCATTTCGGAATGAGTATTATAAGGATATGGTTTTCTCCATTCCGTTTATTGCAAAGTATCAGGTGATGAACAGTGCACTTGCATTAAAGACGATTGAGGTTCTGCAGAATGTGATTTCTGTATCTATGGATCAGATCCATGTGGGAATTGCCGGAACACGCTGGCAGGGAAGAATGGAAACAGTGCTTCCGGGTGTGATCGTGGACGGTGCTCACAATGAGGACGGGGTAGAGAAATTTGTAGAGACAGCAGAACATTTTCAAAAAGAATGTCCGCTGACTTTACTTTTTTCAGCAGTAGATGACAAAGATTATACAGATATGATACATACGATCTGCAGCAGGATCACGTTCCGTCATGTGGTAGTAACCTCTGTTGGCGGATATCGCAAGGTTCCTGCTGAGAGATTTGCAAAGCTTTTTACAGAAGCAGGTGCTTCTTCTGTGGAAGTAGTGGAGGATGTTGAGAAAGCCTTTGGTAGAGCACTGGAAGTAAAGGGGGATGACGGAATGCTCTTCTGCGTGGGTTCCCTGTATCTTGTCGGTGAGATTAAAGATGTGATCAGGAGAAATAAGAAATGATAGATTATGAAGAGGAACTGAAGAAATTTGAACCTTGTCTGGATGTGGCAGATGCGGAGGGTGCGATTTATGAGAGAGAACTGACGGATATCCTGGATATTCTTCAGGAAGTTCTCCGCGAAGCCAAGAGTGGCAGACGGGTAAAATAAGGAGATACACATGAATTGTATGAATTGTGGCGCATTTCTGGTGGACAAAGATCTGGATTACTGCCCGAAATGTGGATGTAATGTGCTGATCCAGAAAAAGGTAGATTACCTTTCCAGACAGTATTACAACCGGGGGCTTGAGAAAGCCAGTGTCCGCGATCTTTCAGGGGCGATTGACTGTCTGAAGCAGAGTCTTATTTATAATAAGCATAACATTCAGGCGAGAAATCTTCTTGGACTGGTATATTTTGAGACAGGGGAGGTGGTTGCCGCACTCAGTGAATGGGTGATCAGTAAGAATCTTCAGCCATCCAGAAATCTGGCATCAGAATATATTAACAAGCTGCAGGCGAACTCCAATAAGCTTGAGGCGATCAATGAAACGATCAGAAAGTATAATGATGCCTTAAATCTGTGCAGGGAAGGTCATGAGGATATGGCTGCGATCAGGCTGAAGAAGATTCTCATACAGAATCCAAAACTGATCAAAGGTTACCATCTTCTGGCACTTGTGCAGATGAAAGAGGGGGAATATAACAAGGCAAGAAAGACGTTAAGGAAAGCCGCGCGGATTGATAAAACAAATACAACAACCCTTCGTTTTTTGAGAGAGATTGACGAACAGACAGGAGTATCTACACGTCTGGAACGTCAGAATAAAAGAAACAGGAAAGCTGTGGACAGCAGTGAGAATGATATGGCAATCCAGATTCCTCAGTATAAAGAAAAAGGAAGGATTCCGCTGTTTTTTACACTGGTTGCCGGATTTTGTGCAGGATTGCTGGCGTTTTATCTTCTGGCTGTTCCTGCCATACGTCAGGGAATCTACAGGGAAGCGAATCAGCAGATTATGAAATACAGTGATGCAGTGTCCAGTCAGGGAGCTGAGCTGACCAAGGCACAGAGTCAGGCTCAGGAATCTGGAGACACAGTTGAGGCGGCCTCCAAACAGATAGAGGAAGAGAAGAAAAAAAGCAGCAGTTATGAGGCTCTGATCGAGGCGTACTCAGCATTGCAGCAACAGAATACAGATGAAGCGGCATTGAAGATACAGAATGTTTATGCGGATTTGCTGCCTGCGGATCTGAAAGGAATTTACAATACGATCTGTAACACTACAGGTACGACCGGGATCGAAGGAACTACAGATGCGAAAGTCACAGACGGAACCGGCAGTGCTGACAGCGCAGAGGGAGATGCTTCTTCAGATTCAGCGGAAGATGGAAGTTATGACGATGGTTCCTATGACAGTGGGGAATATGATGATGGTTCTTACGATAATTCTGATGGTGATTCGGCAGATGATGGAAGTTACGACACCGGTGATTATGACGATTCCGGATACTGATACCGGGTTTTCATTTTGATGTGGCAGAAGACATGAAGTATTATAAGAAGATGTAAAGATACAAAAGAGATGCATGGAAGTCATGTGTCTCTTTTTTTACCGAATCAAGTAGGAGGCTGCGAAAAGCAATAAACAGTTATTTGATGTAGAGCTACACTGCAAAGTGGATTGCGAACATTCGCCTGACAAAAAGTGAGGAGGGATATGATGGAGAACAGATTTGAAATACAGGGAAATTCCCTGATCATTCATTTACCGAAAGAGGTAGATCATATGGTGACAGACGAGATACGCAGAGATTCAGATGATATTATACGGAAAAAATATATACGAACAATCACATTTGATTTTTCAGGAACAGCGTTTATGGACAGTTCAGGGATAGGGCTGATCATGGGGAGATACCGGATGATGGGGATGCGCGGTGACTGTATACAGGCTACAGGAGTAAATTCCTATATTGAAAAGTTGCTGCATCTGTCAGGGGTATATAAATTTGTCGAAATCTGTGGGGAAGTCTAAAGAGAGGGGGAAGAAAACTATTATGGAAAATACCAATGAAATGAAAATTATTTTTGACAGCAGACCTGAGAATGAGGGGCTGGCAAGAGTTGCGGCGGCAGCTTTCTGCACACAGCTGAATCCTACTCTGGAGGAAGTGGCAGATCTGAAAACTGCTGTGTCAGAGGCTGTGACAAACTGTATTATTCATGCTTATGAAGGCCAGGTGCAGAAGATAGAGATTTTCTGCAGAAGGGAAGGGCAGAAATTATGGGTTGATGTGATCGATAAGGGAGTGGGGATCAGAGACGTTGCAAAAGCTATGGAGCCTCTTTTTACAACAAAGCCGGAGAAGGATCGTTCCGGGATGGGATTTGCATTTATGGAGGCATTTATGGATGAAGTACAGGTGGAATCTGTGCCTGGAAAAGGGACTACGGTTTGGATGAAGAAAACGACAGGAGGGGAAAAGAAGGAAGCTGTATGGACCACACAATCGCATTGATCAGACGGGCTCACGAAGGGGATGAAAATGCGAGGGCACAGCTTGTGGAGGAAAACACCGGTCTGATCTGGTGTGTGGTGAAAAGATTTTACGGACGGGGCACAGAGGCAGAGGATTTATTTCAGATCGGAAGCATCGGGCTTTTAAAAGCGATCGATAAGTTTGATCTGGGCTATGATGTGAAATTTTCTACCTATGCAGTTCCGATGATCACAGGAGAAATAAAGCGTTTCCTGCGTGATGACGGGATGTTGAAGGTCAGCCGTTCCTTAAAAGAGATTGCATATAAAGCATATCAGGCAAAGGAGGCGCTCACGGAAAAGCTTGGAAGAGAACCGCTGCTGGAAGAAATTGCGGAAGAAACGGGTGTGGAAAAAGAGGAGCTGGTGATGGCGATGGAGGCAGCAGGAGAAGTGGAATCACTTCACAGACCGGTCGGTATGAAAGATGGAAATGAAGTAATGCTGCTGGAAAAGATTGCAGATACAGGCGGTGCAGAAGAAAAGATCCTGGATCATCTTCTGCTTACAGAGCTGATAAAAGAATTAAAAAAAGACGAGAGAAAGCTTCTGTATCTGCGCTATTTTGCAGATAAGACGCAGACAGAAATCGGCGAAGAGCTTGGAATTTCACAGGTGCAGGTATCGCGGATGGAGAAAAAGATCCTGAAAACCATGCGGGAACACGCAAAAGAATAAAAGGATGTATGTTTTCTGGAAAAACAGGGATACTATTTCCTATCTGAAACAGATCACAAAGGAGGCGGATGCGATTGGAAAGAAGAAAAAAATATATCTGGGGCTGTGTTCTTTGTGCCCTGCTGACAGCTGTTCTGATCGGAATGATCTACTATTATAATGATGTCCGGGGGACAGACCAGGTAAGTGAAGGAACGCTGATCTGGCAGGCGCTACCGGTAAAAGAAAGGACGGATACAGATGTCTTCGGGAAATGAAATACTTTATATCAAAGGGGAAAAGAATACCGAGGTGAAAGAACCAAATGTGACATTGGGAGATATCCTGACAATGGAATGCAGCAATTCTTCCATCATGAACAGGATTAAACCACTGCGGATCCTGAAAATCCCGAAAAAAGAACAGCACAGATATGTGGTGTCTGTTCTGAAAATCATAGAATGTATCCATCGGGAAATTCCCGAACTACAGATTCAAAACGAAGGAGAAAGTGACCTGATCATTACCTATGAAGGGGAGAAAAAACGAAATGCTATCTGGCAGGGAATTAAAGTGGTTGTAGTTGCGGGAATCACATTTATCGGAGCAGCATTTTCCATCATGGCATTTAATAATGATGTGTCGGTGACAAAGATGTTTTCCCGGATTTATCTGCTTCTTACCGGAGAAGAATCGAATGGATTTACCCTGATAGAGCTGACTTACTGCATCGGGCTGATCGTAGGGATCCTGATTTTCTTCAATCATTTAGGAAGAAAGAAATTTACAGCAGATCCGACGCCGATGGAAGTGGAAATGCGTTTGTATGAAAATGATATTCAGGAAACTTTGATCGAAGCTTATGCGAGAAAGGAAAAAGAAGTCGATGTGGATTAGGCAGATTCTGGTGGCGGTGGTTGGTCTTGCATCCGGATTTGCAGTCGCGGCAGGACTGTTTTCATTTATTATCGGACTTGGCGTAGTGTCAGATTTTGCAGACCGGACACATACCGGGAAGCATGTCATGCTGTATGAAAACTGCATTATGGCAGGTGGGATCCTTGGAAATATTTTCTGGGTATACGGGCTCGCAATGCCTGGCGGCAAATGGATCGTTCCGGTGTTTGGACTTTTTTCCGGAATTTTTGTTGGTTGCTGGTCAATGGCACTTGCGGAAATCCTGAATATTTTTCCAATCTTTATCCGGAGGATCAAAATCCTGAAATGTGTGCCATGGCTGATTTTTGGGATGGCGCTTGGGAAAAGCCTTG
>OIKE01000334.1_pt1 | contig 10076 bp, 9 predicted proteins | sample 1583641 | NCBI WGS metagenome assembly OIKE01 (sample SAMN02674698, study PRJEB24791) | human gut metagenome, SKBSTL036 | isolation source: stool | host: Homo sapiens | place: USA | reverse complement strand
GCCGCAGGCGGGCTGCACCTCTCCGACATCGTTCCCCGGCCCGGCGGGTTCTCGGCCCGGTGCGCCGCATGGCATTATCGGAAACTGGCCGCTCTGGCCCGCAGACGGCGGGTGCGGCTGCGCATCCAAAAACGGCAGGGTCTTTTCTTTTGCATCCGTCCCCTTCTCCGGCGGCGGGGACTCTGGGCCGGATGCCTTATCTTTCTCCCTCTGCTGCTCTGGCTGCAGGGCTTTGTCTGGTTCGTCGAACCGGCGGGCCTGACGCCCGGCCAGCAGGCGCGGGCCGCCGTCGTCCTGTGGGAGGCAGGGCTTTTCCCGGGAAATGCCGTCACACAGGAAAAGCTCACCGCCGGAGAATATGCCCTGCTCCAGAGCGGTGAATTTTCCTGGGCCAGTCTCAACTTTATGAAGGGAAAGCTGGTGGCGGAAGCGGCTGCGGCGAAACCGGTGCCGGACATCGCGGCCGGGACGCTCCACGGCCTCCGGGCCAGGGTGTCCGGCACGGTCGTTCGCACCAACCTCGTCAGCGGGACGATGCTCGTCGTCCCCGGCCAGGCCGTAGAAGCCGGTCAGGGCCTCATCGGGACAGCCCGTGCCGAGCGGGACGGAACGCTCATCTTTCAGCCTGCGGCGGGCAGCGTCCGGGCGCAGTTCGAGTGGGAAAACGAGCAGGATACCGCCCTCCTGCTGCCCATCGAACAGCTCACAGGGCAGCAGGCCGTGCATCGGACGCTGTTCTGGGACGGCCATGCGATCACTCTGCCCTCCCTGCATCCCGTCCCAAACTCGGCAGAGGCCGCTGCCGTCGTCCGACACTGCCAGCCAGAACTCTTCGGGCTTCCCGTCCCTGTTTTTATCGAAGAAACGACATATTATTACAAAGTCTCCACTGATTTGGAGCGGACCGAAGAGCAGGCTCTGGCCCTTGCTAGGCTGCAAAGTAAACAAACTTTACAGCAAAATTGGCCTGATTTTGAGCTTCTGGCCCGCAAAGAGGACGTCTCCGTCGAAGAAAACACCCTCCACTACCGGGTCGTCTACACCATCACCGCCGACATCTGCAAATGAAAATGCCGCACAGCCCCGAGCACATCTGCTCCGGCCATGCGGCGATTTATGATTATGGATTTTTGTTACTTCTCTTCCGGGGTCGTCTCGGCCAGAAGCTCGTTCAGGTCGAACTCATACTTCGTGTGGCAGAAGTGGCAGACCACCTCACACTTCGGGTCTTCGTCCCGGAGCTTTACCAGCTCTTTGCGGCCAAGGCTGAGGAGCATATCCTTCGTGCGCTCCTTGCTGCAGTCGCACTGATACTTCACCTCGCGGGTATCGAGGACCTGCGGGTCGAAGCCTGCCATTGCCAGCTCCATCATATCCTGCGGGGTCTTCCCTGCCCGGAGCAGCTCGGTGACGGAAGGCATGGCGGCGATGTTCTGCTCCAGACGGGTGATCTCGGCATCGGTCGCGCCGGGCAGGAGCTGCAGCAGATAGCCGCCGGCGCAGGCGATGGACAGATCCTTGTCCACCAGAACGCCCAGCGCACACACGGTGGGGATCTGCTCGCTGTAGGCGTAGTAGCTGGTGATGTCCTCGGCGATCTCACCGGACACCAGCGGCACCTGACCCACCGTCGGCTCCTTCTGGAGCTTGTTGTCCCGGATGACGGTCAGAACGCCGTCTTTGCCGACTGCGCCGCCCACGTCCAGATGTCCGTTCTCCTTTGCGGGAAGCTCGACCAGCGGGTGGTCGATGCAGCCTTTGACGTTGCCGTGTGCGTCGGTGCAGGCGATGACGACGCCAGCCGGGCCGCCGCCGGACACGCGCAGGGTGATGGAGTCGCCATCATCCTTGAGCATCGCGCCCATCAGGGAGACACCGGTGAGCAGACGGCCAAGAGCTGCGCTGCAGGTGGCGCTGGTGGTATGCAGCTTTTCTGCCGTGCGGACGATCTCAGTGGAGTCCACGCCGCAGAACACGACACCGCCGTTTTCCGAAATGCCGCGGATAAGATTCGACATATTATTGTTCCTCCAGTTGGGTATACTGTTTGACTGCGCAGAAGAAATAGCGCTCGCTCTCGTCGGTCAGAGGGCCAAAGCTCTCGCCGTCGCAGACACTTTCCAGCGCAAAGCCGTGCTTTTCCAGAGCGGCGCGGATGGTGTCGAGGTCGTAGGTGTACTCGCAGAACTGCTCGTGGAAGTGCTCCCCCGTCTCGCGGTAGTCGATGTCCACGCTGATCTCCACCCGGCGGTCGGCGGCGCTGTAATGGTTGCGCCAGACGCAGGAGGCGTCCTCCTCTTCAAACGTAAAGACGTTTTCGCCCAGCACGTTCCGGTGCTTATAGGGCGTGTTCATATCGAACAGGAGCACACCGCCTTTTTCCATAAAGAAACCGGCGTTGGCGATGGCTTTGTCCAGGTCCGGGATGTGGTTGAAGGTGTCGAAGGTGGACACCGCACCCCGGATGGTGCCATAGAGGTCCAGCTTGAGCAGGTCCTGCCGCAAAAGAAGCAGGCCGCCGGAAAGGCCCAGCTGCTCAGCCTTGTCCCGGACGACGCAGAGCATCTCCTCCGACTGGTCGATGCCGATCATATCGTAGCCCGCCTGCGTGAGCATCAGGGTCAGCTCCCCTGTCCCGCAGCCCAAGTCGGCGAGGATGCCGTCATGGATACCGTGGGCTTCCAGCTCCTTTTTGATGTGGGCATACAGGGCCTCGTAGTCGGCCTCGCCGTTGAACTCATCGTAAAAATAAGCAAATTCGTTGTAAGCCATTGCGTTACTCCGCGTCCTCTGCGTTTGCCTCGTACTCGGCGGCGACGGCTGCGTTCAGCACAGCCTGCAGCTCCGGGATGCCGTAGCCGCTCTCGCCGCTGGTCAGCACCACCTTCTGGCAGCCGTAGGGCAGGCAGAGCTTTTCGAACTCCTCCTGCGTCTGGGCCAGCTGGCTCTTCTTGAGCTTGTCGGCCTTGGTCAGGGCCACGACGAAGGGAATGTTGTGGTAGTGGAGATACTGCAGCATCTGGATGTCGTCGGCGCTGGGGGCGTGACGGCAGTCGATGAGCTGGACCAGCAGGGTGTGGTGGCGCTGAGCCTCGAAGTAGCTGTTGATGAGGTCGTCCCAGCGCTCACGGTCGGCGTTGCTCACCTTGGCATAGCCGTAGCCGGGCAGGTCCACGAAGTAGCAGTCATCCACCGCGTAGAAGTTGATGGTAGCCGTCTTGCCCGGCGTGCTGGACACGCGGGCGAGATTCTTGCGGTTGCAGAGCTTATTGATGAGGCTGGATTTGCCCACGTTGGAGCGGCCGGAGAAGCTCAGCTCCGGGCGGTCACTCTCGGGCAGCTGGCTGGAAATGCCGTAGCTTGCAATGAAATCCGCTTTGTTATAGTTCATAGCTTCGCTCCTTTCGTCTCAGCAGACCGCGCCCGGCTGCGGCTTTTCAGCCGTCTGCGGCAGGGCCGCAGCCTCAGCGGGCTTTACCTTCCTGGTGCGGGGGTGGCCCGCAGACACCGTCTTGGGCTTGAGGAGGGCTGCGGCGAGGACCTGCGACAGGTTGGACATGGGCAGGAACTCGATGTTCTTCTTGACCTCGTCGTCCACCTCGTACAGATCGGACAGGTTGTCCTTCGGGATGAGGACGGTCTTCATCCCCTCGCGGTAAGCGGCCATGCTCTTCTCGCGGAGGCCGCCGATGGGCAGCACATTGCCGTGGAGGGTGATCTCGCCGGTCATGGCCACATCGCCCCGCACCGGGATGCCGGACAGGCAGGAGATGAGGGCCGTGGTCAGGGTGACGCCGGCAGAGGGGCCGTCTTTGGGGACTGCGCCCTCCGGGGCATGGATGTGCAGGTCGCACTTCTTGAGGCGCTCGGAGTCGATGCCGTACTCTGCGGCATGGACGCGGGCATAGGTGATGGCCAGCTGGGCGCTCTCCTTCATCACGTCGCCCAGAGAACCGGTGACGGTGATCTTGCCGCTGCCGTTGTCGATGACCTGCACCTCGATGGGCAGGGTCTCGCCGCCGATGCTGGTCCATGCCAGACCGTTGGCGATGCCGATGGCGTTGGTGCGGTTGAGGAACTCGGGCTTGACCATGCGGGGTCCCAGCAGCTTTTCGAGGCCGGTGCCGGTGACGGAGACATTCTCCGCCTCGCCGGAAGCGATCTTCCGGGCGCACTTGCGCAGGACGCTGGTGATGGTGCGCTCCAGATTGCGGACGCCGGCCTCGCGGGTGTAGCCGTCGATGATGCCGTAGAGGGCGCTCTGGGAGAAGGTGACCTTGCCGGTCAGGCCGCAGGCATCCAGCTGCTTGGGGACCAGATGCTTCCGGGCGATGTTGTACTTTTCCACCCGGGTGTAGCTGGGTAGCTCGATGACGTCCATGCGGTCGCGCAGCGGGCCGGGGATGGCACCGAGGTCGTTGGCCGTAGTGATGAAGAGCACATGGCTCAAATCAAACGGCATATCGATGAAATGGTCGTTGAAGGTGCTGTTCTGCTCGGGGTCGAGGGCTTCCAGCAGAGCGGCCGCCGGGTCGCCCCGGAAATCGCCTGCCAGCTTGTCGATCTCGTCCAGAAGCATCAGGGGATTCGAGCTCTTGGCAGAGATCATGGCGTTGATGATCTTGCCGGGCATCGCGCCGATGTAGGTGCGGCGGTGGCCGCGGATCTCGGCCTCATCCCGCACACCGCCGAGGCTGATGCGGACATACTTGCGGTTCAGGCTCTCGGCGATGGAGCGGGCGATGCTGGTCTTGCCGACACCCGGAGGGCCGACGAGGCAGATGATCTGGCCCTTCACATCGGGGGCCAGTTTGCGGACGGCCAGCACCTCGAGGATGCGGTCCTTGACCTTCTTCAGGCCGTAGTGGTCCCGGTCCAGCACCCGCTGGGCCTTGGCGATGTCCAGATCGTCCTCGGTGAAGGTGTTCCAGGGCAGGTCGAGGCAGGTGTCCAGATAGGTGCGGATGACCGTGCCTTCCTGATTGCTGCTCTGCATTTTGGAGAGGCGGTCCACCTCTTTGAGAAGCTTCTTTTCCCGGTCCTCGTCCAGATGGAGGGCCGTGATCTTCCGGCGGTACTCCTCGGCCTCGGCGGTGGTATCGTCGTCCTCGCCCAGCTCCTCGCTGATCATGTGGAGCTGCTCGTGGAGGTAGTAGTCGCGCTGGTTCTTGTCCATCGCCTCGTCTACCTTCTGGGCGATCTCCTTATCGATCTCGAGCATCCGGCGCTCCCGGTGCATCTTCTCGATGAGCAGATGCAGACGGCCCATCAGGGTGCCTTCGTCCAGAATGGCCTGCTTATCCTCGAAGCGGAACAGGAGGTTGGCCGGGATGTACTCGGACAGGAAGGCGGCGTCGGTGCTGGTGGTGATGGCAAACACCACGTCCTTGCCGATGTGGGGGTTCAGAGCCAGCAGGTCGTCAAAGCTCTTTTTGACGTTGCGGACGAGGACGTCCGCCTCCGGCAGTTCCTCGGGCTTCGCCATCTTGACCGGGGCCGGGCGGACGGTGGCCAGCAGGAAGCTGCCGTCGTCCTCCATCTCGGAGAGTCTGGCGCGGTATTTGCCTTCGACCAGGATGCGGACGAGGTCGTCCGACACCCGCATCACCTGCTTGACCTCGGCCACGACGCCGTAAGTATAGAGGTCGGCGGCCTTGGGGTCTTCGACCTTCATCTCTTTCTGTGCCACGAGGAAGACGTCAGAGTTGTTGCTGACGGCCCACTCCACGGCGGCGATGCTCTTCTCGCGGCCCACCTCGAAGTGGAGCAGATTGTTGGGGAAGACCACCAGCCCGCGCAGGGCGATGGCCGGAAGGTGGAGGACGCTCCGCTCCACCTTGACCGTAACTTTTTCAGACATAGTACAAAACCTCCCGGCCGTCCCTCGGATGCGAGTCATCCATAAGGGCGGCTTTTTTGTAGGGTCATATCAAATCTATCATTTTATTATAGCGAAAAATGTTTGCAGATGCAACCGCTCAGCGCTTTTCCCGGGTGCTGTAGCCCAGTCTGCCCAGTGCGGGCAGGATGGCCCGGAGGGTCAGGGAGGTGAGGGCGCCCATGACGAGGCCCAGCACCAGCATCACCGGCGCATAGTACAGCGACATGGCCGAGGACAGGATGACCCCCGCGCCAAGCAGCTGGCCGATGTTGTGGGACAGTGCGCCGCAGACCGACAGGATGAACCATGTGGGCCGGAACGGGAGCTTATAGTAGAGCACCCACATCACCAGCAGGGACAGCAGTCCGCCGCAGAGCGAGAGGAAGCCTGCCGTCCAGCCGGAGACGAGGAAGACGAACAGCGCCTTGAGCAGGTCGAGATAGAGCGCCTGCCGCGCCCCCATGAAGAACAGTGCATACATCACCACGATATTCGCAAGGCCCAGCTTCATGCCCGGCGCAAGGCCCGGGATGACCAGTGTGCCTTCGATGAAGGAAAGCGCCATCGCCAGCGCGAACAGCAGGCCGGAAAGTGCGATCTCCTGTGTTTTCTTTGGGTCATGGTTTCGGTTTGCCATCGGCTCTCCCCCTTTGCTGCATCGGTCATTCTTCGCCGCCGGCGGTCTGCTCGTACTGCTCCTGCTCTTCCACAGCGGCCTCCCATGCGGCGAAAAGCTCGTCCTGATGGAAGCGCAGGTCGCTGAGCTCGTCGCTCTTTTCCCGCAAAAGCTGGGGGTCGTTGTAGACCTCCGGCGAGTTGATCTCGTTTTCCAGCTCCACTTCGCGGGCGCCGCAGGCTTCCATCTCGTCCTCGCAGGCTTTGATCTTGGCGCGCAGCTCGGCCCGGCGGCGGCGCTGCTCTTTGCCGTAGCCCGCCTTGGCGGGTTCGCTGCTCTTCTCGGCCGCGGGGGCGGGAGCGGCGCGGCCCATCAGGGCGTCATAGCTGGGGTAGATGACCGCCTTGCCGTCCTCGAGGTAGAGGATGGGGCAGGCCAGACTGTTCATCAGGTGGCGGTCATGGGTGACGAGGAGCAGCGTGCCGGTGTAGGCCATCAGCGCCTCGGTCAGGTTCTCGCGGGTGTAGATGTCCAGATGGTTGGTAGGCTCGTCCAGGAACAGCAGGTTCGGGCGCTCCAGCACGATCTCTGCAAAGCGCAGCCGGGCCAGCTCGCCGCCGGACAGGGCCTCGCAGGGCTTGAATACCGTCTCGCCCCGGAAGCCCAGCTTTGCCAGATGGCTGCGGACTTCCAGCTCGGTCATCCGGGGGTACTTGTTCCAGATGACGTCGATGACGCGGCCCGCGCCGATGCGGTTCTGCTGCTGGGCGAAGATGCTGGGCCGTGCGCCGGTGCCAAGGCGCACCATGCCGCCGGAGGGGCGGCGCTTGCCGTCCAGCACCTGCATCAGGGTGGATTTGCCTGCGCCGTTGGGGCCGGCGATGATGAGCCGCTGGCCGCGGCAGACCGTATAGGTGAAGGGCTCCAGCAGGGTGCGGCCGCCGATCTGAATGGTCAGGTCCTTGAGCAGCACCAGCTCATTCCACGGCTCCACGTCGTATTCGAAGCGGAACTTGAGCTGGTTGGTCTCGTCCTGAGGGGCCTCGGTGATCTCCAGCTTTTCCAGCTGCCTGCGGCGGCTCTGGGCCATCCTGGTGGTGGAGGCCCGGACGAGGTTTCGGTCGATGTAGTCCTGTAATTTTTCGGCCAGCGCCACGTCGGCGTCGTGCTGCTTCTGGCGCAGGGCGTCGGCGGCCTCCTTCTGGGGCAGATAGGCCGAGAAGTTGCCCTTATAGGTGGTCATGGTCTGGAAGGAGACTTCCCAGATCTTGGTACAGACGTTGTCGAGGAAATAGCGGTCGTGGCTGACCACCAGAACGGCACCGGAGTAGCCCTTGAGGTAGTTTTCCAGCCACTCCATGGTGGCGAAGTCCAGATGGTTGGTGGGCTCGTCCAGAATGAGGACGTCCGGCTTCTCGAGGAGGAGCTTGGCCAGACGGAGACGGGTCAGCTCACCGCCGGAGAGGACCCCCACGTTCTTGCTCCAGGTATCCTGCGCAAAGCCCATGCCGGACAGCACCTTCTTGATGTTGACGTCCATGTTGTAGCCGTCGGCGGCGTCGATGATGTTCTGCAGCTCGTCGTGCGTTTCGAGAAGGGCGGCGTCGTCGGGAGAGGCCGCCATCTTCTTTTCCAAAATCTGCATCCGGGCCATGGCGTCCAGCACAGGGGCGAAGGAGGAGCGCATCTCCCCGTAAATATCCAGCGTGACATCGAGCTTTGCGTTCTGCTCCAGATAGCCCAGCGTCACGCCGTGGGTCACGCTGAACTCGCCGTCATAGTCGGTGTAGACGCCGGTCAGGATCTTGAGCAGGGTCGTCTTGCCTGCGCCGTTCTGGCCCACGATGCCGATGCGGTCTTCTTTTTCCACGCTGGCGCTCACGTCGTGCAGGACGACCTTCTCGCCAAAGCTCTTTCCGAGTTTTTCCAAATGAATCAGCATATCGTTCTTCCGTGTTCTTTTCCAGTAGGGTGGATGGAGAGATCCCCGCCGTTACAGCTGATGACGGCGGTGCTTGAGGCCGAGGTTCGCCAGCTCTTCCGGCTCCATCACCAGCGGGTAGAGCTCTTCCAGCGAGGCGATCTCGTAGGTGGGGCTCACCTTGCCCGGGTTCTCGGCGTGGCCGGGGTTGAACCAGCAGGTGTCGAGGCCCGCGTTCACGCCGCCCTGGATGTCGCTGGTGAGGCTGTCGCCCACCACCAGGACGTGCTCCCGGTTCTCCACGCCCAGAGCGCGGAGGGCGGAGTCGAAGATGCGGCGGCTGGGCTTCTCGCTGTCCAGCTTCTCGGAGACGAAGACGTCCTCAAGGTAGGCCCCGATGCCGGATTCTGCCACCCGGCGGCTCTGCACCTTCTGGAAGCCGTTGGTCACGACGGCCAGCGTCGCCACCTCGGAAAGCTCCCCGAGGACGTCCGGCACATTGGGGGTCATCAGGTCGGGGTGGGAGGAGAGGTGGTCGAGGTAGCAGCGGTTCATCTCCGCGCTGTCACCGGCTGCGTCGATGGCCTTGAGGAAGCGGGTGAAGCGCTCCCCCATCAGCTTGTCGCGGCGTATCTGGCCCTTTTCCAGCTGACGCCAGAGCTCCGAGTTGATGTCCCGGTAGGTCTGCACCGTCCCGGCGTCCGGCTCGATGCCGTATTCCACCAGCGTCTCGGCCAGCGCCTTGTTCTCGGCGGCGTCAAAGTCCAGAAGCGTATTGTCTGCATCGAAGAGGATGCAATAATATTTTGCCATCTTTCTTTCCCTTCTCTATCATGTTTCGGGCCGCCTGCCGCCTTGAGCGGGCGCGGCTGCGGCGCGGTTTGAGAACAGCGAGAAGCCAGCCCCGCCCGGCAGAGCTGGCTTCTCGTATTTTTATCCTTCCAACGTCATTTCATAGGCGCCCTCGTCGGACTGGTCCGGCAGATTCCCGCTGCACTTACAGCGCGGCGTGCAGGCGCACGCTTTTGCGATGCACTTTGCCATCTGCTCCTCCGTCACGCCGTTCTCGACGTTTTCCCAATCCATGTCGTAGTAGTCCACGCTGCCGTCGGTCACATCTTCTGCGCCGGGCAGGCCGAGGACTCGCATTTCTTCACGGAGCATCCGCTCGCCTCCTCTCGGCTCAGCCTATGCGGCTGCGCAGAGGAAGGTGCGGGGCGTCATTCTGCCTTGCCTTCGGTTTCCTTGCCGGCGGAGGCTTCCGGCTTGGTCTCGGCCTTGGACTCCGAGGCAGCTTCCGACTTGGACTCGGGCTTGCTTTCGGACTCCGGCTCTGCCTTGGAGCTGCCGGACGCCGTACCGGACGATGCCGACGACGAACTGCTGGTGCTGTGGGAAGAGCTGCCCGAGCTTGCAGAGGAAGACGAAGAGGATGTACTGCCGGAAGAACCGGCATGGGACGAGGACGAACTGCTGGTGGAGCCGGACTCGCTGGTCACACCGCTGCCGATGGTGATGGTCAGGGTGTTGCTGCTCACCTTGCAGTCGTTATAGGTGACGACTGCGTGGATCTTGTAGGAGGCGTTGACCATCGAGCTGTCCACCACAACGGTGATGGTGGATTTGCCCGCCGCCTGCGTGACCTCCTGCCCATTGGC
>OIKE01000317.1_pt1 | contig 10259 bp, 9 predicted proteins | sample 1583641 | NCBI WGS metagenome assembly OIKE01 (sample SAMN02674698, study PRJEB24791) | human gut metagenome, SKBSTL036 | isolation source: stool | host: Homo sapiens | place: USA | reverse complement strand
AAATTTTATATCTAATTTTCGATTATCCGCATAAACACTATACTTTCAAGTATTTTGAAGTATAGAAAAAACTCATTTTACCACGAATTTACCACGATTGAATGAGCCTTGATATGACCTATAAAATAACACCCAAAAGACATCATTACACCTAAATGGTGTCTTTTTAAAAAGCAGTCAATCCTAAAACTAACTGCTTTGTGTATATGGATATGAAATTGTAAACTAGAAGCTGTTTATTTTTTCTTTTTAGGTTTTGGCGTTGGTAGTTCATCATACATCACATCAAATAACCCCGTCAGAAAATCTTTATTATCAACTTCTTCCACCAATAACATTTCTTTGGCGTTTTCGTATGGAATTTCATAAGTAACTGTCGGCATATAAGAAATTGCAGACTTTGTTGGTTTTACAAGTAACCTATCATCATATATACCGCCAACGATTTTTCCACGATAATAAATAATAAATTCTCCCATCATTGCACGATATGTTATTTAAAGTCAACTAAACTTTCATTTTTGCATTTCGGACAGAACAATGGAAAATGTATTAGTTGTGTGTCTTTGCGGATTTTTATTCTTGTCTTATTATTGCAAATAGGACATAACACCCATAATTGGTTTTCTTTCAAGAAAACTCACCTCCCTTATTACAAATTATTTTAGAGGGATATAGGGTTTGTAACTAATATTAGACTTTAGTAAATCATACTATCTTTTTCATTTTCGTTTTTTATACCCTCTTATTGAAAAGCAATATGAAACACCCAGAATAAATAAACTAATTAAAATGGATAATATATTTATGAAAATATCATGTTCCATTGCGAACGAAATAATGTTAGCTAATGAGCCAATAAATGAAGGAAGCATTACGAACAGCATTACAAGCACAAATGGAATTAAACAATAAATTTTTGCCTTTGAATATCCATATCTAAAATATAAAGGTAGTTGTATGGCTATTATCGCAGTAAATGTAAATAAAGAAAGGCTAAAACTTGTAATTATATCTAAACCATTCACACTTTCATGTTTTAAAATAATTGAAATTACTCCTACGAGTGTTGTAAATATATATGCCAATAAAAAAGTAGCGTATGTGTAAATATATCTTCCTGCTACAATATTTTGTGTAGTAAGAGATAATGAAGCATATAGTCTTTCTAATTCGTTTTTTTCCTGAACAACAAAAATATTTGTTGACATTAATGCAATAAACCAAGCAGCAGTAAAATTGAAAATAAAAATAGATGATGTACTCATAAAAGAAAATATAATAGTTACAGGAATTAGCGTAAAATACGAAATAATATTTGGCTTACAAGTAAAATAATCTAATCGAGCCATTTTCAAAGAATAATTCATTTTTTCCCCTCCTTGCTCATGCAAATGATTATATCGTCTATTGTCGGAACATCTAAAATATATCCTTTATATTTATGTGCCAGCTTAGTTTCCACAAGTCCTTCAAAACCTATAGTTGTTGACCGAATACCTAGAATGTCTTTTTTTAACTCATTGGTTAATTTTGCTGGTTCTCCCTTAATAAGATAATATTTTTGCATAAGTCCGTCCATATCACCTGTATAAATGACACGCCCGTTTTCTAAATAAGTTATATAATCAGTAATACGCTCCAAGTCAGTAGTTATATGCGTCGAAAAAAGAACACTTTTTTCGCCATCTTGAATAAATTCTTGTAATATTTCTAAAAATTCATTTCTTGTTGCAGGGTCTAAGCCACTAGTAGGTTCGTCTAAAATAAGGAGCTTTGCATTATGAGAAAATGCACATGCAAGCATAAGTTTCATCTGCATGCCTCGAGATAACTCATTGATTTTTTTTGACAAAGGTAAGCCAAAGCGTTTTAGTATTAAACGGAATTTTTCATTATTCCATTCATGGTAAAAAACAGACAATGCTTGTTCAGTTTCTTTAATAGTCCATGTATCAACAAAAAAATTGCTATCAAAAACAACACCGATATTTTGCTTAATCTCTTTTTCATTTTCTTTATAGTCTTTTCCCAGTATCTCGATATTTCCATTTTCAATATCTAACATATTCAAAATGAGTTTAATTGTGGTGGTTTTTCCAGCACCATTTGAACCAATAAGCCCCATAATGTAGCCTTTTGGCAGGGAGAAAGATACATTATCCAATTCAAAATTAGCAAGGGATTTTTTAACATTCTCCAGTTTTAAATATACATTATTATTCATCTGATACCTCCAATAATAGTTTTAAAAGTTGTACTAATTCGTCATCTGTCATAGAAGCTCTCTGTGCAGATAGTATTGCGTTGTTTAAATTAGTTTCTACATCTTTAATCAGTTGTTCACGCAATAAATCAGAACCTCTCGGCATAACAAAAAATCCTTTACCCTGTCTGCTTGTAATAAAGCCTTCTTCTTCTAATTCGTTATAAGCTCTTGTCGTGGTTAATACACTTATTTTTAAATCTTTTGCTAATTGTCGTAAAGAGGGTAACATTTCATTTTCTGAAAGTTCCCCAGATAATATTTGAGTTTTTACTTGTTCTTTTATCTGTTCATAAATTGGTAAATCAGAACTATTTGATAATACGATATACAAAACATCACCCCTAACTGTATTGTTTAATACAAGTACAGTATATACAGAAGTAACAGGAATGTCAACCTAAATTATATTTAAGTAGTTTTCAATTAAATAAAGCCAATAATTAAGAAATCTCAAATTCCTAGTTATTGGCTTATTCAGAATTTAACCCACAATTTTCCAGTTACCACCTGTTTTTTGGAGTTTCAAATCAAATTGTGAAATTTGTGCAGCCTTTGTTTTCTGGTCGAGATATTTCACAGACACGCTGACCTTGAGGTTATCACCGTCTTCGGTAAAGACAGGGTTTACCAGTTCTGAAAATACATAGTCGCCGGATACAGGAGCAAGCACACCGTCTTTGACATAGTAGGCAAGTTCCTTTTCCGTAGCTGTTGGATAGAGCTTAAAGAATGTTTCCAAGAAAGCGGTAGCGTCCTTGACTGTATCGGAACTGACACTGACATCGGCTTCCTGTGCTTTCGGTTCATACTTTGATTTCTGCACTGCCGGAGCAAGGGTTGGATTCTGGGTAATGACCATTGCACCGTCCTTATCCACATGAACGGTCACGGTGTAGTTTTCTGTGACTGCCTGTGTCTGTTCTCCCTCTTTTACCTGCTGATCTACTTCGTAGGCAACGGTAAAATCGTTCGTTCCAGACTGCTCTACATTCCAGACCAGCACATTTGTAACGGTCGCACTGGTTGGTATGTCCGTTCTGATGGTATCGGCGTTCAAGTCCTGTAATTCTTTGGTAAGGTATTTACTGATTTCTGTTGTCCTTGCTTCAACGGCTTCCTTGCTGGTATCCCATGAGTAGTAGGCTTTCGCAAAGTTCTTGACGAAATTCTCAATACCGTTGGTATCGTTCAATCTTAGCTGAATGATTTCTTTTTCATGTACCGTGTGGGTGTCAATGGCGGTAAAGTTCTTATACACACCAAAGCTGGTGCTTGCCAGAAGCACCGCCCACAAAAGCAGAACAGATTTCTTATGTGTCCCGACTTTCATGGTACGCACTTTCTTATTCTTAGGTGCTTTCTCTGTTTTTTCTTTTTTCTTAAACATATTTCAAGTCCTTTCTATTGTTTGATTCTTCCGGCACAAATGATGTGCTGTTGCCAGTAGGCAGAGGTCAAATCGGTATAGCCGATTGGATTTCCGGCATGATACATCTGATTGTTTCCCACATAGATTCCCACATGGGTAACATAGTCACTGGTATTATAAGTGGAATGGAAAAAGACCAAATCGCCAGCCTGTGCCTGTGACAATGGGATATGCTGGGTTGCGTCATACTGTGCCTGTGCAGTTCGTGGCAGGCTGATTCCGGCTTTTCCGTAGCACCACTGGGTAAGACCAGAACAGTCAAAAGAGGTGTTTGGGTTACTGCCACCGTAGACATACTTCCAGCCTTGATATTTCAACGCTTCATTCATAACCGCCTGTACCGTTTCATTACTGAACTGTTTTATGTTCAGATATTGGTTGACCAGCTCCACATAAAACATATTTCCGTAGTTATAACGCCAGCCACCATTTTTACTGACCGCTATCGGGTTCGTATAGGTCACTTTTGTACCGTCGGATTTATTCTTTGCGAAATTCTCTGCAAGGTTGAAGCTGTGCTTTTTCCCGTTCTTCGCCACATAGTCTGCATAGCCACCACCATAGTTATAAGATTGAATGACCACGTTAATGTCATTCATACCTTTGGCTTTACAGGAAGAAAGCAGGGACGCAAAATATTTACACCCCTGCTTAATGGATTCTTCTGTACTTAATGAGTTTGGCGGTAGTCCAAGACTTTCGCTGGACTGCATGACATCGGTAGCCGTACCGCCACTTTCCACCTGTATGATGGCAAGCAGGACGTTCACATACTCCGAGATACCGTTTTCTCTGGCGTATTTTTCTACCATTGTCTGATGTTTGAGGACATCGGCTGACAGGTTCATGCCAGAATAGACAGGCGAATAACTGTTGGAACTGTCGTCATCTTCGCCGGAAATCAGTATCCCGAAAAAGAGAACGATGGAGAAAAGGACAGGAAATATCGCACCTATGATAAGGATACGTTTTAATCTCATTTCTTCCGTCCTTTCTCTGAATGTTTCGTAACAGTTTTACGGGCAGATTTTCCATTGACCTGTGTTTTCTGTACCGTAGATTTCTTATGATTACTGCTGGATTCCGCTACGTTTGGCTGATTCGCTCTGGCAACAGCTTTGACCTGCTGTTCCTGTCTGATATTGGTTCGGACAGTTTCTTTTCCAGCCTTGACTTCTGCATTTTTTATCACAGGAGAAGTAGCAGGACGTTTCATATCCGGCGTTTTGACCGTATCGGTCTGTGCAGGTTTTGGAACAGGTGTGGCAACAGGGCGTTCATGGCTTCTGGTAGCTCCGGCTGTCGCTGATCCATTCGCATGAACATTCTGTCTTGCTTCCTGTGCTTTCTGTAATTCCTGCTTTTTCTGTGAGATATTTTCCCTGTGCAGGTTACGTTTCTGTGTACGCTGTTTCTGTCGGTTTTCCCGTTCTTCCACAACGCCACGCTTAAAGTCTGATACATTATCCTTTGCTTTCTGTTTTGCAGAGTGGACAGCATAACCAGCCTGTGTCGGCAAGTCTTTCACATTTTCTTTCAGAGAGGAAGCACTGTCACGGACTTTATTTTTCGTATCCATCACAGCACCTACCGCAGAACCGACACGGCTTCCCATGCTGGCAGAGGTATTTTCCCGTTTCTTTGGCGGTTGGTTCGTTGCTGGCTTTCCGGCTCTGGCAACACTTGCACCAGCCACCGCACCTGCAACACTTCCAGCACCGACAGCCCTTGCAATCCTGTGTTCCATACGTCTTGCCCTGTGTCGCATGAACACCATCGGTCTACGGAATATCCGGCGACCTATCTGCTGGCTATCATTCGCATTAAGGCTGAACATACTCATTAGTTCTCCGAGCTTCATATAGATTCCGGCAAAGCAGATTATCTGCAAAAATGCCACCATGAAGAACGGATAGTCCGTGGAAATGTTGTAGAACATACTGGAAATCGAAAATGCCACGGTCACAATCAGTGTGATTCCGGCTCTTGTCATAATGGCGTTGAACACACGGACAACTGCCTGTTTCGCCATGTTCTCATAGGTCGGTATCATGGACAGCAAAAAGCTGACAGGTAAAAACATGGCATATATGATAAAAAGTATCTGGGAAAATAACATCATGCCGGTAAGCAGGAAGATAAAGATTGTGATACCGAGATTGAAAATGAGCAGGAAGAACACCATGCCAAGACGGTTGACGACCTGTGGAATGGTAAGGTTGTCATTGTCGTTATCCTCAATCTCTGTTTTCACAACATTTTCCCTTGTTTCCCCATCTTCGTCTGACGGGCTGGAAGATACCAGAGCTTCCACACGGTCAGCACCGATTTCTTCGGTATCGCTGTTCCCGAACTGCAATAACAGCCACGGTTTTTCTACCTGTATCGCAAACAGGCTGTCACGGATAAGGTCTACACTGTCCTTGCCTTTGCTTTGTGAATCGGGGAGCATGATTTTTGTCCCCAAATCCAGAGAAGCGGTGCTGATGTCTGAACTGAAATCATTGATTTTCTGGATATAATTGGGAGCATAAGCAATAAAGGACGCAGACACGATGAACACCACCACAAAGTTGATAACAGCGTGAAGTGCTTTGCTTGTTTCCCGTTTGAGAAGCCCTGTATAGGCGGTGTAAACACCTACAATCAGAATGATAATGAGCAGGAATCCCACATAGAATCCACTGCTGGAAAATCCGTTTTCGGTCACTCCGGCAAGTGTCTGGATACTTTTCCCGATACTGTCTGCCATGTCATTGATGAAGTCCAGCTTATACGCCTGTTGCACCACATATCCTGTGGCATTGCTAAGATACAGGCTGATTGTCCAGACAAAGTTTGTGATACAGTAAAGCCCGTACTGCACCGATTTTCCAATGCCGTCCAGCCAGTTCCACGGAAGCCATGACCAGCTATTGTCCACGTAAAAATCAAGCTGATAATTGGAAAGCGGATACTTTGAATACAGGTTGCCTGCATTGACCGTATCATCGACCAGTCCAGACGCATGAGCTACCGTCCCAAGCAGGGACAGCAGTACCAGCGTGACGGTCACGGCAAGCAGAACCTGTTTCAGTACATGGAATACCTTTTCTTTTGTGACAGATTTCATCATTCCAAATCCACCTCACTTTTTATCGGCGGTCTGGTATCAAAGGCATGGAGCAGTTCTACAAAGACAGGGTGTATCTGTACCACACCGACACGCCCGTATAAATCCTGCATTAAGCATTGCCCGTTCTCCAAATCCCTCAACCGTTTCTGGTTATTTTCGTCCTCACTGTCCAGCCCGAAAAACTCTAAGGTCTGCTTGATTTCATTGGTATCTGTGGAGCGGAACGCAAACTTTAAGCCAATGTTATTTTTCAGACTTTCTTTCGATACGTCCCCAGAGGATTGTGTCACGAAATAGACTCCGGCGTTCATGGCTCTACCAGCACGCACCAGTTTATTTGAGAGTGTTTCGCCCTGTGCCACATTTAAGAACGCCCATGCTTCGTCCAAATCCACGATTTTAAAAATGCTTCGGTCACTGTGAATAAAGTCAAGGGCAAAGGTACTGATAACAATTAAGATGGATACCGACAACAGTTCAATGGTCGTGTATTCCTCAAAGGTGGTATCCTTATCCGGCAGAACCAAATCTGCAACCTGTATAATGTTGAGCTGGTTATCCAGACTGATTGCATTTTCAACCGAACCGTCTGAGAACAAAAGCTGTGCAAAATCATAGTCCGTAAAACTTTCGATATGGTCTGCAATGTTACGGGATACGGCGGTATCCTCTTTTCGCAGTTCCTCAATGACCTGCAACAGCCCGTGGTTCTGATTCTGGGATACCGTGCGGACAGCTTTTCTAAGGACAGGAAACTTTTCGCCGTCCCTTGAAGAAATTCCTGTAAGGAATGTCAGAATGTCAATGGCAAGACTTTCAGCGTCCTTGACATCTTTCATAATCACATACGGGTCTAACAGCCCTTGATTGCTGGAATCACTGGTAATGTTTACAATATTGATTTCCTCTGCAATCTCCGGCAGTGTTTCTTTCCAGTTTCCACGCTCACTTTTCGGGTCTAGGATAACTGCCTGTCCACCGAACAGGACGGAATAATACACCAGCAGGTTATTACAGAATGACTTTCCACCACCAAGCGAACCGACAAAGGCAGAAGCCAACGCATTTGTGACCGTACCTTTTACCCCTTGACTGGCAAGGGACGGTTGCAGGTAGACATTTCTTCCTGTATCCACGGAATAGCCGATATAGATTCCTGTGTTTTCTCCCAACATCTGGGTAGCACCAAAACCAAGTCCGGCTAAAAAGTCAGATTTTACATACTGGATATAATCATTGATATAACGCTTGCTGGCTGGAAGAAACTCTCCATGCAGTCCCATCATATCTCCGGCAGGGCGAACCAGCTTCACATTCAAATCATCGTAAAAGTCCTTGACTTCATCACAACGGCGTTTCAGTTCGTCAAGATCGGGTGCAGACACCCGTATGACGTAACTTAACTTATACATACTTTCCTTGCTCTGGTCTAAATCTGTTTCCAGTTCATCGACACTGTCTAAGGCTTCCACTACATTTGAACTTGTTTCATTTCCAGCTTGATAGGCGTGATTATCCAAGTCCTTTAATTCCTTTTTCTTGTTACGGACAGTGGTTAAGGCTTTCTTATTTCCCACAATCTCAACATTCATGGAAGTATCCACAGGGAATGTGAACTGCTGTTGCTGGAAATAAAAGATTTCCGATGATGGGAAGTCCAGCTCCCCGACAATGGCATTGACCGTAAAGTAGGACACATAACTTTCGCTGTCCTCATGTTCCAGACGCAAATATCGCTGGCTTTCTTCCACCACGCAACGGGTAGGACGGATAAGGTCATAATACTTAATCAGTGTTTCCCTTTTTAATTTTCTTTTTGGCAGAGGATACACATAATCTTCATAGGCTATCCCGTCCCTGCCGTAGAGGTGTTCCATCAGATACGCAAAGTCTTTGGCTTCCAGTCGGCGGATTTTGAACCTACGGGAGATTTTGTTTTCCAGCAGTTTTTCCATCTTCACATAACGGTTGATTTCATCATTGTTCATGGAAACAAAGTCATTCATCAGCGTGTGTCTTACCTCATTCAAAAACTCACGGAATGTCAGAAATACCGATTTTTTGATGTTCTTCAGATTGACTTCGTCCTCTGTGACCATGAGCTTGAATCCCAGAAAGAAACGGTAATCAACTTGATTGTCGCCTATCATGGATACAAGGGCTTCGGTCTGGTCGTCTATCTTTTGGATTGCTACCTCACGGAGCTTTCCAGTGACCAGCTTTTTGGACTGTTCCTGTATGCTTCGGATTGAGCTTTCGGTTGCAATCTGCAACGCATGAATCTTTCCCTCACGGGACTGTGCGATAAGCTGACGGAAGCTGTCATGCACAAGGTATTTCTGTTCTGGGGATAAGAATGAATAATTGTACGGTATCAGCTCATAGTAGGCGAACACCTCATTGTCCTTGTTCCAGACAAGGTTATTGTCGATATATTTAATCGGGAACATAGGTCACACTCCTTACTGCCGTGATAGTTTCCTCAAATTTCTGCTTATGCAGGTTCACGGCTTTTCCGGCATAAGTCACTTTGGGACGCAGAGCATACAGCACCATCGTCTTGATGTAACTGTATGGCTTTTTCCCGTCAAAGGTTTTCTGTGACATAAACCATGTAAGGGCAACGGGAATCCCGAAATATTTCAAAAACGCACCCTCAATCATGGAAAGTGGCGGTACATCTGCAAACAGAATGATGATAAATTCCGTCAGCACAAACCATGTAATCTGGGTAAAGGTCACGGGGAATGGCAGGTTGACATCATTGATGGCGTACAGTACCTTTTCCACGTTCCAGATACTTGTATAACTTCGGATTTTCTTCACTTGTAAATGCTCCTTTCTTCATTTTCCTAACAACAGGGACAGCCGGATTTTCCAGACTGCCCCCAAGAGAAAAGCTGACAGTAGCACCAGTGGCGGTGCTGATCTGCCAGCCCTTAACGCAGTACCTCACAGATACCAGCGTTTGTTGCAATAAATGTCCCCTCTATATCGAGGTCACGCCCGTAGGCTTCGTAGTCGATATAGTTCTGTAAAGAGGACGGGATTTCTCCGAGTACCTGTTCTTCATCAATCAGATAGTAGGCTAAATCGGTCATTGTTTCACAGCCGGAATACAGAATGATGTCGTCCTTATGCTCCACCAGTTCTTCTAGACTTCCATAGCAGGACACGAAACTTTCCAAGTCGTCCAGCAGGTAATCCGGTAATTCTTCCAACTGCTCATAGATACGGTTCAGTTCTTCAATGGAAGTGTATTCGCTAATCTCCATCGGGAAGTTGTCCGTATCATGGATTGCGTATTCTTCGTACTCTGCATTTAAGCCGATACGTTCTGCAATCACTTCTTCGTCCAATGGAAAAGAGAACCAGTCCCCGACCAGTTCTCCCTCATTGTACTTGCCAAGATTGGCTATATAGACTTGCATATCATCAATCATAAG
>OIKE01000306.1_pt1 | contig 10359 bp, 8 predicted proteins | sample 1583641 | NCBI WGS metagenome assembly OIKE01 (sample SAMN02674698, study PRJEB24791) | human gut metagenome, SKBSTL036 | isolation source: stool | host: Homo sapiens | place: USA | reverse complement strand
CGACGCTCTTCCGATCTCGAGCTGCTCCTTTCGGATATTCTGGGAACAGACGAGGATGTGATCTATAAGGACATTGAGGACGAGATCGAAAAGGATCTTTTAAAGAATGCCATCGACCATCTGAACCCCAGGGAAAAGAAGATCGTGGAGCTGCGGTTCGGCTTAAAGCAGCCCGACGGCATGGAGATGACCCAGAAAGAGGTGGCGGACCAGCTGGGCATCTCGCAGAGCTACATCTCCCGGCTGGAAAAGCGCATCATCTCCCGGCTTTCATACACCGGATTATCCGGTGCAACTTCAATATACATAAGTCCGCCTATCTTCTCCAATACTCCTGGTGCAACAAAAGTAATATTCGCCGGAATATAGACTTCTACCGCATCCGGAATTCCATCCAGTGCATGTTCTCCTATTCCGCTGCATCTTTCATCTGCCGGAAAGATGATCATCCCATCACACAGAATCAGATCCAGATTCTCATATCCTTCTATCACGCCTTCTGAATTCACCTTAAAGCCTTCCAGGTTCAACAAGTCGTCTGTCATTGGTTCTCCTGCAGGTTCTTCTGTTATTTTTCCTGTTATAGATTCCGGGACACTCTTATCCGTAACTGTTTCCTGCGTTATGGTCTCTGTTTCCTGCGTTATGGTCTCTGTTTTCGCGGAGTCCATATTTGCCCATGCAGCTTTCCCATCTTTTGCTTCCGGAACACCTTTTACTTCCGGAATTATTTCTTCTGTTTCCGTCGGTCTTATTACATCCTGCATCGTTTTCTTTATCGTCACAGACTTACATACACTTTTCGCAGTTTTCTTTACATCCAAAACCTTCTGAGTTTCTAATTCAAAACAATCTTTTACCATATCCACGCCATGACTTTCCGATACTGCTTTGCAGAATCCTTCACCGGATCCTGTATAAGCATCCATCTTCTCCATATTCATTATTCCTGCGACAAGACGGGTACAAATTGCCAATATAATCAACATAGCCACATCCATTCGGATCCGTCTGTCCATGTTATTACGTTTTAATATAAATGTATCTGCTTTTACACCGGCACTCTTTTGTATATTCATTCCCATCTATCCACCTTCTTCCCTGACATTTCACTTATAGTTCATATATATGATTATAAAGCACGTACTTAAGAAAAGAAAGTGGCATCTCGCCACACTCGAGATACCACTTTTTTAGCAGTTTCTTTATATCTTTTATACGTTGATTTCCGCTGTTACGCCAAGGATTTCCTTATTTGCTTCCAGCATCGGATTTACCACATTATTCAGATATGCCTCCACCTGTACCGGTGCACGTCCTACATATTTGGCAGGATCCATTGTCTTCTGCAATTCTTCCAGTGAAAGGTTGAATGCCGGATCTGCTGCGATCAGTTCAAGCAGGTTATTATCCAGTCCTTTTTCTTTTACATTACGTCCTGCTTCCATAGATAATTCACGGATTCTCTCATGAAGTTCCTGTCTGTCTCCACCGGCTTTTACAGCGTCCATCATGATGTTCTCTGTAGCCATGAACGGAAGTTCTGACATAAGTCTCTTTTCAATAACTTTCGGATATACAACCAGTCCGTCTACTACATTCAGACACAAGTCCAGAATACCGTCAATTGCAAGGAATCCTTCTGGTACGCTGAGACGTTTGTTTGCTGAATCATCCAGTGTTCTTTCAAACCACTGTGTCGCAGAAGTGATTGCCGGGTTCATGGCATCCACCATTACATATCTGGAAAGTGAAGCAATTCTTTCACTTCTCATCGGGTTTCTCTTATATGCCATTGCAGAAGATCCAATCTGTGTCTTCTCAAACGGTTCTTCAATCTCTTTCAGATGCTGAAGGAGACGGATATCATTGGACATCTTATGGGCACTTGCTGCGATACCTGCAAGTACATTCACAACCCTGGTATCCACCTTACGTGAATAAGTCTGTCCTGATACCGGATAGCAGGTCTCAAATCCCATCTTCTTGGCGATCATCGGATCAATCTTATCGATCGTCTCCTGATCTCCGTCAAAGAGTTCCAGGAAACTTGCCTGTGTTCCTGTCGTTCCCTTAGATCCAAGAAGTTTTAAGCTTCCCTTCACATATTCCAGATCTTCAAGATCCATCATAAATTCCTGCATCCAAAGCGTTGCTCTCTTACCTACTGTAGTAGGCTGTGCAGGCTGGAAATGTGTGAATGCCAGTGTCGGAAGATTCTTGTGTTCATCTGCGAACTTTGCAAGTTCGGCGATCACATTGATCAGTTTCTTTCTGACGATTTCCAGTGCTTCTGACATCAGGATGATATCTGTATTATCACCTACATAGCAGGAAGTTGCTCCAAGATGGATGATTCCTTTTGCCTTCGGACACTGTTTTCCATATGCGTATACATGAGACATTACATCATGGCGGACTACTTTTTCTCTTTCTTTTGCCACATCATAATTGATGTCATCTGCATGTGCTTTTAATTCCTCAATCTGTTCATCTGTAATATCAAGTCCCAGTTCTTTTTCCGTCTCCGCAAGAGCGATCCAGAGTTTTCTCCATGTGCGGAACTTCTTATCCGGCGAAAAAATGTACTGCATCTCTTTACTTGCATATCTTTCTGAAAGTGGACTTGTATATCTGTCGTTACTCATACTCATAATCTCCTTCATCAATTCTTCTACCTGACTATTTTAACCTGTTTTTTATTCAAACGCCAGTGAAATATCTCTTCCCGGTACTTCCATCGGGTAATTTCCCGTGAAGCATGCATCACAGAATGCCAGATCTCCAACCATATCTTTCAGCTTTTCAACTTCCATATATCCAAGCGAATCTGCCCCGATCATCTCACGGATCTGTTCCGTTGTATGAGAATGTGCGATCAACTGTTCATTTGAAGGCACATCTGTTCCGAAATAACATGGATGTAAGAACGGTGGGGAACTGATTCTTACATGCACTTCCTTTGCTCCGGCCTTCTTGAGCATCTTAATGATATTCGCACAGGTTGTTCCACGTACAATAGAATCATCCACCATAACAATACGTTTTCCTTTTACAACCTCTTCAATTACATTCAGCTTAATCTTTACACTGCTTTCTCTCTGGCTTTGTTTTGGCTTAATAAATGTTCTTCCGACGTAACTGTTCTTATGGAATGCCATTCCATACGGGATACCAGACTGTTCCGAATATCCTTTTGCCGCAACCAGTCCGGAATCCGGCACGCCAACAACCAGATCAGCATCTACCGGATACGACTCTGCCAGTGCCTTTCCCGCAACAATTCTTGCATGATAGACATTAACATTATCAATCACACTGTCCATTCTTGCGAAATATATATATTCAAAAATACATCTTGCCTGCTTCTTCGGATCGATCGCCATGGATTTATCCGATTTCATTCCATGTTTTGTGAAGCTTACAATTTCTCCAGGCTCTACATCTCTTACGAATTCTCCGCCAACGGCAGCAATCGCACAGCTTTCGGAAGCAAGGAAATATGTATTATCTCTCTTTCCGATACAGAGCGGTTTCAGTCCGAACGGATCTCTTGCTCCGATCAATTTTCTCGGCGAGGTAACAACCAGCGCATATGCACCTTTGATCTTCTTCATCGCATTTTTCACCGCGTCTTCTGCCTTCTTTACATTCAGACGTTCTCTGGCAATATGATATGCAATCACTTCAGAATCAATCGTTGTCTGGAAAATTGCGCCTGTGTACTCCAGTTCATGGCGAAGCTCGATTGCATTGGTCAGGTTACCATTATGTGCGATCGCAAGAATTCCTTTCACATAATTAATAACCAGTGGCATCGCATTTTCTGCTCTGGAACCACCCGCCGTCGAATATCTGACATGTCCGACACCAAGATTTCCCTTCAGTTTCTGAAGCGACTCTTCATCGAATACTTCATTTACCAGTCCAAGGCCTTTCTTGGAATGTACTTTTCTCTCTCCATATGTATCCGTCACCGCAATACCACAGCTTTCCTGTCCTCTGTGCTGCAATGCAAAAAGTCCATAATAAACGGATGGTGCAACATCTCCGCCATCCATATCATAGGCTCCAAACACACCGCATTCTTCACCCAGTCCTGTTGTTACTTTTTCAAATTCACTCATAAATGCAGACTCCATTCTTCTCAAATTTTTCATTTGTCAAAACTGTCTTTAAAAAGCATTTTGCTATATTAGTATAATACAAGGCAGAAGGAAAAGCAATATTTCCACCTGCCTTGTATTCGTACCGATACATTATTTATAGCGCACCTTTTAATAAGTTTTACTTATAATTGTGTTTTATTCATTAGAATTTTAACATACAATCTCTTTTGAACGCATGACGATTAATCATTGAATTTCCCCAGAAATTCTTTCATTCTTTCATTCGATGAATCAAATACTTCCTCCGGAGTTCCTTCCACTGCGATCACTCCCCCGTCCATAAAAATCACATGATCAGATACATTTCTCGCAAAATTCATCTCATGGGTGACAATTACCATCGTCATATGTTCCATTGCAAGTTCACGAATGACCTTCAGAATCTCTGCAGTAAGTTCCGGATCTAATGCCGACGTCGGCTCATCAAAGAACAGAATGTCCGGATTCAGCGCAAGTGCTCTCGCAATCGATACACGCTGCTGTTGTCCGCCCGATAACTGACATGGATATGCATTTTCCTTATCGGAAAGTCCCATCTTCTTTAAAAGCTCTCTTGCTTCTTTATAAACCTCTTCTTTCTTACGCTTCTGCACTTTGATCGGCGCATCTGTAATATTCTTCATCACCGAATAATGTGGGAACAGATTAAAGTTCTGAAATACGAGTCCGAATGTTCCTTCGTAATGAATCTCTCCCGCATCCGCAGTCTCAAGTCCTGTCCGACACCGAAGAAGTGTCGATTTACCGGAACCCGACGGGCCGATAATACCCAGAACTTCTCCCTTTTCTACCTTTAGAGAAATGTCTTTCAGAACTTCTACTCCATTAAAGCTTTTTTTAATATTTTTCATTTCAAGCAGACTCATGGTCTATTCCTCCTAATGGTAATAATTCAATTTTTCTTCAATCTTCTCCATGATCATCGCAACCAGCAGGTTGAACACATAATAGAAGATACCGGCCGCGATATATGGAACCATAGAGGTCTGTGCCGCTGCGATTTGCTTTGCCATAGTAAACATCTCAGTTACCGCCAATACAAATGCAAGTGAAGTATCTTTTACCAATGTAATGATCTCATTCGTCACGGCAGGCAGAATATGTTTACACACCTGTGGAAATACAATACGGAAAAATGTCTGACCTTTCGAATACCCAAGCACCTTTGCCGCTTCATACTGTCCCACCGGAATTGCTTCAATTCCGCCTCTGTAAATTTCTGCAAAATATGCCGCATAATTAATTGCAAAACCAATCAGTACTGCTGTCATACGATATCCTGTGGAAATTCGCATTCCAAACAGATAATAAGGTCCGAAATACACCACCATAAGCTGCAACATCAGCGGTGTTCCTCTCATAATTGATATGTATAATTTTGAAATCCATCTGACCGGTGCGATCTTCGACATTCTGCCAAATGCAACTACTAGTCCAAGAGGCAGCGAAAAGAGTAATGTCAGGATAAATATCTCTGCCGAAATCCACATTCCCCCACCAAGCTCTCTTATCAGTGTTCCTATCTCCATCTGTTACATCCTCCAGTTCTTTCAAGCGAGTAAAAAAGAGCCAATCCCCTCCGGGGTTGGCCCCTTCATTTTACTTACCGTTCTTTCCTATACAAAGAGCTCCCGGAACTCCGTAATCTGCATATTTTTCTGCAATCTTATCCACTGTTCCGTCTTCTGCCATTTCATCCAGTGTCTTCTGGACTTTATCTTTCAGCTCTGTATTTCCTTTTTTGAATCCAACCGCATACTGTTCAGATGAAATTTCTTTATCCAGGATCTTATAATCATCCGGATTTTTTCTTGAATTCACCTGATAGTTCGCAACTCCGATATCCATTGCAATTGCATCGCATGCACCAGATTCCAGATCCATGAATGCTGTATTATATTCAGCAACCTGATTCAGATCTGCAAATGTTGCCGCCAGATCTTTCTGATCCCCTTCCAGTGCCGCAAGTGCGGAAGAATCCGTCTGTACTTCCACATGCTTTCCCTTCAGCCCGGCAAAATCATCAATACCGGAATCACTTCTGACTACTACAACCTGCTTGTTATCAATATATGGATCTGACCACGTGTAATCATCTTCACGACCGTTCATAGTAAATCCATTCCAGATACAGTCTATCGTCCCGGAATTCAGTTCCGCGTCCTTGGAATCCCAGTCAATTGGCTGTTTTACCAGTTTCCAGTTGTTTCTGTCACATACCTCCTGTGCAAGATCGAGGTCGAATCCAACATATTCTCCACTGTCGTCTTTATATCCATATGGCGGGAAAGAAGCATCAAATCCAACGATCAATGTATCATCATCATTCTCTACCTTTGCTTCTTTTGACGATTTCTTCCCATTATCAGATGAACCGGAATCTTTACTTCCACATCCTGCCAATACCGTTGTAGCTGCCATTGCCGTAACAAGGAGCAGTACTAATCTCTTTTTCATTACATATATCCTCCTGTATTCCTTTTACGTGTGCCAAACAGCCACTACACTCTTTTATCAGTTTAGCAGTTGATTACTTTATCACACTAAAATCTTTGGATATATTATCATATTCTGCGGTGTTTGTCAATCCTGCGGTATTCCTTTTTCCATTCTTCCAGCTTTTCTTCCGGAATATCCAGACCAATTTCTTTTTTAGTCTGGTCTATTTCATTCTGTATCACAGTATCAAGACTTAGAAGCACCGGATTCCCCGACAACAACTTAATATATTCTTCATGAGGAAGCGCTCTGTAGCAGCTATAGAGATATGCTTTTAACATATCCGGCTGTTCACATATCTTATACGCTTCCTGATAAGCTTTTGCAGCCTCTTTATACAAAAACTGATGCCCGTATGCTGCCCCCATACTCGCATATACACGCCCATAAAACTTCTTATCTACCGATTCATCCCAATCTCTGTTAATAATAGACTGATATACAAGAATCGCCGATTCATATTCTTTACTGTTCTGTAAGCTGTCCGCCTTATATTTTTCTTTTTCTACATCTCTCTGTGACTGCAGCTGCTCCAGAACACTTTGCATTTTGTGGATCTCAGCTGCCGCATATATATTAGATTCTTTCAGAATCGTAAGTACAAATTCTTCCATGGAACCATTTTCCCGGAGAAGTCTTCGAAGTTCGGATGACAATTCCGGAAGTTCCAGTTCATCACCAATCCATCTGCATAATCGTTCGTTCACAATTGTATAATCAATCAGATACAAATTATTGCAGATGTAATAGCACAATTCTTCGATTGTATAAATCCGCATGTGCACCCTGGATATTTCGAAAGGTCTTTTGGCCCGTTTTTTATGACAAAGAATTAAACTGCCCATTGATACCTCCTAAATGTAATTCCTTTTCTACAAAGAAGTCTGATGCCGGATAGAACTCGCCAAATCCCACATCTTTGAAACGAAGTCTGCACGTACGCTCATCCAGAAACATCACTTCTATCTGAAGCCTCAACGAATAATCCGTACGTTCCGGAAGTCCTTCCAAAGAAACAGTTTCCACTTTAAGATCTTCTCCATCCAGTGACTCTATATGAATCTCAATATCAGATGTATCTTCCAGTATTACTTCCCACTGTCCATCAGCTTCATACCAATGTGTTCCCCATGCAACGATCGGATACCAGCCTTCCTGCCCCGCAATACGCATGCGCAGACAAATCTGTTCTGTCATCTTCGTCCCATCAAGATAAATCGGTCCATCGTCATAAGGGTCTGCATAACGCATGGACGAATAGCAGGCACCTTTACTGTAAAGATTATTTCCGAGAAAGGCCCTTCTTCCGTTACATAACACCTTCAGAGAATTCGGATACCAGTTATTTTCAAACCCCTCCCCTGTCAGATAAACCGACGATACTACTTTTTTATCAAACACATTCTGAATAAATGATTTAAAGCTTTCATCGGCATCCTTCGCCTTGTCCACATTCAGCACAGGATAAATAGCCTCAAGTTCCCTCATATGTGCATTGGCAACTTCTTCTACTGTTACGAACATGTCTCTGCTTTTTGTGCTCACTGTATTCAGACGTCTGAGCATATATGCACGTATCTCCTGTGCATCGCAGTAGAATAACGCCGATTCATACTGCCACAGTTCTTTTGGCTGATAGAACATATACTGGCAAAAGCTTTCCTTATAATCCTGTACGAACACACACTCTCCGGGCACACCTATATGTTTACCGATCCCCTTTAACATCTTTGACATATCCACATTCGTATATGGAACAGAAAATGTAATATAATCAATCTTTTCAAACTTTTTCAGCATCAGACTGACAAATTTGGCAAGGAGCCATACTCCGTCATGTATCTTTTCTCCTACACGTACTTTTTTTCTTTTCACGGCCTTCCGGAACAGATGTGTGACAATGTCTCCTTCTCCTGCTTCTTTTAACCGTTTTGCTTCCTGTCCGTAAACCCATCGGTCTTTATAATATCCCAGTATCAGAGGAATCTGATAATTGTCTACTGCTGCCTCCATCGTTTCCGGCTCTTCTTTATTTTCATCATAATAGCTGATCTGACAGCTTTTTTCATTCAGATCAACTCCCAGAATACTTCCTTTTTTCATTATCATCTCCTCCTTTCTTCATTAATATATCTTAAATATCTGATTCGCCATCTGTTCTTCTTCCTCGAATTCCAGCATAGCTTTTTTGCGTTCTGCCTCAGAGTCCATACCTGTCATTTCATTCAACTGCTGATATTTTCCCGCGTAAATGCGTTCTTTATCAGTTTCCAGTGTCTTCTTATCTGTAGTGATCATTTCTCCATTTCCGGACTCCTGGAAATAATAGCTTACAGACTCATCATCATAAAGTACAAACTGCTTTACATAAAGATTCTCATATACAGGCATCATGGCTTCTGCTCTGTATCCAAGTTCTTCTCTTTCTTTTTGCTTCATCTTATAGTACAGCCTTACCTTTCCTCCCGGCTTACAACGATATGCTGCCATAACCTTATTATAAAGCTGTACTTCTCTTAACCATTCTTCCGGATATTTCAGGTAATATGGGAATACCATCTGTTTTTCACACATTTCTCTTATTACCTGATGAAGGACCGCCGCCATTTCCTCAGAATATTCTTTATCTGAATAATACTTCAAGAGTGCAATCTTACATACATCCGGCAGATCTTCTTTCTCTTCACATTCGTTTGCAATTATTTCAAATACACATTTTTCCAGATTACGTCCGTATACGATATATTCTCTGGATACATATGCAAGATATGCCTGCTTCAGACGGAAATATACATTATCCGACAGATAATAATCTTCAAATATATGCTCTTCTTTATATAACGTCTCTGCAAATACCATCTGAGTGATAATTCTTTCGCTGACCTTATATGATGGCACACCATACTGCTTCAGCACTTTCCACAGCCGTTTCATATCACCGATTGCGCCGCAATAATACTCCGCCAGATATGTCAGTGTCACTTTATCATACTGGCCGCGTCTGAACATCTCAAACGCAAGATAACTTAGAAAATCATCTTCTGTATAATTTTCTTCTCTGATCCTCCGGCTGCATACCAGAAATACATCTTTATCATCAAATGCATCGATTCCTTTTGCCAGAATCTTATCATAATCTGGTTTTTCTTTTTCCGGCTCCTGATTCCAGAATCCCGTAGATGCCGCATACTTTCGGCACATATCTACAAAACGTGGTTCATAGAACAGACGCTTGGTCTCATACGGAATCGAATCCGTATAGTGTCTTCCCTCCACAGACTCCCAGACAATTCTTGATTCCTTGTCATACAGATATATAATTGCCCCATTCTTCTCGTCATAAGGAATACGCTGACGGACAGAGCCGTCCTTTTCAATAACCAGAACGCACTTCATACCACGTACTTTTGTTCTTACTTCATAGGAATAACAAATGTCACGCATCGCCTCCATACGCTCCGCAGACATCTCATCTTCTTTGCAGAAGCGTTTATATAAAGTGCGCAGTGATTCTGTAATATGGCGCTTCATCAATTGTTCCCATGTAAATGCTACCATCTGTTCCCGGTAATTCAGATACAGATCTCCGGCCTGTTCCTCATGAATCACAAGACTTGCATAGAGATATGCCGCTTTTTTATAATCCAGTGCATTTCCATGCATAAAATACAATACCAGTGATTTTGGAAGC
>OIKE01000305.1_pt1 | contig 10364 bp, 9 predicted proteins | sample 1583641 | NCBI WGS metagenome assembly OIKE01 (sample SAMN02674698, study PRJEB24791) | human gut metagenome, SKBSTL036 | isolation source: stool | host: Homo sapiens | place: USA | reverse complement strand
TAACTTCCAATTCCTTTCTCGTCCAAATAGTAAGCCAATAATGATGCTATCTCTGATTTTCCTACTCCTGATCCCCCACTTACAGAAATAACTATCTTCCCATGTTCACTCTCTTCCAATTTATGTGGTAAAATCTTCATAAGCTCTTCAAAAATAATTTTTGCTTTTACAATATGTTCTTGATTAATTTCTATCTTGTCCCCCGGCATGTCCCCATGCGGAAAATTGCAGCCGGCATTTTTCTCATAGGATTTTTCAATTGCCCATTTCACAGCTGGCTCTAAATACTCTGCCCAAAATTTCCAGTCATGTCCTCCTTCGCTTTCTCGATATGTAACATCAACATTCATATGCCGTAAAAACTCTTTATACTCTCTATTTCTTTTTAATAAAACATCTTCTGTTCCACATGCCATATATACCGGTGGCAATTTTTCTCCCTTGAGTATCTTATCTCTAACAATATATTCCGGATTATACTCGCTTTCTTCCAAACACATTAAATCTCCGAATATATTTCTGTAATACTCATAGTCCGCAATTTTTACTGGCATGTTATCAATCTCTTCTGAAGTGCATCCCGCTATGTCATGAATAATTAATGCAGAAGAAAAACCAATCGCTGCTCCATATTTCTTATTGTATTTTGCTCCTATTCTTAATGCCCCAAATCCTCCCATTGAAAGCCCACCTATAAAATTGTCTTCTTTCGCTGTAGAAAGCCCAAAATTTAATGTGACAAAATCAAATAATTCTTTAGCAATAAATGTTTCATACGCTGTTCCGGTTCCTTGTCTATCAACATAAAAACTATTTTCCCCAGACGGCATAACAATTGCTAAATTATATCTTCTTGACACATCCATCACATTACTCCCGGAAATCCAATCTGTTGAATCCCCTGAAAATCCATGTAATAAATACAGTATTTTTGTCTCTCTTTCATAATGTGGATTGTCCTCTATAAACTCTGGCTGCGTATCACTTGGAAGATACATATGAGCCGTTACAATACGTGATAATGCTTTTGAAAAAAAATTAACTTGTAATAATGCCATTAACGCTACCTCCTATTTTGTAAAACTACATTAGCCATTACGATTCCACCCTCTTTGTTAGGGTGCAGTCCATCTCCAATATGTAATTCATCCTTCATACTTTGCGAATTTTTTGCCAACGCTGATGCGAAGTCAAATACTCCATCCGATTCCTTTTGCTTTAAAATCCATTTGTTTATCTCATTTCTAATCTTTTCACCTTCAGCACCAAATGGTGTTCTTTGGTGTACAAGAGGGAGTATAGTAGAAAGATAAATCTTACTCCCATTTTTATGCGCAATTGATACTAATTTCATATATGCTTCTATCATTTCCTGCTTAGTCGGAAGCAAGTCTTCTTTCTTTAAAAGATACGGATGCATCAAATCATTCACACCTTCTAACATAAAAATAAAATCTGGAGTTTCTGTTAAAAATACATCTCTCTCAAATCTCCTTATCGCTGCTTGACCTGATGATCGCCCATTTCCGGGAATATCTGGAAAATAGCTTGCATCTGTAAGAAGTTTATTACCTCCTAAGCCTTTATTAAGAACAGTAACCTTCCCTGGAAATCTTTTATATAAATCTTCAATCAACGCATCCGAATAAAAAGACATATGTGTAATAGAATCTCCAAATAATGTAATTACCTTTACATCCTCCTCTGTCAATAATCTCACTTCTGAGATTCCTGCTATAACATCTGCATTGTCCATATATGTTTTAATAAATGGGTATACTTCATAACTCTTTGCACCATTTATATCTTCTATTTTTGTATAGTTTCCTCCTAACACATATGTTGTATACCAACTCTGTTTTGCCCAACTACAACAAGAACTCTGTATCTCTGCTGCTTCCTCAATATAAACAGAAAGAACAATATCTGTTCCTGCCTTTATATTATAGATAATTTCATCACTGTAAAACTCTTGTCCTGGTAAAATAATAATTTCCTGTTGATTATCTACCGTTACATTCACACTTCCGGTAATTCCTGATTGTCCATATTTTCTTTGAGCAATCACAACCTCTTTTAGTTTTAATGGAGTATTTCCATAAAGATTGGTAAATTTTACTTTTACTCTCTTTCCATTAATATTATTTCTAAAAATTGTTTTTTGAGTTATATTTTCCACTGTTCCTATTGTCGTACCATAATCGAGTGGCAAATAACTCCAGGCTGTTTTCCATTCCATATAATCAATCCTTCTTTCTTGAAACAAATGACTTTTACTGTTTCATATGTTATACTTCAAATAAATATTTTTCATTAAAGGAGACTACTAATGTCACAACTCTATGAGTCACATAATGACTTATTTACATTATTACCTGTTAAAATTTATAAACATAACCTGAAAGGGAACTTTATCTATTCCCCTCTGCATTGGCATAGGAGTATTGAAATTACAATTACATTAACTGGACATATTCAATTTAATACAGGAACAAATAACTTCTATTGTTCCGAGTCTGATTGGCTGATATTCAACAGTTGCGAATTGCATTCCTGCCGATGTATTAACCCTTCTGACGTATTTTTAGGCATTAGTATTGTTATTTCTCTTCCTTTTATCGAAAAGTGGTTAGGTCAAAAATTATTCTTTTATAATCCTGAGCTGCCACATGTATCAATGCGCCTCAAAACAATCGCTACACAATTATTTTATATGGATGAAACTTCTAATAATTATCCTCTTATTTTAATGAGCAAAGTTTATGAAGTTCTTCATTTAATTGCTGAAAACTGTATTAAACAAGATTGTACTTATTCTGTCTTCGCTGAAAGAGATCTTACTATTGCTGCTGAATTTACAGATTACATCGAACAACACTATCAGGAAAATTTGACATTAAACGATGCTGCCGAATATTTTAAATATTCTCCAAGTTATTTTTCCAGATTATTTAAAGAAACACTTGGTGTAAATTTCCTCTCTTATTTAAATTTTGTTCGTGTTAGTCATGCAGCTCAAGAATTAGGAAATGGACACCAAAATTTATCTAAGTGTGCATTCAATAATGGTTTTCCCAATACCAAGTCTTTTATTAATACATTTAAAAAGCTATACGGATGTACACCCAGCCTTTTTTTGTCCTCTATTAATAACGAAAGTTAACCTTTTACACTTCCGGCAACAACACCTTCTATAATATATTTTTGCCCTATTAAGTAAAAAGCTAAAACTGGAATAATACCTAGCAGTAACCCTGCCATCATTGGTGCATACTCAGCAGTATGATTAGATAAAAATGTCTGAGTTGCGATTGCCAATGTTCTTGTTTCCATCTTTGTTAAGAACAAACTACTCATCAAGTAATCATTCCATGTTCCTAATGCCACAAATACTACAACAGTAATTATAATTGGCTTTAAAAGTGGGAGAATAATATTAAAATATGTCCTTGCAAAATTACATCCATCTATTCTTGCCGCTTCATCCAGTTCTTCCGGAATTCCTTTTATAAATCCATGATATAAAAATACAGCAAAAGGAATATTTAATCCTGCAGCAATAATTGATACTAGTAAAAGATTATTAGACATGCCAAATGTGCCCCCATATATTTTCACTAATGGAATCATATATACCTGAAAAGGCGCTACCATTGATGCTAAAAATGCCATAAAAATAATTTTATTTAATTTCCACTGCTTTCTGGCAAACAAATACCCTGTCATTGTTGCAACCAATGTATTTAATGCCACTGCTAAAACAGTAATGATTGCCGTATTTTTTAATGCGTTAAAAAAATCCATCCTCTTAATTGCTAATATATAATTATCCAGCTTAAAAGAGGTAGGCAATGAAAATGGTGCTGTTGTAAACTCTGCTGTTGTTTTGAATGTATTAATTACCAAAACAAAAAACGGTATCATAAAAAGGATCAATATAATTGTGATAATTATAAAGTTTATACTTTTCTTTGCTTTTTTCTGATTCATTAATCCTCCGCTCCTTTATTTGTAAAATACACTTGTAATAATGAGATTGCTGCTACAATTACGAATAGAACGATTGCCTGTGCCTGCCCTTTTCCAAATTCCATACTTGTAAATGCTGTCTGATAAATTTTGTAGGCTATTAACTCTGTTGATTTATATGGTCCTCCTGCCGTTAAGGACAAGTTCATATCAAAAGACATAAATGAACGTGAAATGGCAAGAAACGTACAAATCGTAATAGAATTTCGCACAAGTGGAACCTTAATATTTTTTATAACTTGCCACCCTGTTGCCCCATCAATTTGAGCACTCTCCAATAATTCTCCAGAAATATTTGTAAGACCAGCTATATAAATTACCATCAAATATCCACTTAATTGCCATGAACTAACAATAATTAATGCGGCTAATGCCTTTGTGGGATCTGTAAGCCATGATGTTGACAATGATTCTATTCCCATTGTTTTTCCTACTGATGTGATTGCATAGGAAAAAATAAAATTCCAAATGTATCCTAAAATAATTCCTCCTATAATGTTCGGCGTGAAAAATCCTGTTCGAAATAATCCTTGAAATCTAATGCCACTTGTTACAACTAAAGCCAAAAAGAATCCAACTACATTACTCACAATCACCGTAAAAAGTACATAGATAACTGTTTTTAGAAAAGCTGAAAGAAATGTTGGATCACTAAAAACAGTTTTGTAGTTTTTCAATCCAATAAAATTAATATCTAATGATAAACCATTCCAATCCGTAAATGTAATTCCAATCCCGTATAAAAATGGAATAATCACGACTGCTGCCCATATAAGTGTTGCAGGCAAACCAAATCCTGCAAACTGTAACACATTCTGTATTTTTCTATTTCTGCGATTTCCCATAATCTCTCCTGTCCTGAAACAAATGTGAGGAGGTCTCCCTCCCCACGTCCATTTTTCATAGATTATTTTTAAGCATTTATTTTACATTTTTCCAATATGTTTCAATATTCTTAGCAAGTGTTGCTCGGTCCGATGCCCCTGCTAAATATTCACACATATAAGCGCCGCATTCATACCAGATATCTGATGGACACAGATTTGCTGTTCCATAAAAATCATATATCAAACCCTCTGCAATATAACTTGCAGTTGACAGTCCAAGAGGACTTTCTATAGTTGCTTCAAAATTTTTATATGGAAATGCCTGCCCACATACTTTTGCTAAAACTTCATGCGCATCCTTGTCACTTGTCAGATACTCAATAAATTTAAGTCCCGCTGCCTGCTGTTCTTCAGAGTTTTGACTAGCATCCACACAATATGCTTTTGCATATGATGTTGGGATGGACTGATTAATTGCATCAGATTCATCATTATTACGTGGAATTGGTAAGATGCCGAACTCTTGGCCTTCTTCAACAATTGGCCCTAAATATGTCCATGCCCAGTCTCCCATAAACCATGTTCCACACTTACCTGTAGCAAGAGCCTCTGCATCAAGATTTACATTACCAACCAATGGATCATTGGAATTATAATTATATTTTGCGAGAAGATCAAATGTATCCATATAATCATTGAACACTTCATTATCCATCAAGGAGACTGTTCCTGCCTTAAGACTATCAACGTATTCTATTCTCTCCTCTACATTTCCAATTGCTGCTCCATATATCTGACACAAGTAATGTGATCCAATGGACCAATCAACTCCTGTCACACAGGTAGCCGCAACTCCTGTTGATTCAATTTTCTTAAATAATTCTTCCAAATCTGAAACCGTCTTGATTGATGATGGATCAAACTCTCCACCTACTGCTTTATCACATACCTCTTTATTATAGAGAATTCCAATACCCGCTGCCGACATTGGTGCCCCATAAACTTTTCCATCAAATGTAAGTGTACTTAATGCACTTTCCTCAATATTAGAAAGAAATGGAGCGTTTTCATCTGTAAATTCAAGCATTCTGTCTTGGTTTTCAAAAATATTAATAGGATCCATTAAGGATACTGTAGGACCTTCTTTACTTGCATATAATGACATCCATTTCTGCAACTGATCATCTCCCGCAGCAATATATTCAACTTTAATCCCTTCATTTTTTGACTCAAAATCCGAAATCAAATCCATGAACATATCATCTTTTCCCGTCTCTGTTGTATAAAACGAGATTTCTACTTCCTTATTTTCTTTTTCCTTTTTAGCCTCTCCCGCACATCCTGTAAGAATTGTCGTTACCATTCCACCAATCAGCAACACACTTAATAACTTTTTCTTCAAGCCTTGTTCCTCCTTTGCTTATACAAATAATAATCAATGAATAAAACACCACCCATTCACCATTTACATATACTGCTAAAGACCCTCTTCTTTCTTAATTTAAATGAATGATTACTGCCTCCTACTTCATTACCGACAGTTTTGTGCTAATCAATAAAATTATTTAGAAACGCTATCATTTTTATATCTTAGAATACCGGTCTTTCTAAAATACAAATTTTTATTTTAAAGTCATATTTTCTATTGATTTGTTTTATTCATCTCTATGTTAAATTCATTATACAATCATTCATCATATTTAATCTTCCCATTTTTTATCTTATTTTTTGTCATTTTTTTACTTTTTCTATTCAAAAACACGCTATTTTTAGTTATACCTCACAACAGTAGTAACCATTTACAAACACTTAATAGGTTCTTCCCACAAAAAATACATTTACTTTTCAAATATGTTTTTCTACTTTTACTGGCAGTAAAATAGAAGCCTTCTGTCTCTCTATGAATAATTGTCTGAAACGACATTGATTTGTTTTAGTTATCCCTGGAAATTTCACAAGAGCAGTGAAACCTCCAGAGATTCGATCTGATCATTGATCTGAAATAAATTTTCATTACATCTTCTGTATAAAAGTATTGACAACAGGAGAACCCCCATAGATCTTTGACAACCTTACAGCCATTTTTTCTGCCTGCTCTTTTATATCCGTCAAATAAAAACCTCTTCCAAAATCTTTATATGGTCTGCACATCGCCAAATTTATGCTGTCAATTACAATATTGCTTTCGGGATATAATCTCATAACACGCCTCCGTTTTTTCGACACAACATCCCCAAATCTTCTATTATTGTTGCAAAGTCTAAGGTATGCCCAATTTCATAATTCTCTTTTATAAACGCAATACCTTTAAATTGAAAAAGGTAACGAAATGCTTCTTGTATGCTGAGATTATAATGTTGTGCAAATTCGTTTACACACGCAACAGTAAAACCTATTTTCTTTTTCTTTTCACTCATGCACCCCCATATTCTTTAGCAAATGATTATTTACATCGTATGCCCTACAGTGCAGTTTTATATATTTATGCCAACTACATTTGCAATCCACTTTCAAAATATTTATGCTGGCATTGCTCGATTCCTTATTGGATTCAAGCAGTTGTTTTACCTTTTCTATTTGTTCCCCATTCTTAATGTGGAAATTTTGAATGATTCATAAAGTCTAACATTGACTCTGTCAGTTCCGTTTGTACTTTAACATTTTCCTTGATAGGTTCTCCGATCAGTTCTCCCATCGGCAAACCTTCAAAGTCACCTAATCCACCAGAAATGGCTTCTATTTTTTCCTCTTTTAATTCTTTTTCTACTTCTTCCACACCTGACGCATTTTCCCTTATATCTTTGATACAGTTATCCTTCCTTTTTTGTTGGCAACATTCATTCCCACACATCCAATCACCTGGTTTAAAATCATCCGGATTAATTGGAGTTCCGGGGAGCATCATGGAAAAATCTTCATCTTTTCCAATAACATTCTCAATTCTCCCCCCATATTTCATCAAACAGATCCTTATCTTCTCCCGCAACATCGCACAATTTTTCGTCATCTAATTTATATTCCTTACCTAATTTCCCATGTTCCAAATCATTTCTTTTCAAAACAATTCCCCCTTTTGTCTTTATCATTTCTACAGTTACCTATTTTGTGATACACCTCCTAAGCCCAAGTCCAGTAGTAAACCTATTTTGCGTTTACCAATGCTCCATAAATTCAGAAATCAATATCTGAACTGGTTGGAAATCACCTTACGTCAGGTTACGATAGCGAAGGATTTTTAGTTCCTATCCGCTGGTAAGGTTATACAAAAATTCTTCATTTTTTTGACAAGAACTATCACTCCTGTTAGAGACAATATACAAATACTTTTAATTATAAAAACGCGAAACCAGTTCATTGTGAATGGCATATAGCCGAATATGTATTTCTCCCAGTTAAAATACATTAGTTCTAAACAATGTATCCCCAAAATAATCATAGAATTTCTACCAATCCAGCTTAAAATAATCGTTATTATTTTACTCTTATTTAATAATTTAGCAAGTGAAATAATTACCATACTTCCAGCAATTGCTTCTATAACACTGAAAATTCCTAAAGGATAAGATCTGGTAGCAAGCTCAATTGAAATTCCCATTCTCAAAAAGTATATCCAAATTACTGCCGGTATCACAAGCGTGTAACAATAACTCTTTTCCCAAAACGCCACTTTTCTCATCCAATTTCCTACTCCGACGAAAATAAGCGCAATAAGTGCAACATCTAAACTCCACGGCATAAATGCATAATATTTACCCATTAGATATCCTAAAAATGCCAAACTTAATATTCCCCAAGGACAAATTATCCTGTATCTTTCTGATAATTTCATGAGCATTACATAAATATTTCTTGCAAGAAACAGACAACATACAAACCATACCACCCACACAGAATCAAATGTCAAAAATCTAGTTGATATTTTACTCATACCTCCAACCATAGCTTTTATCTTCTGTAAAAACATTTCTCTTGTACTGATTCCCTCTGATCCGATATATGTATAAATTCCTGCTGATAACAAACATACTATCGCATATGGCACAAGCAATGTTCTCATTGACCTCATCAATGTTCTTTTGACATTATAGTTCTTGATAAAATATCCATTCACAATCATAAAAAGTGGCATATGAAACGAAAAAATTATGATACGTAGATACCCTGGGATTTGAATATGTCCAAGTATCATCGCCATAATTGCTATTCCCTTTGCCATATCCCAATATTCAATTCGAGATTCGGACATAGAGCTTGTTATCACTGCTGTTGATTTTCTCTTCTCGCATAACTCATATTTTTTTTGAATCTTTCCTTTTATCCTTGTATATACCTTTTTCAAGAACTGAATTATATAGATTCCTACTGTAAAAAGTAACATTTTCAATATAAGTATAATCCAGATCACTTGATATGTCTGTAACTGCAGTTTTTCTCCTATTTGCCATACCCACTTCCATGATATCGTAAGTATTTCAACCTCATGCATACATAAAATAGTCAAAGTATTTTTCCCATAAAACTCCAATAAATTCGCCAAATATTTTGTTTGCTTGTCAATAATCTGACAAATCACGATAACCAGATAACTTCCCGCCACAGCTACTACGATATCAAACAAGCCATTTTCAAAATGATTCCTTACCACATAAAGCTTGCCACAGAACAAAATCCCAAACAACCATATAATTGCAGCCCCGCTTATCCACATATGTGGTGCTGGATGTTCAAACAACTTATATTTATTGGAAAGCCAGCCCAAATACACAAACACTGCTGCCGTCATTCCTGCTTGAATACTCAGTGGCAACCACACCATTTGCCCTGTCTTATATCCAACATACGCTAAAACAACCACTCCCAACCAGCCCTGTTTATACTCAATAAAGTACCGCACAATAACCACAGCCGTAAAAGATGCTAATAAAAACCATATTGCACCTATTTGTTTCATATAAAATGGAGAACTATATTCTATCGTTCCACTTCCATATAAAGATGCAATAAACCATGTTTTCACATCTTGCACCAAATGTTCAAGACTATGTGTTCTTATTATATTACTTAAACTTACTCCAACAATAACACATATGCATGTAATTATATATGGACGAATTAACTGATTATACTTTTTTGTTACAAATTCTTTGAACGGTCTATTACTCTTCAAAAAATATCCGCTAATTAAAAAGAAAATAGGAACATGAAAAGTAAATACAAAATTATTAATAATTGTATTTCTCATATGCCCTGCAATAATACAAAAAATTGCTACCCCCTTAGCAATATCAAAATATCTCACTCTCTCCTTCATTTTTCACCTTTCTCCATCATATAGTAAACACTCAATATATTCTTTTATCTGTTGACAGAAAATATCCGGTTACTAAATAGTAACCGGAATTCCTTGACACTTTACATCAAATTCATTACTAATTTGAGATTATTGTCTTATCTTCTATCATAAATTTAAGTTCCTTCTTCTATAAATGCCGAACTTCTAACACTTAG
>OIKE01000293.1_pt1 | contig 10517 bp, 8 predicted proteins | sample 1583641 | NCBI WGS metagenome assembly OIKE01 (sample SAMN02674698, study PRJEB24791) | human gut metagenome, SKBSTL036 | isolation source: stool | host: Homo sapiens | place: USA | reverse complement strand
GTCGATGATGCCGCTGGCGATGAAGACGGCGTCGTCGGCCATCAGGCCGGGGACGGCGGGGGCCAGGGACATGATGGCGTTGGCAACGATGTTGGCCGTGATGATGTTGTACTTGCCGCTGGCCTTGTCGGACAGATCGCCCACGAGGACGGTCAGCTTGTCGGCTACGCCGTTGAGGGCGGCGTTCTCGCCGGCGGTGCGGACGGCCACGGGGTCGATGTCCACGCCCTCAGCCACGGCTGCGCCCAGCTTGAGGGCTGCGATAGCGAGGATGCCGCTGCCGGTGCCGATGTCCAGCACCCGCTCGCCGCCCTTGACCCGCTCGTCCAGCACTTCGAGGCAGAGGTTGGTGGTCTCATGGCCGCCGGTGCCGAAAGCAAGGCCCGGGTCGAGGATGAGCTTGACGCGGTCGGTGTCGTAGTCCTGCCAGGACGGCACGATGGCGAGGCGCTGGCCCACGTCCATCGGGTGGTAATACTTGCGCCAGCCGTTCTGCCAGTCCTCCTGCTCCACGCCCTCGGTCTCAGAGGTGTAGGGGATGCCTGCGGCCTCCATCCGGGCCGCGATGAGGGCCAGCGTCTCCACCGGCGAAGCGCCCGGCTCGAGGTACATGTGGATGATGACGGTGTCCCGGGGCTTGTCCAGTAGCTCCTGCTCGATGAGGTCCACGTGGGCGATCTGCTCCACCTGTTCCTCGATGTCGCTGTAGTCTTCGATATAAATGCCGCCCTCCGCGATCATGGTGGCCACGGCCTCGGCGGCCTCGGCGTCGGCTTTGGATACGGTCAGGCGAATATCAGTCCATTCCATAAGGATGCTCCTTCCGTGTATTGGGGATATACTGTCTTTATAGTACCCGATTCCGGCCCGGGATGCAAGCTCTCGGGCCGAAAGATGCCCGAAAAGGCTTTCTTTTTTCCCGGCAGTATGTTAATATGGTGTTGTACCCGGACTGGGTCCGGGCGGCTTCCTGCCGGAAGCGCCCGCCGCATCGTTCCCCAAAGGAGGAATTATCGTATGTTTTTGGGAATGGATATTTATAGCTGGATCGCTGCTATCGTCATCGCGCTCATCGTCACATTCCTTCCGATCACGCTGCCGTTCAAAATCGTTCTTGCCATGGTGGCCATGGCCTGCTTCTACTTTGGACGCAAGTATTATCACAACCATAAGAACGGCGGGGCCGAGACGCCCAGCATGAGCTCTGCCGAGAGCGAGGCACTGGCCTCCGGCATCCTGAAAGCCCTCGGCGGCAAGGATAATATCGCCAAGGTGGACTACTGCGCCACCCGCCTCCGCTTTGAGGTACACAGCTACGCCTCCGTGGACGAGGCCGCTGCCAAGGCCGCAGGCGCAGAGGGCGTCATCCGCCCGGCCAAGAACGCCTGCCAGGTGGTCATCAAGGGCGATGTGCAGGCCGTGTACGATGCCCTGCGCAAGCAGCTGTAACGAAGAAGCTGTTTCCTTACGCAAACAGCTTCTCGAACACCGCCGGGAACGGGCCGCTGCGCCCGGCCCGGCGGTATTTTTATCGGAAAGGAATTTTGATATGAAGCCCCAGACCTTTACGTGGAAGAAACTCACCGCCGACGAGCTGACGCGGGTGTATCTGGACGAGATGCGCCGCGACTTCCCGCCCAGCGAGCTGAAACCCCTGAGCATGATTCTCAACAGCGAAGCCGCCGGCATGGCCCACACCTGGGGCGTGTTCGAGGGGGAGACGCTGGTGTCCTATCTGCTGATGGTGCGGCCGATGGGCTGTGAAGTGAGCCAGCTGGACTATTTCTCCGTCCTGCCCGCCTACCGCAGCACCGGCATTGGCGCACGTCTGCTGGCCGCTCTGCCCGCTCACGAGGAGGGCGCAAAGGCCATCCTCATCGAGGCCGAGTGTCCCGAGAAGGCCGACGACGAGGCTATGGCCGTCCGGCGTCTGGGCTTTTATGCCCGCTGCGGGGCCGTTGACACCGGCTGGACGGAGCATCTTTTCGACGCATGGTTCCGGGTGCTGGTCCTGCCCGCTAAGGGTGAGACGCTGGATGCAGAGACGGCCAACAAAGAGCTGGCCGACTGCTACAGCCGGGTGATGGGCGCGGACAAGTGGCGCAGATATGTCCGGCTCTACCGTCCGGACGGCACGGAAGAGAAATTCTGATTCGATCATAGGCTCTGAAAGGCTGCTTTACGTTCTGTGAAGCAGCCTTTTTTGCACCCTTCAGCGGGCGGGATGCACAAACGAACGTGCGGATTTTTGACAGTTTGACCGGAAATGTAAAATCAAGTGTCCTGTTTTCCACACCGACTTTACCAGAGGATGACAACAGCGCAAAAACACTGCACAAAGCTTTACCTGCATTTTGCGCCGCCATGGTCGCAGCCGGATGGGCGGTGCGCTACAATAAAGGCGTCCCAAGAGAGACACAACGAGGAAAAGGAAAACAGTCCGGCCAGAACAAAAGGGCCGGCCCAGTTGAAGGAGATATTATGATGAAAAAGATCACTCGTCGTTCGTTCCTGTCCATCTGCGGCGCTGCTGCCGCTGCTGCTGCCCTGACCGCCTGCGGCGGTGCAGCTTCTTCCACTGCTGCCTCTTCTGCCGCCGCATCCAGCACCGCAGCTTCCGCTTCTTCTACGGCTGCGCTGTCCGGCAATGTCGCCACCGGCGGTTCCACCTCCATGAAGAACGTCATCGCCGCCCTGACCGAGGGCTTCGCTGAGCTCGAGCCGGATGTCACCATCAGCTATGACCCCACCGGTTCCGGCGCAGGCATCACCGGCGCTGCCGATAAGACTCTGGACATCGGCCTTTCTTCCCGCGCCCTGAAGGCTGACGAGACCGGCGTCACCGGCACCATCGTAGCTCTGGACGGCATCGCCATCATCGTCAACAAGGACAGCAAGGTCGAGGACCTGACCGTTGACCAGCTCAAGCAGATGTTCACCGGCGAGATCACCAACTGGTCCGAGGTCGGCGGCGACGACGGCGAGATCGTTCTGGTGGGCCGCGAGGCTGGCTCCGGCACCCGCGATGGCTTCGAGAGCATCGTGGACGTCAAGGATTCCTGCAAGTACGCGCAGGAGCTGACGGCTACCGGCGCTGTCATCAGCGCTGTGGAGGCCAATCCTCTGGCCATCGGCTACGCTTCCCTGTCTGCCATCGGCGACACCGTCAAGGCTGTGACCGTCGGCGGCGTGGAGTGCAGCGAGAAGACCGTCAAGGACGGCAGCTATGAGGTGCAGCGTCCCTTCGTGTTCGTCACCAACGACTCCGTCACCCTCTCCGCTCAGGCTCAGGCGTTCTTCGACTTCGCCACCAGCACCGATGCAGCCGACCTCATCCGCACCGCAGGCGCTGTGCCGGTGAACGAGTAACTTTGTGAGGGGATCCCTCAGGTGTTTTTATGAAAAAATTCGAGCTGCCCCGCACCCCGGCCCAATGGCTGGAAGCTGTCATGAACGCCATCTTCTTCCTCTGCGGCATCCTCGCCGTGGGCTGCGTGGCTGTCATTACCATCTATATGTTCCTGTCGGGCCTGCCCGCCATCGGAAAGATCGGCCCGCTGAAATTCCTCTTCGGCACTGAGTGGGCTTCCACGGCGTCCGAGCCGAAGTACGGCATCCTGCCCTTCGTGCTTTCGAGCATTTACGGCACTCTGGGCGCGTCCCTCATCGGCGTGCCGGTGGGCCTGCTGACAGCAGTGTTCCTCTCGAAAGCGGCAGCTCCCGGCGTGCGCAATGTGGTCGTCACGGCGGTGGAGCTGCTGAGCGGCATCCCCAGCGTGGTGTTCGGCCTGCTGGGTATGCAGGTGCTGGTGCCTGCGGTGGCGAAGGTGTTTGGCAAGGCGTCGGGCGCCTGCCTGCTGTCGGCCATCGTGGTGCTGTCCGTCATGATACTGCCCAGCATCGTGTCCGTGTCGGTGACGGCCCTCAACGCCGTGCCGCCCGAGTATGAGCAGGGCAGTCTGGCACTGGGTGCGACCGATACGGAAACGTGGTTCAAGATCAGCATCCCGGCGGCCAGGAGCGGCATTGCAGCCGGAATCGTTCTGGGCATTGGCCGCGCCATCGGCGAGGCAATGGCCGTCATGATGGTGGCCGGCAACAGCCCCAATATGCCGGACAGCCTCTTCCGCAGCGTCACCTTCCTGACCACGGCCATCGCCAAGGAGATGAGCTACGCCAGCGGCCTGCAGAAGCAGGCGCTGTTCAGCATCGCGCTGGTGCTGTTCGTCTTCATCATGGTCATCAATGTGCTGCTCAACGCTGTGCTGAAGGGAGGAAACAAGGATGAAAAGTGACTTCTCCCCCTCCCGCCGCGCATGGAACGTCATCATGACCGCGCTGGTCTGGGCGGCGGCAGTGCTGGTCATCGCCCTCACGGTGGGCGTCATCGGGCTGGTACTGGTGCGGGGCATCCCCAACATCAGCTGGGAATTCCTTTCCACCACCGCCAGCGTCCTCAAAGGCACCGACGGCATCCTGCCTGCCATCCTCAACACGTTATATGTCATCCTGCTCACCCTGCTCATCGTCCTTCCGCTGGGCGTGGGCGCGGCAGTTTACCTCACGGAGTACGCCTCCAACCGGAAGCTCATTGAGGTCATCGAGTTCACGAATGAGACGCTGGCGGGCATCCCCAGCATCATCTACGGCCTCGTGGGTATGCTGGTCTTCGCCCAGACCATGGGCTTTAAGACCTGCCTGCTCTCCGGCAGCCTGACGCTGGTAGTCATGAACCTGCCCACCATCATCCGTACCACGCAGGAGTCCCTCAAAACGGTGCCGCAGGGCTACCGGGAGGGCGCTCTGGGCCTCGGCGCGGGCAAGTGGCACATCATCCGCACCATCGTGCTGCCCTGCAGCATCGACGGCATCGTTACCGGCTGCATCCTGGCCGTGGGCCGTATCGTGGGTGAGAGCGCGGCCCTGCTCTTCACCGCCGGTGCGGCGGAAGTTATTGCAGGCAGCATCGCCAAGGCGTACACATCCAACGGCGCGACCCTCTCCGTCCTGCTCTATCTGCGGGCCTTCGAGGACGGCGACTTCGCCTCCGCCTGGGGCATCGGCGCAGTGCTGCTGGTTCTGGTGCTTCTCATCGACCTCGCAGCCCGTCTGGCAAAAACAAAGCTCAAACAGAAACAGTAAGGGGTATTTTATGGATAATAATATGCCGGTCATCTCGGCAAAAAATCTGAACCTCTGGTACGGCGACTTCAAGGCCCTCAAGGGCATCTCGCTGGACGTGGGCGAACGGGAGATCACTGCCCTCATCGGCCCCTCGGGCTGCGGCAAATCTACCTTCCTCAAGACCCTGAACCGGATGAACGACCTTGTGCCGAACGTCCGCATCGAGGGCGGCGTCCGGCTCCGGGGTGAGGATATTTTCTCAAAGGAGATGCAGCTGACCGACCTGCGCCGCCGCGTGGGCATGGTCTTCCAGAAGGCGAACCCCTTCCCCATGAGCATCTACGACAATATTACTTATGGCCCCAAGCTCCACGGCGTCCGCAATAAGGCGGAGCTGGATGAGCTGGTGGAAAGCTCCCTGCGGGGCGCTGCCCTCTGGGACGAGGTGAAAGACCGTCTGAAAAAGAGCGCGCTGGGCCTCTCCGGCGGTCAGCAGCAGCGCCTGTGCATCGCCCGTGCTCTGGCTGTCAAGCCCGAAGTCCTGCTGATGGACGAGCCCACCAGCGCCCTCGACCCTGGCTCCACCATGAAGGTGGAAGAGCTGATGAGCGAGCTGAAAAAGAACTACACCGTGGTCATCGTCACCCATAACATGCAGCAGGCGGCCCGTATCAGCGACCGCACGGCCTTCTTCCTGCTGGGTGAGCTGGTGGAGTGCGGCCCCACGGGCGAGATTTTCAGCACCCCGAAGGATAAGCGCACCGAGGACTATATCTCGGGCCGCTTCGGTTAAAAAGGAGGGTTTGCGATATGAGCACACGCACACAGTACGAAGCCGACCTCGCGGCCCTGAAGGGGTCGCTGGCCAAGATGAGCCAGCTCTCTGCCGACGCGGTGGAAGAGGCGCTGGAAGCCCTCTGCACGGCGGACGCCGAGGAAGCAAAGGGCATCATCAAGGGCGACACCGAGGTCAACCGGATGGAGCGGGACATCGAGCACCGCTGCATGACCCTGCTGCTGCGTCAGCAGCCGGTGGCAAGTGATCTGCGCTTTATCTCTGCTGCCATGAAAGTGGTGACAGACGTGGAGCGCATCGGTGACCATGCCGCCGACATCGCGGAGATCGTCCCCCATCTGGCCGGCGTCCGCAAGGCGGGCGACCCCGCCGTGAGCAGGAGCATTGAGATGGGCCGTAAAGCCCACAAGATGCTGCAGGACGCCATGAGCGCCTTTGCGGCAGAAGATGAGGCGGCGGCAAAAGCCGTCATCGACGCCGACGACGCGGTGGACTACGACTTCAACAGCATCAAGCAGATGCTGGCGGCGGAGATCGCCGCCGACCCCGGCAAAGTGGACGCCGCGCTGGATGTGCTGATGGTCATCAAGTACCTCGAGCGCATCGGCGACCACGCCGTGAACATCGCCGAGTGGGTGGAGTTCCTGCGCACGGGCCGGTATCACCACGAGAAGATGTTCTGAGTTCTGTTTTCCTCTTTTTCTTTTCCTGAAAAGCTGCTGCCCCACGTGGGCGGCAGCTTTTGCTTTGTCGAAACCCCGTCTGAAAAATTTTGGAGTTTTTTCTTGTCTTATGCAATTTCCGGCCCGGATGCGCCGTATTATAAGCAGAAGCCTCCCAACAGAGGGACGCTTATGAGACCTGAGCGCGGCCCGGCTCCGACATCCCCCATGTCCCCGGCTGCGCCGCAACGGAGGATACCTATGAGCATCAAGAAATTCCCGCTGGAAGCCTACGGCGCGGCCGTCAGCCGCGAAGAGCTGGTGCAGGCGGCTTTGGATGAGATCACCAAGAATTACCGCGAGGCCAGCCTCTCCAATGTGGCCCGCAGCTACGGCGTCTCTCTGGCCTATGTCAGCGAGTGCGTCCGGGCGCAGACAGGCCGTACTTACAAGGAATTGCTCCAGAAGCACCGGATGGAGACTGCCGCCCGCCTGCTGCGCCGCAGCGACTGGAACATCCAGCAGATCATCACCTACGTCGGCTACGAGAACACCAGCTATTTCTACCGCCTGTTCCACGAGCGGTACGGCCAGAGCCCCCGTGAGTACCGTCAGAGCCGCGCGGCCCGCACCCGCACACCGGCCTGACCTTTGAACACACTGCGAAAAAAGACGTCCCGTGTCTGCGGGACGTCTTTTGATGTCTTAAGATGGAAAAACGATGCAGAGTGTGTTACAATAAAAGCCAGACCTGAAAAAATGCGGGAGTGCGCTGCGGCGCACGGAAAGAGAAGGTGGAAACGGAATGTTTCGTGGAGCACGGCGCTCTGATCTGGAGCAAATTTTAGAGATCTATGCCCATGCCCGGAAAGCAATGGCGGATTCGGGCAACCCGACCCAGTGGGGCGACAGCTATCCGCCGCAGGAGATGCTGGAAGAAGACATCGACTCCAACCGGCTGTTCGTCTATACGGTGAACGGCCGTCTCGAGGCGGTGTTTGCCTTCATCCTCGGGCCGGACCCCACCTACGCGAAAATCGAAGACGGCCAGTGGCTCAACGATGAGGTGCCTTACGGCACCATCCACCGGCTGGCCTCGACGGGTGACCGCAGGGGCGTGGCGTCTGAGGTCATCGCATGGTGCCTCGAGCACTGTGAGAGCCTGCGGGCCGATACCCACGCCGACAACAAGATCATGCAGCATCTTCTCGAGAAGAACGGTTTTGCCCGCTGCGGCATCATCCATGTGGAAGACGGCACGCCCCGCGTCGCCTACCAGAAGCTGTCGGCCACCGTACACATGCAGGAAGAATAAGGAGGGACTGGCATGAAGATCACACAGGTAAAGCTGGGCCGTATCTCGACCCCGCTCCGCGTCCCCTTCAAGACAGCGCTGCGCACCGTGAGCAGCGTGGAGGACGTCATCGTTGAGCTGCACACCGACACTGGCGCGGTGGGCTACGGTGAGGCACCTCCCACCGGCGTCATCACCGGCGACACCACCGGTGCCATCATCGGCGCCATCCGCGACCACATCGCCCCGGCCATCCTGGGCCGCGACCTCGACGAGTTCGAGGATCTGACCGCCGCCGTGCAGAAGGCCCTCGTCCACAACACCAGCGCCAAGGCTGCCGTGGATATGGCCCTGTGGGACCTGCTGGGCCAGAAGTACAGCGCCCCGGTCTACCGGATGCTGGGCGGCGCGCGCAGCAATATCGTGACGGACATCACCATCAGCGTCAACCCGCCCGAGGAGATGGCCCGGGACGCCCGCACCGCCATCCAGCGCGGTTATGACTGCCTGAAGGTCAAGGTGGGCATCGACCCGGAGCTGGACGTGGCCCGTCTGGCCGCCGTCCGCGAGGCCGTGGGCAAGGACGTCAAGCTCCGCATCGACGCCAATCAGGCGTGGAATGCAAAGCAGGCTGTCCGCATCCTCGACCAGATGCAGGAGAAAGGCCTGGACATCGAGTTCGTCGAGCAGCCTGTCCCTGCGGCTGACCTCGAGGGGATGCAGTACGTCACCCGCCACGCCAGCGTGCCGGTGCTGGCCGATGAGAGCGTGTTCAGCCCGGCGGACGCCCTGCGCATCATGCAGACCGGCGCAGCCGACTTTGTGAACATCAAGCTGATGAAGTGCGGCGGCATCACCAATGCCCTCCGCATCGCCTCGGCGGCGGAGGTCTACGGCGTGGAGTGCATGATCGGCTGTATGCTGGAAGCCAAGATCTCGGTCAACGCAGCCGTGGAGCTGGCCTGCGCCAAGAAGATCATCACCAAAGTGGACCTGGACGGCCCGGTGCTCTGCAGCGAGGACCACATCCTCGGCGGCGCGGTCTTCGACGAGAAGAATATCACCGTCTCGGATGCACCCGGCATGGGCATCCAGGGTTTCGTCCCCGGCAAAGTGACCTATCTGGACGACTGAAAGATCAGAAAAAATAAATAAGAATGACTACCCCCCGGCAGACGAACTCTGCCGGGGGATTTTTCTGCCCTGAGCGGTGAAATATTTTAATTGTGTATTTCTATGACGCACACATAAGGCGGCGCGGAGGAAGGCTGAAAACGAAAAAATCTGCCGAAGCAGCCCGAAAAATTCACTGAAAACCTTTGACTTTTCTTCCGTGTGTGCTATAATAACAACTGTCTTTGGGTAAGAGACAGGAAAAGTGTGCGTCGAGGACGCACAAATACAGAGGAGTGTTTTATATGATGAATGGTGCAAAAGCCATTGTGAAGAAGTACAATGAGGTCAGCCTCATCCTTCGCATCGTCGTCGGTCTGGTCATCGGCGCGGTGCTGGCGCTTGCGGTGCCGGGTGCAGGCTGGGTCGGCGAGCTGGGCAGCCTGTTCGTCGGCGCACTGAAGGGCATCGCTCCGGTGCTGGTGTTCGTCATCGTGGCGAGCGCGCTGGCACAGGGCAGCTCCAAGCTGGACCGCCGCTTCGGTACGGTCATCTGGCTGTACATGCTCACCACCTTCCTTGCGGCTGCGATCGCTTCGATCACCAGCTTCATGTTCCCTGTGTCGGTCGTTCTGGCAGACGCTGCGCAGTCGGATGTGGTGCCGCAGGGTCTGGGCGAGGTGCTGGGCACCCTGCTCACCAACTTCGTCGCCAACCCTGTCAGCTCTCTGATGAGCGGCAACTACATCGGCATCCTGTTCTGGGCCTGCATGTTCGGCCTTGCCATGAAGAACATCGGCTCTGACACCACCAAGAAGTTCCTCGCCGACACTGCCGACGCTGTGTCGCAGGTGGTGCGCTGGATCATCAATCTGGCTCCCTTCGGCATCATGGGTCTGGTGTACACCAACGTGGCCGGTAACGGTTTGGCCATCTTTACCCAGTACGGCAAGCTGCTGGCTCTGCTGGTGGGTACCATGCTCTTCATGGCGTTCATCGTTTCGCCCTTTATCATGTTCCTCTATCTGCGCTGCAACCCGTATCCGCTGGTGTTCCGCTGCCTGAAGGAGTCCGGCCTGACCGCTTTCTTCACCCGCAGCTCTGCGGCCAACATCCCCGTCAACATGGCCCTGTGCGAGAAGCTGGGCCTCGATAAGGATATGTATTCCGTCTCCATCCCTCTGGGCGCTACCATCAATATGGATGGTGCGGCGATCACCATCACCATCATGACGCTGGCTGCGGCCAACACGCTGGGCATCCCCGTGACCCTGCCTGCCGCCATCGTCCTGAGCGCCATGTCCGCTCTGGGTGCCTGCGGCGCTTCCGGCGTGGCCGGCGGCTCTCTGCTGCTCATCCCCATGGCCTGCTCCCTGTTTGGCATCTCCAACGATGTGGCCATGCAGATGGTCGGTGTCGGCTTCATCATCGGCGTGATCCAGGACTCTGTGGAGACTGCGCTGAACTCTGCCGGCGACGTGGAGTTCGCCGCGACCGCCGAGTATCATCAGTGGCTCAAGCAGGGCAA
>OIKE01000253.1_pt1 | contig 11528 bp, 10 predicted proteins | sample 1583641 | NCBI WGS metagenome assembly OIKE01 (sample SAMN02674698, study PRJEB24791) | human gut metagenome, SKBSTL036 | isolation source: stool | host: Homo sapiens | place: USA | reverse complement strand
CTGATGATCACCCACAATATGCAGTCTGCACTGGAACTTGGAAATCGTATTCTGATGATGGATTCCGGAAACATTGTGCTGGATATCCATGAAGAAGAAAAGAAAGGCCTGACAGTGGAAGGTCTTCTGGAGAAGTTTAAGACAGGTGCCGGTAAGATGCTGGATAATGACCGTATTCTTCTTTCCGGAGAAAAGTAATTATAAAAATAACATATAATTGTAAATGAAAGAACCATTATATACAGAAGTTATAGTTGTTGCCTGAAGCATACAGCCATGTTTTCTGATATAATGGTTCTTTTTGTCTGGTAGCGACTCTATTGCCTGCTGTAATCTACAGAAGGCTCCTGCTCTGGTTTGAGTGTGATAAGCTTGCTTCCGACCACTGCTGCAATGAAAATCCAGATAAACATTTTAACCGGGAAGCAGAGGAAGAGAAGCATAGTTACTGCCAGTGGCTTTTTCATGATTCCACCCAGAAGTGACGCAGTAACGATTGCAGCTCCAAATACCACATGTCCCCCGTCTGGCCCGCAGATCAGCATTGCCACGCCGTATCCCATACATACTCCGGCAAAGATGACAGGGAAGAAATGCCCTCCCTTTAAACCGAACTGAATACACAGATTTGTCAGCAGGAGCTTAAAAAATGCAATGCCAATAAGTGCCAGCGGCAGATAAGAGGTATAGGTTTTCATAAGTGTTCCCATCTGCTCTTCTCCGGAAAACATAAGTACAGGTAAGAATGAACCTGTGATTCCAAGACATAAACCTGCAAAAATTTCTCTGACAACTGCCGGGAATCTGTTGGAAATATTTCCGGTCAGTTTGTGTGTTGCCTGATAGAAGTATGCCAGGATAAGACCGCACAAAATATACAGAATCATAAGCAGATAGTCTTTTCTCTGGATTTCCACCATATCAAAGGATGGAAATCCGGAAAGCCCTGCACCAAAAAGTGCAGATAAACCTGCATAAATACCAGTGCCTGCAGCCAGCGCGATTCCGTAAATAAATAATTTGGAACCCTTTGTTAAGGCTGCAAGGTCTTCTTCAGAGTTTTCTTCTACTTCGAAAATACCGAACAGAGGTGCGTGAAACAGCACACTCATGGAGACTGCGGCACCAATCTGCGAATAATTTCTGGTATTCTGTTTGGCAAACTTAAGGTTGTCTCCGGCCCAGTAGCATAAACCTACGATAATACCGGTAAGTCCGGCTTCGGGACCTACACTGCTTCCTATGAGTAATGGCAGCAGTGCTGCCACCATCATTACAAGCATGTTTTTGTATTCGTATCTTTTTTCTGCTCTGACTTTTTCCATAACGGTTTTCAGATCTTCGGGATAGTCTCCGAATATTTTTCGGAAAATACCGATAATTGCCGCACCGGATACACAGATAAGAATCGTATAATAGGGAACAGAGGCTTTTCCGGGAAGCCATTTCCATAGAAATTCAGTTCCGACTGCCATTATTTTCAGCAGGATCCATACCAGTGCACCGGCAACAGCACCAATGAGTGCACAGAACAGCCACAATTCAAGCTGATTTTTTAAAGATACGTTTTTGGGGCTTTTTGTGTTATTCATACAGTCATAACCTTTTTGTTAGTTTTCGGTCTTTCCGAAATTGATTCCAAGTACGATCATATTGATACCCTGCATCAAAACAGAAAAAGCGATCATATATCCTGCAGAGATCATGGTAAGTACAGGGTGGGTAAATGATACGATACTGACAATGACAGATAAAATACCACAGATAATGCTCAGGATTCCTTTTCCCTTAGAGGTGCTGTATGTCTTTATGCCGCCGACAATCTGGAAAATACCATAGATCAGGATGACAGCACCGACCATATAAGCTGCCATTACATCTGTAATGAATCTCTGGATACCGCTGAAAAGTAAAACAAGACCTGCAAGTCCTTCGAGAACACCGAGGATACATGCACCGATTTCTTTCTTTTCTTTAGATAAAGAGAGAGCTACAAGTTCAATACCATTTACAAACAGAAGGATTCCCAGGATCCAACCGATAGAGAGAAAGGTTCTCATTGGTCTTACAAGAGTATAGATGCCTAATAATACAGTTAAAATTCCTGTGATCAGGATGATGATTTTTAACGTTTTGTTGTCTTTCATACGAGGATTCTCCTTTATATGTCACAAAGCTTTTGTGTTGCAAGTGAAACCGTTTTATACTATACTTCAATTAATTTCAGATAATAGATTATTTCATTGGAGGACAGGTGTATGAAAAGAATTAAAGTATTAGGCAGTGTATTAAAACGGACTCGCGCAGATAAAATTATCATTGGTTTTATTACGTTTATTTTTGCTATCGCAGCAGTGATCCAGCTGGTGGAACCGGATAACCGATACGGAGATGCGCTGTGGTATTGCTATGCGGTGATCTCCACTGCCGGATTTGGCGATGTGGTTGCGGTTACCTTTATTGGAAAAATGTGTTCCGTTCTCCTGACAATCTATTCGCTTTTTGTAGTTGCCATTGCCACCGGGGTAGTGGTTAATTTCTACACCCAGATGGTAGAAATGCAGCGAAAAGAGACACTTGCCATGTTTATGGATCAGCTGGAAAGACTTCCTGAGCTTTCCAGAGAAGAGCTGGAGAATATTTCCAGAAAAGTGCGCCAGTTTCGGTAGCTGTGAATCTTACTAATCTTTGGAAGAAAGTTCTTCTTCCTGCTTGCTGCGTACCTGCGGGATCAGAGAAGCTGCCAGCTTTCCTTTTCCACGGTTTCGCAGATACAGAATACCGATGACGGAAAATACGACTGCGCCGATAAAGTTTACGATCAAATCTTTCATGGTATCAACAATACCAATATCAAGATAGCCTCCCAGATTCCAGGTCTCGCCGTTAACGGCCAGGGACTGAACATCTACATGGATCGGAACATTTGCACCGGTAGGATTCAGCTTCACAGAGTTGATGGCCGGTACGATCCAGTCTTTCTGCATATCCATTCCAAAAAACCAGTCCATGCTGAATTCAAAGAATTCCCACATAACACCAACAGTCATTGAAAAACAGAATGCAAAAAAAGCTACAAAATACGGTGACATTTTAATGGAAAACCTGTCACTGCGGTTAAAAAGATCGATTAGTGCAAATCCGATGGCAGCCATCAGAAAACCGTTAGTAGTATGTAAAATAGTATCCCAGATTGGAATTTTTACATAAAAGGCATTGATTTCGCCAAGAATTTCTGCTGAAAAGATAAAGATCAGAATCACTGTTTCCAGTCCCGGTGGTATTGTGACGTTCAGTTTCCTGTCCAGAAACTGTGGAACCATAAAAAGGATCAATGTTAAGATTCCCAGAAACATATTGTGGTAATTTCCCAGGAAAAACTGACGTACAACAGATAAGATTACCAGGGCGGTAAGTACCATCTGAATCTTTGTTCTGTTCTTTTTCAAACCTGAATTAGCTTTCATTTTTCTTTTCCTCCTTCCTTATTTTATATCCTTATCCTCACTGTTTGTATTTTAACATAAGTGCATCCAAACAACAAGAATTATAGGATAATAAGCTGTTTCTGGGACTCGTGGCAGAATTTTCTGCCGGTTTTCAGACACAGAAGTTTTTCATATAAATTGGAAGAAAAAACAGTTTCAGATAAAATCTGATTTTCTTCACTGTCCAAAAGATTTTGTGCATCTGCAAGCTTGGTAATGAGAGGGATACTGCTGTGCTTCTTGATTCGGCTTAGCAGTTCACTGCTTTCTTTGCGGAAACCAAGAACCCGGGCAAAGGGAATCTGTGTAGGTGCAGTATGGATATTTAATATAATATGAAGCAATGCCCTCTGTATTCTTGTCTGAGTCAGCTCTCTGGTTTTTAAAACAGATACAGACTGGGAAAAGGACAGCAGGAGATTCTGCTGATTTATGATCCTTCGGGCGAGATCTTCGGAAACATCCAGATAGGAAGAAAGGCTTTTCACATTCTCCTTCATTAGGCAGTAGGAGAGAATAGAGTCCAGAGAATTTTCTGTGAGAAATTCACCGGAGTCTAGCGCCTTTTTGAAAACGTAAAAAGCATCTGGTGGAATCTGGGATGATAATATATTGGCAGTTTTGGTATCCGGATTCCTGACTGGATTATTTATGTCTGAGATTGCCTCTGAATGGCCACCTCCCGGATTCTGAATAAGACTGCGTATAGCAGTTGCAGATGCAAAGAAATCAGTAGATGACTGTAAATCAGGGGAGGAGCTTGCAGAATCTCCTTCAGGGACAGTGGTTTCATGATACCCCATTCCTTCCCTGCGGATGGTAACAGGGCGGATCTGGCTGTTTAGGCGGAGAAGTGCCTTGCAGTATTCGATCCCCAGGATATTATTTGGTGTATTCAGAATCTGTGTGACTTCATTTAACAGAGGAGTAAGTACCCCGTCAAAATCGTCACCACTGAAGTTGCGCGGATTTTTAAAATATTCTGTCAATGCCTGGCTTCTGGCAGCGGGAAAAGTCAGACCTTCGCTTAAAAAGCTTTTCAACAGTTTCTTATATTCTTCAGGTTCTTCTACAAGGATCTCAGCCAGTTCTTTCAGTGCACTGATCTCCCCTGACTCACTTCCAAAGCAGAGTATATCAACAATACCAAGGCTGTCTAACAGGGAAACACCGCCCATTGCGAAGGCTTCCGCACTTGCAGTAGAGACAGATACCGGCATTTCAAGCACAAGGTCAGCGCCGCATCGAAGAGCCATTTCTGCACGTGCATGTTTGGAGATGAGAGCAGGAGTGCCGCGCTGCACATAATCTCCGCTCATGGCAACAATAACGTAGTCTGCTTTTAACCTTTCCTTTGTATACCTGATCTGATATTCATGTCCTTTGTGAAAAGGATTATATTCTGCAATAATTCCTGCTGTTTTCATAAATTTACACAGATGCTCCTTCCTGAAATTTTGTAGAGTTCTCTTTTTTAACCATATTGCATCTTAAAAAATACTTTTTTATGTCATATTCTACCATTCAGATGCTTGAAATACAAGGCTTCAGGAGGTATAATGAAGACAGCGCAGAAAACAGATTACTGTTCACTGTATATATTCGGTGAATGGTAATGACATCTGGTATACAGATATTGTGATATCAGAACTGCTATATGAAAGGAGCCATTTTAATCATGGGATTTATTGACACACTCAAAGAGAGAGCAAAAGCAAACGTAAAAACAATCGTACTTCCGGAGACAGAAGATAAGAGAACTCTGGCAGCTACAGAGAAAATCTTAAAAGAAGGAATTGCAAAGGTTATCCTTGTTGGTAACGAAGAAGCTGTTAAAAAGAGTGCAGCTGAAGACGGATATGACATTTCCGGCGCACAGATCGTAGATCCTGCTACATCAGAGAAAACACAGGGATACATTGACAAGTTAGTAGAATTAAGACAGAAAAAAGGCATGACACCGGATCAGGCTAAAGAGATTCTTCTTAACCAGTATCTGTACTATGGTGTAATGATGGTAAAAATGGGCGATGCAGACGGTATGGTATCCGGTGCATGTCACTCTACAGCTGATACATTAAGACCATGTCTTCAGATCCTGAAAACAAAACCAGGTACAAAACTTGTATCTGCATTCTTCTTAATGGTAGTTCCGAACTGCGAATATGGCGCAAACGGCGCATTTGTATTTGCTGATTCCGGTCTGAACCAGAACCCGACTTCAGAAGAGCTTGCAGCAATCGCAGCATCTTCTGCAGAATCCTTTGAACTTCTTGTTCAGGAGAAACCAATCGTTGCAATGCTTTCACACTCCACTAAAGGCAGTGCAAAACATGCTGACGTAGATAAAGTAGTAGAAGCTACAAAGATTGCAAAAGAGCAGAATCCGGAACTTGCACTTGACGGAGAATTCCAGCTTGATGCAGCTATCGTTCCAAGCGTAGGCGCTTCTAAAGCTCCTGGAAGCGAAGTTGCAGGTAAAGCTAACGTACTTGTATTCCCAGACCTTGATGCAGGTAACATCGGATACAAACTTGTACAGCGTCTTGCAAAAGCAGAAGCTTACGGACCTGTAACCCAGGGTATCGCTAAACCTGTAAATGACCTGTCCCGTGGATGCTCTGCAGACGATATCGTTGGTGTGGTAGCTATCACAGCAGTACAGTGCCAGGCTGACGACAACAAATAAGATTTCAGTCAGACCGTAAAACGGACTGAGAATTATTTCATTGACTACATAATGTTAAAGGCATCGGAGGAGATATTTCTGATTCTGATGCCTTTGATATCATTACTCATATTTCCCTGGAAATGATGAGAATAATATTATAATATGAAAGGAAAAGCTGACAGAAATATTCGAAGACTTGTGTCAGGATTATGGACAGTATTCGAAATTTGTTGCCGGCAGAATATGAAAATGAACGTATTAGTAATCAACTGTGGAAGTTCATCCCTTAAATATCAGCTGATCAACTCTGATTCAGAAGCAGTTCTTGCAAAAGGTCTCTGCGAAAGAATCGGTATCGATGGAAGATTAGTATATCAGAAAACAGGCTGTGACAAAGAGATCACAGAAGCTGCAATGCCTACACATAAAGAAGCAATCCAGATGGTACTGGATGCCCTCACAAATGATAAAACAGGCGCAATCGGAAGCCTGAAAGAAGTAAATGCTGTTGGACATCGTGTTGTACATGGTGGTGAGAAATTTGCCAAATCTGTAGTGATTACAGATGAAGTAATCTCAGCAGTAGAAGAATGCAATGACCTTGCACCACTTCATAACCCTGCAAACCTGATCGGTATCCGTGTATGCTCCGAGCTTATGCCGGGTGTACCTCAGGTAGCAGTATTCGATACAGCTTTCCATCAGACAATGCCTGCAAAAGCATATCTCTATGGTCTTCCAATCGAATATTACAAGAACTACAAAGTAAGAAGATATGGCTTCCACGGAACATCCCACAGCTTCGTTTCCAAACGTGCTGTTGAATTCCTTGGTCTTGACAAAGACAACTCCAAAGTTATCGTCTGCCACCTTGGAAACGGTTCTTCCATCAGTGCTGTAGTAAACGGACAGTGTGTAGACACAACAATGGGTCTTACTCCACTTGAAGGTGTTGTTATGGGAACACGTTCCGGTAACATCGACCCGGCTATCATGGAATTCATCGCTAAGAAAGAAAACCTTGATATCGCAGGTATGATGAACGTTCTTAATAAGAAATCCGGTCTTCTTGGATTATCCGGCGGATTATCCAGTGACTTCCGTGACCTGAACGATGCAGCTCAGAGCGGAAACGAAGATGCAGCTAACGCAATCGACGTTCTCTGCTATGGTATCGCTAAATTCGTTGGCGGATATGTTGCAGCTATGAATGGTGTAGATGCGATCGTATTTACAGCAGGTATCGGTGAGAATGCTATTCCTGTACGTGAGAAAGTTGTAAGCTATCTTGGATATCTTGGAGTTACACTTGACAAAGAAGCTAACGGAGTTCGCGGAGAAGAGATCGTTATCTCTACACCGGATTCCAAAGTTAAAGTTGCTGTAATTCCTACAAACGAAGAACTTGCAATCTGCAGAGAGACAGTAGCTCTGGTTTAATTTTCACAGATAATAAAGTGTCTGTTTTGTGTCCAAACGAGAGAAATATAACTGGATAAAAGTTATATTTATATAGAAGGGAAGGGTGCATCTGTCAGGAGCACCCTTCTTTGTGCCCGTAAGGCATGTGGAAATTACCTGATAATAATGCCGCCGGATGATAAAATACTTCGTAAAGGAATATTACTTGACAAAATGTGAAATTTTTCTAATTTATCGTTGACAAAAGTAGAGGCGGTATGTATAATAAAACAAGTGTGGATAGGAGAAAAGTATGCAGATACATTTATCAGATATTTCATCCAGTGAAGGAATGCGTATTCAGAAGACTGCAGAGTTTGGAATGGATACGATCACCTTTCAGTCAGGAAGCTTTCCGGTACTTGCAAAAGAACCCATAGAGCTTACGATCACGAATACAGGTGACAGAAATCTTGAGATCAGAGGAACAGGTAAGATTACCGTAGGTATTCCCTGTGACAGATGTCTGGAAGAGGTTTCAACAGAGATTCCTTTGGAGATTGAGCGAAAACTTGATATGAAGCTTACGGATGAAGACCGTGTGAATGATCTGGACGAGAGTTCTTATCTCACAGGTATGGACCTGGATGTGGACCAGCTGGTCTATCTTGAGGTACTGATGAGCTGGCCTTTGAAGGTTTTATGTAGAGAAGACTGCAAAGGAATCTGTAGCCAGTGCGGGAAAAACCTCAATGACGGTCCCTGTGGATGCGTCGAGGAACCTAAGGATCCCCGTATGGCAGCTATCAGTGATATATTTAGTAAATTTAAGGAGGTGTAACATAATGTCCATCTGTCCGAAGAATAAATCTTCCAAAGCAAGACGCGATAAGAGAAGAGCAAACTGGAAAATGAGCGCTCCGAACCTTGTAAAATGCAGCAAATGTGGCGAACTGATGATGCCGCACAGAGTATGCAAAGCTTGCGGAAGCTACAACAAAAAGGAAATCATTAAAGTTGAAGACTAATTTTTAATGGTTGCAAAGTATGGCAGGTTCTCCCGTTTGGGATGCCTGCTTTTTTGTGTATTATTTTATGGATGAGGAAAAAGTAATGAATGAGAAGGAGAAGGTAAATCAGATCACAGAAGGTGTGATCTGGAAACAGCTGCTGTTATTTTTCTTTCCTATTGTATTTGGAACATTTTTTCAGCAGATTTATAATACGGCAGATACTATTGTTGTCGGCCGTTTCGTAGGAAAACAGGCACTTGCTGCAGTTGGAGGTTCTGCCAGTCAGATCGCCAATCTGATCGTTGGCTTTTTTGTAGGGCTTTCTTCAGGGGCAGCAGTTGTGATCTCGCAGTTTTATGGGGCAAAAGATAAGAAGAATCTGAGTAAGGCACTGCATACAGCATTTGCATTCTCCATTGCAGCGGGAATTGTTCTTACTGTAGTGGGGATTTTTCTGACCAGACCTGCATTGCTGCTTATGAAGACACCTGCAGATGTGGTAGAGGACTCTGCAGAGTATCTTCATATTTATTTCGGCGGAATGGTTTTTAACCTGGTTTATAATATGGGAGCCGCCATCCTGCGTGCAGTAGGAGACTCCAAAAGACCACTGTATGTTCTGATCATTACCTGTGTGCTGAATATTATTCTTGACTTGCTGTTTGTGGTTGCGTTTGGCATGGGTGTGACAGGAGTAGCTGTTGCTACAGTTACTTCTCAGGTGATCAGTGCGCTGATCGTAACAGTAATGCTTCTGAAAACCAGAGAGATATATGTGCTGAAGATCAACATGATCCGTTTTGACGGAAGAATGCTGTTTTCGGTGCTGAGAATCGGTATCCCGGCAGGCCTGGAATCTGTAATGTATAATATTTCCAATATTGTGATACAGGTATTCGTAAATAATCTGGGAACTGACACAGTTGCAGCCTGGGGAACACTGGGAAAGATCGATGCTATATTCTGGATGGTGATCAATGCCTTTGCAATTTCCATTACTACCTTTGTGGGACAGAATTTCGGAGCAGGTAAATATCACCGTATGCGAAAAAGTGTGAGTGTCTGCATGATCATGAGTATGGTCAGTTCTGCGGTGCTGATCATTTTGATGTATTCATTTGCTCCCTGGATTTATCGTCTGTTTACCACAGACAGCGCAGTGATCGCCCATGGTGTGCATATGAGTCGTTTTTTACTGCCGTCCTATTTTATTTATGTGATCATAGGAATCCTGTCCGGGGCACTGAGGGGTACCGGGAAGGTTCTGGTGCCTATGCTCCTTACCTGCGGCGGTGTGTGTTCCCTGAGAATCCTGTGGCTTTTTACAGCCGGACAGATGTACCCGGGAATTAATACGATCATGCTCAGTTATCCGGTTTCATGGAGCATTACGGCAGTATTGTTTATTGTATATTATTTTATGAAATTTCCAGGAAAGAAAAAGGAGAATTAACCATTTTTCGGTACACCATTTTTCATGAAATAATGCAGTTTATCCTATGTCTGTTGCCGAAATCCGCCAGATAAGGTAAGCTAAGAACAAAGGAAATTGAGAATAAAGATAACGGATCGAGCAGTAATGTAAAATGAAAGTATGAAAAAAGCATGAGAAAACAGAAAATAACAGTTCTGATTTTAATGATAACTCTGTGCCTGACTGGCATATGGGGAATGAAAAAAAATACCACAGTATGGGGCGCGGTGATCCGGGTAAATGATGTGATCGTACCTCATGATATTCCTGCAGTAGCTGTAGAAATAAATAAAAGCAGCGAACTGATTACTGAGAAACTGTCTCGGGTTTTCTATACAGTTTATACAGACACAGATACACTGCATATTCCGGTGTTCTGGGATGTTTCGTCTGTAAATATGAAACTGGCAGGCGTTTACACAATGAAAGGTGTACTGAAGCTTCCGCCTGAGTATGCTTTTGATGAGAGTAAAAGTCTGCAGGTACAGACAACTGTTTCTGTGCAGTACCCGGACAAACCGGATATTAATATATATTACAGGCTGACTGCGGCAGGAATCTATATATTTCCCTGGTTGAAGCAGGAAAATTTTGACTCCATGGAAGCTTATCTGAAGAAAGAAAGCGGACAGTGGATCAACCTCACTGAGGAGGGCTTTGCTCTCTGTGAAGAGGAGGGGCTGTATGTATCTAACCAGAGTATGGTTGTGGGTAATACCTATTCCCTGCTGGTAACCTATGATAATGGAAAGAAGCAGACCAATACTCTGCGGTTTCAATACCAAAAAGACGGCAGTCTTAAAATTTACGGTTATCAGCACAATCTGCTTGGAAATACACAGAAGCCTGGAAAAATCATCTGTTCTTATGATACCGGAGATGAGAAATATCTCAGCAGATGTGCTGCCTATGCAGTAAAAACGGGGGGAAGCCTGAAGCAGATTGAGAAAGAATTGAAGGAGAATGTCAGACTGAGGGTCAGTACTGCTGAAACATTTGAAAATACAGCCGAGAATCCGGAACTGATTCTGGAATCTTCCTGGGATCTGAGCCGGGTGAATAGGGAAAAACAAGGCGTGTACAAGGTAACCGGATCATTTGTGATCCCAGAGGGATATGAAGTATCTGACAGCCTGACGCTGCCAGAGGCATATGCATATCTTTCTGTACAGAAAAAAGGAGAATCACAGATTAATACCTACAGCATGCCGATGGTAGACCTGCTGGAATTTCCTATACTGCTGGATGGATTTTCTGCAGAAGAACGCCGGAACATACAGGTTTACCTCTCTGAGAATGAGGGAAATTACCGGAAAATTGATGATGACTTGGTGGAAGTGACTTCTGCTGGAATTCAGATTTATTACAGAGAGATATTAAAGAAAGGACAGAACTACCAGATCTGTGCTGTCTATGAGAAAGGGAGCACGGGAATTTATTCTTTTTCCTATAATGATGCCTTTATTGTCAACGAATACTGG
>OIKE01000211.1_pt1 | contig 12944 bp, 10 predicted proteins | sample 1583641 | NCBI WGS metagenome assembly OIKE01 (sample SAMN02674698, study PRJEB24791) | human gut metagenome, SKBSTL036 | isolation source: stool | host: Homo sapiens | place: USA | reverse complement strand
TACAACGATCATTTCCTGTTTTTCGAACTGGTGAATACGATATACACCACGTTCCTCAATTCCGTGTGCCCCTTTTTCTTTTCTGAAGCATGGAGAATAACTTGTCAGTGTCTGTGGCAGCTGCTCTTCCGGAAGAAGTGTATCGATAAATTTACCGATCATAGAGTGCTCACTTGTTCCGATCAGATAGAGATCTTCTCCTTCAATCTTATACATCATTGCATCCATTTCTGCAAAGCTCATAACACCTGTCACAACATTGCTGCGGATCATAAACGGAGGAATACAGTAAGTAAATCCTCTGTTGATCATGAAATCTCTTGCATAGGAAATAACTGCAGAATGCAATCTCGCAATATCTCCCATCAGATAATAAAATCCGTTTCCTGCCACTTTTCTTGCACTATCCAGATCGATTCCATTGAATCTTTCCATAATTTCTGTGTGATATGGAACTTCAAAATCAGGAACAACCGGCTCACCAAAGCGCTCCAGTTCCACATTTTCACTGTCATCTTTTCCAATCGGCACAGATGGATCAATGATATTTGGAATTGTCATCATGATTTTTTTAATTTTTTCTTCTACTTCTTTTTCTTCTGCAGAAAGTGCTTCCATCTTATCTGCACTCTCTGTTACTTTTCTTTTCAGCTCTTCTGCCTCTTCTTTTTTGCCCTGAGCCATCATTGCACCAATCTGTTTTGATGTTTTGTTTTTCTCAGCTCTAAGTGCTTCTACTTCACCTTTAATTTCACGATTTTTCTGATCCAGTTCCAATACCTCATCTACCAGTGGTAACTTAGAATCCTGAAATTTGTTTTTAATATTCTGTTTTACAACTTCCGGATTTGATCTTACAAATTTGATATCTAACATAATTTTCCTCCTCATACAGTGTATATCACTGCTTCATTGCTTTTTTCAAAGACTCTCTTTCTTCTTCTCCGAGTTCCATATAGCTTTCGCCTTTTACAATTTCCTTTATATAGGTATAACACCCTTCTCGGCTGTGCATCGCATTAAACACCCAGCCATTATTATTTTCATCTAACATCGTCAGAACAAAACTGAGATTTCCTCCCATTTCCTGAAATGCATCATAACGTACAATTCCTATTTTCTGATAATGTGTTTTCATTCTTTTGTAAATTGTATCAATATCTCTTGTATTCTGTTTTACTGCGCGTTCCAGTTTTTCTACTGTTTTAAACTGCTCCAGAAATCCTTTTTCCAGAGATTTACCATCTTTTCCGCGCATAAAAATCTGATATTTTGCCTGCATACGCTTATGTTTCATTTGCAGATTGATCACAATCCCAATGAAAACCACCTGCATGATCAACAAAACAATTACCAGATACAGTAATACTTCTGTTGCCATTCTCATGTCTCCTTCTTATATCTGCGGGACACCTCTTAGCTTTGAATGGACATGATCAAGTCGAATATTCGCTCCAATTCTTCCTCTGAATAATATTCGATTTCAATTTTCCCCTTACCATTCGATTTTGGATTTACATTTACCTTTGTCCCCATGATTCCCTTCATTTTTTCTTCCAGGTTTTCATAGATAAATGTATGCTCAATTTTTTCTTTTTTTGCAGTCTTCTTGGGATTTTTCAATATTTTAATCAGCTTCTCAGTCTCCCTCACACTGAGCTTCTCATCAAATATTTTATTTGCAATTGTGTACTGTTGTTCTTCGTCTTCCAATGCAAGTAACGCTCTGGCATGTCCGGTTGAGATCATATCATCAATCACCATCTGCTGAACCTTACTGTTAAGTTTTAAAAGACGCATTGAGTTTGTCACTGCCGTTCTGCTCTTCGATACACGTTCTGCAATCTCATCCTGTTTTAGATGAAACTCTTTCAATAATCGCTTGTATGCAATTGCTTCTTCAATTGGATTCAGATTTTCTCTCTGAATATTTTCAATCAAAGAAATCTCCACAACTTCCTGCTCCGTATATTCACGAACCAGTACCGGTACTTCTTTTAATCCGGCAAGCTTTGCCGCTCTCCATCTTCTTTCTCCTGCAATGATTTCATAATAATCATTTTTCTTTTGTACCAAAAGTGGCTGAAGTACGCCAAACTGTTTGATAGAATCTGCCAGCTCAAGAAGGGCATCTTCATCAAAATCTTTTCTCGGCTGTTCACTATTTGGTTCTACCTGAGTAATCTTTACTATAGTCTCCCCGGATTTTTCCACTTTTACTTTTTCTTTTTGAGTTTTATTAGCCTGTTTTTCTGTTGTCTTCACTGTCTTGTTTGGAATCAGACTGTCTAACCCCTTTCCAAGTCCATTTCTTTTCACTGCCATTTTATTCTTCTCCTTTATTGATCACTTCTTCAGCCAATAACAAATAACTTTCTGCTCCTGAAGATTTTGGGTCATATAAATTTATTGGCATACCATAACTTGGCGCCTCTGCCAGCCGGACATTTCTTGGAATAATCGTTTTGTAGATGTTTTGATTTAAATTGTCTTTTACATTTTCTACAACCTGGAGTGAGAGGTTCGTTCTGGCATCATACATTGTGAACACAACGCCTTCTATTTCTAATTTTGGATTTAATCTCTCCTGAACAAGCTCTATTGTGTGGATCAACTGGCTTAATCCTTCCAATGCATAATACTCACACTGAATCGGGACAAGTACTGAATTTGCTGTGGTCATTGCATTGATCGTTAGCATACTCAATGCCGGTGGACAATCTATGATAATATAATCATATCTGTCCTTCACTTTTTCAACTTCATTTTTAATAATGTATTCTTTATTATCAACACCAATCAATTCAATTTCTGCTGCCGACAAATTAACATTAGACGGAAGTACATCCAGGTTTTCATAGACTTCTTTGCAAATACATTCTTCAATCCCAATATTCCCAATAATTAAATCATATACTGTATTTTCAACTTCATCTTTATTTACACTCAGTCCACTTGTCATATTTCCCTGTGGATCCATATCAAGTGCCAGAACTTTTTGTCCAAGACTTGCAAGTGAAGCTGATAAATTGATAGCTGTTGTAGTTTTACCTACTCCACCTTTTTGATTTGCAATCGCTATAATTCTTCCCATATTCGTACTCCTTTCATTGAACACGTTCTTATTATATCACCTTTTACTTTTATTATCTATACAATGTTTCACGTGAAACATTGTGATTTTTATGAAATGTTACTGTTTACACTAGATATTTCGTATTCAATACTTTCTCTCTACTTTTTAAAATGTTTCACGTGAAACATTTTTGACTATAATTCTTATAATCATTTTGTGATTCAGCATACATCTACCGTTCCATTTATTTTTGTGCCAAGTTTGTCCAAATATTTGTTTCCGGCACAATTTCTTCTTCATTTCCCGCATAGACCTAATTCAGCTTTTCCTCTCCTCTATTAAATTTAAACTATTTCTCATTGTATCATAAAAACTACTTTTCAGATAGATTTTTCATTAATCCAAAATGTTTCACGTGAAACATTGGCTGTTTACTGTTTGTCTCACAGAATTTTTCAAATTTTCTTTATTTGACACCTCTCCTGTAGTATAATAAGAAAGTATAAATGGAATTATAAAGGAGGGTATCATTTTGAACTGGAAGAAAAATTTGAAAACTTGTACGATCCTGACAGGATTAACCGTCGCTTCTATGCATATCGTTAATCGTTTCGTTTACTATATGTCTACAATAGATAAAATGCTGTCTGACAAAAATGCAGAATATTATGACTGGCGTTTTGGACGCATTTGCTACCACAAAACAGGAAGTGGATCTCCTCTTCTCTTGATTCATGATCTAAACGTCTGCAGTTCTTCCTATGAATGGAACCAGATTGTAGATCAATTATCTAAAACAAATACTGTATACACAATTGATTTATTAGGCTGTGGACGCTCGGACAAACCCTATTTGACCTATACAAATTATCTTTATGTCCAGTTAATCACTGATTTTATTAAACATATCATTGGTGAAAAAACTGATATTATCGCAATGGGGGAATCCGGTTCTTTTGTCTTAATGGCATGTGCTAATGATCACTCAATTATTGACAAAGTTCTTTTAATTAATCCTGGTGATTTGATTGAACTTTCAAAAATACCGACAAAGCGTACAAAGTTAAAACAGCATTGTATTAACATGCCTGTTGTAGGAACATTTCTTTACAATTTACGCTTTAATAAACGAACCATCGAAAAAGATTTACACTTAAACGGATACTATGATTTCAAGAAAATTGATACAAATACAGTAAAGACCTTTTTTGAAGCTGCACATACAGACAATACTGCCGGAAAATATCTGTATTCCAGCATCAAATCTCGCTTTACAAATGCAAATGTGATGTATTCTTTAAATCGAATTAACAACAGCGTGTTTATTATTGTAGGGAATGCAAATCCAGAATATGCACTAATTGCAAACCAATATCAAAATTATATGCCTTCTATTGAAATTCAAGAAATTGATCATACCAAACGTTTTCCACATCTGGAAGACCCTGAAACGTTTTTAGAACAGGTTGAAATTTTATTTGATATCAACAACGGAGAAGAGTTATCCACAAAATAATGTGGATAACTCTTCTTTTTTGGTGGATAAACTGTGAATAACGTAAAAAAAGGATGTAAACTTTTAAATTGTTGTACAATTAAAATACTTTACATCCTTTTTGTTTACTTCTTGATTTTTAAAGAATAATTTTTTTATTTCTCTCTTATTTTATGACAGTGGTTCTTTTGCTGGAAGTCCTGCTTTTCTCGGGTATTTTTTTCGTGTCTCAGAAATCTTTTTTATTTTCACAAAAGAACGTCCAATCTCTGTATCCGGCAGCTGAAACTTTACTGTTTTCTCAATTTTTCCACCAAGAAGAGACACTGCTTTTTCCGACTGTTTCAATTCGTCTTCAACAGTTCCTGATTTATAGGATACGAACATCCCGCCTACTCGTATATATGGAATGCAGTATTCACTCAAGGTTGACAGATTTGCCACTGCACGGGACACACACAGGTCAAATTGTTCTCTGTATGCTGTCTGCTTTGCAAAATCTTCTGCTCTTCCATGAAGCGTTTCCACATCTTCGAGCCCTAATTTTTCTACTACGGCATCTAAAAAATTAATTCTTTTTTTCAGAGAATCCAACAATACGACTTTCAGATGAGGAAAGGCAATCTTTAACGGCAGTCCCGGAAATCCCGCGCCGGTTCCGATGTCAATCACAGAATTTACCTGATTCATATCCACTGTTTTTACAATTGCAAGGCTGTCCACAAAATGTTTCTCATTTACTTCATCATACTCGGTGATCCCTGTCAGGTTCATCACCTTATTCCACTCCACCAGAAGCTCATAATACTGATGAAACTGCTCTTTCTGGCGTTCTGTCAGCCGGATATCCAGCTGGCTTAATTGCTGTTCAAATTTATTTTCCATACACTCTCCTGTTCTCTCATCTGCTCTCCAGATACACCAGCAGAACCGAAATATCTGCCGGAGATACCCCGGATATCCGGGATGCCTGCCCGATGGATGCCGGTCGGATCTGCGACAATTTCTGCTTTGCCTCTAATCGCAGACTCTGTACCTCTTCATAATTAATATCTGCAGGAATCCGCTTTTTCTCCAGTTTTTTAAACTGCTCTACCTGCTTTTTCTGCCGTTTGATATAACCTTCATACTTAATGTTAATATTCACCTGCTCTGCAACGTCGTATTTAAGCTCTGGACGCATTTTATCCACTGAGGCAAGGATTTCATAGCTAAGCTCCGGACGACGGATCAGATCAGCCAGAGACGCGCCTGAAACAAGCGGTGTACTTCCGCAGGACTCCAGAAGCTCCTGTACTTCTTTGGTCGTTCCCACATGCACACTTTCCACACGCTCGATCTCTTTTTGAATCTGCTCTTCTTTTTTCAGCAGGTTCTGATAGTGCTCCTCCTCGATCAGCCCGACTTCATATCCGATCTTTGTCAGTCTGAGATCTGCATTATCCTGTCTTAAAAGCAGACGGTATTCTGCTCTGGAAGTCATCATTCGATACGGCTCATGACTCTCTTTTGTGACCAGATCATCAATCAGAACTCCGATATATCCCTCGGAACGGTCAATGATGATCCCTTCCTTGCCCTGCAGCTTTCTCGCCGCATTAATACCCGCTACAAGCCCCTGCGCTGCTGCCTCCTCATACCCGGAGCTTCCGTTAAACTGCCCGCCGCTGAACAGCCCTTCGACATTTTTAAACTCCAGTGTACTCTTTAACTGTCTCGCATCAATACAATCATATTCGATGGCATACGCATTTCTTACAATTTTCGCATGTTCAAGCCCCGGCACGCTGCGGTACATCGCATACTGAACATCTTCCGGAAGAGAGCTTGACATTCCTCCCACATACATTTCGTTGGTGTCCAGTCCTTCCGGCTCAATAAACACCTGGTGCCGGTTCTTATCTGCAAATTTTACCACCTTGTCCTCGATCGACGGACAATATCTCGGTCCTGTTCCCTCGATCATTCCTGAAAACAACGGAGAACGGTCCAGATTTTCTCTGATAATTTCATGGGTCTTTTCATTCGTATAAGTCAGCCAGCAGGAAACCTGATTGATCTGGATGTCCTCAGGGTCTGTCGTAAAGGAAAACGGTACGATCCGCTCGTCTCCTTTCTGCTCTTCCATTTTGCTGAAATCAATACTTCTCTTGTCAATACGCGCCGGCGTTCCTGTCTTAAACCGATACATTTCGATTCCAAGTTCTTTCAGACTGTCTGTCAGATAATTTGCCGGCTGCAGTCCGTTTGGCCCGGTCTGCATGCTGACGTCTCCGTAAATACATCTCGCCTTTAAATAGGTTCCGGTGCACAATACGACCGCTCTGCAGCGATATGTGGCACCGGAATAAGTTCTGACTCCTGTAATGATTTTTTTTCCGTCAGCCCCATCCTCAGCAAGAATCTCTGTCACTTCCATCTGCTTGATTTCCAGATTCTCCTGATCCTCAAGCACCTTTCGCATCGTTTTACTGTAATTTGCCTTGTCCGCCTGCGCACGCAGAGAGTGCACAGCCGGTCCTTTTGAACTGTTCAGCATCTTAGACTGGATAAAAGTCCGGTCGATCACCTTTCCCATCTCACCGCCCAACGCGTCCACTTCTTTGACAAGGTGTCCTTTGGAACTGCCCCCGATATTCGGATTACACGGCATCAGCGCAATACTGTCCACACTTACTGTAAACATCAGTGTCTGAAATCCCATCCTCGCACACGCAAGCGCTGCTTCACATCCGGCATGCCCTGCTCCTACGATCACCACATCATATTCATCTTTATTTTCCCATACAGAATTTGCTGAATATTTCATTGACCAAATCTTCTCCTATCGTTTCTCCTGTAATACTTCCGAGTGATTCATATGCATCCATCAGATCGATGGAATAAAAATCCTCCGGCATCTCATTTTCAATACTTTCAATCACTTTATGCAGACTTTCTCTCGCAGACTGAAGTGCTGCTTTCTGTCTGATATTTGTAATGTATATTTCATCATTAAAGGACAGACTGCCCTTTAAAAACATTTTTTCCAGTGTCTTTTCCAACTCCTGGATTCCCAGTTCTTCCTTTGCTGATATCTCGATCATCGGAATCTCTCGTCCCAGAAGCTGTTCTGCCAGCATCTCTTTCGACACGACAGTCTTCAGATCAGTTTTATTTAACAGGATAATCGCCTTTTTATCAAGTACCAGATTCAGGATTTTCTGGTCGTTTTCATCCAATGACCGTGACGCATCCACCACATAGATAACCAGATCAGCACTCTTTGCATACTCTTTTGCTTTCTCTACACCCATCTTTTCAATCACATCTTCCGTATCCCGGATTCCTGCCGTATCAATGATATTCAGGCTAAGCCCCTGCAGATGGATCTGTTCTTCCAAAACGTCTCTGGTCGTCCCTTCAATGTCTGTCACAATGGCTCTCTCTCTTCCTGAAAGCACATTCAACAAAGAGGATTTTCCTGCATTCGGTTTTCCGACGATCACGGTCTGGATTCCCTCTTTTAAAATCCTGCCGTCATCTGATGACCGGATGAGATCCTCCAGTTCTCTTAAAATCCCTTCTGTCACTGTCTGCAGCGTCTCTCCATATCCATCCACACTGATATGCTCCGGGTCATCCAGCGCTGTTTCAATAAATGCCGTGTGATACAGGATCTCCTTGCGCATCTCTTCAATTTTTCGCTTTACACTGCCTTTGAGCTGACTCATGGAGCTTTTCAGCGCATACTCATTCTGAGATGTGATTACATCGATCACCGCCTCTGCCTGGGAAAGATCCATCTTTCCATTCAAAAATGCGCGCTTGGTAAATTCTCCCGGTTCTGCCGGTCTGGCCCCGTTTTTGATCACGGTTTCCAGAACCTTTCTCACCACAAATGTTCCTCCATGGCAGTTGATCTCCACGGTATCTTCTCCCGTAAAAGTTCTCGGTGCTCTCATCACACTGACCAGAACTTCATCGACCGTCTCTTCCCCATCTTTGATAAATCCATAGTGTATCGTATGACTCTCTGCCTGAGATAACTGTTCTTTTCCCTTATAAATTCTGTCAATAATTGCAAATGCTTCCTCTCCGCTGATACGAACAATTCCAATTCCTGAATTGGTCATACCTGTAGAAATGGCAGCAATCGTATCCTTTTTCATCTTCCACCTCTTGGAAATTCTATTTTGTCTGATAAAAAAGGACGTTGTTACGCTTCACGAAAGCCTCCGTGAAGCGTAAAACGTCCTCTTTCGCTTCATTTTATACTATCTTTTTAATGTCACAACTACTTTTCTGTAAGGCTCTTCTCCCTCACTGTGTGTTGTCACATGCGGATCTGACTGAAGTGCAGCATGAATGATTCTTCTCTCATATGGATTCATTGGCTCCAGAGAAACTGCCCTTCTCGTTCTTTTCACTTTGAACGCAATGTTCTTTGCAAGATGTCTTAATGTCTCTTCTCTTCTTGCTCTGTAGTTTTCTGTATCAAGTTTAACTCTCACATATCCGTCCTGATGTTTATTGGCAACACGATTTGCAAGATACTGAAGCGCATCCAGAGTCTGCCCTCTTTTTCCGATCAGAATTCCCATATTGCTGCCCTTCATCTCAACACTGAGAGCACCTTCAGAATCCACTTCAGAAACAATTTCCACATCCATGTCCATTGCTTTTAAGGTGTCATTCAGGAAAGCTTCCACAGCTTTGATTGCTTCATCAGAAACTTCTGCCAGCTCTGTAGCTTTCTTTCTTGCCGGCTCCTCTTCTGCTTTTTCTTCCTGCTTTTCCTGTACAGGCTCTGATACCTGCTCTTTTACAACACTTGGTTTTACTTCTTCAACCGGTATTGTCTCTTCTTTCACTTCTGCCACAGGTTCCGGTTTTCTGCGGGCTTCGATCACTGCCTGCTTCATTCCGATTCCAAGAAAACCTGAGCTGCCTTTTTCAATGACTTCATATTCCAGTCTGTCACTGGTAACTCCCAGCTGGATCAATGCCTCTGTGATTGCATCATCCACTGTTTTTGCTGATACTCTGATACTACCGTCCATCGTGAATCCTTCCTTTCCCCGACTCTCTATTTCTCGCTCTCTTCCGTTTTATCTTTGGCATTCTGTCCACTGTTATAACGGCTTACCATATTTGCCTTTGATGCGAGACTTCCCGGCTTGGCATTTTTGATATTCTCTTTTGCCTGCTGGATCTTTTCTTCTTTTTCTTTGCTGGAAACACTTGTCTTCTGTTCTGTTACATTTCGAGTGCTCTTTGTTGCCATCCGGTTGATTTCTTTTGCCGGAGCACCTTTTTTCTCACGTTTCTTCGCCGCTTTTTTGCGCTGCTCTTCGATCATCTCTTCTACTGATTTCTTGCTCAGATATTTATTGATCGCCATCTGCTGTACACATCTTACGATCGCACTGATCGCCCAGTACAGACCAAGACCTGCCGGCAGTGTAAATCCCATAAATACAGAGAACAACGGCATAATATAGTTCATAGAATTCATGGATCTTGCCATCGGATTGTCCGGATCGATCGTCGTTGTCTGTTGCTGCTGCATCAGTTTTACACTGATAAACTGTGTCAGACCTGCCATGATCGGAATGATCACTGCCAGAATGATTCCAACAATTGAAAAATCCTTCAAAGCATCCATCAGCATTGTCAGCGGCTGCTCACCAATGTTAATGCCAAGGAATGTATTCAAATGTCCCATCGTTGCAGTTGTCTTATCTACAACTGTCTCAAGAGACGGCATCTTGTCCACCAGGGTATTCCATGTGGAGTCCTGGAATTTATATAACACCCTCACCAGAATATTCGGGTCTGTATAATCATATGCATTTGCAGGCATATACACCGGAGCTGCATTTCCGATCTTTTCCAGAATCTTCTGGTATCCGTCTGTCGCCATGATCTGATTAACAACCGGCATATAAATCTCTTTAATACCATTTACATATCTCGGTACTTCCTGAATAACAGGATACAATGCGAACAAAATCGGAAGCTGGATCACCATCGGCAGACATCCGCCTGTCGGAGAACTTCCGTATTTTTCGTAGATCAGCTGCTGCTCTTCCTGCATCTTGAGCATGGATGCCTGATCTCTTTTTCCTGCATATTTTTTCTGCAGTTTTTGAATTTCCGGCATCATCACAGACTGCATTTTTGAAAATTTCTGCTGTTTGATCGTCAGCGGGATCATCAATGTATAAATAATAATTGTAAACAGAATAATACATATTCCGATATTCTGAATTCCAAATAAATTCAGAAAATTATAGATTGCATCCATGAGCTTACCAAACACCCATGCAATCTGTCCGACAATCGGCCAGTCTGCCGCTGTCGCAGCGATTAAACCAAATTCCATCTTTTATCCTCCTTAAGGTACCGGATCATATCCGCCTTTTGCAAATGGATTGCACCGCAGAATCCTCCAGACGGTCAGGGCAAGTCCCTTAACTGCACCGTATTTTTCAATTGCCTCAATCCCATACTGGGAGCAGGTCGGCGTATAAATACAGTGATACGTCGTCTTCAAACCGGATAAATACTTCTGATAAAACCGTATCATCCCTATCAAAATCTTCTTCATCTGCGTCACTTCCTTTGAAATCATGCATATATATTATGAAGTTTTCCCAGGTGGATGAGCGCGCTTTCTATATCATGATAACTTCTCTCTTTTGCGCCTGCTCTTGCAATCACTACTAAGTCAAATCCACATTGGAAATGTTCTTCTTGAAGTCGATAGCTCTCTCGAATAAGCCTTGTAAGATGATGTCTCACAACGCTGTTTCCTACTTTTTTACTGACTGAAATCCCCAAACGATTTTTGTCCATCCCATTTTCTCTGATATACAGTACCAGATATCGGTTGGCATAGGATTTCCCATTTTTATATACGACTTGAAAATCTTTATTTTTCTTTAAAGATTCGGAAAATTTCATCGATAACCTCTTTTTAGCAGCTCTTTCCCCTGGAAATACTGCACTTTTTTATAGAAGAAAAGGCCACATATATGCGGCCTAAGCTGATAACTGTTTTCTTCCTTTTGCTCTTCTGGCAGCTAAAACTTTTCTTCCGCCTGGTGTGCTCATTCTTGCTCTGAATCCGTGAACTTTTGCTCTGGATCTTTTCTTTGGCTGAAATGTCATTTTCATTGGTACATACACCTCCTTGTGGTTGATATACTTATTATAAAGTATTTACAATATTTGCCTCTTTTTTTCGTATCTCTACTATATATAGTGTTTATATAGTACTACTGCTGATAAACAGAAAGACACTGCTCTTAATTATATGCAAAAAAGCCCATAAAGTCAAGCATTAGCAGCGAAAATACTAAAATATAGTTTTTCACATATTTTTTTAGAAATTTTTTTATTACCGCTTTTTTTCACACCTGTTCCTTTTATTTTTTTAGTTATCCAAATCTTTTCCACAGAATTATCTACATTTCTGTTTCTTCGCTCATTTCTTTTCCCATATTCTCAAACGCCTTATATTTCCTGAGATTTTCACTTTTTTGTTTCATTTACAAATTTCCCTGATTTTCACCAAATTTCGAGTTTCCACATTATCTACATTTTTCTTACCCACAGTAAGAGGATTTATCCACAGTTATTCACATTTTGTGGATAACTTTATCCAAATTTGTGGATAAACCAGCAAAACAGTGTAGAAAACCACTGGATATTGTGTAGATAGCCTGTAGAAAAATTTTTATTTCTCTTTAAGTTTCCCTTTTTATCGGCGTTGATAGTGTTTAAAAAGTTTTCCACATTATCAACAAAGTTTTCCACCTATCAAATTGTTTCCTGTTATTTTTACATTGCTTCTATTTTCATTTTGATGTAGAATGTAGTTGAGATACTCTGCTTATCTCTCATTTTATATTAATTAGGAGTTTACCATTGATGAACATTGTAGAAGAAAACTGGGAGCAGATTTTGAATAAGATGAAACTAGAATATTGCTCATCCAATATTTCGTACAATACGTGGATCGCACCACTTACCGTTTACGAAGTAACCGATGACACCGTCTATATTCTTGTAAAATTACGTGCCAGCCTGGAGCACATTGAAGAAAAATACCTGCTTCCTTTTAAAGTATGTATTGCAGAAGTCACAGGATACGAATATGAAGTCTCTTTCGTGACTGACGATCATGTTGTCATCCAGGAAAAAAAAGATACGGCAGTAAAAAAACAGCAGTCAAATGCGATTTTCGAACAGGCCAACCTGAATCCAAAATACACATTTGATACTTTTGTTGTAGGAAGCAATAACAATTTTGCTCATGCTGCATCCCTTGCTGTTGCGGATTCTCCGGGTGAGATTTACAATCCTCTCTTCCTCTACGGAGGTGTA
>OIKE01000201.1_pt1 | contig 13545 bp, 9 predicted proteins | sample 1583641 | NCBI WGS metagenome assembly OIKE01 (sample SAMN02674698, study PRJEB24791) | human gut metagenome, SKBSTL036 | isolation source: stool | host: Homo sapiens | place: USA | reverse complement strand
ACATTTTTATGGACAAGCCTTTAAAGATATATCAAAAAAGTGCTATTGAACAATTTGAGGATAGACGAAATCATCATAACACTGATGATAGTTTAAAGTTGTTCCGTGTTACTGCCGTTGGTGACAACAAACCTTATGGCAGAGAGCGCGTATTTCACACTCCGTATAATCTTCGTTCAAAAGTTTCAACTAATAGATATAGTATTGCTGGATATCCCAGTTTATATTTAGGGACTTCTTTGGAGTTGTGTTGCGAAGAAACTCACATTAACCCACGTCAAGATTTTGCGCTGGCATCAATCTTTAAACTTGAACGAACGTTGGAATACTCTAACACCAATATTCAAGTTATTGAGTTAGGGGTTAAACCACAAGATTTTCTAAACAATAGACGCGTTAATGAACGATTTGAAAGAAGAATTGAGAGCTCATTATTGGACAGCTCGAATGTTCGTGCTGCATATATGCTTTGGTATCCATTAATAGCAGCTTGCTCGTATATCAGAGTTAATAAAAATGATCCCTTTGCAGCAGAATACATTATTCCTCAGCTTTTGATGCAGTGGGTTAGAAGTGAAATCGGCTCACAACAAGATGCTGAGAATGAATACGACCAATTAATTGGTATTCGTTATTTTTCTTGTGCTTCAAATAAGGCATCTGATATGGGATTCAATTATGTTTTTCCAACAAGCGGAAAGCAAAAATCTTCTTCCTTGCCATATTGCTCTGTTTTGGCCAAGTCGTTTTACTTGAGCAAACCGGTATATGTTCACGAATTTGAATATCTCTACGAATGCGAACGGTATCTTCGGGATTTAAGGGATTTTGCTTTTATCGATAGCTGAAACATAAAGGAGGTTCGACACGATGGATAAAAAACGTAAAGAGGAAGAAGTCCTCGAACTCACCGCCGATGAAATTGACGAGCTTGTGTTTGAGGAACAGCTTGCAAGCGGAGAGTATGACGAGGAAGTTCCCGAATACTATTTCTCCAATCCCGACCCGTATGCCAAGGTCGAGCCTCGCCCCGATGATGCCCCCAAGCGTGAGTTTACTTTCGATGAAAAGGGCAACATCGTCGTCAAGAATCTGTCTGCCTTTTGGTTGCCCGATGTGAAAATCGTGGACGAGATCGGCGGCACAGAATACACAGTTACAGGCAACTACGAGGGTACGGAAACTCTCGATAAGAAGCTCCACCGCATTATGGAGCAGAACGCTGCCGATGATGAATTAGGTATCACGGAGGATGGCGAATGAACAACGACACCTCTTTTGATATAATCCAAGAATCCAATCCTGTACAGACAGTTGCCCAACCAAAGGAGGATAACGAAATGTTAAGGGCAACAGATAGAATCACAGCACTTTATTGCAGATTGTCCGTCGAGGACACCAAAGAGGATAAGAAGAACAGCAAGGAAGATTTGTCGAACTCTATCCAGAATCAAAAATCCATTCTGCTTCAATATGCACGAGACCACCGCTTCCCCCACCCGACGTTTTTCATCGACGACGGCTACAGCGGTGTGGACTTTGCTAACCGCCCAGGCTTTCAGAAAATGCTTGCGGAGATTGAAGCAGGCAATGTTGGCACAGTTATTACGAAAGACCTTTCAAGACTTGGACGTAATTCCTCACTGACAGGCTTGTACATCAACTACACATTTCCACAGAACGATGTTCGGTACATTGCCATCAACGACCACTTTGACAGTATCAATCCCAACAGTACCGACAGCGATATTGCCGGTATAAAGAACTGGTTCAACGAGTTTTTCGCAAAAGACACAAGCAGAAAGATTCGTGCAGTGCAAAAGGCAAAGGGTGAGCGTGGCGAGAGGTTGACCGTTCATGTGCCGTATGGCTATCGCAAAGATCCGGAGGACAAAACAAAATGGATCATCGACGAAGAAGCGGCACAGGTGGTCAAAAAGATTTTCACGCTCTGTATGAACGGGCGTGGACCGAGCCAAATTGCCGAACAACTTGAACGGGAAAAGATACTTACGCCCACTGCATACAAAACCAAACAGGGCGTGAAAACTCCGCACACCGAGCCGGAGAATCCTTATCGCTGGCACGAAAGCACCATCGTCAATATTCTTGAACGCAAAGAGTATATTGGTGCTACTGTCAACTTCAAAACCTATACCAATTCCATTTGGGATAAGAAGCAGAGGGAGAATCCCGAAGAAAATCAAAAGATTTTCTACAATACTCATCCTGCGATTATCAAACAGGAAGTCTTTGACAAGGTGCAGGAAATCAGACAGCAGCGACACAGGAGAACGGCAACGGGCAAGAGCAGTCCGTTTTCGGGCTTGGTGTTCTGCGCTGATTGCAGACAGAAGCTCTACTACTCCACCACCAACTACTTTGAAAAGCGGCAGGACTTTTTCATCTGCTCCACGCACCGAGCCAACGGATGCTCTTTCTTATGTATAATGGTTACTTCTGGGCATCCGGTCAGTGCCGACCTGGCCCGTGATGGCCACCAGCGGCGCACCGTCCAGATAAGCATCCGCCACACCGGTGACAAGGTTGGTGGCACCGGGGCCAAGGGTGGACAGGCAGACGCCGGCCCGGCCGGTCAGACGGCCATAGACATCCGCCATAAAGGCCGCACCCTGCTCGTGGCGCACCGGGATGAAGCGTATCTTGCTGTCCCGGATCGCAAACATCAGATCCAGCGTCTCTTCGCCTGGAATGCCAAACATCACATCAACGCCCTCAGCTTCCAGACAGTCCACCAGCACCTGCGCAGTCGTTTTCATTTCCTTCATTTTCTTTCCCTCCCAAAACGAAAAAGGCAGCGCAGCCCCATGCGGGCCACACTGCCTTTGCTGCGCTTATTGTAAACGATTTTCGGTCATCCCGCAAGTGCAAATTTCCACAAAAAGCGGCTTGCTTTCGGTTTTTGCTCCGGCAGGCTTGACAAGCAGCGGGGCAGGCCGTATGATGAAAGTATCTTTTTGCAGTGAGGTAGTTATCATGTCCAGCATCACCATCCGCGGCTGCTGCATCGGCGCAGGCCGTCCGAAAGTCATCCTGCCCATCGTCGCCCGCACAGAGGACGATATTCTCCGTGAGGCTAGGCGGCTGTCCGCGCTGAAGGCCGACTGCATCGAGTGGCGGGCCGACTGGTTTTCTGATGCTCTGGATGCTGCCGCACGGAAGCGGGTGCTGTCCGGTCTGCGAGCAGCGCTGGGCGAAAAACTCCTGCTCGTGACCTTTCGCACCAAAGCAGAGGGCGGAGAGGTCTCCCTGACGCGGCAGCAATACGCTGATTTCTGCGGCACGGTCTGTGTCAGCGGCTGTGCCGATCTTCTTGACATCGAGTTCTTCCCGAATCGAGAAGGACTTCCGGCCCTCATCGGGCAGGCGCACAAGGCTGGTGTTGCAGTGGTTTGTTCCAGCCATGATTTCCACAAAACGCCGTCCCGGACGGAGATGGTCACACGCCTGACCGCCATGCAGCAGGCCGGAGCCGACCTGCCCAAACTGGCTGTGATGCCGAGCTCGCCGTCTGACGTCCTCGAATTGCTGGCCGCCACAGCAGAGATGGCAGAGCATCATCCCGAAACGCCCGTCATCACCATGAGCATGGGTGCGCTGGGCGCAGTGAGCCGCCTGTGCGGTGAGACGTTCGGCTCTGCCATGACCTTCGCCAACCCCGGGCAGGCCAGCGCGCCCGGACAGGTGGCGCTGGATGTAGTGAATGAAGTGCTGGACAGCCTGAGACTCGAGTAAAAAGCTCAATATCCCCCAGTAATTGCAGCAGCCCCGCTTTTCAGGCGGGGCTGCTGTTCATTTTCTCGAAAATTGTCTGATACGTCAAATTTCAACGGTTTTCATTGGCTATCTTTCCAGATTTTTGCGAGTTTTCTCAAAAACATTGACATTCTGTCGTCGAAATCATATCATTGTGTCATAAGAGATGAAAAGTGTTGACGCAAGTCGAAATTCATCGTTTCTACTCCACCTCAGTGAAATCGTGCCATACCGACAGGAGGTCCCGCCATGATGCAGTGTGTCAGACGATGCAGTTTTATTTGTGGAGCTGTTCTCAGCATCCTGCTCCTGCTCTGCAGCTGTCAGGCTGGGGCCGGGCAACTCATCCTGCCGGACAATGTTCCCTCAGAAAACACCTCCCAGGGAAAGAAGGAACTGCTCGCCGCCCTGAATCAGGAGTATTTCGACCAATTCAGTAGCCCCAACCATTTTATACAGGGCAGCGATGATGCTGCTAAAACTGTATTTTTGTACCTTAAGCAGTACTCCGGCGACGACATCAACAAAGCGGTCGAGGCCTTAACCGAAAATCCCAAAGATGACCGTGCGAACTGCGCCGACGATGTTCTGCGCATAATTTCTCCCTCGCCCAGCGAAACTTATTGGGTCAGTTATTCCTTCCTCTCTGCCGATATGCTGGAGGACGGTGTCCTGAAAGAAAATGCAGCGTTTGGCTCCGTTGCCAAAGATCTCATCGGCCATCGGCGTTTTCTTGTTCTCTCTGAAGCTTTTCATCCCGCCGCCAGCCAGAATGCCGGCTTTGCCGTCGGCGTCATCGGCGGTCAGGCGCTCGTTGTGGCTGTGTTCGTTTCCTGACAGCATTTTTCAAGACAAACAAAAAAATGACCGCTGCGGTCTCCTGCTCCGCGGCGGTCATTCTCTCTGTCCACCCTATTGGGCGAACCATTTTATACTCTTATAATAAAGGATCCTGCCAACGCCTGTCAACCGAGAAAAAGCTTGCTTTTTGTTGATTTGCGCGGTTTCACATTGTAAACTGCACTGCGCAGAATGCGGCATAGATGCAGAGCAGCGCCACACCCTGCACACGGGAGAGCTTTCCACGCACCAGCGCCGGGATGGTCAGCAGCGCCATCACCAGCAGCATCACGGGCAGCTCGAGCACCAGACTCGAGTTGATACCGAACAGGGTCGCACTCTGCGGGATCTCAAACGGTGCCAGTGTCACCGACATGCCGCTGACCAGCACGAGGTTGAAGACATTCGCACCCACGACATTGCCCAGCGAGAGGTCGCTGTGGCCCTTCATCAGCGAAGTAATGGCCGTGACCAGCTCAGGCAGCGAGGTACCCAGCGCCACGAAGGTCAGCGCGATGACCGATTCCGGCACGCCCATCGCCTGCGCGATGAGGGTGCCGTTGTCCACCAGCAGGTTCGCGCCCAGCGCGATGAGGGCTGCGCCCACCACCAGCAGCAGGACGATTTTTCCGATGCCCATCAGCTCTTCCTCATGCTCCGGCTCTGCCGGGGCATTTTTCATCTGCCAGACATTCGCCGCCAGATAGGCCACGAACATCCCCAGCATCAGCAGGCCCATCGGACGGGTAAAGCGGCCCATGCCGTAAGCTGCCACGCAGTAGATGGCCGCAGCTGCAAAGAAGAAAGCCACCGGAACACGCAGGGGCTTCGGGTCCACCTTGCCGGGCCGCACGGCCACCGTAATGGCCGCGATGAGGGCCGTGTTGCAGATGACAGAACCGATGGCGTTTCCGTAGGCGATCTCGCCGTGGCCGGACACTGCCGAGATGGTGGACACCATCACCTCGGGCAGGGTAGTGCCGACGGACACCACCGTTGCGCCGATGAGCAGCTCCGGCAGATGGAATTGGCGGGCCAGCGCCGATGCGCCGTCCACGAACCAGTCACCGCCCTTGATAAGGCAGAGCAATCCCAAAAGAAACAGGATGCCGGGGATCATCATATCGTTCCTCCCAATATCTCTCCGGGCGCAAATCGCGCCGCATCACATAGCAAAAGCCGTATTGTATATGATACCAAATTTCCGTATGGAATACAACGCCCGTTAGAAACATTTTACTCCTATCCTGTATAAGGTGGCCAGAAACATAAAAAGCTCCCCCGAAGGGGAGCTTAAAAGCTTATTTACACCACTTTGCAAACTCTTCATCGGTACACTTGACGTAGTGGCTGCCGCTGACGAGGTGGCTGGTGCCTTTGCTGTAGTCGATGCCGGAAGCGGCATAGTCGTAAGTCTCGGCCACGCGGCGCTTTTCCACCACCGGGTTCGGCAGCGGGATAGCCGACAGCAGGCTCCGGGTGTAGGGATGAATGGGATCTGCAAAAATTTCTTCCGTGGTACCCGTTTCCAGCAGGTGGCCCAGATGGAGCACACCGATACGGTCGGAGATGTACTTGACCATGGACAGGTCGTGTGCGATGAACAGGTAGGCCGTGCCGGTCTCCTGCTGGATGTCCTTCATCAGGTTGACGACCTGTGCCTGGATCGACACGTCCAGTGCCGAGATGCACTCGTCGGCGATGATGAGCTTCGGGTTCATGATGAGGGCGCGGGCGATGCCGACGCGCTGGCGCTGACCGCCGGAGAACTGGTGGGGGTAGCGCTCAGCGTGCTCGGGCGCAAGGCCGACCTTCTCCAGAATTTTCTCCACCTTTTCGCGGCGCTCGTCCTGGGTCTTGTACATATGGTGGATGTCCAGGCCCTCGCCGATGATGTCCTCCACCTTCTTGCGGGGGTTCAGGGACGCCATCGGGTCCTGGAATATCATCTGCATCTGGGTGCGCAGGGTGTTGTTCTGGGCGTGAGACAGACGTCCGCTGATGTCCTGCCCGTCGAAGGTGATCTTGCCTGCGGTGGGGTCATACAGCCGGATGATGCTGCGGCCAATGGTGGATTTGCCCGAGCCGGACTCGCCCACCAAACCGTACGTCTCGCCGGGATAGATCTCAAAGCTGACATCGTCCACGGCCTTGACGGTGAAGTTCTTGTTCACCTTGAAATACTGCTTCAGTCCCTCGACCTTCAGAAGAGGGGTAGCGCTCTGTGCTGCCATTTACTCCGCCTCCTCGATCTTTTTTGCTTCTGCGCTCATACGGGCCACACGGTCTTTCAGCTCCGGCGGCATCTCCACCTTGGGAGCGCGGGGGTCCAGCAGCCAGGTGGCTGCAAAGTGGGTGTCGCTGATCTTGAACATGGGCGGGTCGATCTCGTCGTCGATCTCCAGCGCGTACTTGTTGCGGGGTGCAAAGGCGTCGCCGGCCTTCTCATGCAGCAGGTTCGGCGGCGAACCGGGGATGGTATACAGGCGCTCGTCGGCGGTATCGAGGTCGGGCATGGCCGACAGCAGACCCCAGGTGTAGGGGTGGCGCGGGTCGTAGAAGATCTCGTCGATGGTGCCGGTCTCCACGATCTTGCCCGCGTACATGACATCGACATAGTCCGCCACCTTTGCCACGACGCCGAGGTCATGGGTGATGTAGATGACCGAAATGCCGCGCTCCTTCTGGATGCTGCGGATGAGCTCGAGGATCTTCGCCTGAATGGTCACATCCAGTGCGGTGGTGGGCTCATCGCAGATGAGCAGGTCCGGGTCGCAGGACAGCGCGATGGCGATGACCACGCGCTGACGCATACCGCCGGACAGCTGGTGCGGGTAGCTCTTCATCCGCTTTTCGGCGTCAGTGATACCGACTTCTTCCAGCAGCTTGAGGGCCTTCTGATATGCCTCAGCCTTGGGCATCTTGAAGTGCCAGAGCATCCCTTCCATGATCTGCTTGCCGATGGTCATGGTGGGGTCAAGGCTGGTCATGGGGTCCTGAAAGACCATGGCGATGCGCTTGCCGTTGATGTGGCGGCGGATCCACTTTTTATCTTTTTGCAGCAGATCGACGGTTTCAGGACTGCCGTCGGCGTGATGGTAGCTGAACTGGATGCTGCCGCTGTTCACCTTAGCGTTCTGAGCCAGGATGCCCATGGCCGCCTTCATGGTGACAGACTTACCGGAACCAGACTCACCCACCAGCGCCACCGTCTCGCCCTTGTACAGGTCGATGTTCACGCCGCGGATGGCGTGGACGGGGCCGGCCGTCGTCTTAAAGGTAATATCAAGGTCTCGCACCGACAAGACCTGTTCTCTTTTCGTATCAGGCATGTTGTGCGCCTCCTTACATACTCTTCATCTTGGGGTCAAGTGCCTCGCGCAGGCCGTCGGCCAACAGGTTGAAGCTGAGCATCAGCAGGCTCATGACCACGATGGGCGGGATGATCTGATAGGGATGGGTGGTGAAGCTGTTGTACAGCTCACTAATCAGGGAACCCAGCGAGCACTGCGGCACCGGGATGCCCAGACCCACGAAGGAAAGGAATGCCTCGGTAAAGATCGCGGTGGGGATGCTGAACATGACCTGGGTGATGATGGGTCCGATGATATTGGGCAGCACTTCCTTAAAGATGATAAAGAAGCTGCCGGCACCCAGAGTGCGGGAAGCCAGAACGAATTCCTGGTCCTTCAGCTTCAGCATCTCAGCGCGGGCGATGCGGCTCATGCCCACCCACTCGGTCAGCATCAGAGCGAAGATGATGGTGATCATGCCGGGCTGCAGCACCAGAAGCAGCAGCGTAACGATGACCAGACGGGGGATGCCGTTGGCAACTTCAAGAAAGCGCTGCATCAGCATATCCACCTTGCCGCCGAAGTAGCCCGAGATGAGGCCATAGCTCATGCCGATGACCATATCAATGACGGCAGCCGCCACGGCGATGATAAGGGAGACGCGGGCGCCTTCCCAGGTACGGGTCCAGATGTCGCGGCCATAGAGGTCGCTGCCGAACCAGTAGTAGACGTCATCCTTGCCTTTTTCGACATAGTTGTTGACGATCTTCGTACCGGTGGTCGTGCTCATCTTCTCGCTGCCGTCCAGAATGCCGAACTGCTCGATGCCGGGGACGCGAGGCGCAAAATTCTTCTGGCTCAGATCCTGGCCGGAATAAGTATAAGCATTCATTCCCGGGCCAAAGATGGCCAGCAGCAGGATGATCATGATCATCACGAGGCCCAGCACGGCGCTCTTCTTGCGGAAGAAGCGGATGCGGACGTCCTTCCAGAAGCTCTGGGCCGCGAAGTTGGTATCCACCGCGATTTCAGCCGCGTTGTCCTTCCGGGCAAACTCTGCCTCGGTGAACTTGTGCTCAGGGTACAGTTCCTGCACGGCCTGCGTGATGGCTGCGGCGGTGCTTTCGCCGCCCAGTCGGATCGCTTTTTCTGCCATATCAGTCGTCCCCCTTTGCCAGACGGATGCGCGGGTCGATGATGCCGTACAGCAGGTCAACGACCAGCATGATGCCAATGTACATGGCGCTGTAGATGAAGCTCAGGCTGATGACCACATTGTAGTCGTTGGACTGGATGGCCGTCACCAGCAGGCTGCCCACGCCGGGGATGGCGAAAATTTTCTCGACCACCAGCGAGCCGGTCATCAAATCAACGATGAGGGGAGCCAAAACTGTAATAATAGGAATAAGCGCATTGCGCAGGGCGTGGCGGAAGATCAGCGCCGGGCCGGAGATGCCCTTGCTCTCGGCCAGCAGCATATAGTCAGAGTCGAGGACTTCTATCATCTCGCTTCGGGTGAAGCGGGCGATGGATGCCATAGTGAACATGGACAGCGACACACTGGGCAGGACACTCGAACCAAAGACATCCTTTGCAGAGAACAGCATCGGGAACCAGCGGAGCCTGAAGCCGAAGGTGTAGCTCAGGGCCAGTGCGAAAACGTAGGACGGCACCGACACGCCGATGACCGAGATGATGGTAGCGATGGTGTCGAAGATGGTATCCCGCTTGAGGGCAGCGATGATGCCCAGCACAAGGCCCACCAGAGCGCCCAGCGTGACGGCCATGCCGCCGATCTGGATGGAGATGGGCAGGCGGGACTGGATGAGCTGGGAGATGGGCGTATTTTTGGAGATGTTGTAGCTCACACCCAGATCGCCCCGGAGCATATTGCCCACGTAGCGGAAGAACTGGATGTAGATCGGCTGGTCAAGGCCGTATTTTGCATAGAGCGCGGCTCTCATATCGGCTGTCAGCTTTTCGTCGTTGAAGGGCGAGCCGGGCATCAGCTGCATCAGGATAAACAGCACCAGCAGGATGGCCAGCAGCGTAAACAGCGAGGTGAGGATACGCTTGAGCGTATATTTTTTCACGTCAGGTGAACCCCCTTTGGTTTTCCTATCCGCAGTCAGTCGTGCGCGGGCCGCGGACAGATACAATGCCAAAAAGGCGCACAGTGGCTTTTGCGGGCCACTGTGCGGCCTTTGTTCAGCGTTTTTTCTTTAAGCGTTCTTTGCGGCCCGCTTGTACACACGGTTCAAAGCCACCGGGTGGAAATCCACGCCGGTAACGGCGCTGGAGATCATCTCGGCATTGCACTGGCCGTACAGCGGGAAGATGACTGCCTGCTCCAGAACGATGGCTTCTGCATCGTACAGAGCAGCCCAGCGGCCCTCGGGGTCGGTGCAGAGGTCGCCGGTGGTGCATTCCTCGATGATGGAGTCATACTCGGCGTCGCTCCACAGACCGTAGTTGTTGGAGTTGCCGGTGACCCACATGCCCAGATAGGTCATGGGGTCAGCGTAGTCGGGACCCCAGCGGGTCAGGCCCAACTGGAAGTTGCCGTCCTGCATATCCTGCACGCGCTGCTTCTTGGGCTCGACGGTCAGGTTCACGGTCAGGCCGGGAAGAGTGGTCTCGAGCTGCTCCTTGACGACCTGTGCCACCTTCTGAGGTGCATCGTCGGCATCAACGATCATGTCGAAGGAGAAGCTGTCCTTGCCCAGCTCGCTCTTGGCGGTCTCGTAATACTCGGCTGCCTTGGCTGCATCGAATGCGCAGGAATCAGCAAACTTGGTCTGGTCGGCGCTGAAATCGCTGCCGTCCGGGCCGGTGGCGAACTGCGGAGGAACGGCGGTGTAGCAGGGGGCAGAGCCATCCTTCAGGACATCGCCGGTGATGGCGTCGCGGTCGAGGGCGAAGGTCATAGCCTTGCGCAGGTTCTCGTTTGCCAGTTCAGGCACCGCATCGATGTTGGGGCTGATGTACCACAGGTAGCCGGCGCCCACGCTGGTAAACTGGGGGTCGTCCTTTACCTGATCCACCTGCTCGCCGTTCAGCAGGGTCAGATCCAGTGCGCCGGTCTGGAAGCTCATCAGAGCCTGCTGGCTGTCCTTGATGACCTGATAGGCCAGACCATCCAGAGCGATATTTGCAGCGTCGTAGTAGTCGGGGTTCTTGGTCAGCTCGAATGCGGTAGCAGCGGGCTGGTAGTCGGTCATGATGAATGCACCGTTGGACAGGACGGTGTCGGGGCTGGTGCCGAAGGTATCCTTGCAGGTGTTGAAGAATGCCTCGTTGACAGGGTAGAAGGTGGGGAAGTACATCAGGCTCAGGAAGTAGCTGACAGGGACGTTCAGCTGAACTTCGAGGGTCTTGTCATCCACTGCGGTCACGCCCAGATCCGTGACGGGCTTCTCACCGGCAATGATCTCTGCGGCGTTGACCACCTGGCCGATGTCAGACAGCATATAGGAATACTCGGAAGCATTGGCGGGGTCAACAGCACGCTGCCAGCCGAACACGAAGTCGGCTGCGGTGACGGCGTCGCCGTTGGACCACTTTGCATCGCGCAGGTGGAAGGTATAAGTCTTGCCGTCCTCGCTGATGTCGTAGGTCTCGGCGAGGGCCGGGACAGCTGCGCCGTCGGCGTCCATCTGCATCAGACCGTCGGTGTAGTCGGCGATGACCTCAAAGGAGGTGCCATCGGTGGCGATCTGCGGGTCCAGAGACTGGACCTCAGTCTCCAGCATGATGTTCAGGGTGCCGCCTGCGGCAGTGCCAGCTGCGCTGGAAGCACCGGTGGAGGCAGCGGTAGACGCTGCCGTGGAGCCGGAGCCGCCGCAGGCCGTCAGGGCCAGAGCTGCTGCGGATACGCCTGCTGCTGCCAGAAAGCTGCGGCGCGAAATACGACGATCGAATCTCATAATATCTTTTCCCCTCTCTAACACCGCTTTAATATATTAAAGCGACTGTTTCTGAAAAATGCACAAGGTGTTCTGCTCCCCCTCTGGAGCTTTCTGCACACCCTTGTGCCTTGGCGGCATTATACATCGTCCACCGCCGAAAGAAAAGACTTTTTGCCAAATTAATCCCCTCGACCCAACGATTTCTGTAGTTTGCCCAACTGTACACCAGAATTTTGATTTGAATTTTGTATAGTTTTGCTCTTGATGTGTATTCATGTGAAGTACAGTTCAGGTGAAATAAGTATTACTTGTACTTTTGCCGCGCACAGTTTCGTGCTGTATCTTTCTTTTATAAAGAAAACAGCCCATTATGCTTTCTCGGCATAGCGGGCTGTCCGGACTTTATTTTACTTTATGTGCCTGAAGTTTTGTCTCAAAAGCACTTTGAAAAGTGCTCAGACTGCCTCGGCAGCAGGTGCTTCGGCCTCGCCATTGTACACAGCCTTGTCCAGCTGGCCCTCGGTGGCCGCCACAAGGGTGGTAGCGGCGGCAGCGCCGACGACGTTGGTGGCAGTACGAGCCATATCAGCAATGCTGGAAATGGGCGAAAGCAGGATGATGGCTTCCACCGGCAGACCGGCAGCAGCAAACAGAGCGGTAGCGGTGATGGTAGCCGTGCCAGGCACGCCGACGGTACCGATGGAGACGACCACAGCCAGCACAACGAGGAAGGCGTACTGCACCGGGGTGTAATCAATGCCCAGCAGGTGGATGGTAAAGACAGCCAGCAGGGTGGGCCAGACACCGGCGCAGCCCGGCATACCGAGGTTTGCACCCAGACTTGCACCAAAGGCGGCGATGTCCTCGTTGACGCCCAGCTTCTTGGTCAGCTTGTTGACCGTGACAGGGATGGTGCCAACACTGCTCTGAGAAGTGAAGGCGACAGTGCCGGCGGGCCAGACGCCCTTGAAGAACTGAACAGGATCCAGCTTGCCGACGATCTTGATGAGCGCACCCTCGACCACGAAGGCCTGAATCGCGCAGAGGACATAAGCCAGCACCAGAACGCTCAGCAGGGGGACAAGGTCGGCCGGAGAAGAGCGGCTGACAGCACGGGCGATGAGGGACAGGACGGCATACGGAGTGAAGGAGATGACATAGCTGACCACGCGGCCCATCACAACGTCACCGGCGTCGATAAACTTCTTGAAAGGAGCGACTTCCTCGGGCTTCTTGGCGGCGATCTTGTTGTAGCTGATGGCGACCAGAATGCAGAAGACCACGATAGGCACCACCTCGCCGTTTGCCCAGTGGGAAGCGAGGTTCTGGGGGAAGAGGCTGATAACCGTGTCCACAAAGGTAGGGACTTCCTTGGCGGTGTAGTCGGTGGCCAGCTCGTACTTCACACCGTGGCCGACGTTGGTCACGACATCAGCGATCAGGGTGATGAGGCTGGCGAAGAAGGTGTTCAGGACGAGGAAGAAAACAGTCTTGAGGCCGATGTTCTTCAGGCGGACGGAATTGCCCAGATTGGTGATGCTGGAAATGATGCTGAAGATCAGCAGCGGGATGACCACAGCCGAAACGACGTGGGCGTAGATGGTACCCACAGCGGCGACATAGGTGTGGTGGCCCTTGAACACGAGGCCCACGATGAGGCCGAGGCCCACGGCCAGAATGGTGCGCACGCCGAAGTCAACGTGCTTTTTCCTGTGAGATCGGAAGAG
>OIKE01000126.1_pt1 | contig 17537 bp, 13 predicted proteins | sample 1583641 | NCBI WGS metagenome assembly OIKE01 (sample SAMN02674698, study PRJEB24791) | human gut metagenome, SKBSTL036 | isolation source: stool | host: Homo sapiens | place: USA | reverse complement strand
GATTCCGGCTATGCGCTCGGCTGTAAAATTGAAGATAAAAACGCGATGGAGCGTATTTGTCGTATTCGCCAGCTGCCGGACGGTCACAACTTTACCCTGATGTGTCGCGATCTTTCTGAACTCTCGACCTATTCATTTGTTGATAACGTTGCGTTTCGTTTAATGAAAAACAACACGCCGGGCAACTATACCTTCATCTTGAAGGGGACGAAGGAAGTGCCACGCCGTCTGTTGCAGGAAAAACGCAAAACCATCGGTATGCGTGTGCCTTCTAACCCGATTGCGCAGGCGTTGCTTGAAGCACTGGGCGAACCGATGCTTTCCACTTCGCTAATGCTGCCAGGCAGCGAATTTACCGAATCCGATCCCGAAGAAATTAAAGACCGTCTGGAAAAACAGGTAGATTTGATTATTCACGGCGGCTATCTCGGGCAGAAACCGACAACGGTTATTGATCTTACCGATGATACGCCGGTCGTGGTGCGTGAAGGCGTAGGTGATGTGAAGCCTTTCTTATAAGTGCGTAACTCTGTATACTACGCGGCCTTAAAATGGCGCTATACGGCGCCATTGATTCTCCTGTTCGACGCCTGTGAAGGCGACACTAAAAGGAAGCTCTATGAGCGAAAAATTACAGAAAGTGCTGGCCCGCGCTGGCCACGGCTCCCGCCGTGAAATCGAATCTATTATTGAAGCCGGTCGTGTGAGTGTTGATGGCAAAATTGCTAAACTCGGCGATCGCGTTGAAGTTACCCCTGGGCTGAAAATTCGTATCGATGGTCATCTGATTTCGGTACGTGAGTCCGCTGAACAAATTTGTCGCGTTCTGGCCTATTACAAACCGGAAGGTGAGTTGTGTACCCGTAACGATCCGGAAGGGCGTCCGACGGTCTGACCGTCTGGTACCCGTTTACGTTTCGTCCGCTTCCAGCCTCTGGGCAAAGCGCTTTGCCGCGAAGGTCAGGGCCTCTTCGGCATCCACACCGGCCAGACGCATGGCATCGGCGGCGGCCAGCAGCAGCTCACCGGCGTTCTCTGCCGTCTGCTGTGCGTCCCACGCGGCCCTGGCGCTGTCCAGAGTCCTGGCCGCACCGGCGGCATCCTCCGGCCCGCAGCCGAACCGCGCGGCCCGCTTCTGGAGCTTCTGGGCGCGCATCAGGGCGGGCAGGGTGGCCGGGACGGTGTCCAGCTCATCGGCCAGCGTCGTGCGGCCCTTTTCCTTATTTTTGAGCGCATCCCAGCTGTTTATACCAGCATTTTCCGCCGCAGAGGAAGCAAAGATGTTCGGGTGGCGGAAGACCAGCTTCTCGCACACCTCGCGGCAGACCTTTTCCATGTCGAAACGGCCCCGCTCCTCCTCGATGACGGTGTGGAACACCACCTGCATCAGGACGTCGCCCAGCTCTTCCTGCATCATGACAGGGTCGTCGGCGTCGATGGCTTCCAGTGCCTCGCACGTTTCTTCCAGAAAGTTTTTCCGGATGGAAGCGTGGGTCTGGACTTTGTCCCACGGACAGCCGCTCTCCCCGTCTCTCAGGATGCGGATGATCTCCACGAGGTCTTCCGCCGTATAGTGTTCCCGCGGCGTCCAGTCCTGCATGGGGCGTCTCCTTTCCGCATTCCGAAAACATCTGCGAACAGATTCAAATTGTACCGCAGAATCTGCCGAAATGCAAGGGTACAAGCGCATTTTCCGGCTTTTTGCGGCAAAATTTTCATTTCATTCACAACAAAAGGCGGCATCCCCCGGGGGACACCGCCCTGCGTGGGCTTTTTCGCTTACAGCTGTGCGCCGCACTTGTTGCAGAACAGCGCGTCGTCCGAGACGGGCGCGCCGCACTGGGGGCAGGTCTTGGCCTCGTCGTTCTCGGGCTTTGCCTCGGCGGGCTCTGCGGCTGCGTCAGCCGTCACGTCGGCGGCGGCCTCTTCCGTCTCCTCGAACGTCGTCTCAATGACGGTATCCGGCTCGAGAGAGGCTTTCAGGTCGGAGAGTTCCTGCTCGATGTTGGCGATCATCTCGATGTATTTGTCCACAAGGGGCTGGTTCTCCTCGTTGCCCTTGGCCAGACTATACACCAGAGCGCCCAGCTGGCGCTGCGCCTTGTACAGCTTGCTCTGCGCGTTCACGATCTTTGCCTGGGTGCGGCCCTTTTCGGCCAGGTCCAGCGCGGCATTCTTGCCTTTCTCGGCATACTCGAGGCCCATTTCCTTGATCTTATTGAAGTCCATAAAAGACACCTCACTTGTCTATGCCCGGGGTGGGCAGCACTCCTCTGCGTTTTCTGCTCAGGCTGTCCCTGTGCCGCCGGAGATTATTTTCATTATAGCGCACTCCCGGGGGGAATGCAACGAATCCCACCCAAGTTTTACAGAATCGTGCGGATTTGGAAACAGTTTTTTCGCAATTTGCACACTTTCCGCGTTCTGATGTTCTTTAGAAGCTGTTTTCGTAAGCAGGGTGCGCCGAACGGCGAGGATTTTTGCCCGCAGACAAGGCGATTTTCCGCAGCAATCCTGACGGATTGCAAGGGAAAGCAACGCAGTATGCGGGCAAAAAGACCGTTTCGGGCGGTGTGCAATGCTTAGGAAAACGGCTTCTCAAACCTCACCTGCGTAGAACTCGCGCAGCATACTGTCGGCGGGCAGAAGCTCCAGCTCCACCGGGGCCACATGCTCGAAGCGGCGGGCCGTCTCGTCCCAGAGCTCCGCGTTGTGGCCTTCCAGCGTGAAGCGCTGGCTCACCGGGCGCAGGAGCTTTGCGATGAGGCCCAGCTCGTAGGTGAAGGAGGTGTCCAGCAAAAAGTCTGCCGTAGTCTTGAAGCCCTTGATATACCGAGTCTCGCCGTCGAGGACTCTGTCCCACATGGCGAGGGTCTTGGCGGGGCTGCGGCCCCGGGCTGCGGCATCCCGCAGGGTGCGGCGGCAGAGGCGGATGTCCTGGGTGTTGATGACACGGCGGCCATCAATGCAGTATTCCTCCCGCAGGCCGGCGTAGATGCGGTAGACGTCGTCGCCCTTCACGAGGCCCGTCAGCTCAGGGTTGAGGGCGTGGATGCCCTCCACGATGCAGACGCCGCCCTTGAGGTCCAGCGTCTCCGTCTCGGAGGAGCGGGACTCGGTGGTGAAGTCGTAGATGGGCAGCACGGTCTTTCCGGTACTGCTCAAATCGCTGAGGCACTGGCGGATGAGGGGCATATCCAGCGTGTCGGGGTTCTCGTAGTCCAGCGTACCGTCGGGCAGGCGGGGGTAATACTGAGCGCCCTTGAAGAAGTTATCCAGACTGATGACATGGGCCGGGGTGCCGGAGGCTTCCAGAGCCTCGGCCACCTTATGAGCCGAAGTCGTCTTGCCGCTGGCCGACGGGCCGGTGAGCATGACGATCTTGGCGCGGGAGTCCCTGATCTTCTGGGCAGCATAGGCCACCCGCTGGCGGTAGCTCTTCTCGCTCATCTCCGCCAGCGCCGCCGGACTCTGGGCGGCGACGTTGTACAGGTCTATCTCAACCAGACGTTTCGGTACCCAAATCGTGATCATAAAAAACAGCCACTCCTTTTTTCCGTTCCAGCACTTCGTCGAAACGCTGGATGTATTCTGTCGGATACTTGAAATTGAAGATGCGCTGCATCCGCTTGCCGCCGTCGGCCACCAGCTTGGTGCTGCCGCCTGCGCCGGCCGAGAGGATGGTCTGGACTTCTTCCATGATATAGATATTATAATACCCCTCGTGGCCCGGCTTGCACCAGCCCACGTTTTCCAGGTTTTGGAGGGTATTTTTCTGACGATAGAGGTAGTAGGGACGATAGCCCGCCTCGGCCAGCAGATGGCACTTTTCCAGCATGGCGGCCACATCGGCGTAGTCGTTCTCCTTCTGGTCCTCGATGACGATGCGGGAGGCCCGCTTGAGGGTCAGGGTGTGGACGGTGATGTTCTCAGGGTCGAGGGCGATGGCCTGACGCAGACTCTTCTCGAACCCTTCCACCGTGTCGCCGGGCAGGCCAGCGATGAGGTCCATGTTGATGTCGTCGTGGCCTGCGGCCCGGGCCTCGGCATAGCAGTCGAGGATGTCCTGAGCCGAGTGCTTGCGGCCAATGTTCGCCAATACTTCATCCGAGAAGGTCTGCGGATTGATGGAGATGCGGGTCGCGCCGTATTCTCGGATGACGGCCAGCTTTTCGGCGTCGGTGCAGTCGGGGCGTCCGGCTTCCACCGTGTATTCCACGATGGCGGAAAGGTCGAAGCAGTCCCGCACCGTCCCCATGAGCTGGCGCAGCTGCGCTGCCGAGAGGCTGGTGGGGGTGCCGCCGCCGATGTAGATGCTGCAGAGTTTCAGCCCGGCCTTGTCAGCCTCGTCCCGGATGGCCTCGACCTCTCTGCACAGGCAGTCCACATAGGGCTGCACCAGCTTGCGGTCACGGTCGAGGTTGCAGCTGACGAAGCTGCAATAGCTGCACCGGGAGGGGCAGAACGGGATGCCGATATAGAGGCTGTAGGTCTTGGGCGCACTGCCTGCTTTCAGGATCGGCTCCTGCAAGTCCGCGATGGCCTTGGCCATGCCGTATTTTTCGGGCGAGCAGTCGAAGCGCTTGAGGAAGAAATCGTCGATCTGCCCTTTCGTCCAGCCTGCGGCCCGCTTGTCGTGGACGAGGCGCACCGGGCGGACGCCGGTCATCTTGCCCCAGGGCGGGCGGATGCCCGTCCAGCTGCGCAGCAGGTCATAGGTCAGGCTGGCCAGCGCAAATTCCGGCGTCTCGCCGCCCTCTTCCACGGGAATGGGCAGAGGTGCTTCGGCGGTCTGGCTCTTGCCGCCCTGCCGCACCATGGCCCAGAGCTTGTCAGGCCGCTTCTCGGCCCAGACGCAGTCTGCGCCGTCCTCGGGCGGGGTGAGAGTGAGCGGGGCCATTGGGTAGAACAGGCGGACGAGGTGCTCCACCTCGTAGCCCGAGCCGAGGCCCGTGATATAGATATTCATGTGAAATCCCGCCTTTTTATGCGTTTCTCAGCGCATTTTTGATATAGAAGTTGGTGGCGGCCTCCTGCCCGAAGGTGGAGAAATCGCCGTGGCCGGGCAGCACCTGCACCTCGGCCGGGACGGGCAGGGCCGCGAACTTGCGCAGGCTCTCGTCCATCTTCCGGCTGTCGCCGCCCTCGAGGTCGGTGCGGCCGATGCTGCCCTGAAAGACCGTGTCGCCCACGAAGAGATAGTTTTCGCACAGCAGCACCACGCTGCCCTCCGTGTGGCCGGGGGTGTGCCAGACGGTGAAGCGCAGCTCGTCGAGGGGGATGACCTCGCCCTCTTCGTAGCCGCTGTCCGAGCCCTTGAGGGGCAGCAGCTGGGTCCCCAGACAGTCGGCGGGCTCACAGTAGAGCTTTGCGCCCCACTCGCGGCTCAGGACCCCCGCACTGCCCACATGGTCGTAGTGGCCGTGGGTGCAGAGGATAAGGCTCAGCTTGCCGCCGTGCTCCTTTAAGATCTTATCGTACTCCTGCACCTCGGCGGCGGGGTCGATGACCACCGCGTTGCCTGCGTCCGAGATAAGCAGGAAACTGTTGGTGTAAAACGGCGCAGGGCCGACCAGATGAAATGCCTTCATGGTTTATTTTTCTCCTTTATGCCACTCGTCGGTGTCGATGACGATGGTGCAGGGGCCTTCGTTGACCAGAGACACCTGCATATCCGCGCCGAACTCGCCGTGCTGGACATCCTTGAGGCCCTGCCTGTTCATCTCGGCGAGGAACAGCTCGTAGGCGTCCACAGCCAGCGGCGGTCTTGCCGCCTTGATGAAGCTGGGGCGGAAGCCCTTCTTCGTGTCGCCGTAGAGGGTGAACTGACTCACCACCAGTGCAGAGTACCCGAGGTCCTTTGCGCTGAGGTTCAGCTTGTCGTTTTCGTCCCTGAAAATGCGCAGGCCCGCGCATTTTTCAGCCAGCTTCGGCACGATGTCGAGGGTATCGGTGTCCCTGACGCCCAGCAGGATGACGAGGCCGGGACCGATAGGGCGCGGCTCGCCGCCGTTGACCCGGACGCTGGCCGAGGATACGGCCTGAATGACTGCACGCATATTAGCTCCTTGTTACCTTGAGCACATCCTTGACTTTGGACAGACGGGCCACGACCCGGTTGAGGTGCTCTGTATTGTTGATGCCGATGGTCAGGCTGATGACGGCACAGTTGTTCTCCACCTGACGGGCGTTCATGGCGTAGATGGGGACGCGGATGTCAGCCAGTGCGGCCAGCACATCGGACAGCAGCTCGTTGCGGTTGAGGGCGATGATCTCCAGACCGGCCTTGTAGCTGTCCTTGACGCTGTCGGCCCAGTACGCCTTGACCCAGCGGGGGGCGTTGGAGGGGTCTTTCATGCTGGACACCGCGTTGGCGCAGCTCTGCTTGTGGATGGAGACGCCGAAGCCCCGGGTGATGAAGCCCACGATGGGGTCGCCGGGCAGGGGCGAGCAGCACTTTGCAAACTTGATGGGGGTGTTGTCGAAGCCCTCCACCACCACGCCGTCGGTGGCGTGGACGCGGCTCAGATCGACCTTCGGCAGGTCCTCCACCGACTTGTTCTCAGCAGCCTCGGCGGCCTTGAGCTTCTGCCACTCCTCTTTGAGCTTGGGCAGGCAGTTGGCGATGGTCATGCCGCCGTAGCCGATGGCAGCGTAAATTTCCTCCGCGTTGTTCTGGCGCAGACGGCGGCTGCAGCTGCCCACGAACTCGTCCAGCTGGTCGTCGGGGATGAAGATCATCTCCCGGCGCAGCTCTTTGGCCAGCGCGTCGCGGCCCTGCTGGATGTTCTCTTCGCGGCGCATCTTCTTGAACCAGTTGCGTATCTTGCTCTTGGCCTCGCTGGTGCGCACGATCTTGAGCCAGTCGCGGCTGGGGCCTTTGTCCGCCGGGCCGAGGATGACTTCAATGATCTCGCCCGTCGCCACGACATGGTCGATGGGGACGATGCGGTTGTTGACCTTACAGCCCACCATCCGGTTGCCGACGGCAGAATGGATGGCGTAGGCAAAGTCGATGCAGTTTGCACCCGCAGGCAGGTTGATGACGTCGCCCTTCGGGGTGAAGGCAAAGACCTCCTCCGGCAGCAGGTCGCTCTTCAAATCGTGGAGCAGATTGCCGGAATCCTCGCTGACGCGCTGATTTTCCAGAAGCTGGCTGACCCATGCCAGCCGCTCGTCCAGCTTATCGTGGCCCTCGAGGCCCTCCTTATACTTCCAGTGGGCGGCAACGCCGTACTCGGCCTGCTCGTCCATGGTGCGGGTGCGTATCTGCACCTCAAAGGGGATGCCCTCGTGGCCGATGACGGTGGTGTGGAGGCTCTGGTAGCCGTTGGGCTTGGGGGTGGAGATATAGTCCTTGAAGCGGTTGGGCAGCGGGTGGTACATATCGTGGATGAGGCCCAGAGTGCTGTAGCACTCAGCCAGAGTGTCCAGGATGATGCGCACCGCGTAGATGTCGTAAATTTCATCGAAGGACTTGTTCTGCATGATGGTCTTGCGGTAGATGCCGTAGATGCTCTTGACTCTCCGCTTGATGGTCGCGCCCTCGATGCCGCTCTCCTCGAGGCGGCTCTTGATGACGCCCGACACGCTGGCCAGAAACTCGTCGCCCGCGCGCTCGCTGAGCATCTTGTTGATCTCCTCGTAGCCCACGGGGTCGAGGTAGTGGAGGCTGCGGTCTTCCAGCTCCTCCTTGACGTTCAGGATGCCCAGACGGTTGGCGATGGGGGCGTAGACCTCCATGGTCTCCCGGGCCTTGTCGCGGCGCTTCTGCTCCGGCCATGCGTCGCCGGTGCGCATATTGTGCAGGCGGTCACAGAGCTTGATGATCATGACGCGGACGTCACGACTCATGGCCAGCAGCATCTTGCGCAGGTTCTCGGCCTGCAGCTCTTCGATATTGGAAAATTGGATCTTGGTCAGCTTGGTGACGCCGTCCACCAGCGCGGCCACCTCTTCGCCGAAGGCGGCGGTCAGGTCGGTCAGCGTGGTGGGGGTGTCCTCCACCACGTCGTGGAGCAGGGCGGCGGCGATGCTCTCGCTGTCCATGCCGAGGTCCAGCACGAGGCGGGCCACGGCCAGCGGGTGGCAGATATAGGGCTCACCGCTGCGGCGGCAGACCCCCTTGTGGGCGTCGTTGGCCAGATTGTAAGCCCTTTCTATCATGGCCATATTGTAGGCTTTGCCGCTGGCTTTGATGGCCTCCACCAGCTTCTCCCAGGTCACGATCTCGGGCCGCACCTCCGAGGGAAGAGTCCCCTCAGGGGCGTTGGCCGGCAGGGCCGTTGCGGCCACGGTAGCCATCTCCGTCACCGGCACGGGCTGGTGGAGATGGGTCTTTGCAGAGTAGCTGTCCTCTTTCGCCGCAGCCGGTGCTGCAGGCGAGGGGGCGACAGGTTTCTTTCCCTCAGGCATCTTTATCGTTCCTCCAGACATTTCAGGATGGGCGCATCGGCAAGGTTCTTCTTTCCGGTGGCAGGCACGAGTTCCCAGAACTTTGCCCCGCCCCGGTCAGCCGCTGTGATGAGGCCGACCTGTTCCAGCGCGGAGATGGCCACCAGCGTCCGGCCGGTGTTCTCCTCGCCGAGTTTTGCAAACAGGGGCTGCAGGTCTTCGGCGTGCCAGCGCCGCGCCTGCAGCTCCCGATAAACGGTGATGATATGGCTGCGCTCCGGGGCGATGCTCTCCTTCTGCTCCGGCGTCAGGGGCGTACCCCGGCGCAGCGCCTGCACCAGCGCGGCCTGCTCTGCAGCTGTGTTGCCGAGGCCCGCCGGGTGCAGCTCGATGATGCGGCCCGACAGCTGTGCGCCCCGGGGCGAATCGTAGACCGAAAGGCTGATGGCTGCGTCCACGACGTCGCCCGTCGAGTAAGGCACCTGTTCCGGGTGCATCCCGAACCAGACGGCGTAGATGCTGGAATTGCCCTGCCGCAGACGCAGGCGGCAGTGCTTGCCCTCCGAGACGGCGTAGACGCCCTCCACGACAGCCATTTCCAGCACGAAGACCGGGCTGGGGTTGTCGGCACCGTAGGGTGCCAGCTGGTCGAGGCGGCGGACGCTCTCCACCGTCAGGCGGTCGAGGTGGACGGACAGATCACACTCCAGCGGCGGGGTGCGCAGCACGGGACACTCCCGGGCCGCCCAGTCGTTGAGCCGCTGGCGTAGCGTCTGCAGATCCTCTTCCCGCACCGAGAGGCCCGCTGCCATGGCGTGGCCGCCGAAGCGGAGCAGGATGTCGGCGCAGGAGGCGATGCACTCGTGCAGGTTGAAGCCCTGCACGCTGCGGCCGCTGCCCTTGCCCTCGCCGTGCTCATCTACCGACACCACGATGACCGGACGTCCGGTCTTTTCCACAAGGCGGGAGGCCACGATGCCGATGACGCCGGGGTGCCAGTCTCTGCCCCAGAGCAGGATGACCCGATCTTCGAGGCGTTCCGGCTCAGCGTCCAGCAGCTCCTGCGCGGCTTTGACGATCTCCATCTCCGTCTCCTGCCGCTGGATGTTGATGTCGCTCAGCTTATGGGCCAGTTCGACCGCCCGGTCTTCGTCCTCACAGAGCACCAGCTGCAAAGCGGTGACAGCGCTGTCCATCCGGCCCGCCGCATTGATGCGGGGCGCGATGGCGTAGCTGATGTTCTCTGCCGTCACCGGCTTGCCTGCAAGGCCCACTTCTTCCAAAAGGGCGCAGAAGCCGGGTCTGTCCGTATTTTGCAGCTGGCGCAGACCGGCTTTGACGATGGTGCGGTTCTCCCCTGTCAGGGGCATGACGTCGGCCACGGTGCCAACAGCGGCGAGGTCGCCGCAGTATTCCAGCATCTCTTCCGGCGGGCAGCCATCCAGCGCGGCGCAGAGCTTGAAGGCCACGCCTGCGCCGCACAGGCCCTTGAAGGGGCTGTGGTCGTCGGCACGGCGGGGGTCCACGATGGCCGCTGCCTGGGGCAGGGTGTCGTGGGGCAGATGGTGGTCTGTGATGATGAGGTCGATGCCGAGGCTGGCCGCGAATGCGGCTTCCTCTACGGCAGAGATGCCGTTGTCCACCGTGACGATGAGGCGGCAGCCCTTATCGTAAATCGACTGGATCGCGTTCTTCGAGAGGCCGTAGCCGTCGCCCTCCCGGCTGGGCAGCATACACTTGACGGCGGCGCCCATCCCTTTCAGGTGCTGATAGAGCAGGGCCGTGGCGGTCACACCGTCCACGTCGTAGTCGCCGAAGACGACGATGGTCTCCCCTTCGTCGATGGCCCGCAGGATGCGCTCACAGGCTTTGTCCATGTCGGTCAGGAGCATGGGGTCGCTCAGCTCTTCTTCGCCCGCCAGAAGGGTCAGCGCCTCGGCGGGGTCGGTGATGCCCCGGGCAGCGAGGATGCCGGCCAGCAGGCCGGCTTCTTTCTGCTGGGCCGCGAGGACAGAGCGGTACTTTTCCTCGCTCCACTCCTCGTCCATGTTCTGGTATTCCAGCTCTTCGGTGTTCTGCTGGGCGATGGCCGCTGTCAGCTCTTTCAGGGCGGCGCGGTCAACGGTCTTGGTGTTCCAGGCCCGGTAGGTCATCGCAATCCCTCCCCGGCCAGACCATCGTTCGCCAGCATCCCCTGCAGAGCAGCGATCTCGCTGGAAACGTCCAGCGCCACGTCCGACAAAAGCTTATCGTAGAGGTTATCATAAGCCTGATTCAGGGTGTGCAGGATGCCCGCAATATCCCGGCGGATGGCCTCCGCGTTCTCGCCCTGCTGGCTCTGCACGTCGTTGTAGGTGTGCAGGAGCTTGAGGGTGGTGGGGATATAGTATTCCGCAAAGCGGCGGGCCTTGGGCAGGCTCTCGGGGTGGGCTTCCAGCCAGGCACAGATGGACTCGGTGGTCTTCTGCATATGCTGCAGCTCCTCCACAGCCCGCTCATCCTCCATAAGCTCCTGCTCCTTCTCGAGCACCTGCGCAAAGCGGCGGGTCGTCTCGAGGTTCAGGGGGACTTCTCCGGCCTGTTCCGGCGCTTTTTCCGGTTCGGGCTGGGGCTGATTTTCCTGTGCAGCGCGGTAGTCCTCTGCCGTCAGGTAGAGCTTGTCGTTTTTCTCGTCCAGCCAGGCACTGAGCCAGCCCTTGTGGATGAATTTCCGCAGCATCTTGAGAGCCTTGGTCTTCTTTTTATGCGTCAGGTCGGCCAGCATGGAGAGGGACAGGCCCTTGTGCCAGTCGAAGCCCTCGGCGGTATCGGCGTAGAGCTCCAGGGTCTTGGCGGCCTTCATACGGGACGCGCCCGCCGCGGTCAGCCAGCCGAACACAGCGGTCACAGCGGCAGAGCACCACCCCGTCACCGCGATCGCACCCAGTGCGAGATCGCCGATGGCGCTGAGGAACGTCATATCAGCCGCCACTATCACGCCGCCGGACGTGAACGCCCCCGCCGTGCCGAAGCAGGCGATGGCCGTGATGCCGAAGAGGACGGCGAAGGTGATGCCGGTCGCCAGCATGGCGACGCCTGCACTGTGGCGCTTTTTGGCGCTGGTGCGGATATTCTCGATGGCCGTCGGTTCCGGCTTCTTCGCAAAGAAATTGCGCGCCCAGCCCGGCATCCCGCTGGCGCTGGCGCTGCTTCTGGCCTCCTCGGCCCGCTTCTGGTACTCCTGTTTTCCGGCCTGAAAGGCCCGGCCTGCCTCCGAGATGCCATAACCGGCGGCGTTCACCGCGGCGCGGCCCACATCCCACACACGGTCGCCGATCTCCTCGCCCCGGCCCTCAAAGCCGTGGCGGAAGGAGTCGGACATGGTGTTGCCCAGCTCGCGGAGCTGGCGTTCCAGCTCCTGCTGCACCTTACGGCCTTCGCTGTCCTTCGCCGTGCGGTCAAAATCGTCTTCACGATCAGTCATTCAACTTCTCACCCTTCTGCCGGGCTGTACCGGCTGATGATGGCGCGGGCCACCCGCAGGCCATCGACGGCGGCACTCATGATGCCGCCCGCATATCCGGCACCCTCGCCGCAGGGATACAATCCTGCCAGCTGGGCGCATTCAAAATTTTCTTCCCGTTTCAGCCGCACCGGGCTGCTGGTACGGGTCTCGAGGCCGGTCAGAATGGCCTCGGGGGCGGTGTAACCCGCAATTTTCCGCTCGTAAGCCCGCAGACCGGCCCGCAGGGTGTCGGCCAGTTCGGTCGGCAGCAGTGCGCCGAGGTCCGCAGCGACGACGCCCCGGTCATAGGTGGGCTGGACGCGGCCAATGTTCAGCCGGCCCCTGCCCTCCAAAAAGCTCTGGATGTTCTCCGCCGGGGCAACATACTCTCCGCCGGGACGGCCTGCCGCATAGGCCCGGGCTTCCAGCTCCCGCTGGAAGGCGATGGCCTTCCGGGGGTCGTTGCCGAAGTCTTCACCGCCCACGCTGACCACCACGGCCGCGTTGGCATTCCTTCCGCTGCGGGCGTGGTAGCTCATGCCGTTGGTCACGACGCGGCCCTTTTCGCTGGCCGAAGCCACCACCTGGCCGCCCGGACACATACAGAACGTATAAACGCACCGTTTTTCAACGTGCTGCGAAAGCTGATATTCGCCCCGCGGCAGGGCCGGATGGCCCGCCGCCTCGTGGTAGAGGCTCTTTTCGATCTCCGATTGGAGATGCTCTGCCCGGAAGCCGACGCTGAAGGGCTTGCACTCCAGCACGAGGCCGCTGTCCATCAGCATCCCGAAGGTGTCGCGGGCCGAGTGGCCCACCGCGAACACCAGCGCCTCACAGGGGAACGCACCGTCCGTGGTCTGGATGCCGACGAGCCGGCCGTCCCGCCGCTCGAAGCCGGTGAGGGCTGTGTTGAAGTGGACTTCGCCGCCCAGCGACTCGATCTCTTTTCGGATCGAAGTGATGACGCCCCGCAGCAGGTCGGTGCCGACATGGGGCTTCTGCTGCCAGGCAATTTCCTTCGGCGCGCCGTGCTCGAGGAACACTTCGGTCACGAAGCCGCAGAGCTCGTCGCCGATGCGGGTGGTGAGCTTACCGTCCGAGAAGGTTCCGGCGCCGCCCTCGCCGAACTGGATGTTGGCGTTTTCGTCCAGCTCACCGGTGGCGGAGAAATGCTCCACGGCCTTGACGCGCTCGTCCAGCGCCGGGCCGCGTTCCAGCACGATGGGCCGGTAGCCCTGACGGGCCAGCAGCAGCGCCGCAAAGAGGCCCGCCGGGCCGAGGCCGCAGACCACAGGCCGGTGCGTCAGCGGCAGAGTGCCGTTCTGCACCGAGAGATCGGTCTTGCCCCGGACGGTGACGCTGCGGGAAGCACCCGCACAGGCGGCCTCTTCCCTCTCCTCTTTCAGGGTCACGGCCACGGTGTACACCAGCTTGGGCTGGCCGTGGCGGGCGTCCACCGAGAGCCGGGCGATGCCCAGATGGCTCACCTTTCCCCGGGGGATGCGGGCGAGGCGGAGGGCTTTTTCGTAGGCCTGCGGCTCCCCGGCGGAGAGGGGCAGGCGAATATCATGGATCAGGATCATATACTCAGTTACTTTCTATCTTGCACTGCACCACATAGCTGCCCAGCGCAAAAATTTTGTCGTTGGCCGGCACATAGAGGCGGCAGGCGATGTTCTGCTGGCCGATGGCGACATAGAAGTCGTCGGCGTCGATCTCAATGACCACCTGTTCCGGATTCAGTGCTTCCAGCGAACCGGCCGGGCCGCAGAGGGTGACGTTCATCAGCCGCTCCGTCTCCACGGTCAGGGTGTAGGTGGAGGGCAGGTTGATGACCCGCACACAGCTGGCGGGCAGGTTCATGGTCTTGGTTTCCAGACGGGAGCTGTCGAAGCTGACCGTGATGCTGGAGATGTTGTCCAGCAGACGGATGCCGCTGGGCAGCTCGATGGGCATTTCGTACACCTTATCCAGTGCAAAGGTGGAAAGGTCGATGGTACCCACCGACAGGGTGGACAGACGGTCGATCTGGGACTCCGGGCCGGCCACATTGAGGGTCTTCTTGCTCAGGGAGTAGACCAGCACCGAGGGGTCAAAGTCGCGGGGTGCGTTGATAAAGCTGACTTCCACCGGCAGGGTGGCCAGCTTATACACCTGCAGCGTGACCTCGACGCTGTCCGTTTCCAGAGTAGTATACTCAAATTTCACCTCTCCGCCGCTGCGGGTGTAAAAACGCAGGCTGGTGTCCAGAGTGACGGGGCTGGTCAGCTCGCCATTGTAGGTCACCTCAGCGGTGCAGGTCTCCACCTTGCTCAGCTCGGTGCTGGGGCCAGAGAGAGTCACCGTCTCCTTCGAGATGTCGGTGCCGTAGAGGATATAGCCGTCTGCTATCTTCAGGTAATTCGTCGTCACCTGGATGGGCAGGGTCTTTTCTTCCACCACATCGAACACCACGTCCACGGTGTTGTCGCCGTCGATGGAGACGGACACACCGGTGAGCAGGGTGCTCTGGCTCCGCACCTGAAGGCGCAGGCTCTTTTCGCCGCTGTCGCGGACGCTGGACCAGTCGGGGTAGACGACAAAGTCGTTGGCCGACAGGCTGCCGATGGTGTAGCCGTCGCCGGAAAGCTTCAGGTTGACCGTTTTTTCCTCTGCATTGACGATGCTCAGGCCCCGGGAAGTGTAGGCAGCCGAATCATAGGTAAAGTCCACCGGAACATTATAGATGGTGGTGGTGGTGCCGGGCTGCACGACGATGGTGACAGCCATCCACGCGATGACTGCACCCAGCAAAGAAAGCAGGAGCCGGATGCGGCGGTCGTTCAGCAGATTGCGCTTGGGGGGTACGGCAGGCTTGCCGTTGTTCTGCTCAGTGCTCATTGCTGCTCATCCTCCTCCTTGTTGTTCACCCAGTTCAGCAGGCGCTTGCCCCGGGCCTTCCAGCCCTCGGCAGCGCTCTTCTCGCTGGCGGTCTCCTTGGGTATCATCTCATCCACCAGCCGGGTGTAAAGGGTCTGACGGTCAAAGTGGCGCATGAGCACACCGTTTTTCGCCATCGAGATGATGCCCGTCTCCTCGCTGACCACGATGGCGATGGCGTCGGAGTTCTCGGCGATGCCGAGGCAGGCGCGGTGGCGGGTACCCATGTCCTTGCCCAGGTCCAGGTTGTTGGAAAGGGGCAGCACACAGCCTGCCGCCTTGATGCGGCCATCCTCGATGATGGCTGCGCCGTCGTGGAGGGGGGTACCCTCGTAGAAGATGGTACCCAGCACCTCGAGGTTGACTGCGCTGTTCACGGGCGTGCCGGTGCGGACGATCTCAGAAAGGTTGGTGTTCCGTTCCAGCACGATGAGCGCGCCGGTCTTGGTCTCCGAAAAGCGCTCTGCCGCGTCGCAGATGGCGATGATGGCGCTGCGCCATGCGCCCTTGAGGCTGGTGTCGTTGTAGCGGTTTTTATTGAAGAAGCGATAGGCCCACTGGTCGGTCTGGCCCATCCGCTCCAGCGCACGCCGTATCTCGGGCTGGAACAGCACCACCAGCGTCAGCAGACCGACTTGCAGCAGCGAGTTGAGCAGCCAGGTGACGGTGCGCATATTCAGGATGTTCGCCACCAGATAGACCGCCATGACGATGAGCGCGCCCTTGGCCAGCTGGCCGGCGCGGGTGCGGTTGACGAATCCCAGCAGCTGGTAGATGAGGAACGCGATGATGAGGATGTCCAGCAGGTCTACCAGCTTGAAGGTCTGGAAGTTTGCTACGATAGAGTTCAGAGTCATGGGTCACATTCTCCCGTTCACACTGCTTCGATGAGGGCGACGGCATGGGCCGCGATGCCCAGCCCCTCGCCGGTAAAGCCCAGATGCTCCTCGGTGGTGGCTTTGACGCTCACGGCGTCCACCGGCATCCCGAAAGCCTCGGCCAGCTTTGCCCGCATGGCCGGGATGTGGGGAGCCAGCTTCGGGCGCTGGCAGAGGATGGTGGCGTCGATGTTCTCGATGCGCCAGCCGTGCCCGGTCATGATCTCTGCCACACGGCGGGCCAGCATGAGGCTGTCGGCCCCGGCGTACTCTTCCGCCGTATCGGGGAAGTGCTGGCCGATGTCGCCCAGCGCCGCTGCGCCCAGCACGGCGTCCATGACCGCGTGGGCCAGCACGTCGGCGTCCGAGTGGCCCAGCAGGCCCTTTTCATACGGCACCTCCACGCCGCCCAGGATGAGCTTGCGGCCCTCCACCAGACGGTGGACGTCATAACCATGACCAATGCGCATTTTCTTTCCTCCGTTCTCGGCCCGGGGCAGGTCCTCCCGGGTGGTGATCTTGATGTTTGCGTAGTCGCCTTGGACCAGCTCCACCGGACGGCCCGTCAGCTCGAACAGGCTGCAATCGTCGGTGACGAGGCGGGCGCTGGCCTCGTCCAGTTCATCCAGCGCCGCCAGATAGGCGGCCCGGTCGAAGCACTGGGGCGTCTGCACCGCATAAAGGGTGCTGCGGTCGGGGGTGTTCTCCACCATGCAGCCTTCCGGCACCGTCTTGCCGTCGCCGCCCTTCGCCTGCTTGATGGTGTCCTTCACCGGCACCGCCGGGGCGGCGGCACCGCAGCGGGCAGCGGCCGCTATCGTATCGGCGATAACGCTCTGGCTCACGAAGGGCCGGGCCGCGTCGTGGACCGCCACCAGTCTGCCGTGGGCAGCAGCTACGCCGCTGCGGGCGCTCTCGGCGCGGGTCGAGCCGCCCCTCACCAGCCGCACCGGCTTTTTGCAGCAGGCAGCGGCCCGCTGGGCATTCTCACTGGACGCGCCGGTCACGATCACCAGCTCGTCCACCTCCGGACACTCGTCAAAGGCCCGGACGCTCCGCTCCAGGACGGTCTCACCGCCCAGATCGAAGCCCAGTTTATCAAATCCCATCCGGGTGGAAGAACCAGCCGCCACCAGGACTGCCGTCACACGACATTCCAATTTCTTACACCTGCCCCATTTTATTCCTGCCCTGCGCCGCACTGCACAGAGCGTATTATTATTCATTGAATATTATAGCGTATCCACCCACAAACTGCAACTGCCCGCGCCCATCAAAAATGCCCCCGTGCAGCACTTTTGGCGCTGTACGGGGGCATAAATTTTTTATGAAATTTCTGCGTTATGCGAGGATGGGCTCGATGGCAGCGGCCAGAGCATCCTTCTGAGCCTGAGCCTCGGCCAGGTCTTTGCCCAGAGTAGTGAAGTAGGTCTTGATCTTCGGCTCAGTGCCGGAGGGACGGACGACCACGGTAGCGCCGTTGTCCAGAGTGTAGATGAGGACGTTTGCGGCGGGCAGGCCGGTCTCTTCGGGCTTCTTGTAGTCGGTGACCTTGACCACTTTGTGGCCAGCCAGCTCGGTAAGGGGCTCATCACGCAGCTTCTGCATGATGGAAGCCATCTTCTCCATGCCGGTCAGGCCGGGGAACTCGAAGCTGTCCACCTTGTTCAGGTAGCGGCCATACTCCTTGTAGATCTCTTCCAGACGCTCCTTGATGGAAGAACCGATGCTGCGGTAGTAAGCGGCCATCTCGCAGATGAGCATGGAGCCGATGACGGCATCCTTATCGCGCACATAGGGGCCGGCCAGATAGCCGTAGCTTTCCTCAAAGCCGAAGATGAAGCGATCCACCTCACCTGCAG
>OIKE01000121.1_pt1 | contig 18292 bp, 17 predicted proteins | sample 1583641 | NCBI WGS metagenome assembly OIKE01 (sample SAMN02674698, study PRJEB24791) | human gut metagenome, SKBSTL036 | isolation source: stool | host: Homo sapiens | place: USA | reverse complement strand
TGTACCAGATGATCCGGGGACTATCCGAAAACGTGATAGTCCCCATCGCTGGTATTATCATCACCTTTGTTTTGTGCTATGAGCTGATTTCCATGATCACCGAGAAAAACAACCTTCACGACATGGACACTTGGATGTTCTTCAAGTGGTTTTTCAAGGCGGCTGTGGCGATCTATCTCGTGACACACACGTTTGACATCGTGATGGCAGTATTCGACATCGGGCAGAACGTGGTTTCCGGCGCAGCAGGAGTCATCCACGGCAACACCAGCATTGACATTAACGCGACGATTGCGCAGATGCGTACCGGCATGGAGAACATGGGCGTCGGAGAACTGCTCGGACTGTCAATAGAAACGCTCCTGATCAGCCTGTGCCTTAAAATCATGGCGATCCTCATTACGGTCATTCTCTACGGGCGCATGATTGAGATTTACTGCACCGTGAGCATTGCACCTATTCCCATCGCAACCATGAGCAACCGCGAATGGGGCAGCATCGGCACGAACTATCTGAAAGGCTTGTTCGCTCTGGCATTTCAGGGCTTCCTCATCATGGTCTGTGTCGGCATCTATGCGGTGCTGATCAACGGCATGATCATCGCAGACAACATTCATTCGGCTCTGTTCTCTGTGGCAGCGTACACGGTTATTCTGTGCTTCTCGCTGTTCAAGACCGGAAGCCTTGCAAAATCCATCTTCCATGCGCACTAAGGAGGTCGGCAGCATGAAGAAGTACAGCATCATCTACGCCGATCCCCCTTGGGCGTATCGGACTTACTCCAAGAAGGGACAGGGGCGGTCGGCAGAAAGCCACTACCCGACGATGTGCATTGAGGACATCAAGGCACTTCCAGTCGGTGAGCTTGCCGCGAAGGACTGCGCCCTGTTTCTCTGGATCACGTTCCCGTGCCTCTGTGAAGCACTCGAAGTGCTGGCGGCATGGGGCTTTTCTTATAAGACCGTGGCTTTTGTATGGGTGAAGCAAAACCGCAGGAACGACGATCTCTTCACCGGCATGGGGTACTGGACAAGGGCGAACGCCGAAATCTGCATCCTTGCCACAAAGGGACATCCGAAGCGAGTTGACGCCGGTGTGCGTCAGGTCATCCTCAGCCACATCGAAGAGCATTCCAAAAAGCCGGATGAGGCGCGGGAGCGCATTGTTCGGCTCATGGGAGACCTTCCCCGCGTAGAGCTATTTGCCCGTCAGTCCCCCGAAGGCTGGGACGTTTGGGGCAACGAGGTCGAATGCACGGCACATCTTCCAATGGAGGAAACACCATGCTGCGGCTAAAACCCATCTCTCTTCGAGACGCCAACGAGTACGTCCGGAAGCATCACCGACATCACAAGCCGGTTGCCGGTCACAAGTTTTCCATCGGCTGTGAAGCAGACGGTGAGCTTGTCGGTGTAATCATCGCCGGGCGTCCTGTCAGCCGGTATCTGGATGACGGCTTCACATTGGAGGTCACAAGGCTATGCACCAACGGGGCAAAGAACGCTTGCAGCTTTCTCTACGGCGCGGCGGCAAGAGCTGCTGCGGCTATGGGCTATAAGCGCATCATCACCTACACGCTGGAAAGTGAAAACGGTGCAAGCCTTCGGGCTTCCGGCTGGATCTGTCAAGGCAAAGCGGGTGGACTTCGCTGGACGGGCAAGCGTCAACCGAAGGAGGATCAATATCCCGCACAAATGAAGCTGCGCTATGAAAAGCAGCTTAGAAAGGAGGAAACAGTCAATGGCATTTGTTCCGGTCCCGAAGGATCTTAACCGCGTCAAAACGAAGGTCATGTTCAACCTGACCAAGCGGCAGCTCATTTGTTTTTCCATCGCTGCGGCAGTCGGCGTCCCGATCTTCTTTCTGGCGAAGGCGCATCTCGATTTGTCTACGGCGGCAATGCTGATGGTGGTCATCATGCTCCCGTTCATCTTCTTCGCACTTTACGAGAAGGACGGACAGCCCGCCGAAAAGTATCTGTACCACATCGTACAGTCCATGTTCATCCGGGACAAGGTGCGTCCCTATCGCACGAACAATCTCTACGCTGAGATTCAGCAGAAAATCAAAGAACAGGAGGAATTGCAGATTGAACAACAGCACAGCAAAGGCAAAGCCTAAGATGACCGTCAAAAACGGCGTCGTTTACGGCGATGCCCTTTCCGCTCAGGAAAAGAAGCGGATCGTCATGCAGAAGAAAAAGGACAGGAAGGCAAAGAAAGTCCGCAAGTCCGCCCAGCAGACCATCCCCTATGTGGAGATGTGCCGTGACGGTATTTGCAAGGTGAACAGCCGCCTCTACACGAAGTCCATTGCCTTTGAGGACATCAACTACCAGCTTGCGCAGAACGAGGACAAAACTGCCATCTTTGAGAACTGGTGCGACTTTCTGAACTACTTCGACAGCTCGATTTTCGTCCAGCTCTCCTTCATCAATCAGAAGGCAAGCCTCAATGAGTTCCGCAAGCGCATCAACATTCCGGCACAGGAGGACGCCTTCAACGACATCCGCTCCGAGTATTCCGGTATGCTGCAAAGTCAGCTCACCAAGGGCAACAACGGACTGGTCAAGAAGAAGTACATCACCTTCGGCATTGAGGCGGACTCCCTCCGCACGGCAAAGCCGAAGCTCGAACGCATTGAGACCGACATCCTCAACAACTTCAAAACCCTCGGCGTGAAAACTGAGCCGCTGTCCGGCTATGAACGGCTGAAAGTGCTTCATGACGTGTTCAACATGGACACCAATGAGCCGTTTCGCTTTTCCTTTGACATGGTTGCTCGGACAGGACTCAGTACGAAGGATTTCATTGCGCCCACTTCCTTTGACTTCCGTGAAGGCAAGTGCTTCAAGATGGGCAGAACCATCGGCGCGGTGAGCTTCCTGCAAATCCTCGCGCCGGAACTCAATGACCGTATGCTTGCCGACTTCCTTGAGATGGACAGCAACATCACGGTCAATTTTCATATCCGGACGATTGACCAGGCGAAGGCAATCAAGAGCATCAAGATGAAGATCACCGACCTCGACAAGATGAAGATCGAAGAGCAGAAAAAGGCAGTCCGCTCCGGCTACGACATGGACATCATCCCGTCCGACCTCGCCACCTTCGGCGGTGAGGCAAAGCGTCTGTTGCAGGATCTCCAGACCCGCAATGAGAGACTGTTCCTCGTGACCATCCTCATCATGAATACGGCAACCAATCGCCAGAAGCTCGAAAATGCGGTCTTTCAGACCGCCGCCATTGCCCAAAAGTATAACTGTGCGCTCAAGCGTCTTGACTTCCAGCAGGAAGAAGGGCTGATGTCCTCTCTGCCCATCGGCGTCAATCAGGTGGAAATCGAACGAGGACTGACCACTTCCAGCACAGCGGTTTTTGTGCCGTTCACCACGCAGGAGCTTTTTCAGGGCGGCGAAGCTCTCTACTACGGGCTGAACGCGCTGTCCAACAACATGATCATGGTTGACCGCAAGCAGCTCAAAAACCCCAACGGGCTGATCTTGGGTACGCCCGGTTCTGGTAAGTCCTTCTCCGCAAAGCGTGAAATGACGAACGCCTTCCTCATCACAGAGGATGACATCATCGTCTGCGACCCCGAAGCCGAGTATTTCCCCCTCGTGCAGAAGCTCGGCGGTCAGGTCATCCGCATCTCGCCGGTCAGCACGGATTACATCAATCCGCTGGACATCAACACGAACTACTCCGAAGAGGAAAACCCGCTGACGCTGAAATCCGACTTCATCCTCTCCATGTGTGAGCTGATTGTAGGCGGCAAGGACGGCTTGCAGCCGGTTGAGAAGACCATCATTGACCGCAGCGTCCGTATGGTCTATCAGGAGTTTCTTGCAGACCCCAAACCGGAGAAAATGCCCATTCTTGAAGACCTCTACAACATTCTGAGAAATCAGAAGGAGCCGGAGGCACAGCGCATCGCAACTGCCCTTGAAATCTATGTTCACGGCTCTCTGAACGTCTTCAATCACAGAACGAATGTGGATGTCAACAACCGCTTCGTCTGCTATGACATCCGCGAACTCGGCAAGCAGCTCAAGAAGCTCGGTATGCTGATTGTGCAGGATCAGGTGTGGAACAGAGTTACAATCAACCGCGCCCAGCACAAGGCAACGCGCTACTACATGGACGAGTTCCATCTGCTCTTGAAGGAGGAACAGACCGCCGCGTACAGCGTGGAAATCTGGAAGCGTTTCAGAAAGTGGGGCGGCATTCCGACCGGAATCACGCAGAATGTCAAGGATCTGCTTGCGTCCCGCGAGGTAGAGAACATCTTTGAAAACTCGGATTTTGTCTACCTTCTGAATCAGGCATCCGGTGACCGGCAGATTCTCTCGAAGGCGCTGAACATCTCGCCCAGCCAGCAGAACTACATCACCAATTCCAACGCCGGTGAGGGGCTGATCTTCTATGGCTCGACCATCGTTCCCTTCAAGGACGATTTCCCGAAGGACACCCAGCTTTACCGCATCATGACCACCAAACCCGAAGAAACCGTACAGAACTGATAGGAGGATTTTTGAATATGAACAACAAGATGATTACCATTCCCTACGCGGACGCTATCGAATACGGAGAGAACACCTCCGCACTGTTTAAGGCTCTGTGGGAGCTGACCGATCTGATCCGACTGGAAAGCGATCTCAAGAAGCATCATCGCGCCTACCTCCATGTGAGGGAGGACATCGACGAAAAGGTCAAGGAGGCACGTCAGATTATGACCAAGGTATCTGTGGATATGATCGGTTTCTACTTCAAGATTGATGTTCCCGAAAGCAACAACAGCGATGAGAATACCCCTTTCGCTGACGCGGGTGATGATGAAACCGTTTCTATCCCCAAGGACAAGTATGAGCTGATGATCGACGATCTGCTCACGATGTCCGAAATCATTCAGTGCGTCGCAGATATGCGCACGCAGGATGTGAAGGCAATCCGCGAGTTTGGTAAGTTCGTTCCTGCTTTCGCTGCCTTTGAGAAGAACCGCCTGAGCCTCTATCGTGAGGCGGCGAAGGAAGCCGAGGAAATCTTCGACCGTTGGGCAGACGAGATTGACGATCTCGACGAGGACTTCATTGAAGATGAGGACTATGAGCCGGACGAGTATTACTCCGACTGATGCCCATTGAAATGTTGTCGGGTTTTACAGCCAACATTTCAATGGAAACACAAATCCAACAGAACAGGAGGTACACCACCATACAACTTGACATCATCCATACCGGCGATTGCCTTAAAATCTTGAAAACTCTGCCCGATGACAGCGTTCATTGCTGTGTGACGTCCCCTCCGTATTACGCGCTCCGCGATTACGGCATGGAGGCTCAGATCGGCAGAGAGACAACGCCGAAGGAATATATCTCGCGCCTGACGGAAGTGTTTACCGAAGTCAGGCGCGTTTTGCGTCCGGATGGAACGCTCTGGCTGAACATCTCGGACACCTACGCCGGAAAAGGCAATCAGGGAGATTTTATTGACCCGAAGAACCCCAACGGCAGAAACGGTCAGGCTGTGGCTCTCAACAACAAGGTTGAGGGCTGCAAGCCGAAGGACATGATCGGCATTCCGTGGATGCTTGCTTTTGCCCTCCGCGATACCGGCTGGTATCTGCGCAACGACATCATCTGGATGAAGGACAACCCCATGCCGGAGAGCGTCAAAGACCGCTGCGCCCGCTGCTATGAGCATATTTTCCTGTTCTCAAAGTCCAAGAAGTATTTCTTTGACTACAAGGCAATCTCCGAGCCGATTGCCCCCGCAACGGCAGAACGCCTCAAGCGCGGCATGAAGGGCGGCAACAAATACGGCAAGCCCGTTCCCGGTCAGCCTCAGCCGCAGTCCATCAACCGCCCCCGTGAGCATGGCGAGATCAAGGACGCAGACATCAATCCGCTTCGCAATAAGCGCGATGTCTGGAAGATCAACACCGTCCCCTTCAAGGGTGGTCATTATGCCGCCTACCCTCCGAAGCTGGTTGAGACCTGTCTTCTTGCCGGTTGTCCCGAAGGCGGCGTTGTGCTTGACCCCTTTATGGGGAGCGGCACAACCGGCATGGTTGCCTCGCAGATGGGGCGGCATTTTGTGGGCGTAGAGCTGAACCCCGAATACACCGAGCTTGCCTACAAGCGGATTGGAGGTGAAATCTGATGTCCAATGAACCGGAACTCAAAGCCCGCGACAAGGTTGTTCTGCGGATGACGCGGGAAGGCGCGGTTGAGGAAAACCTGACGGCTGGCACCGAGCAGCGTGTGTCAAAGCGGCTGGAAGAAGCAGAGTTGGTGAAGTCCGCTGAGACAGCAGAACCTTCCGAAGCTCTTTCTGCGGAGGAACAGAAAAAGGTGCAGATGCGCCGTCAGCAGCGTCAGTTTCAGGTGGAACACGCCGAGGATAACGACACACAGCCGCTCTCGGAAACGTCCGTCACAGAAGAGAAAAGGGCGGAAAATCCACCCCAGAATGCACCCGAACCGCTGCCTTCGGAAACGCCGTTCAAGCCTCCTGCTTTGGAGCAGCACGGCGTTTCTTCTCATACCGGCACGGTGATTGCCGAAACGGTTGTCACGCACAAGCTGCGCAAGACCTCTGCGGTTGAAGCAGTGGATGCAGATGCCGTTCTCACTCAAGCGGCGGAAACCGCCTCTGCAAAGCCGGTCTCGGACGATGCCGTCCCGCCCACGAAGCGGATGCAGAAGCTCGAAAGGAAGTCCGAGAAGGCGCATGAGCGTCTGGACGCTGCCCGCGAGAAGCTGCCCACGCACAAGGTTCTCAAGAAGGAGCGAGTCTTTGATGAAGAGACCGGCAAGGGCAAAACCCGCCTTCATTTTGAGGATGAGCTGAAAAAGCCCAAAGGCAAAGGGAAACTGCAATTTGAAGCAGACAAAACCGTCCGCAAGGTCGGAGACACCCTCGCTTCCGGCATTCACGGCAAAATCCACGAGGTCGAGCAGGAAAACTCGGCGGTCGAGGGGGCGCACAAAACGGAGATCGCCGCTGAGACTGCCGCTCGGCATTTCCGCCATCATCGGGAAAGCAGCGTCAACAAGCCTTATGAAAAGGTCTCCAAGCTGGAACACAAGGCGGATGCTGCGGATGCGAAGCTCCAATATGAGAGAAATCAGCAGGAGCATCCTGAGATGAAGAAGCAGAACATGAACAAGCACTACCAGAAGCAGAACATCAAGAAGGAATATGCCGCCGCTCGAAATGCCGGTTCTCAGACCGCCGGGACTGCCACAAAGAATACCGGCAAGAAGCTCGGTGAAAAGGTGTCCGACAAGATCAAGGAGTTTTTTGAGAAAAACAAGAAGGTCTTCATCTGGATCGGCGTCGGAATTGCCCTTCTCGTTTTGCTCGGTGCCGGAATCAGCTCGTGTTCGATGCTCACCTCTACCGGCTCGTCGGTTATCGCTTCCTCCTATCTCAGCGAGGATGATGCGATGCTGGGCGCGGAGGCGCAGTATTGCCGGATGGAGCAAGAGCTGCAAAGCTATCTGGATAACTATGAAAGCACCCATGACTATGACGAGTATCACTTTGATCTGGATGATATTGAGCATGACCCCTATGTGCTGATCTCCATCCTCTCGGCTCTCCATGAGGGCGAGTTCACGCTGGATGAGGTGCAGGGTACGCTCCAAATGCTGTTTGAAAAGCAGTACATCCTCACCGAAGAGGTCATTGTTGAAACCAGATACCGCACGGAAACCGATACATGGACGGACGCAGACGGCAACACGCACACGGAAACCTATCGCGTCCCGTATGACTACTACATCTGCAACGTGAAGCTCGAAAACTTCAATCTCTCCCACGTCCCGGTCTACATCATGTCTCAGGAACAGCTTTCCATGTACGCAACGTATATGTCGGTGCTGGGCAACCGCGAGGATCTGTTCGGTGACTCTCCCTATGTGGACAAGTACATCACAAATCCGCCCGCTGACTACGATGTCAACCCGGAATACCTGAACGACGAGAAGTTTGCGACACTGATCACCGAGGCGGAAAAGTATCTTGGCTACCCGTATGTTTGGGGCGGTTCCAATCCCGACACGTCCTTTGACTGCTCCGGCTTCGTCAGCTACGTTCTCACGAACAGCGGTCTTGTGAATACCGGGCGGCTGGGCGCACAGGGGCTTTACAACGTCTGTACGCCGGTTTCAAAGGCGAATGCCCAGCCCGGTGATCTCATCTTTTTCGTCGGGACGTATGACACCCCCGGTGTGTCCCACGTCGGCATCTACGTTGGTGATGGCGTCATGATTCACTGCGGCGATCCCATTCAGTACACATCTATCAACTCTTCCTATTGGCAGCAGCATTTCTACGCCTTCGGAAGACCTGCCTATTAAAAGAAAGGAGTTTTTCATGAATCCCAAGTATCAGAAAGTCCTCTCCGACATCGAGAAGGCTGAAAAGAAGAAGTCTGAAATCGAAGGTCAGCTCAAGGAGCTGTATGACAAGAAGACGGAGCTGGAAAACCTTGAAATCATCAATACTGTGCGCTCTATGGTGATGGACAAGGATCAGATCATGGCGTTCCTGTCTTCCATGAAGGGCGGCACCAAGCCCGCTGAAAATACGGAGGTAATCGACAATGCGTAAGAAGTTTCGTTTTCTGACCGTCCTTGCGGTCTGCGTCATGGTTCTGTCCTGCTTCTCGGTCACGGCGTTTGCCTACGCCGATGATACCGAACAGAACCTTCCCGTCACGGAGGCAACTCAGCCCGAACAGCAGCCCGCAGTCACTCCCACACCGGAAAAGTCGAAGGGTGAGCCGATTGACGATGAGAGCAACGCCTACACCCGCGACTTGCTCTATGACAAGGCAACCAACAAGCAGTTCATCACCATCCAGACGAAGAACGGCAACACCTTCTATATCGTCATTGACTACGATGCACCCATCAATGAGGATGAGGAACAGTATCAGACGTACTTCCTGAACATGGTCGATGAGAGCGATCTGCTTGCGCTGCTGGATGATGACACTGCGGCGGCTCTGACCACCTGTAACTGCAAGGAAAAATGCGCTGCCGGTCAAGTCAATACCGACTGCCCGGTCTGCAAGACCAACATGAGCGAATGCACCGGCACAGCCCCCGTTACACCTGAGCCGGATAAGGATGCAGAAACCGATGCTCCCGCCCCTAAACCCGAAAAGAAATCCAACATCGGCATGATCCTCGTCATCTTCGTTCTTGCCGGTGCTGCGGGTGCAGCTTATTACTACATCAAGTTCGTCAAGGGCAGAAAGCCCAAGGATGAAGATATGGACTTCTTTGATGATGAAGGCTACGAGGAAGAGCCGTACATCAACGAGGATGAAGAGCCGCAGATTGCGGAGGATGCTGAAACGGATGGTGATGAAGATTGATCTTAGTCATTGCTGAAAAGCCCAGCGTTGCCCAGTCCATCGCAAAGGTGCTGGGCGCGACGTCCCGAAAGGACGGCTACATGGAGGGCGGCAATTACATCGTTTCATGGTGCTTCGGTCATCTGGTGGAGCTGGCAGACGCCAGCTCCTACGATGAGCGGTATGCCAAGTGGCGGTATGACGATCTGCCCATTGTTCCGGAAAGCTGGATGTTTGAGGTCACGAAGGACAAAGCTCAGCAGTTCAAGGTGCTGTCCTCTCTCATGAAGGACAAACGTGTCACCGAGCTGGTCTGCGCAACCGATGCAGGACGCGAGGGTGAGCTGATCTTCCGGCTGGTCTACAACAAAGCCGGTTGCACCAAGCCCTTCAAGCGTCTGTGGATCAGCTCGTTGGAGGACTCCGCCATCCGCGAAGGCTTCAATCATCTCCGGGACGGCAAGGAATATGACCGCCTCTATGAAGCGGCACTCAGCCGCTCGAAGGCGGACTGGATCGTCGGCATCAACGGCACCCGCCTGTTCACCACGCTTTATCACAAGAAGCTGGTGGTCGGGCGCGTCCAGACGCCTACCCTTGCAATGCTGGTGGAGCGCGACGGGAAAATCTCCACGTTCCAGAAGGAGAAATATTTCAATGTCCACGTCGGCAAGGGCGATCTGATCGCCGATCTGGAAAGGGTCAAAACCGAAGAGGAAGCAAAAAGAATTGCGGCGGCTTGCGAGAAAAAGCAAGCCGTCGTTTCTTCTCTCAAGCGGGAGACGAAAGCCGTCAATCCTCCGAAGCTCTACGATCTGACCACCTTGCAGCGCGAGGCAAACCGCTACTACGGCTTCACTGCCCAGCAGACGCTTGACCTCGTTCAGACGCTCTACGAAAAGAAGCTCCTGACTTATCCGCGCACGGACAGCCAGTTCATCACGGACGATATGGAGGGCACTGCCCGTCAGGTCATTTCCATCGTCTGCCGCCAGCTTCCGCTTTTCACCGGCGTTTCGGTCACTCCGGACATTGCCCGCGTGACCGACAACAGCAAGGTCACAGATCACCATGCCATTCTCCCGACCGTTCAGCTTGAAAAGCAGGATGTTTCCGCGCTTCCTCAGTCGGAGCAGAAAATCCTCAATCTTGTTGTAATGCGCCTTCTGTGTGCGACCGGTGAGAAGCACACCTACGCAGAAACGCAGATCACGCTCTCCTGCGAGGGCTATACGTTCAAAACCAAGGGCAAGACGGTCGTTCAAAACGGATGGAAAGCCGTTGAAGAGCTGTTCAAGGCATCTCTCAAGACGAAGGAAAAGGACGATCCCGTAAAGTCCCTGCCCGAAGTTCATGAAAGCGATATGCTGGATGGTGTGTCCGCCAGTGTCACCGAACACTTTACAACGCCTCCGAAGCAGTACACGGAAGATACTCTCCTGTCTGCAATGGAGACTGCCGGAAACGATCAGTTCGACGATGACACCGAAAAGAAAGGTCTTGGCACTCCCGCGACACGCGCCGGTATCATTGAAAAGCTGGTGAAATCCGGCTTTGCAGAGCGTAAAGGAAAGTCCCTCATTCCAACAAAGGACGGCTGCAACCTTGTCTGCGTCCTGCCGGAACAGATCACATCCCCCGCAATGACGGCGGAATGGGAAAACACGCTCATGGAGATTGAGCGCGGCAATGCGGATGCAGACGCCTTCCTCAGCGGCATTGTCCAGATGACCGGGGATCTCGTGAAAGCCTACCCGTTTCTCTCCGATGCCGAAGCCCAGCGTTTCGGCACAGGTAAGGAGGAAATCGGCAAATGCCCCCGCTGCGGCTCTCCGGTCTATGTCGGCAAGGGCAACTTCTACTGCTCGAACAAGGAATGCTCCTTCTGCCTGTGGGAAGACAACAAGTTCTTTTCCAGCAAGAAAAAGAAGCTGACCAAGAAGATTGCAAAGGAGCTGCTGGACAAGGGCTGGTGCCGAGTGACCGGGCTTTACACGCCGAAGAAGCCTCAGCTCTACGATGCGGTGATTCGTCTGGATGACAGCGGCGGCAAATACGTCAGCTTCAAGATGGAGTTTGACCGATGACCCGCCCAAAGTATGTTGCTTCATGCAGCGGAGGCAAAGACAGCGTAGCGACGCTCCTGCTGGCTGCACAGCACAATGAGCCGCTTGACGAGGCGGTTTTCAGTGAGGTCATGTTTGATAAGGACACAAGCGGCGAAGTCCCGGAACACCGGGGCTTCATTTATGACCGGCTCAAGCCCTTCTGCGAAAAAGAGTTGGGCATCAAGTTCACCATTCTCCATGCGGACAAGACCTACGATGACGTATTTCATCATGTCATCACCCGCGGACCGCACAAGGGCGAGGTTCGCGGCTTTGCATGGGCTGGTATGTGTGCAGTCAATCGTGACTGCAAAATCCCGCCAGTCCGCAAGTACAATGCCATGCTCTCGCCGGACACCGTGAGCTATGTCGGCATAGCAGAAGACGAACCCAAACGCCTTGCGCGTTTGGACGGAGTGAAGAAGGTCAGTCTGCTTGCCAAATACGGCATGACCGAAGCGGATGCCTACAAGCTCTGTCAGGAACACGGTTTGCTTTCCCCAATCTACGCTCACTGCCGAAGAAACGGCTGCTGGTTCTGTCCCAACGCCAGTGACTCGGAGCTGCTGCACATGGTCACAAAGCACCCGGATATGTTTGACAGACTGATTGAATGGGAGAAGGAGGATAACATCTTTCATCGTCGGCTGACACGCAGAGAAACCCCGTCTGAGGTAAAGGCTCGTTTATTGAGCAAATCTCAGACGGGGGTTTCTTCTCCCCGAAACAAATCCGAAATGGAGGTTTGAAATGGCTGAAAACAAAAATGCACAGCAAGTCCGTGAAATCACGGACAAGCTGGAACAGGGCATCAAGGAGCTTTTTGAATCCGAGCGGTTCAAGGAATACCTCCGCACGATGTCCAAGTTCTACAACTATTCCTTCAACAACACGCTGCTCATTGCGATGCAGAAGCCGGATGCAACCTATGTTGCCGGTTATACCTCGTGGCAGCGCAACTTTGACCGTCAGGTCATGAAGGGCGAAAAGGGCATCAAGATTCTTGCACCCGCGCCGTACAAGGCGCAGGAAGAGCGTGAGAAGATTGATCCTTTGACGCAGAAGCCGGTGATCGGCGCAGATGGGAAGGCTGTCACGGAAACGGTTGAGGTCCTGCGTCCTGCCTTCAAGGTGGTAAGTGTCTTTGATGTTTCCCAGACGGACGGCAAGGAGCTTCCGGACATTATCGTCGATGAGCTGAAAGGCACCGTCGAAAACTACGAGGCGTTCTTCGACGCGCTCAGGCAGGAATCTCCCGTCCCTATTTCCTTTGAGGACATTCCGGGCGCTGCAAAGGGATTCTTCTCGCCGGTTGAAAGCCGCATTGCCATTCAGGAGGGCATGAGCGAAATCCAGACGGTCAAGACCGCCATTCATGAGATCGCCCATGCCAAGCTCCACGCCGTCAATCCGGACGAGAAGACTGCCCCCGAAGAAAAAAAGGATCGGCACACCAAAGAGGTTGAAGCGGAAAGCGTAGCCTACACCGTCTGCCAGCGATACGGCATTGAAACCTCGGACTACTCCTTCGGTTACATCGCCGGTTGGTCATCCGGCAAGGAAACCAAGGAACTGAAAAGCTCTCTGGATACCATCCGCAAGACGGCGGCTGAGATGATCGAAGGCATTGACGCCAAGCTCAAGGTGCTGCTGGCAGAGAAAGCACAGTCCGCAGAGATGGAAGTCGAAGCTCCCGTAAAGGAAACTGTTCCGGAGGAAAAGCCGGAAGTCCCCATTTACCGCGAGACGGCGAATTATGCCTATGAAGCCGGTGAGCTGGAGTCATATCGTGCTTCTCTCGCTGCAAACGTGGAATGCCGCCGTGCGATTGAAGCGGCGATCAGCTCCAATTACGGAGATAACCGGCTGGATGCGGATGCTGCCGTGAAAATCGTCCTTGAGCAGTTCTCTCCGGAGCGCGTCCGGTATGTCCTCGCAAACACCATTCAACAAAAAGACTTTGACGGACGCATTCCCCAGCCCCTCAAGGAGTGGGCGAAGACCGTTGAGGTCTGCCCGGAGAATGCCTCCCGCTTCCTTGTGGATAAACCCAATCCCGGACTGACGGCACTTTTCGTCGATGCGTTCCGCCAGCAGACCAAACCTGAGAAGAAAGCTGTTTCTGAGAAAACGGAGGAAAGAGACCCTGAGGTTGTTGCGTGGGAGAACGATGAGATTACCTCTATTGAGGTAAAAACCGTGGAGGTCAATTCTCCCATTGCCTCCATGCCGGAGGAATCACCGAAAGCACACCGTCTGACTGCCGAAGAGAAGGAAATCAAAGCCGCCGTCATGGACACGCTCAAGGGGCAGATTGCCTATAACAACGACGGAATGCGGGCGTCCTATCGCGCCTCCAATCATTCCTTCAATCTGCTGGCGCGGAACGGTGTCAGGATCGAGGGCAACACGGTCACGCAGAACGGTGAGCCGCTGTTCAAAATCCATCGCCGTCATGCGGCGCGGAAAACACAGGGCTGTTACCGTGAGCTGATGCCGACGCTGGAATACATCAAGCAGGAGCAGAAGCAGGAAAAGCCCTCTATCCGCGATCAGCTCAGGACTGCCGCAAAACAGCAGCCGGAGAAGAAATCTCCGGTCAAATCCAAAACGCACGACATGGAGTTGTGAGAAAGGAGAAGCATGAAGAAATACACAGATGTTGACATCGTTGCGGAGCTGCAGAAGCTCGTGGACAGTCATGTAGACAGCTACAAGGAAGACTTCGACATCGACAAGCGCATCATCCGCCGCGCCGCCGAAAGCCGGAATCCCGAAGACAAGACGCTGATGTGGTTCTGCCGTCCGCATGGAACGCACTGTCTCAACGAAAATCAGGTCTTTATTCAGGGAACGCGGGATCACAACACCTTCCGTTTCTATGCGGAGCAGACCTACGACGAGTGCGTCGCCCGCGTCATTATCCCGAAAGCCGTTAAGCGCGGCAAGGTGTTCGGAGATGTCTTTGAGATCAATTACCGGGAACAGGCGGCAAACGTAGCGCAGAACTCGGCTGTGCCGGATCATGATCGGCTGACCTTCGCAGATGGCTTTGTACTGGAAGCCCCCTGCCGCAGCAGCTTCGATGCAGCAATGGCTCTGGTCGGTGAGCATGGCGGCGTCAAAGCCCACCAGACACTCCCGAAGGACGCGGATGCTCTGGTGGAAGTGCTGTCCAAGCAGAAAAGCCGCCGTGACAGACTGCCGGAGGCTGATAAAACGGAGGTGCTTGCACCTCTGCCCGTTGCTGAACTCCACAAATATGAGGCAGTCAAAAAGGCGCATCCGGACGCGCTGGTTTGCTTTGCTCAGAACGGCTATTTTGAGCTTTACGGCAAGGACGCGGAGAAAGCCGCGCCGCTTCTCGGCACAAAGCTCCTTGAGAAGAAGGTACGCGGCAAGCCCTCCATGCCGGTGACCGGCTTCCGTGAAGCCGCATGGGTAGCCGGTTCTCATAAGCTCTGGAAGTCCGGCGCAGATGTCTTTCTCAGCAAGGACGGCGAGACCTTCAAGGAACTCAAAGCCGCAGATTACATTCCTGTTGGAGCGACGCTGAATGTGGATGGGATCAAGTGCAAAATTGACGCGGTTGATTTTGCCGCTGATGAAGTCCGGCTGACCAACATCGAGGACAAGAACCGCCCCATCCGCTTTTCGGAAAGCATCCAGTATGTCCGCGCCTATGTGGAGGATGCCGGAACTGCCATCTACGACACCATCCCGAAGAAGCCCGCTGCCCGTGAATCCATCCGTGACAAACTGAAATCCGCACAGAAGGCACAGCCGACCCACACGCCGAAACCTCAGAAATCGAAAGGAAAGGATATGGTACTCTGATATGAAAAACTTTACCGTAGAAGAACTCAACCTGATGTGCTGCTTCAACACGTCCAGCCGGAAGCGGCTGATCGACGATATGAAGAGCGTCACCCTGAACGACATGGACGGTGAGATTGCGGAGCTGATGTATAAGACCGTCCGGAAGCTCGAAGCCATGACCGATGCGGAGTTTGAGGAACTGTATATCATGCCGGACGGCATGGTGGATGACTGAAAGGAGGATGCCTATGCCCGTATTAGACGGTGATTTTGAAGCCTTCGTCACGAACCTTGGCAAGTACAACGAGGGTATGCTGGTCGGTGAGTGGGTGAAGCTGCCCACCACCGAAGAAGAGATGCAGAAAGTCTTTGAGCGCATCGGGATCGGCAAGCAGGATGAGTTCGGTCAGCCCTACGAAGAGTGGTTTATCACCGACTACGAATGTCCGATCTACGGCGTTCAGAAGATGCTTGGCGAGTACGAGAGCCTTGATAAGCTCAACTACCTTGCCGCTTTGATTGACGAGCTTTCCCTGAGCGATCAGGAAAAGCTCGTTGCCATTATGGAATCTGGCTGCGATGAGGTCAGCGACATCGACGATCTTATCAATCTGACATTCAATCTGGACTGCTACGACATCATGCCCGGTATCAACGACGAATCCGATCTCGGCTATTATTACGCACACGAAGCTGGTATTTACTCCGAAAAGGATCTCGGTCCTCTGGCAAATTACATCGACTATGAACGCTATGGGCGCGACATTGCGATGGATGAGCAGGGGCGATTCACCGATGAGGGCTATGTCCGTGTCGCAAGCGAACGCTGGGACAGGCAGTTTAACGGGGAGCTTGATGATATTCCCGATGAATACCGGATTACCGGCTCAGGGGAAGCCGCCGAGCGTGACAGCACCATCGCCGTTCTCGTCGTTGAGCCGGGAAAGGAGCCTTATGTGAAGGAGATTGACTCCGGTCTGGAGTCATTGCAGCATGAGGTCGGCGGCTATATCGAGGCAATTTATCCCTACGAAGACCCGGTTGCCTTGGTCTGCAACGAGGAAGGTAAGCTGGAAGGTTTGCCCCTGAACCGCGCTCTGCGTGGTGAAGACGGTGACATCTACGACGTTGTTGCCGGAACATTCATGGTAGTCGGCTTGACGGATGACAGCTTCGGCTCTCTGACCGTAGAGCAGATGCAAAAGTTCTCTGACCACTTCAAAGTGCCGGAGCAGTTTGCAAAGCTGGGCGATAAAATTGTAGCAATCCCCATGATCTCGAAGGAACAGCAGAAGCAGGAGAGCGTTGAGCAGAAGGACTTTGAGATGAATGCCGACACCTCCGGTCTGACGGTTGCCGGTCACATCGGGACGTGGCACACCATTGACCAGCACGAAATCGGCGGTCACAGCTTTTATCTGATGGAGCATGACACCTACGGCGATGAGGCGGCTTGCATCATCGTCGATGAGCGCGGTAAGCTCGTTCTTGATGATGTCTACAACGGCTTTGACGATGACACGCTCCGCCTTCTCGACCTTGAGGTCAAGGAAGTGTCGGAAATGCCTGATCCCGCGCTCTCTGTTCAGGATATGAAGGACTACGGCTACGCATGGGCTGGCGTTCTTCCCGCTGGGCAGGAGGCGGCAGAGAAGGCTTTGGAGAAGGGCTGCGCGGTTTACCGTCTATATTCCGATAATACCGAGGGCTTGTGCGTGGATGCCAAGGAGATTGCCGATCATGCGGCAAAGGGCGGAATGCTCGGTATCAGCAAGGAAAGCTGGATGGCAGCTCTTGAGAAGGAAAACTACCTCAAGGCGGCGGAGATGTCGATGGAGGATGACTACGGCATGATTGACGGGATCATCAACAACGGTCCGAAGGAGGAAAAGACCGCAGCGATCAAAGCTCCCGAAACCGGCGAAAAGTCCTCCATCATGGACAGGCTCAAGTCTGCAAAGGCTGAAAAGCAGAAGGAATGCTGCCCTCCCAAAAAGCACAAAGGAGAGATTGAGCTGTGAGCAGAAGTCAGAAATGGCGGCATGAGTGGTCGTTCTTCATCGGGGACAGCGGACGCCGGAAGTATAACCGCTTCTGCGTCCGCTGCGTCCATAGCTGCAAGCAGAGCTTCCGTGCGGATCTCATTGCCTGTCCGCACTTCTCCCGCAAGGCATCGAGGTGTAGACAGTTAGGGGGCGAAAAAGCCTGTGATTGCAAGCCTCAGAGCGGCGCAAATTGACCAACCTAAGTGATTGTATTCCCTGCGCAGTTTCTTCTTTAGCGCGGAAATAAGTGTCGATTTCGGCACTTGTTTGAATGCTCGGAAAACGAACCAAGAGCCTCTGTCGATGCCCAGTTGGGTGTCAGCAGAGGCTCTCTTTTTCGTTCAACGGTGTGCGTTATCGTATGCTTTCTGAATATCTTTCGGCAGATGATCAGGAAGAAGGCTCAGAATGCGTTCTTCGTTTCCGTCCTGTATGGCTTGATCGTAATACCAGCACTTGAAGCGGAGCATATCAAGGATTTTATTCATGTGCGCAATTTCCTCTTCCACTGTCTTTTTCTGATTTTCCAGCAGTTCTTTACGAAGCGGATAAGTAGACACGCCCTCAACGCACCAATCCATAAACTGCTTGATGTCTTTAATTTCAAGACCGGACATCTTGAGGCATTCAATCACTCGCAATGCCTCAAGCTCGTTCTCCCCAAACTTCCGTATACCGGATTTGCGCTCCATTCTGGGAAAAAGCCCCTGCTTATCATAATAGCGGAGTGTGGATATGGGCAATCCGAACATCTCCGAAACCTGTCCAATCGAGTACATAAACGCCTCCCAAAAAGTTTACAAATATTTTTTCAAAAGACCTTGACCTAAAGTTAGGTTTAGGTGCTATCATGATTATAGCAGAAATGAAAGTGCAGCGCAAGAGCGTTGATCCAAATTAAATCATGATAGGAGAAAAAATAAAATGATTGACGAAAAACTGAATCTGACA
>OIKE01000117.1_pt1 | contig 18966 bp, 15 predicted proteins | sample 1583641 | NCBI WGS metagenome assembly OIKE01 (sample SAMN02674698, study PRJEB24791) | human gut metagenome, SKBSTL036 | isolation source: stool | host: Homo sapiens | place: USA | reverse complement strand
TCGTAGGTAAAACGAGTCACAACAAGTGATACAAAGGAGAGATATAAATAATGAAATGCCCAAAATGTGGAAAGGATGTCATTTTACAGAAAAAGCAAGTAGGGGTTGATGAAAATGGCAATCCGGTTTTAAACGAATACGCAATCTGCAAAGACTGCAAAAAACAATGGAATCTTGACAAACAACGTGCAAAAAAATCGGCTCCTAAACCGGCTGCTTCTGTAGCAAAACATACAGAAGCAGCTCCAAAGCAGGAGGCGCCAAAAGCACCTGTAGAAAAAACAGAAGAAACAAAAGCAACAGAACAAAAGAAAATCGCTGAGCACACAGACGAGCAAAAACATCCTGTACAGAAAAAGAAGCGTCCAGCTTCCGAAAGACCTGTTTCTGAGCATTCCGAAAGACCGAAAAAGAAACGTCCGGTCTCTGATCATTCTGAAGAAGCGCCTCGGAAAAAACGTCCTGATTCCGAAGCTTCTGATGCTGTACCTAAGAAAAAACGCCCGGCTCCTGCAGATTCAAAAACAAGAGTGATTTCTGTTCCGGAAGAATTCAAACAGGAACCTTCCGAAGAAGGGCAGCGTTACGGTAATATTCCTTCTGAAAAAGTACGTGCAAAACGTGAACGTGCAGTGAAAAAAAGTTACGAGGATATGCTTGCATCTGATCCGGACAGAAAGTCTGTACACAAACGCAAGCCGGCTCCGAAGCCAGTAGAAGAACCGGAAGAAATCGAAGACGAGGAAGAATATGAGGATGATTACATCACTCCAAGATTCCGGGTACTCCGTGTGATTTTCGGACTTCTTTCTATCGTAGCGTTTGGTTTCTTTACATACAAAGGAGTGATCAGCGGACTGGACAGCATTACCTCCGGAAGTAATTCCAACATTGGTACTTTCTATGTCATCATGGCACTTTGCATGCTGATCTCCGGACTGCTTCTTCTCATTCTTCAGAAGAGCAATACGATTTTTGCATTCCTGCTCCCGATGCTCTTTTATATCGGATGCAGCGTGATCGGTTTCCTGAAACATGGTGATGACAAGATGCTCTTATACAGTGCGATCGCATGTGTTGTACTTGTAGTGATCTTCCTGATCCTGACGATCTTGTCCAGACGTGACACTGAGGAAGACGAAGACTTTGATGATTATGATGATCCATTCGAAGAGGATCACGATAACTACTAATTTTAAATTATAATTTTATGCCGGTCTGATTTCATTCAGACCGGTTTTTTTCACGCTTCTTTTTTTCCGGCATATACTTTTAGTAACATCTTTAAAAACTATGGAGTGCTTATGAAAAAAAGAATTCTCACATTTCTTCTTGCCGCATCCATGATCCTGCTTACGAGATGCCACTCTTCAAACAACAGTACCCCGACCGGCGGCAATCCGGATTCTTCCAAAGAGGAATTGACAAAACTCACCTTAAATGAAGTTGCACACTCGATTTTCTATGCCCCTATGTATGTTGCCATCGAAAAAGATTATTTCCGGCAAGAGGGCATTGAACTGGAACTCGTCACAGGATTTGGAGCCGACAAAACGATGACTGCTGTACTTTCTGGTGAAGCAGATATCGGATTTATGGGGTCGGAAGCTTCCATTTACACGTATAACGAAGGCGCTTCTGACTTTGTTGTAAACTTTGCCCAGCTCACCCAGCGCGCAGGCAATTTTCTTGTTGCCAGAGAAGAGAGGCCCGATTTTGAGTGGACAGATTTAAAAGGAAGCACTGTACTTGGCGGACGAAAGGGCGGAATGCCGGAAATGGTTTTTGAATATATCTTAAAGCAACACGGTATGGATCCGAAAACCGATCTGAACATTGTACAAAACATTGATTTTGGTTCCACTGCCGCCGCATTCTCAGAAGGTCAGGCCGACTATACCGTAGAATTTGAACCCGGAGCCACATCCCTGGAAACAGGCCAGAAAGGATATGTGGTCGCTTCTCTCGGAACCGACAGCGGATACATTCCTTATACCGCTTTCAGTGCCCGCAAAAGCTATATCAGTGAACATTCAGATACTATTCAGGGATTTGTAAATGCCCTGCAAAAGGGAATGGACTACGTACAGACACATTCTCCGGAAGAGATTGCCAAAATCATTGAACCGCAATTCCCGGAAACAGACCTTTCCACGATCACAACCATCGTATCCCGCTATTATGAGCAGGATTCCTGGAAAGAAAATCTGATCTTTGAACGTGACAGCTTTGAACTGCTCCAGGATATCCTGGAAAGCGCCGGCGAGCTGAAGGCCCGCGCTCCTTATGAAAAACTGGTCACAACTGATTTTGCAGAAAATGCCGGACAAAATTAGTGCTTCACAATTTCTTTTGGTTTTATTAACATTAGATTCAAATTTATATCACATTTTTTACACAATTTCTTTTTATACTATAATTGTTCAAAAGAACAGAACACTTTTTCATAAACTTTTTCCCCCTTTGAGTCACAGAAATGTGGCTCTTTCCTTTTGTCCTTTTATTCTTGCATCTTCTCTGATGCAGTGTTACTCTATAGTTAATAACTTTTCAGGAGGGAACACCATGATCGATAAGAAACTCATCCCTGTCAAAGGATTAAAAAAAGAACCCTTTTCAGGTTCTCATTTTGGAATGCGCTATTATTTTTGTGCTGACGATACAAAAGAAAACTTTCTCGTATTTGTATATCCGGAGCCATGGTCATTTGAAAAGACACCAGACGAACAAAAAACACAGAATACATTTCCCATGACCGAGGATGGAATGGATGCTGCGATTTCCTGGCTTTTGGAGCAGTACGATGCACGCAGGGATTTCTGGAACTCTGTTTCCAAAAACACGATGCATCTCGTCAATCAGACTTCCTAATTCTAAAAAATCTATAAGCTCCTTTTTATACTTTCATTACATTTAATTAAGATATTTTTTCACTTCTTGTCACATCTCATTCACAATTCACTGGTATTCTATATCTATCAACAAAAACAGAAGACGATGGCTGCACATGCAGCGCATCTGTGGTCATTGGACTTCGCCCAGATATTTATTTTTGACATTACCTAATTTTAGATAAATTTTCCCTTTTCTCAAGGCTGCACAGGATGAAAGTCCTGATGCAGCCCCTTTTCATATTACCGGATATATCCTTCCCGGTATGCCTTCTGTTTATTTGCCTCATACAGCTCTGCAAATACAGTCTCATAATAAGGTCTTACAAAAAATAATCCTGCCAGTCCAAATGAAATCTTTTCTAAAATAAACCAGCCGATAAATGAAAGATCTAATACGAATACATCCATTTTCTGCCCCATCATCATGCGGCGGCTGATCTGAAATGCCTCTTCTCTTGGCATTGTCGGATTCTCTGCCAGAATATATGGAATCATCCGATATTCATAGTGCTTGATAATCCCCGGCACGACAAGCAAAAGTGTCCAAAGTGCAGTATACAGATCTTTCAAAAAGATGGTCAATGCGATGTTTCCGTAATTTCCATTCTGAAATCCGAAAAAGATAGTTCCCGCAGACGGATTCTCTCTCCTGTTCTGAATAAAGAAACGAATGCCGCCTACATAGACCACGTTTCCCACAACAATCTTGATCAGAAGCAGTACCAATGCAATAAACAATGAAAAAACGGACCATAATACTCCAAACCAGTATCCCAACCCATCAAACAGACTTGACAACCAGCCCTGATATCCATAAGCAGGAAGAATATCGGTGTAATCTCTGATCTTCAACATGATCTCTTTTTTCGGTCCATCCGGTTCCATCATCAGCACAAGTGTCAAAATCAATGCCATGCCTACGCACATCCAGTAATTTTTATAAAAATTCATCTTTGCATTGTTTTTCAGCTGTCCTCTTGTCCAGTTCGGCATCTTTTTTCCTCCATTTCCGGCTCACTGTTTTGTTCTGTGGCCTGTTTTTTATTATACTTCTGAATGAAAGGAAAATCTACCGAATCCTTTGATATTCCGGAAAATACTTTTCAAAGCTCTTCTGCAGGCAGTCCCTTGTTTCTTTTTCCATCTGGCGATAGCGCTTCATCAGGGACTTTCCTTTTTCTGTCACCGTACATTTTCCACCACTTTTTCCGCCGTGCCTGCGCTCCAACAACTCATAGCCCAGTTCTTTTTCTGCCCGGTTGATGATCTTCCAGCCTTTGCTGTAGGACATTCCCATTTCCCCACAGGCATCCTTCATGGACTCCGTCACCAGAATGTGCTCCATCAAAATGACCAGTCCCGGTCCAAATACCAGATCTTCCTGATATATTTTAATTTTTAATGTCGGATGAAACATCTCTCACATCCTCCTATTCTTCTAAAAGCAAAATTCGTTTCGGGTCCACCTGTACCCACTGCGGGATCTGTGTCTGTTCCCGCTCCATCTTCATCCACATATTTTCTTTCGGATTTTCTCTGTTTCGAAATAAAATCGTCCACTCAAACGGCGCGCGTACCTCGCGGTCCACAGCCACCGGAATTTTATTCTCACTATCATGTGACGAAGCATCCGCCGGATGAAAATCATGCGCCCGAATTCCTACATGGGTGATTTTTTCTGAAACTTTCCGGTCTACCGTCAATTCCACGCCCCAATCCATTGCATACACTTTATGCATTCCACACTTTTTTGCTCTCGAAATATTTTTACATCCTGTCAGCCTCGCTGCAATAACACGCTCCGGCTGTTCAAACAGTTCTTTCGTATCTTTTGAAACCAGAATTTCGCCCTGCCCCATCACCATCGTTCTGTCACACAACTTGTATATTTCATCCCGGTCATGACTTACAATGATTGTCGTTTTTCCAAACTCCCGGAGATGTTGTTTCAACTCAAACTGGAGTTCTTCTTTTAAGTAACTGTCCAGTGCAGAAAACGGCTCGTCCAAAAGGAGCAGTTCCGGTTCACAAGCCAGTATCCTCGCCAGGGCCACTCTCTGCTGCTGTCCTCCGGAAAGACGGGCGGGATAGCCGGATGCCAGCTCTGACAGATGAAATTTTTCCATCATTTCCATTGCCCGCTCTCTTTTCGCCGCCTTTTTTCCCTGGATTCCTGCTTCAATATTTTGAAACACTGTCATATTGGGAAATAAGGCATAACTCTGAAACAAATATCCCACACTGCGTTTTCTGGGCGGCAGATTTACTTTATGACCTCTGTGAAACAATTCCCGTTTTCCCAGGCAGATTTTTCCCGAATCGGGTGTCTCGATTCCGGCAATCGCTTTGAATGTCATACTTTTTCCGCAGCCTGAAGCTCCCAGAATCCCGATACATCCGCCTTCTGCCTGAAATTGTATATGCAGGGGAAAGTTCTTGAGTTTTTTCTCAAAATTCACTTCTAATACGTTCATCTGTACTACCTCCGGCTAAATTTCTGAAATCCGTGCGTGACTGCATTCATTCCTGTCACTACCAGGAATGAAATGATCACCAAAATCCACACATACTGATACGCTTCTTCCATATTTCCGGCTGACACCGCGGAATATACTGCAAGCGGAAGCGTTCTGGTCTCTCCTGCAATATTTCCTGCGATCATGGCAGTTGCTCCAAACTCTCCTAATCCTCTTGCAAATGCAAGGATTCCGCCTGACAAAATTCCGGACATAGCGTTTGGAAACCATACTTTCCAGAAAATGCACCATTCGGACATCCCAAGCGTCCTGCCTGCATAAAGGAGGTTTTCATCTACCTGCTGCAGCGCTCCTCTTGCCGAACGGTACATCAAAGGGAACGAAATCGCCACTGCTGCCAATACTGTTGCCTGCCATGAAAATGCAATCTTTGTCCCGAAAAATTCCAGAAAAAATCTCCCCACCGGGCGTTTTACCCCAAAGATGTACAACAGGAAAAATCCTGCCACCGTAGGCGGCAGGACAAGAGGAAGCGTCAGAATACCGTCACAGACCAGCTGCAGCTTTCTGCTGCGGATACGCTCCACGCCATATGCGGCTGCCAGTCCCAGAAAAAAAGTGATCACAATGGACACAGAAGCCGTTTTCATAGAAACAATGATCGGTGAAATCTCCATGTGCTCTCCTTCCCCAGTTACTCTGCATTCTTCTGAAAACCGTAGGATTCAAATACTTTCAGTGCCTCTTCGGACTGTAAAAACTCTACAAATTTTTCCGCTGCATCTTTATGCTTCGATGCGCTTACCACGCCGACCGGATAAATTGCAGGCTCTGCCAGACTGTCTTTCGGTGCTTCTGCCACTACTTTCACCTTATCTGTAGTCGCTGCATCTGTCGCATACACGATTCCGGCGTCTGCACTGCCCTCTTCTACCCATTTTAAAACTTCTGTAACATTGGTTCCGAGACTTGCCTTTGCAGACACTGTATCCCAGATTCCCAGATTGGTCAGCACTTCTTTCGAATACTGTCCTACCGGAACACTTTCCGGATCTCCGATTGCGATCACATTTGCTTTGGTAATATCCTCAAAGTTCTGCAGATCCAGCGTAGAATCTGCTGCTGTGATCAGTACGATCTGATTCTGAAGAAGATCTACCACAGAGTCCTTCTCCACCAATCCCTGCTCCGTCAGCGCATTCATCTGCTTCGTCGCCGCTGACATAAAGACATCTGCCTCAATCCCCTCTTCGATCTGTGTCTGTAATTTTCCCGAACTGTCATAGGTGCCTTTTACGGTAATATTCGGATTTTCCTTTTCAAACATAGGAAGCAGTTCTTCTTCATAAGAATATTCCAGACTCGCTGCAGCAGCCACCAGTAATTCTACCGGTTTTTCCTCCTGCTTTGTTTCTTTTGTCTGTTCTTCTGTTTTTACTTCTCCGCATCCTGCAAGCAGGGAACCTGTCAATGCTGCCAGTGCCAGAATACTCCAGATTTTTCTTCGTTTCATCTCATACCTCCTCGTTTTGTGTTTTTCTTTTATTATACATCAAGTTATTTTCAAAAACAACTTGATGTGTAAATCGTGCAGGCGTTGAATCTCCTGAGAAATCAGCGCCTGCTCATTTCTTCTTTATTTCTTTTTCTTTTCATACGGTGTTCCATGAAGCGGCAGCTTCGTCTGGAACTCACCAGTCAGTTTATAATAGGCTCCCGTGATCGCCGGAGCTGTCGGGATTGATGTGATCTCTCCAATTCCGATTGCACCGTATCCCGGTTCTACTCCTGTTTTCTCGATGATCATGGACTCAATATGCGGCACCTTATCTGCCCGGAACAATCCCAGTGTTCCAAATCTGGAAACCGGACGCCCTTCCTTGATCTCATACTGTTCTGTCAGTGCATATCCCATTCCCATGACAACACCGCCCTCAATCTGGCCTTCCACACTGATTGGATTTACGGCTTTCCCCACATCATGGGCTGCCACCATTTTCTGAATCGTTCCATCTTCATTCAAAATACAGACCTGTGTTGCATATCCATATGCCACATGAGAAACCGGATTCGGAACATCACTGCCCATTTTATCCGTCTTTGCAAGATATTCTCCGTAGTATTCCTTTCCTTCCAGTTCCTGAAGTGAATGTGTCTTTAAATCTTCACACAATTTTTCACAGGCCCGTTTTGCCGCTTCTCCTGTGATCAATGTCTGTCTGGAACCGGATGTCGTTCCGGAATCCGGAGAATTGGATGTGTTTGCAGGACAGTACCAAATCTGCTCCACCGGAATCTGAGCGGTCTGCGAAACCACCTGTGTCAGGACTGTTCCAAGTCCCTGACCGATACAGGAAGCTCCCGCATGAATCTGTACCATTTTATTCTGCACCAGCAGACGGCATCTTCCCCAGTCCGGCAGCCCCACGCCTACACCGGCATTTTTCATCGCACAGGCGATTCCTGCATACGGCGCCTGTTCATAAATCTCTTTGACAGCCTCCAGTGTCTCTGCAATTCCTGTAGAGGCATCTGCGATCTGTCCGTTTGGAAGCACCTGTCCGGGCCGCACCGCATTCCGATATCGGATCTCCCATGGAGAGATTCCCACCATCTCCGCCAGCAGATCCAGATTCCGTTCTGCTCCAAAACAGGTCTGTGTCACGCCGAATCCGCGAAATGCTCCAGCCGGCGGATTGTTGGTATACACGGCTTTTCCGTCAATGTCAATGGTCTGGAAATTGTAAGGCCCTGCCGCATGGGTACAGGCTCTTTGCAGAACCGGTCCGCCCAGAGATGCATACGCACCTGTATCCGATACAACTACAGCTTTCATTGCAGTCAGATATCCGTTCTCATCACATGCTGTGGTAATATCCATCCACATCGGATGCCGTTTGGGATGCACGGTGATACTTTCCTGTCTGGACAGCTTTACTTTAACCGGACGCTTTGTCAGGTATGCCACCAGTGCGGCATGATGCTGTACACTGACATCCTCTTTTCCACCAAATCCGCCGCCTACCAGCTTGTTTTCCACAATCACTTTTTCCGGCGGAAGTCCAAGCATCATACTGCATTCGTGCTGGGTATCGTAGGTTCCCTGATCCGAAGAATAGATAAATACTCCGTCATCAAACGGCATGGCCACTGCACACTCCGGCTCCAAAAAGGCATGTTCCGTCCACGGAGTTTCATAATGTCTGGTCACTTTATATTTCGAGTTGGCGATCACTTCTTCTGCATTTCCTCTGACCAGATGCTCATGGGCGAGTACATTTCCATCCGGCTGGATTCCCGGATGAATGCGGGGTGCGTCCTCTTTTAATGCTTCAAACGGATCCAGCACCGGTTGCAGCACTTCGTAATCCACCTTTACCAATGCCTTTGCACGTTCCAGAATCTCCGGTGTCTCTGCTGCGATCAGACAAATGGCATCTCCCAGATAATGTGTCACATGTCCGACCGGGATCATTGTATCCCAGTCCGGTTTCAGATGTCCCACCTTCACAGAACCCGGAATATCATCCGCCGTATATACTCCGATCACACCTTCTAATTCCAATACCTTCTCTGTATGGATCGCCAGCACTTTTGCTCTTGGATATTCGGAGCGCACCGCACTGGCATAGATCATATCATCCAGATACACATCATCCGGATACTGCCCGGTTCCAAGAACTTTCTCCTTTGCATCCACACGCAGGATCGGTGCCCCGACAGAGACCACGCCGCTGTTCTCTTTGGCCGGAAGATCTTCCCGAAACATCTTTGCTGAGAGCAGGATCGCCTCGATGATCTTTTGATATCCGGTACAGCGGCAGATATTATTCCGAATGGTTGCCGCCGCCTCAACACGGCTCGGATCCGGATTCTGATCCAGAAGCCCCTTGGCGCACATCACCATGCCCGGAATGCAGAATCCGCACTGCACCGCGCCGACCTTTGCAAATGCATATGCATAAACTTCTTTCTCCCGTTCACTCAGCCCTTCCACTGTGACTACAGATTTTCCCTGCAGCTTGGAAAGCATTGGAATACATGCCTTTGTGGCTTTTCCATCCACCAGCACCGTGCAGGTTCCGCACGCGCCCTGGCTGCATCCGTCCTTTACTGAAGTAAGCCTTAAATCATCCCGAAGAAACCGCATCAGCTTCGTATCCTGCTCCACCTCATAATCTTTTCCATTTACATGAACCATCAGCATATGAAAACCTCCTTTGGGGTACTCCCCGTTTTATTCCGTCATGTCTTCTCTCCTGTCAATGTCTTTTAATTCTTCCGGCGCACACTCCACGATCCGGATCTTCTCTTCATATTGCTTCATCAGCTGTCTGCCGCCCGTATCCCCGGTCAGATGCATAAGCTCCTGAAAATACGTGCTTCCCCACAATACCGGATTTCCGCGCATTCCATCATATCCGGCACAGACAATGCTGTTTTTATGAAGGCATCCCTCGTTTAAAATCTTCTGGATTGTAGCAGCCTGGATTCCCGGCTGATCGCAGACCAGAAACAACACACCCTCCAGGTCTGGATTTTGTGAGAGCAGTTCCTGCAGCGCCAAACTGACAGAATGTGAAATTCCCTGTTCCGGCTGTCTGTTCTCTACAATATGGATCCCCAGGCGCTGCGCTTCTTCTGCCAGTGCTTCTCTTGCGGTCACGACCACCCTGGAAAGTCCCGAAAATGCTTCCAGCTTCTCAAGTGCATGCCGATAAAGAGGGATTCCCTGAAATTTTTCCGACAACTTGTCACTTCCAAACCGTTTTGCTTCCCCTGCTGCCAGAAGTGCCACTCCATAATTTCCATAGATCTGTCCAAACAGAGATACCGCTTCCAGCACACCGCCTCCGACTGCCCTTGCTTTGTCCGAGATTGTAACACAATGCTCTGGTTCACATCTGGCATCAATGTCTCCGATCTTCAATCCTTCTGTGACCTGTACATCCTTCTGGAGCATTCCGCGGACAATTCCGCTCATCTTTGCATAGACCGGCTGCTTCCCGGTCCTGGCAACAAGCTGGCCTTTTTCTACGGTATCTCCGATTTCTGCCACAGGCTCCATGATTCCATCTGCACTGGCACGGATCAGACGCTCGGTTGTAAAGCCGCCTATATTTCCCGGAACTCCGGTATTTGGGATTGCTTCTTTTTCCCAGATCACATTTCCCAGTGTATGTCCTCTTTTTGTCTCGATGACACAGTGACAGTCTTTTCCTGCGTAAAATCCCGGTCCTACACCGATGACAAACGGCGCGTCCGTGATCCGGGTTCCCAGATTCTTCTTTGCCAGGATTGCATCCACTACTACATCTGGATGAAACGACCCGATAATATCTGCTTCTGGATCCACCAGTACCGGAATCTCTCCTCTTTGTAAGATCCTGTCTGCTTCTGCAGCATCCTTTACCAGCACCCCTTTTAAATCTTCCACCTCTGCCTCGTTTTCGTAAACTGCTCTGGAGAGCGCCACGCTTCGCCGCACGGTCAGCGGAACCGCAATCTCTGTCATCACAATCTGATGTCCTGCATGGTATAAGCGAGAGGCAATTCCTGTTGCCAGATCTCCTGCTCCTTTGATTACAATCTTCATTCTTCTTCCTGCCTTCCTTCTGCTGTCACTGTCACATCTGCAAACCCGCGTTTTTCCAATTCCCGGCAGATTTCCTGCGCAAACTGTCTTCTTCGCGTGGTGTCTGCTTTATTTAAAATCACCTGATACCGCATGGTTTCTTTGACATTCTTTTTCCCGCCGCGGCTTTCAAGTGCCAGCCGCGCAATATCCACTGCTGATATCGGGTCTGTTATCTTCTTCTCCAAAATTTCTGCTGCCAGCCCGGGACGAAAACACGCCTCCCGAAAGGACTTTCCCACTGCGTCCAGACCGTAAACTGCCAGCACCCGTGTACTTTTTTGATAGATGACCGGCTCCCACGACTCCGGTACTTTGCAGGGAAGCCTTCTGGCTCCGTCTGCCTCGATCAAAAACAAATCCGGACCATACTTTCTCACCTCATCCAGAAGCGCTTCTGAAACACCTCTGACCTTTTCCGGATTATCATCCTGTTCTCCAAACCACACCTGATGAGTCTGCCCCCATCTTTGTGTAATGCGCTCTGCATCCGCACCGAGTAAAAAATGCGGTTCTTTTTTCATCCGTGTGGTCGTGGTCACTGCCACATTTTTCTGTCTTTTTTCCATTTCATCCGTAAGCCTGCGGATCGTAGTTGTTTTTCCTCCTGCTCCCACTACAGAGATCACTTCTTTTGCTGTCTCTGTAATCTGCAGTCCATCTAAGAGGGACTTCTTGATCTGTAGATTTCCGCTTTCCCATTTCCATATACTTGTCATGTCTGTTTGCTGTCTCTTTCTTTTTTTAGGGCTTCTTCATCAGAAGCCCCTTTCACTTTACCGAAATCCCACAGATCCTGCAACCTTTGATTTTACCGAATCAAATAAGAGTAATCCCTGCACACAGTTTCAATCATGCGTCCCAGTCCATCCGGAAGAGCTGCCGGTTTCTCCGGTTCCCAGATAAAGGTCTTCCCAAAGAAGCGTACCTTACAGCGTCGGGTCTCTTGATCCAGAACTGCAAATCCCTGATTCTTACTGTTTTCCATATCTGCTTCTGTTTCGAAAAGTGTGAATTTATCCAGATATGGAGCGCTGGAATATGGACAGAAACTCTTACAGTTGCCGCACTCATTACACAGATAATCTACATGGATGATCTGGTGTTTTTCCATCCCCGGTACCTGAATGGCAATATTTGCACGGTTTGGACAGACTTCTACGCAGTTTTCACAGATTGTCGAGCATCCCAGGCATCTGCCTGCCTCTTTTGTCTCTTTCTGTTCCTCTTTTAATACCCCTCTCTTGGCATAGACCTTTTCTTCCTCTGCCAGTTTATCAAAATCACACGCCAACACTTCTCCTGCAATTGCCTCAGCCACTTTTCGTCCGTCCCGGATCGCCTCTACAACTGTTGCCGGTCCATACAGACCATCGCCTGCTGCATAGACATTGTCATCACTGGTTTTTAATGTCTTTTCATCGACATATAATCTTCCCTTTTCCGATACTGCCAGACCGTTTGCCTGATACCAGTCTGTCGGCACTTTTTCTCCAACTGCAGCGATCACCGTATCTGCCGGAACCCAAACTGTCTCCCCGGTCTCTGTCACTCCTCTTCTGCCCGATACATCATAATCGGAAAGCTGCATCACTTTGCAGAAAAGCTGGCCGTTTTCCAGTTTTACAGGAGACAATAACTCTTTGAATTCCACTCCATCTTCCAGGGCCATCACCAGTTCTTCTTCATCCGCCGGCATATACCGTCTCGTTCTTCTGTAAATCAGATAAACATGCTCCACGCCTGCGTTTCGTTTTGCCGCTCTTGCAGTATCCATGGCTGTGTTTCCGCCTCCGATAACAACCACATGTTTTCCAAGTGAAACCTTACCGTCTGTCTGTTTAAATTCTGCCAGAAATTCCAGTGCATTTTTCGGCATTCCGCTTTCCAGCTTTAAGCTTCCCTGAACCGGAGCTCCCACTGCCAGTACGATCTTTGTATATCCCTGCTTTTTCAGTTCTTCCAAAGATTCCAACTTTGTATTGCAGTGGATGTCCACCTGCATCTTTCTTAAGATTTCCGCATCTTTTTCAATGGCATCCTCCGAAATACGAAATGGCGGAATCACGTGACGTACTACGCCTCCTAAAGATTCTTTTGCCTCAAATAGCGTAACTTCCATACCACCTTTTCTGAGGAAGTATGCAGCCGCCATTCCTGCCGGGCCGCCTCCGATGACTGCCGCTTTTCCTGCTTTTGTCACTGCCGGCACCGGAAGTTTTTCAAGCAGCGCCTCATATCCATTTTCTGCCGCTTTTAATTTCATCTCCCGGATATGAACAGGTGTCTCATAAAAGTTTCTGGTACATTTGCTCATACAGTTATGTGCACAGATCGTTCCTGTAATAAACGGAAGCGGGTTCTTCTCTGTGATCACTTCCATTGCTTCCTCATACTTTTCTTCTCCCACAAGCTGCAGATACGTTGTGATATCCTGATGGATCGGGCATCCCTCTTTACACGGCGCCACGAAACAATCCATGAGCGGAACTTCTTTTTTCATCTTTCTTGACGGCAAAGGCTTCATTGCCTTCACATGATGCGGGTCTTTCACCGCCTCTTCTGCAAGTTTTCCTGCAGATTCTGCGTCCACTTTTTCAAACGGAGCATTCTCCTTGTCCAGAAGCTTTGCCATCTGCGTCAGTCTCTGATAACCGCCCGGTTTCAAAAGAGTCGTTGCCACAGTAACCGGCCAGATGCCTGCATCCACAATTCTTTCTATATTATAGTAATCCGCTCCTCCGGAATAGGAAATACGAAGCCTTCCGTCAAATTCTTTTGCCAGTTTTGCTGCCAGTGAAATGGACAACGGATACAAGGATTTTCCTGACATATACATCTCTTCGCTTGGAAGCTCATTCTGTTTCACATCCACAGGGAACGTATTGGTGATCTTCACACCAAACTCCAGATTTCTCTCTTTCGCCGTATTCATCAGGCGTGTCAGCATCGGAACTGCATCTTCATACTGCAGGTCATCCTTAAAGTGGAAGTCTCCAAACTGTATGTAATCATATCCCATCTCATCCATGGTCTTTCTCGCAAACTCATATCCAAGCAGTGTCGGATTGCATTTTACAAAGGTATGGAATCCTTTTTCCGTAAGCAGATACATGGCGATCCGTTCAATCTCCTGCGGAGGACATCCATGCAGTGTGGAAAGTGTCACGGAATTGCAGATTTCCGGCGGGATCTGCTCGATATCTTCTGTTGTCACGTGCTCAAACCAATCCGCATGTTCCAGTAAATATGCCTTGCAGTGCTTGAAAATCTCTGTATCTTCTGCGTGTTTCATGGAATTCAGGAAGGTATCCACCTTCGGGGACTGGATGCCTGCCAGATCATATCCCACACTGACATTAAACTGAAATCCATTCATATCTCCAAGTCCAAACTCTTTGGCGATCACTTTCAATAAGAACCAGGCTTTGATATACTCTTCCATTGCCTGCGGTACTGTCAGCTCTGTGGACCACTCGCAGTTATATCCTTCATCATCCGCCTTGATACACGGACGGTTGATGCATGCCGCCAGCTCTTCTCCATCCATGATCTGTACGGTCTTCAATTCAAAGAAACGACTGCCGGCATAGTAGGCTGCCACAATATTCTGTGTCATCTGCGTATGCGGACCGGCTGCCGGTCCAATCGGCGTCTCCAGAGTACGCCCGAACATCGTCCGGTTATGTGTTCCATCTGCCCGGTACGCATGATGCTGTCCGAACACGGTTCCTCTTTTTTTCTTTTCCTGTAATACCCATTCTACCAACTGTTCAAATGACATCGGTGTCATAACTTCACTCATCCTCATGCCCTCCTTATGCGTTGATCCTCTCAGCCAGCTCTTTTGCCGCCTGTCTGCAGTCTGCCATCACTTTTGCTTCATCTATAGATACAAGTTCTCTGTCTTTCATCAATACTTTTCCATTCGCCACTGTGGTTACTACCTGTTTTCCAGTCATACCGAATAAAATGTGGCTGTTTGCATTGTCCCCGTTCATCGGTGTCAGCGGATCATAATCCACAACAATCACATCTGCAGCAGCTCCTTCTTTCAATACACCAAGCTTCTGCGGGAAATAACGCTCTGCAATTTTGACATTTCCGTCAAAAAGCATCTGCGGAACCTCTCCCCATGCGGCATTCGGATCACACAGATGATGCTTGTGCAGTACGTTTGCCACTTTGTAAGACTCTGTCATATCATGAGTATATCCGTCTGTTCCAAGTCCGGTCAGGATCCCTCTGTGCACCAGTTCCATCGTCGGCGGACATCCGCAGGCATTGCCCATGTTGGATTCCGGATTGTGTACCACCATTGTGTTCGTCTCTTTGATCAGATCCATCTCATGGCCGTTGATATAAATGCAATGTCCAAGCAGTGTCTTTTCTCCCAGGATTCCCCAGTCCATCAGACGATCCACGATCCGCTTCCCATAATGTTTCAGACAATCATGCAGATCTTCGATCCCTTCTGCCACATGGATATGATATCCCACGCCGTCTGGCTTGTTCGCTGCAGCCAGCTCCATCGTCTCATCAGAAATCGTAAACTGTGCATGCATTCCCATCATGCCCGCGATCATGCCGGTATCCTCTTTTTGTGCATGACGGATAAACTCTGCATTTTCCATAACGGAATCTCTTGCCTTATCCTTCCCGTCACGATCCGAGATCTCATAGCATAAACAGGAGCGGACTCCGGTTTCTTTCGCAGCCCTTTCAATCTCATATAAAGAACCACGGATGGAACCAAAGCTTGCATGATGGTCAAATACCGTTGTCACACCATTTTTGATCGAATCAATATATGTAGCCATGGCGCTTAAATATGTATCATGCAAGGTCAGATTGCGGTCAATCGTCCACCACATCCCATCCAGAATATCTAAAAATCCTTTTGGGTCATATCCTTTGACGGACAGTCCTCTTGCGAATGCACTGTAAATATGTTCGTGTGCATTGATAAAGGCCGGCATGATCACCTTGCCCTTTGCATCCAAAAACTCCGCATCCGGATACGCCGCCTTCACTTCCGAAAGCGTACCAGCCTTCACGATTTTTGTCCCGTCAATCACCACTGCCCCGCATTCCAGATATGGATTGTCCGCATCTCTTGTGATCATCCTGCCGTTTCCTAAAATAAGCATATCAACCTCTCCTTTTCTTTTTGAAAGTCTTCTATTTTTGTACATATCTCCCAGAACTTCTTTTGCTGTTTATAGAATACCATCAAAACTGCACAAACGCAACACGATTCTAAATTTTTTTTAGGTATTCTAAAACTTTTTTAGAGAAACTATTGATTTTATGGATTTTTATGATATTATGAGTTTAGAAGCAGTTGTTTTTGACAGATTTTACCAATGTTTTTCACAAAGGGAGGGATGACTATGGATCATACACTCAAGCTTCTAAAGCAAATGGCGCATGGTATTGCAAAACAGTTCGGAACTTCCTGTGAAGTTGTCATTCATGATCTGAACAAGGACCTGGAGACCTCCATCGTCCACATTGAAAACGGACAGGTGACACACCGCAAGTCCGGAGACGGACCTTCCGGGATCGTACTGGAGACCTTGCACAAAAACGCTGCCAAAGTACAAGATAAGCTTTCTTATCTCACACGCACGGAGGACGGCCGGATTTTGAAATCCAGTACCCTTTACATACGGGATGCCGATGAAAAGATTTCTTATATCTTTTCCATCAACTATGACATTACAGCACTTCTTACGATAGACAGTGCACTGGGGTCGCTTCTTCACACCGAACCGGAAACAGATACTTACACAGTCAGCAAGCCTCACTCGCCGCAGACGATCACACGCAATGTAGAAGAGCTGTTAAACGATCTGATGCAGCAGGGCGTGGCACTGGTCGGAAAACCGGTGGCTTTAATGACCAAGGAAGATAAGATTCAGGTGGTCCGCTATCTGAATGATGCCGGTGCGTTTCTGATCACAAAATCAGGAGATAAGGTTGCAAATCTTCTCAATATTTCTAAATTTACACTTTACAGTTATATGGATGCAGGAAAATAGCAGATCATAAGGAGGTTTTACACATGGAGACAATCAAATGGGCAGTCAATCATATGCCGAAGACCGAGGATGCCAACCTTCCGGTCATGGCACTTTCCGAGGTGGAAAAAGCCCGCACGTTCCACGAAAGTTTTCCGCAATACAGTGTCACACCACTCGTAAAACTGAACCACATGGCCGAAAAATTAGGACTTGGTTCACTTTACATCAAGGATGAATCCTATCGATTCGGACTCAATGCTTTTAAAGTCCTTGGCGGATCCTTTGCCATGGCACGTTACATCGCACAGCAGACAGGGAAAGATGTCAGCGAGCTTCCCTACAACATCCTCACTTCTGAAGCGCTCAAAAAAGAGTTCGGTCAGGCCACCTTCTTTACTGCAACCGATGGAAACCATGGACGCGGAGTTGCCTGGGCTGCCAACAAGCTCGGACAAAAGGCAGTTGTCCTGATGCCTAAAGGAAGTACACAGACACGGTTAAACAACATCCGAAAAGAAGGCGCCACTGCTACGATCGAAGAATGCAACTACGATGAATGCGTGCGCATGGCTGCCGATATGGCTGCCAGAACTGAACATGGTATCATCGTGCAGGATACTGCGTGGGACGGCTATGAAGAAATTCCGGCATGGATCATGCAGGGATACGGAACCATGGCCATGGAAGCCGACGATCAACTTCATGAAGACGGCTGCGAAGCCCCGACTCATGTATTTATCCAGGCTGGTGTCGGATCCCTTGCCGGTGCTGTTCAGGGATATTTTGCGAACCGCTATCCCAAGACCCCGCCGAAAGTGGTCGTTGTGGAAGCCGAAGCGGCTGCCTGCCTTTACAAAGGAGCTGCTGCCGGAGACGGTGCGATCCGCATTGTAGACGGTGACATGCCGACGATCATGGCCGGGCTTGCCTGCGGCGAACCGAACACCATCTCCTGGGATATCTTAAAGAATCATGTGGATACCTTTGTTGCTGCACCAGACTGGGTCGCTGCAAAAGGAATGCGGATGCTCGCCGCACCGATCAAGGGAGATACGCCGGTCACTTCCGGAGAATCCGGAGCCGCACCGTTTGGAACGCTCGCCTGCATCATGTGCATGGACGAATATCAGGAATTAAGAGAACACCTGGGCCTGGATGAAACTTCCCGGGTACTGCTTTTCTCCACCGAAGGAGATACCGATCCTACACGTTACGAATCCATCGTATGGGACGGCAATGAACGTTAGATCAGGAAACCATTTCATTATGTTTATCAAGGAGGATTTTAAAATGGATTTCAACAAAATCAAAGAAGCTGCACAGAACTATGAAGCGGATATGACAAAATTTCTCAGAGAGATCGTAAAATTCCCGGGTGAGAGCTGTGGGGAAAAGGATCACATTGAACGGATCGCCGAAGAGATGCGGAAACTGGATTTTGATAAAGTCGAGATCGATCCGCAAGGAAATGTACTCGGATATATGGGAACCGGAGAGACACTCATCGGATTTGATGCACATATTGACACCGTTGGTATCGGAAACCGTGACAACTGGGAATTCGATCCATATGAAGGATTCGAATCTGACACAGAGATCGGAGGACGTGGTACTTCTGATCAGCTCGGAGGTATCGTCTCTGCAGTTTACGGTGCAAGGATCATGAAAGATCTGGGGCTTTTAAGTGACAAATATACAGTCCTTGTCACAGGAACCGTACAGGAAGAAGACTGCGACGGCCTCTGCTGGCAATACATCATCAACGAAGATAAAGTCCGTCCGGAATTTGTGGTATCCACAGAACCGACTGACGGCGGTATCTACCGCGGACAGAGAGGACGTATGGAGATCCGTGTAGACGTCAAAGGCGTATCCTGTCACGGCTCTGCACCGGAGCGTGGAGACAATGCAATCTACAAGATGGCTGATATCCT
>OIKE01000116.1_pt1 | contig 19093 bp, 19 predicted proteins | sample 1583641 | NCBI WGS metagenome assembly OIKE01 (sample SAMN02674698, study PRJEB24791) | human gut metagenome, SKBSTL036 | isolation source: stool | host: Homo sapiens | place: USA | reverse complement strand
ACTGTAATCTGCTTTGGTTTAATAAATCCTGTATCTCGGATATACTCGTAGATCCATTTCTGCATTTCCTTATCAATGTAGGAAATATCAACAGCAATGGTAAAATTCAGCTTCTTTGCATCTACCATATCTAATAATTCTGGAATCAATTCTGTAAGGCGAATGTAGCGCTGAATTTGTTTTGAACTTTCTCCAACTTCTTTCGCTAAAACATCACGTGATACCTTTCCAAAATTCTGGTCATTTTGACCAGAATTCTTCTGAGACGGTCTTCCAGCTTGTCTCTTCATCGCATCCAGTTTCATCTTATAAGCAAATGCTTTTTCACTCGGGAGTAACTCTTCGCGTTGGATATTGGCATCTACCATAGCAATGACCGCATCATCATCGGATAAATCTCTCACAATTGCAGGAATTGTTGCCAAACCAGCTATAACTGCCGCGTGCATTCTTCGATGACCTGAGATCATCTCATATCCATTTTCACCATCAGATCTTAATAAAACTGGTGTCAGTACCCCGTAGGTCTTTACACTCTCTACTAAATCTGCCATCTTTTCATCATCCAATACTTTAAAAGGATGATCTTTAAATGCATGTATTCTGTTGATTTCTATTTCCATTGCAGACTCTTCATTGACCACTCCCAGCAATTCATCAATGCTTGTCAATTTGATTTTTTCTCCGCTTCTACTTTTCATTTTCCAAAACCTCCTGTGTCAGATTTTCATAAGCCATAGATACTTTTCCATTTGGACAATGACAATAAATACTTTTTCCTTCCGCACTTGCTTCAGCTACCTTAACTGACAGTGGAATGACATTTTCAAAGATAGAAATCTTAGATCCATAAGTTTCTCTCACTCTGGAAGCAATATCTTTGGCGTAATTAGTGCGAAAATCCACCATTGTCAAAAGAATTCCATGTATCGTTAGCTTCCGGTTCAATCTCTTCTTTACCATAGAAATAGTCCTGATCAACTGTTGAAGTCCTTTAACCGGCAGATATGCAGCTTGTACAGGTATCAGAACCGTATCAGAAGCTACTAAGGCATTGATGGTCATCATGCCTAAACTCGGCATACAATCAATCAAAATATAATCGTATCGTGATCGCATCGTATCAATATATTCCTTCATGATCAGTTCTCTGCTCATTACATTACTCATGGTTACTTCCAGAGCAGATAACTCAATATTGGCTGGTAGGAGATCCACTTGTTCCTCATGATGTAAAATGCCTTCTTCCTCAGCAATTTCCTCGTCATTGATAATATTCATCATAATAGTTGCAAGTGTAGTTCCAATATCATCCGGTTCTACATATCCAAGACTTGCAGTTAAACTTCCCTGTGGATCCGCATCGATCAATAACACTTTTTTTCCTTGTCTTGCCAATCCTACCCCAAGATTTAAAGTCGTTGTACTTTTTGCAACTCCGCCTTTCTGGTTTGCTACTGAAATAACCTTTCCCATTCTTCTTTCTCCCTTCTGATATTTTCTCTCAGATATTTTTCAAATGTGCTTCGCTTAATTAGAACTTTTTTTCCAACCTTATAAACTGCTCCTGCCTTGTGAGATAATCTTACGATTGGCTTATATCCAAGCTCGTAATAATCCATAGCTTGTTTATAACTTATAAATTCATGTTGCATAAATTCTATATCTTCATCATCAATAAGATTAGAAAACATCCATACCTTTCCATGCATCTCAACTAAATTCCTTTCTCCGATTTGTCATCTTATTTTTCATGAAATTGTTCAAGATATTCATCAAAGATTTCTCTGTTTATCAAAACGATTCCTTCCATTCTGTAAATCGCACCCGCATCATTTGCAAGTTCCATCAACTTTTTATGTGACAGGCTATATACGATTTCTGCTTGTTGATAACGAAGAAATTTTCTTCTAAGTCGACGGGCTTCTTCTTTTACCTCTGAACGCTTCTGTTGGTTATAGTACATATTTTCTGTTTTCAAATCTGTTTCTCCTTTCAGCTTTTACTCAACCACAACGGACATTGTTAATGAATAAAAAAAGGGCACTCTCTGAAAGATTTTTCTTTCAAAAAGTGCCCTCAACAATCTATATTGTTGGAGTAGTATTACTGACAACTAATCACCATTCTTCATGATGATTCATGTTGGAATACAAATTTGTTGTCAAATTGTTGTCAAAGAAAATTTTTGTTGTCAAATTGTGAAGTATTTTTACTCACTTAGTACAATTTTGCTCCTGCCGGAATGTGATCATCCAGGATCAGAACATTCAATCCTTCTCTTCCTTCTACAAGGTGTGTAGCGGAGATGATCATACCGCAAGAATCAATTCCCATCATCTTACGTGGTGGAAGGTTTGTGATTGCAAGCAATGTCTTTCCAACCAGTTCTTCCGGCTCATAATAATCGTGAATTCCGCTTAAAATCACACGTTCTACGCCACTTCCATCGTCTAATACGAACTTCAAAAGCTTCTTAGATTTTGGAACTGCTTCACATTCTTTTACCTTTACAGCACGGAAATCTGACTTGCTAAATGTATCGAAATCAACCATGTCTTCGAATAATGGTTCTACTTCTACATTAGAGAAATCAATCTTTTCTGCCATGTCAGATGTAGCGGTAAATGTTGCAACAGATTTTGCCGGAGCAGACTGTGCAGCATTGTTAGCTTCATTCTTTGCGGCTCCCATGCTCTTCATTGTTGGGAACAGGAGAACGTCTCTGATCGCTGCGGAATCTGTGAGAAGCATACACATTCTGTCGATTCCGAATCCGATACCACCTGTTGGCGGCATACCAATCTCCAGTGCATTCAGGAAGTCTTCGTCTGTTGTGTTCGCTTCCTCATCACCCTGTGCAAGCAACTCTTCCTGTGCTTTGAAACGTTCTCTCTGATCGATCGGATCGTTTAACTCTGAATATGCGTTTGCCATTTCCCATCCATTCATGAAGAATTCGAAACGCTCTGTATATTCTGGATTCTCTGGTTTCTTCTTTGTCAACGGAGAAATCTCAATCGGATGATCCATCACAAATGTAGGCTGGATTAAATGTTCTTCTACAAATGCCTCGAAGAACAGAGAAAGGATATCTCCCTTCTTATGGCGCTCTTCAAACTCTACTTTATGTTCTTTGGCGAGTTCTCTTGCTTCTTTGAGTGTAGTCACTTCGTTCCAGTCGATACCAGTGTATTTCTTCACCGCATCTACCATTGTAATTCTCTCAAACGGTTTTCCAAGATCCATCTCTACTCCACCGTAAGTGATCTTCGTTGTTCCAAGAACTTCCTGTGCCACAAAACGGTAAAGATTTTCTGTCAGATCCATCATTCCGTTGTAATCTGTATATGCCTGGTATAATTCCATCAATGTAAACTCTGGGTTGTGTCTGGTATCAAGTCCTTCGTTGCGGAATACTCGTCCAATCTCATAGACGCGTTCCATACCACCAACGATCAGTCTCTTCAAATATAATTCCAGGGAGATACGCAGTTTGAAATCTTCATTGAGTGCATTAAAATGTGTCTCAAATGGTCTTGCTGCTGCTCCTCCTGCATTAGAAACGAGGATTGGAGTTTCTACTTCCATGAATCCTTGTCCATCTAAGTATTTTCTGATCGCGCTGAGAATCTTAGAACGTTTGATAAATGTATCTTTGACGTCCGGATTCATGATCAGGTCTACATATCTCTGACGGTAACGTAAATCTGTATTGGTCAGACCGTGGAATTTCTCAGGAAGGATCTGAAGACTCTTCGATAACAATGTCACTTCCTGCGCATGGATAGAAATCTCTCCCATCTTTGTGCGGAACACATCTCCCTTGATTCCGACAATATCACCGATATCCATCTTTTTGAATGCTTTATAAGCTTCCTCTCCGATATTATCTCTTGCGACATAAGACTGGATATTGCCCTGTAAATCCTGAACATTGCAGAAAGACGCTTTTCCCATCACACGTTTGGACATAATACGTCCTGCGATCGCTACGTCTTTTCCTTCCATCTCTTCAAAATGATCCTTGATATCCATGCTATGATGTGTCACATCATACTTTGTAATGACGAACGGGTCATTTCCACTTGCCTGCAGATCTGCCAGTTTCTCCCGGCGCACCTGTCTGAGCTGGTTTACGTCCTGCTCCTGTACCTTCTTCTGTTCAGCCACTTCTCTCACTCCTTAGTTTGCTCTTTCAATTTTTAACACTTTGTATTCCATAACGCCTGCCTGCGTCTCTACCTGGATCTCGTCTCCGACTTTCTTGCCAAGCAGTGCCTGTCCTACCGGAGATTCATTGGAGATCTTACCCTGAAGGCTGTTTGCCTCTGTGGAACCTACGATCTTAAACTGAATTTCCTCGTCAAATTCCTTGTCATATACGAGTACAGAACATCCGATATTAATCTTATCGAAATCTACTTCATCCTCTACAACAACTTCTGCATTCTTTAAAATCTTCTCTATCTCTTCGATTCTTGCTTCGATATCTCTCTGTTCATCTTTTGCAGCATCGTACTCTGCATTCTCTGATAAATCGCCCTGTTCTCTTGCTTCTTTGATCTTTGCTGCAACTTCCTTACGTTTTACTACTTTGAGGTTTTCCAGCTCTTCTTCCAATGCCTTTAACCCTGCATAAGTAAGTATTGTTTTTTTGTCTGCCATTGCATATTACCTCCTTGTATGCTTATAACATTCCCCTATTATTTGTCAGCTTTTCAGCGAATATTTCCTGTAAAATAATTCTATTTTCACAATTTCAACATTATACATGTTTTTGCCTATAATGTCAATTTGTTTCCAAGTAATTGTTCCAATTCCTCGTAACTTTGCACTTGATTGATTTCTGCCCGCAAAGCCGCTGCTCCTTTTAATCCAGTCGTATACCATCCGACATGTTTCCGCATCTCCCGGATCCCGAGATAATCTCCTTTATACTCGATCTGAAGCCTTGCATGACGCAGCATAGTCTCCTTTAATTCTTCCAGCGATGGACGTGGCGGAATCTTTCCGGTTCTATCATATTCGACTAACTCTCGAAAGATCCATGGATTTCCCTGTGCGCCTCTTCCTACCATTACTCCATCACATCCAGTCAATTTCTGCATCCGCACAGCATCTTCTGCAGAAGTCACATCTCCATTTCCGATGACCGGGATGGATACTGCCTCTTTCACTTTCCTTATGATCTCCCAGTCTGCTTTTCCAGAATAGTACTGCTCTCTTGTCCGACCATGCACCGCCACTGCAACGCCCCCTGCCTCCTCGATCACCTTTGCGATTTCCACTGCATTGATGCAAGAATCATCAAATCCTTTCCGGATTTTAACAGTGACCGGCTTTTGGATCGCCTTCACTGTCTTGCTCACGATCTCATAGACAAGCTTTGGCTGTTTCATCAGCGCAGAACCTTCTCCATTTTTGACAATTTTAGGCACCGGGCATCCCATATTGATATCGAGGATCGCAAACGGAAGTTCTTCAATCTGCTTTGCAATCTCACTGATCGTATCCGGCTCAGAACCGAATAGCTGAAGAGAAACCGGTCGTTCTTCCTCGTGGATCCGAAGAAGGTCCTGTGTATTTTTATTCTTGTACTGGATTGCCTTCGCGCTGACCATCTCCATGCAGAGAAGTCCTGCCCCCTGCTCCTTGCAGAGCAAGCGAAAAGGCAGGTCGGTCACTCCTGCCATCGGTGCCAGTATATATGGATTTTCCAGCTCTACTGTCCCTATTTTCAATCTATTTTTGTGTATCATCTCTTTCCTTTCTGCTTTTTACTTCTTATTCTTCTCATACAGAATCCGAAGTCCGTCCAATGTCAGATTCTGATCATAGGCATCAAAAACGTCTGTCTCCGAGACAATGATCTTACCAAGGCCTCCGGTCGCAATGACTTTTACATTCTCCAATCCTGTTTCTTTTTTCATCTTTTGGACAATATACTCTGTCTGCCCGATATACCCATACACAAGTCCCGCCTGCATACTTGTAATTGTTTCCTGTCCCATGATCACTTCCGGCTTCTTGATCTCAATCTCCGGCAACATCGCTGCCCCGCCCCAAAGCGCCCGCGCAGAGGTGCGGATTCCCGTTGCAATGCATCCTCCCATAAAGGAACCATCCTCTGCAATCATATCATAGGTCGTCGCTGTCCCGAAATCGACGACGATCACCGGACCGCCATATTTTTCATATGCAGCAACTGCATCTACAATCCGATCCGGTCCCATGCGCGGATTATCCATCCCGATCTTAATTCCCGTCTCAATCTCTCTTGAGACTACAAGGGGATATACATCCAGATATTTAATAATCGCACTTGTCAGAGAGTGCATAATATCCTGCACGACAGAAGCAATGATGACTGCATCGATCTGCCGGATTTCAAACCCTTGGTGTTCAATCAGATCACACAGAGAAATCCCATATTCATCTGATGTTCTCGGAAGCTTTGTTGTCATTCTAAATTTCGCTTCCAGCTTTTCTTCCTTATATACACCCAGTGTAATATTTGTATTTCCAACATCTATAACCAATAACATTAAATTTCTTCTCCTAAGAAAAATACTTTATAGTAAAGCTCCAAAGATCTCAACAGTTCTTCTTTTGTCTGCTGTATCTCTTTGATCTTGAGCTTACTTCCAATTTCATCAAACATTGGATCAAAATCCTCTGTCGTCACTTCAAAACAAAGTGTTCCATCTTCTTCAAAGACGAGTGTGAGGATTCCCCCCACATCTTCTGTGTAAAGTACACACAGAATCTTCAATTCATCCTGGATTTCCTGCGGCAATGCCTCAAAATCCGGATTTAGATAATATTTTTTTTCATACGAGTTCGCCCCGCACAATACTACTTTCTCTTCGTACATGTTTTTGTTACTCCATTTTTCTAATTCATTTATGCTAATACGCATATCCGTAAATTCCACGCACCGATACTTCCCCGGCATAAACCGTGCAAATCTCTCCCGCTTCATTTTCTACTAGCAGTTCCCCTGCTTCATTGATCCCCAGTGCTATGCCGTCCCAGTTTCCCTTTGGTTCCAGAACTGTCACTCTCCGTCCACAGTTTACTGACTGCTCATTGTATCTCTGCTGCACAAAACGAAGGCTCTGTTCTTTTTCAAACGCTTCATAAAGCGTCTCAAACCGCTGCATGATCTCTGCAATCAACTCAGATCTCTTTATGGAAACCTTTCCTTCTAGCAGAAGGGACGTCGCCTTCTCTCTAAGCTCTTCCGGAAATTCCTTCCGGTTTACATTTACTCCGACTCCGACAACCACATAGTCAATGTAATCAATCTCTGCGCTCATCTCTGTCAGAATCCCACAGATCTTCTTTCCGCCAATCACAAGATCATTTGGCCACTTAATCTTTACCTCAAGATCAGTCTTATCTCTTACTGCCTCCGCCGCGGCAATCGCCATCAAGATCGTCAGCATCGGCGCCTTGTCCGGAGCAAACTGCGGCCGCAGCAGCAAAGACATAAAAATCTCAGTTCCTTCCGGGGAATCCCAGCTTCTTCCTCTGCGTCCTTTTCCGGCACTCTGCCTGTCTGCCACAAAAAGTGTTCCATGCACAGCTCCCTGCCCGGCTGCCTGCTTTGCACGAATGTTCGTAGAGTCTGTCTCTGCATAATATTCTACACACTTTCCAATTGTCCGTGTCTCAATCCTGCTTTCCATCTCTTCTTTAGAAAGCACATCCGGGCTCTCTTGGAGTCGATATCCTTTGTTTCTCACCGCCTCGATCTCATATCCTTCTTCCTTCAGCTGTGAGATTACTTTCCAGATGGCAGTCCGGGACACTTGGAACCGTTCACACAGCTCCTGCCCGGAGACATGCCCACTGCTTTCCCGAAGCACTTTTAATATCTCTGCCTTCATGATCATGCTCCCAGAGTGGCAGCCATCACTGCCTTGATCGTATGCATACGATTCTCCGCCTCATCGAATACTTTCGACTGTGCAGACTCAAACACCTCGTCGGTGACTTCCATCTCTTTAATCTGGAAACGTTCTCCCATCTCTTTTCCGACCTCAGTCTCCCAATCGTGAAATGCCGGCAGACAGTGGAGAAAGATTGCCTGCTCTCCCGCATTTTTCATCACATCCATTGTCACCTTGTACGGGGTCAGATCACGGATTCGTTCTTCCCACACACTGTCTGGCTCTCCCATAGATACCCATACATCTGTATAAATAATATCTGCATCCTTAGTCCCTGCGCTGACATCTTTTGTCAGTGTGATCGTTGCGCCAGATTCCTCTGCAAATTTCCGGCATTCTTCCACAAGTGCCTGGTCCGGAAAGTATTTCTCCGGTGCACATGCCACAAAGTGCATTCCCACCTTCGCGCAGGCGATCATCAGAGAATTTCCCATATTATAGCGGGCATCCCCCATATACACAAGCTTTCTTCCCGCAAGATCTCCAAAGTGCTCCCGGATGGTTAACAGATCTGCCAGCATCTGTGTCGGATGATATTCATTCGTAAGCCCGTTCCAGACTGGAACGCCTGCATACTTTGCCAGTTCCTCAACGATTTCCTGTCCATATCCGCGGTATTCAATCCCATCAAACATTCTTCCAAGCACCCGTGCAGTATCCTTGATACTCTCCTTCTTCCCAATCTGTGACGCAGCCGGTTCCAGATAGGTCGTTCCCATTCCGAGATCGTGGGCAGCCACCTCAAAAGAACAGCGGGTTCTCGTACTTGTTTTTGCAAAAATCAGCGCTACATTTTTCCCGCGCAAAGTTTCAGTCAAGATGCCCTGCTTTTTCTTTTCCTTCAGTTCTGCGGCCAGATCAAGAAAATATGTAATCTCTTCTGCGGTAAAATCTTTTAATGTTAAAAAATGACGTCCTTTTAAATTCATATTATTCTTCCTTTCCCATCGCAAGGAGCAGTTCCGTAAAATATGGAACAGCCTCTTTGTTGTCTTTCTTTTCATATTTTTCTTTCACAAGATCAAATAATTCTTCCACGGTATAGATCCGGTACTTTGGGACATGCAGATATTTTGCGCTCGCCTCCAACATTGCAAGATACAACTCTGCTTCCTTTGTGCGCAGCGGAAGCTTCAGCCAGAATGCAATCTCCCTGCGGTCACGCTCTGTCAGGCCCTCAAACTTCTTTTCATAATACCACTCTTCTTTCGTTTGTTCAATATAGTAAATCGTACCCGCAAGTCCGTAGATCACTCGTTTGGCATCATAATATCCAATCTTCATATTCTGCCTGCTTCGCTTTTCCTGAAATTCAATAATACTCCCAAGCTTCACCCTTGGTGCAATCTCATAGACTGTCACATCGTCAGGTAAATATACCCTTGGCTCTCTTCCCGGACCAAAAATCCGCACTTCGATAATATTCTGATACCCGCGCTCAACAAGTGTTCCAAGCGGCACATTGTTGATCACGCCCCCGTCCATATACTTCTTCCCATGCAGTTCTTCGTTTTTAAACCCAATCAGATAAGCGCTCGCCAGAAGAAAATCCTCCAGCAGTCCTTCTGGGATATCTTCGATTCCAAGCTCCATCTCCTTCATATCTGACAAAGAAAATGTAAGCAGATAAAATGCAATTTTTGACTGTCTGATTTTCTCTTCATCCACCATTTCATGGATCAGTTCCCTCAGCGGTGTAACATCCACTCCCCCATTTTTTATCACAGTGAGCACTTCATGGATTGCTTCGTGGAGCGGAAGTTTTCTGTCAAACAATTCCTGCATGATCTGGTCATCTACATCCATGACTCTTGAAAAAGTGATCTTCTCCCAGATTTTCTCCGCTCGCTCCAGATCCCCCATGCAGACAAGTGCACCGTTTAAAGCTCCGACCGATGTGCCTGCCACTGCACTGATCTTGACACCGGCCTCCCGCATCGCCTTCCATGCTCCAATTTGATATGCTCCTCTGGCGCCTCCACCGTCAAATACAATTCCATATGTTTTCTCAAGATCTATCACCGGTTTCACAAAATCCCCTCCTGTCAGGTGGAAAGCGAAGGGGCCGCCGCAAAATCCTTTGCAGCAGCCGCCTTCCTCTTATGACTTTCCTCTTTTATTTCTTTATTGTTCTTTCTCTGTTTTTGCAATCTCTGTCACAGACTTCACAAGTCCTGCGATTCCCTGAATCTCAGAAGGAATAATAATCTTCGTCGCTCTTCCATTAGATGCCTTTTCAAATGCCTCAAGACTCTTCATCGTCAGAACTGCCTCATCTGCTCCTGCCTCTTTCAAGAAACGGATACCGTCTGCATTGGCTTTCTGCACCTTGAGGATCGCCTCTGCCTCACCTTCTGCTTCACGAATCATCTTCTCTTTCTCTGCTTCCGCTCTAAGGATCGCAGCCTGCTTCTCTGCCTCTGCATCAAGGATTGCAGACTCCTTGTTACCTTCTGCCACAAGGATTGTAGACTTCTTCTCACCTTCTGCCTTCAGAATCGCTTCACGTCTCTCACGCTCTGCCTTCATCTGCTTCTCCATGGCATCACGGATCGCAGCCGGAGGAATGATATTCTTTAACTCTACACGATTGACTTTAATGCCCCAAGGGTCTGTTGCAACATCGAGGGATGCCCGCATCTTCGTATTGATTGTCTCTCTGGAGGTAAGTGTCTCGTCTAATTCCAAATCACCGATGATATTACGAAGGGTTGTCGCGGTCAGATTCTCGATCGCCATGATCGGATTCGCCACCCCATAGCAGAATAACTTTGGATCTGTAATCTGATAAAACACAACTGTGTCAATCTGCATTGTAACATTATCCTTTGTGATCACCGGTTGTGGCGCAAAATCTACTACCTGCTCTTTTAAGTCCACTTTTCTTGCTACCTTCTCGATGATCGGCACTTTGACATGGAATCCTACTCCCCATGTTGTCTTATAAGCACCCAGTCTTTCGATTACCATCGCTTGTGCCTGCGGCACAATCTTAATACACGAAATCAGAAGCCCTACAATAATGATAAGAAAAACAATTCCAAGCACCATCGTCATGATGCTTCCTGTTGCGTAATACATAGAAAGTCCCCCTTTCAACGATCCGTCTCTCTTTTGGACAGAATCTATTGTGTTATTTATTTTCCTTATCTTACTATAATTCTCTTCCAAATACAATAGTCAGATACAAAAAAGATACCGTCTGAATTTCGGTATCTTTTTTGTAAGAAGTGCAGAATTTTCTGCCACTCTTATTTCCTCTCTTCCTTTTAATAACGTACTGGCTTTTCCGTAAAAACCGATACTCCTCTATCTCCCTCTTCTTGACTTTTCTTCTGCAAGGATCGCTGCGCCCAGCGCCCCCGCATACCTTCCATCTGCAGTCGACTCCACGTTCTTTCCAATCTGCTCAGAAAGGCGTCTTGTAAAATATGCGCTGTGACTCAGTCCTCCTGTCAGGATGACACGGTCTGTCATTGCCTTTCGCATAGCAAGCTGCGCTACCTTCGTCACAACAGAGTCCACAACACCTGCTGCGATATCCTCCCTGCTTCTGCCTTCTCCAATATAATTGATAACTTCTGATTCCGCAAAAACAGTACAGAGAGAACTGATTGGGAGCACGGTTCCCTTTTCTGCCAGATCAAAAAGTTCCTGCAGTGTCACACCAAGCCTGTTTGCCATGATTTCCAAAAACTTTCCAGTTCCTGCTGAGCACTTATCATTCATCAGAAAATCCTGTACCATTCCGTTCTCGATCAGTATGACTTTCGTGTCCTGACCTCCGACATCAATGACCGTACAGTCTCCTCCCGCCAATTCTCTTCCGCCCCTTGCATGGCAGGTGATCTCCGTGATCACATAGTCGGCAAAATCTACTGCGATCCGGCCATACCCGGTCGCAACGACTTTCGTCTCATCTCCCAGAACATCCACATCATTTTCCTTTAACTTCTCTTTGATCGTCTGTGTTGTTTCCTTGCTGCTCCACCCCGTAGGAAGCACAAACTGCATATCGGATGTCCCTCTTACTACTACCTTCGATGCGGTGGAGCCAATATCAATCCCTACATAATTCACGTTTCTTACCTCTTCTGACATGTTACAGCATCTCCAGGAATGCTGTGATTCTTGTATTGAGCTGACCGATGTCTGCCTGAGAATAGTCTGTCTCTACATTAATATAAGGAATTCCCTTCTTCTCATTGACAAAACGGCGGATTCCCAGTGTCTCCACATTATATGTATGACATGCCTGAAGTGTCATCTCTACAACTCCGTCTACTTTGTACTCATCGATCAGACGATCTAACAATTCCAGTCTGTTTGGGTTCGGTGTCATTACAGAACATCCGATATCAATGTATCTTCTCGCAAGTGCATCGTATACATCCGGATTCTCCTCATCAACCAGCTTATCGATAGATTTTGCACCACTGCAGTTCTCGTAAGTCACAACGACACCGCCATTCTCTTCGATTGCTTTGATCACCTTCTCGCTTGCTCCCCCTACCGGACATCCAGTCAAAAGGATTCTCGGTCTCTTGTTTAACATCTTTCCTTCTGCATATTCTCTCTCGATTTTTTCAACAATTCCGTCCACCTCTGCCGGGATCGCTGTTCTGTCGAATTTGAAGCCACTTCCATAGAGTACCTTAAACTGATCCATACCTGTAATCGGCGCCGGATCATGTTTCATCACTTCATAAAATCTCTTTAAAGACTTGCGGACCTTGTTTTCTTCATGAATTGCCTTGCGGATATCGTCCTCCGTGATCGTCACTTCAAATTTCTTCTCTAAATATTCTTTGAAACGGATGATCTCGCTCTTCCACAATTTCAGCGCTTCCTCACTCTGTGTGTTCGGCAGTTCCATCAGAAATACATCTTTAAACTCTGACATATATTCATACATCTTCTTTTTTCCATCACAAGTCGTCTCTCCGACAACTACATCTGAAAAATAGAAAAACGGACATTTATCTGCTTTCGCAAATCCATAGCTGGATTTGATCAGCGGACATAAGTTTTTCGGAAGATCTTTCTCTGCCTCTGTAATCGTCTCATCTGACGTGGAACATAATCCAACTGTCGCTGCTCCCATAGCCGTTGCGATTTCCTTTGGAAAATATGTACAATATGCGCCGACTACCGGGATTCCCTTATCTTTTAATTGCTTCATAGCAAGAAATGAGTTTTTGCGCTGCTCGGCAAACTCTTCAAATACTTCTGGTAATTCTTTAATCACTTCCATGTTAGTTTTCCTCCATATTTCGACCTTTACTTATGATGATATAGTCGTTTTAAAACGAAGTCAAATTGCTATTTTTTATAATATTATAGATGTTTCCTATGAGATTATCTGCGAAATCTATGACTTATAAAAAAAGTCTGGAATGCTGCGATTTCGATGTTTTCACATCCCCTGCAGAACTCCAGACATTTTTTTACTCCCCTATTTTCTTTTTTAGTGGAACCAGTGATTTCCGATCAACTGTCCGTAATCGCCATTTCCAAAATAAAGCGCCTCCCCGATCGGATTGGCTCCTGCGAGGGCATCTGCCGCCGCCTGATAGCAACTTGCCGTTGTCCGCCCATCGGCAAGTACCGCATCCAGCTTCCCGGTAATTGCCGGACCAAACTGTCCGCTCTGATAAATGACCTCTGTAATTGAGTTCGGGAAAATGCCGCTTCTTACACGGTTCATAACAACAGCCCCTACTGCAACCTGACCTTCATACGGCTCTCCCCCGGCCTCACAGAAGATCAACGCTGCAAGCAATGCCTGCTCCCCGCTGGTGGCAGCTGTCACTGCTTGCTGGGAAGCCTGTGCTTCTTGTGCCTGCTGCTGCGCCTGCGCTGCTGTCGCCTCTTCCTCTGCTTTCTTTTTTGCTTCCTCTGCTTTTCTTGCCTCTTCCGCCGCCTGCGCTGCCGCTCTTTGTTCTTCTTCAATCTGCGCTAACGTTTTCGCTGGTTCAGACTCCCTTGTCCGTACAATTGCTCCATTGTCTTCCATCGGCTTTTCTACAACCGGACACACCTGATCTGCCCTTCTGACTGCATCCGTTCCAAATGCAAGGGAATCGCTCTTCACATATCCGTTCACCTCATCTGCGGAAACTCTTGTCCATACAACCCCTTTTTCTTCCACATCTACAATTGTGTTGTGGTATAGTTTTCCAACAACTTCGCTTCCTTCTTCTCCCGCAAGCAGTACATCAGTCTCCCCATCCACGTTGGATACTGCCTTTTGGTGCCATTCCTGCGTGGATACTGCAACTGCTGCGACCTCCGGTATCTGCTCCAGCGCTGATGCCAATGCCGATGAAATTGTTTGTGTTTTCTCTATACTGTCAGTCTGCCGAGTTTCAGTTGATGCCACAGATATACTTCCGTCCATTCCTGCAGCTGTGAGCACACAAACCGCAGACAAAACTACTGCCAGCATCCTCTTATTCTCTTTTCTCATACTTTTCCTCCTGATTTTGCAATAAAACGAATTAAAAGTTAATTATATTATACTCTTTTAATTCATTTTTATTACATTTGTTACAAACTTGTTACATTCCGTTTGTAGGAACATCCTAACAGCTTTTCTTTCATTTGTCAACTTTTCCGCTCTGGAAATTTTCTCCTTCCAAAGGTCACCTTCTTTTTTCTCCGTCTCCCGCACGATATCAAATGATTTTTCTGGACAAAAAAAGCAGCTGATCTTTTGGTGCTTCCCCAAGATCAACTGCTATCCTTTTTACTTTTTAATGATACTCTTTGTCCATCTTTATTTCTTTGTTTATCCCTGATTTCTTCTCTGTCTCGCAGTCTCGAACATCAGCACAGATGTGGCAATCGCTGCATTTAATGATTCTACCTGTCCCTGCATAGGAATGCGGATCCATGTATCTGCCAAATCCGCGATTTCCTTTCGAAGTCCGTTTCCCTCATTTCCAATCAAAAATGCCGTCTTTTTCGTATAGTCTTCCTTGTCGTAACTATTTTTCCCATCAAGATGTGCGGCATATGTAAAAATACCGTGCGCCTTTACTTTTGCGATCGCTTCTTTTAAATCTTCCACATAGACAAACGGAACACGGTAAATAGAACCCATCGTTGAGCGGATAACTTTCGGATTATAAATATCCACACTCTCCTTGCTGATGATGATTCCTGTCACCCCCGCTCCCTCTGCTGTTCGCAGAATCGTTCCAAGATTCCCTGGATCCTGAAGGTTGTCCAAAACAAGAAGATGTGCATCTTCTGCCTCTAAAATATCCTCCAGACAGTAAGCGGACTGGCGTACGACACAGAGGATTCCCTGTGGTGTCTTTGTATCAGAAACATATTGAAAAACATGATCTGACAGATATTCTAACTTCCTTCTGTCTTTCAGCCTGTTGATTTCTTCTTTCTGTTTGTCTGCAAATGTCTCGGATACATAGACTTTCACAAGCTGATCCTGTGGAATCTCCTGGTACATCTTGACTCCTTCCACAAGAAAGACTCCCTGCTCGTTCCGCACTTTGCTTTTTTTCTGAAGCTGCACCAGTTCCTTCACTCTCGCATTTGACGTGCTTGTAATCATACTTATTCCCCTTTGTATTTATTCAACATTTCATTACTTCCGATGAAAATCATAATAGTTCCTTCTTCCAGCGGCATCTCCGGTCTTACATTGACATCAACTTTCTCATCCTTTTTAATACCGACTACGTTAAATCCATAGCGCTCACGGATGCGAAGCTCACGCAAAGTCTTCCCGATCCATTTTTCCGGAACCCTTGTCTCTACGATACTATAATCCGGTGATAGCTCGATCCAATCTGCAAAATTTGTGGAGACAAGATTTTTGGCAACTCTTCTTCCCATCTCCATCTCTGGAAATACAATCGCATCTGCACCGACCCTTTTTAAGATGGATGCATGAAGCTCGTCCTGCGCCTTTGCAAGCACATACGGAATCCCTGCCTCTTTTGACAAAATCGTAGCCATAATACTAGATTCCATGTTATCGGCAATCGCCACGACTGCACCATCCAGATTGCGAAGTCCCAAAGACTGGATCACTCCCGTGTCATGCAGATCCGCGCGCATTGCGTAAGATACCTGATCTGCAATCTCTTGTACTTTTTCTTCCGCAATATCTACTGCGATCACTTCGCATCCGAGTTTTTCCAATGTCACTGCCACACTGGAACCAAATTTTCCAAGTCCAAATACTGCATATTGCTTTTTCATATTTTTTATCCCCCTATCCGATCATCAGACGTTTCGCCGGCAGCTGTCTCACCTGGCTCATCGGATTTCTCTTTAATCCGAATGCCAGCGCCATTGTTACCGGTCCGATCCGCCCTGCATACATTAAGATCATAATCACAAATTTACTTGCGGTGTGAAGCGCCGGAGTCAGCCCCGTGGAAAGACCTACTGTTCCAATTGCCGATGTCGTCTCAAACAAAATATCAAGAAATCCCGCCGATTCTATCACTGAAACGGCTATGGTCCCTATCATCAAGATTGTAAAAGACATCAGCATAACCGAAATCCCCGTCCGAATATTTTCTTCCGGAATTCTTCTTCCAAAGCACTCCGTATCCTTATTTCCTTTTACGACAGTAACCGCTGTAAGGAATAACATTGCAATCGTTGTCGTCTTCACCCCTCCGGCAGTACCGGCCGGGGAGCCTCCGATAAACATCAGAAGGCAGGAAATGAACACCGATTCTTCTCTTAGATCTCCCTGCGGCACGGTAAAGAATCCGGCCGTCCTCGTTGTCACTGACTGAAATGCCGCTCCCATCACCTTGTCTCCAAAAGAAAATTCTCCAAGCGTATCCGGGTTAGAAAATTCTAGAAATAGAAAACTGACTGTACCTGTCACAATCAGAATTGCCGTCATCGTCAGTGCAACCTTGGAGTTCAAGGTTAAAATCTTAAACATTCCACGTCTTCTCTCACCCTTTTTGCGAAAGTTTCTAATATTATCAGTGAGGTCAAACCACACGGTATAACCGATACCTCCTGCAACGATCAATATCATCGTTGTCAGATTGATCAGCGGATTTCTTGCATATGCCGCAAAACTATCTGCCCCTAAGATATCAATTCCCGCATTGCAAAATGCTGAGATAGAGTGAAACACACTATACCAGATTCCTTTCAAAAATCCATACTCCGGAATAAACTGAAATGCAAAAAAGATTGCTCCAATTCCTTCTACGACGAAGGTTCCCTTCAGAATCCGCAAGATCCATTTCACCATACCTGATAAAGACTCCATGTTATACGTTTCCTGAATCATCACTCGCTCTTTTACCGTGATCTTCCTTCCGATCACAACAAGAAAAAATGTCGATACTGCGACTACACCAAGTCCTCCAATCTGTATCAGAACAAGCAATACTACCTTGCCAAGAAGCGTAAACTGCGCCGCCGGAACAACTGTCATAAGCCCGGTCACACAAACTGCCGATGTCGATGTAAAAAGTGCGTCTGTAAATGCAATCGGCTCTTGATTGCAGACCGGAAGCCATAAAAGTATTCCGCCGATCACGATCACGAGCAAGAAGCCTGCTGCAAGCATCTGCATCGTGCTTAATCTTACACTTTTTTCTTTCCACTTAAACATTTTCTTTCACTTTTCTCCCTTTATGCTTTTTGAATCAATTATACTACACTTCCCGAAAAGATAACAGTCCTAAAAAAAGAATCCCTGTACCAACGGCACAGGAACCCCTCATGCTGCCGACAGCCCTTATTTCCGGACTGCGGCCCTTCTTTTCTTCTCTTATACTTTAAATCGGTACCCCACACCCCAGATTGTCTCAATATACTGCGGTTTGGAAGTATCGTACTCAATCTTCTCCCGAATCTTCTTAATATGAACTGTCACAGTCGCAATATCCCCGATCGATTCCATATCCCAAATCTCACTGAATAATTCATCCTTTGTATATACGTGATTCGGATGCCCTGCAAGAAACGTCAGAAGGTCAAATTCCTTCGTCGTAAATGCCTTCTCTTCTCCATTGACCCACACCCTTCTCGCTGTCGTGTCAATCTTTAAGCCACGGATCTCAATAATATCATTTGTCTGTACATTGCTTCCGATCAAACGCTCATATCTTGCAAGATGCGCTTTGACTCTCGCCACAAGTTCGCTCGGACTAAACGGCTTTGTCATATAATCATCTGCGCCAAGCCCAAGTCCCCGGATCTTATCGATATCATCCTTTTTGGCAGAGACCATAATGATCGGTGTATTTTTCTTCTGACGTACTTCTCTGCAGATTTCAAACCCATCCACTCCCGGAAGCATCAGGTCAAGGATCACCAGATCAAACTGGTCCGTCAGCGCCTTCTCAAGCCCCGTCTCCCCATCATTTGCAACTTCTACCTCGAACCCGCTCAGTTCTAGATAATCTCTCTCCAGATCTGCAATCGTTTCTTCATCTTCTACGATTAATATTCTACTCATTTACCGGTACCTCCTGATATTTTCTGATTACAAAATACATGACCGTCCCTGTCCCTTCTCTGCTTGTCGCCCAAATCTTGCCGCCATGCTCCTCGATGATCTTCTTCACAATCGAAAGTCCAATACCGCTTCCGCCCTTAGAAGAATTTCTCGATGCATCTGTCCGGTAAAAACGATCAAAAATATTCGGCAGATCTTTGGCGGCAATTCCTTTCCCATTGTCCTCCAATTCCACCTGAATAAAATCACCGACGTCCTTCACCCGCAAGTTAATCCGCGCCCGCTTCTTATCCATATATTTCAAAGAATTCGTCACAATATTGTTGATGACTCGCTTTAACTGCTCGGCATCGCCGATGATGCGGATATCTTCCTCTACGTAATTGAAATATCCAAACTCGACATCTCTCTGCTCCAGTTCCAACTTCAGATCTTCTGCACAGTCATCAAAATATTCATTGACTGACAGTGTTGTAAAATTGTATGGAATTCGATTCGTATCAATCTTAGAGTAAAGCGTCAGTTCATTGATCAGAAGATCCATCTCATTTGCCTTATTATAAATCGTCCGGATATACTTCTCCATCTTCTCAGGTGTATCTGCAACACCATCCATAATTCCTTCTACATACCCCTTGATTGCTGTGATTGGTGTCTTCAAGTC
>OIKE01000096.1_pt1 | contig 21255 bp, 22 predicted proteins | sample 1583641 | NCBI WGS metagenome assembly OIKE01 (sample SAMN02674698, study PRJEB24791) | human gut metagenome, SKBSTL036 | isolation source: stool | host: Homo sapiens | place: USA | reverse complement strand
GGAGTTCAGACGTGTGCTCTTCCGATCTCGAGGCCCCTCCCCTTCGGACTTTTGAAGGAGCGAGCATGGGCAAGCCCGATAAAATAATCGAGCGGGGCGCGAAGACGGCCCTGCGATGGAAAGAGGAGATGCCCCGCGTCCTGACATCGTGCGGCGAGGCGTTCAACTACTCGATAGACAAGACCGGCGACACCGTGTGGGCCGGTGTCTTCGAGAAGGACAAGCCGAACGAGGCGGCGCGGTTCAAGGTGTGCGCGGACGAGGACGAGGCGCGCGAGTTCTGCAAATTGATCGAGGGCAGCGGGAAGCTGCCCCTGTGCATGGGGCGCAACGCCGCCTCCGAGGGAACAGGAGCCGATGTGGGGCGCGTCGAGTTCAAAACGCCGCCGGAGTACGGCAGGGACACAGAAGAGGTGTCAGGGAGCGGCAGGATGCCCAAGAGCGCGTCCATGCCGGACGACCGCACGGTTCAGGCCGTCGTTGACTGGCTCGTGGCGGGGGACTTGGCCGGATACGACCACGGCACCGCCATGGAGGAGCACGACAACCGCTACTGGCAGATCGTCCAAGACGCGCTCGGCGGCGAGCTGTACGATGCCGTCGTGGCGAAGCTCGAAGCCGACGGCATCGAGGGCGAATGGAAGGAGGGGAAGACCGCGCAGCAGATGCCGGTTGACCCCGAGGAGCTTTCGGAGGAGGAGCTGAAGAAGCGCGCCATCCGCGACAACATGAAGGCGGAGAACGACGCTATCCTGATGTACAGCGCCTACATCGACCTCCTGCCCGAGGGAGACCCCGTGCGCAAGGGCTTGGAGGACATACGCGACGAGGAGAAGGAGCACGCCGGAGAGCTTCACAAGCTGCTCATCGACCTCGACCCGTCCGAGGAGGACGAGTTCAACGAAGGCATCGGAGAGGTCGAGCGGGAGACCGACGGAAAGGACGACGACATGGAGAAGAAGAGCGCGGAGAACAGGGCGGCCCGCTCCGCAGGGCGCAAGCGCTCCGCGCGCCGCACGGCATCGAAGAAGGTGTCGTCCGAGTTCAATTACGGGCAGGTGTCGGACGGCATCAACGTGCACATGCGGAGCGACGTTGAGCTTGACGGCGAGATGACGCGCAAAATATCCCAGATGGTCTCCGGCAAGGAAACGCCTTTCGACGACTTTTCCATTTGGGACGAATACACGGTCTCCTTCGATAGGGAGTACAACGACGGGAAGGACATCGACGTTTCCGTCAGGTCTTCCGTCGGCTCCCGCAAGACGGCCAGCGGCGGCCTCGCCCCGGAGGTGAGCTACCATGACGAGGAGCTGCCGTTCTACGCCTTCTACGAAGGCCAGACGAAGGACAAGAGGGCTACCATCGGTGTCGTCCAACAGCAGATCGGTTCCAAGCCGCAGCTCACCGTCATCTCCGACAAGGGGCAGGTGCACGAGTTCGGCATGATGCCGAACATGGACTACGCCCTGCGTCAGGCGGAGCGGTTCGAGAAGATGACGTACAACGAGGTCGTTTCCGCAGCGCCTCCCAAGACCGTGCGCGTCACCACGGCTGAAAAGGCCGCGCAGATGGGAGGATGGGAGCATGCGGGCGAAGACTACTGGTACAAGTACGTCGGAAGCGATGGCTCCACCGTCAACGTGTCGTGGGCTGGCTGGACGAACCTTCCCGGAAACCTCTACTACGACGCGAAGGGCTGCTACGCCTATTACGACGGAACGCTGGACGGCGCGTACGAGCCGAGCTTGGAGATCGCCCGCGTCAAGACCGTCTCAATCGACGGCCTGCCCTACGCCGAGGTCGAGAGCATGCCGTACGACCAGCTGCTGGCGAAGTACGACAACCCGGAGGACGGCTTCTGCATGATCGAGCCTGCCATGGAGTACTGCGCGAAGCTCGCGGACGAGTGGCTGGCGCAGAACGCCCAGCGCCTCCCCGCCAAGACGGCGGCGAGCGACGGGCACGACACCGGGCGCTCAACGCCCGCGCCCGACGGCTGGACGAAGTTCGAGACCATGGGCGGCGGCGCTCTCGGCAGTCCGTGGCGCTTCACGGGCGACGGCAAGATCGTGAACGCCGAAGTCGAGGCGGACGGAACCTACAACTGGTACTGGGTCACCGAAGACGTGGGCGTGAAGGGCTATCCGCGCCAAGGCTACTTCCCGAGCGCGCAGGCCGCCATCGACGACGCTCTGGGCCGCACGGCCTCCGCGAAGACCGCCGACGACGGCTGGGAAGAGGAGGACGGCGTGTGGGCCAAGTTCGAGCACCCGTACGAGATGGAGGTCGATTACGACTACTCCACGCCCGGAAAGTACCACTGGGAGCTGATCGACATGACGAGCGGCGGCGCGTCCGGCGAGAAGATGGCCGAGGGCGACGAGGACACGTTGGAGGGCGCGAAGAGCGCCGTAACCGAGGAGGTCGGCAGGCGCACCGGCTCCAATGCGGCATTGGGTGCATAGGGAGGTCTTGCGATGACGAGCCTTGAACTTTACAATTTTCTGCGTGATGCTTGGGACAGGAGCACCCCGGCGGACAACGCGTTCATCCGCGCGCTCGAATCGACGAGGTGGGACGACACGTTCTACGCCGACGGCGAGCATTACTTCGTGAAGGGCGACGCGGTGTTCACAACGCCCGTGCTCGACCCGTTCGTCGATAGGGGCGGCGTAAGCCCGTCGATGGTGACCGACGACAGCAGCATACTGTACTTCTACGATTAGTCGCCCGTGAGGACGTGGGTTGAAACGAGCCTGATAAGCCGAACGGCCAGTGGTAGACCGGCAGCGCCCCTCTTCGGAGGGGCGCTTTCTATGTTGCGCGATTTTCTGTATGTGTCAAAATGGAGCCGTGCACCATGCGTGCACGTTCAGGAGACACTAGTTTCACGAAAGGAGCGTTACATGGGTAAGCTCAATGCAGAGCAGCGCAGGTCTATGCTGGCCTCCATCGCTGCCAAGCGCAAGAACGCATCCGCCATGCCCAAGTCCGCTCGCCCCACGGCCAAGACTTCCCAAGAGGATTACGACGAGACCAAGGAAGTCACGGAGACCGAGACCAAGGACGTGACCGACGACGACAAGGAGGCAAAGCGATTCGCCCGCAAGCTGAAGCGCCGCGCCTACAAGATCGCGCAGGACGAGCACGCCGAGGAGATCGAGCGCATCGTGGATGACGAGGAAGAGGACGTGGCAGACGACGTTGCCGATGCCGTTTCCGACGAGGCCGTGCAGGCCATCGTCGATGCGATACCGGAAGCCGCAGCGCTGCCGGAGGAGGAGCTGGCCGAGATCATCGAGGACGCTGTGGAGGATGCCGTGGAAGCGGCTGTCAAGCGCAGCGCGTCGAAGAAGAAGCTGGCGCGCAGGGCGCGCGTGGCCTCTCGCGGCAAGAAGGCGGAGACCGCCGACGGCGAAATCTCCGACGACCTCGTGAAGGACACCGCAGAGGCCCCCGATCTTCCGCAGAAGGACACGGCAACCGAGGTCGCCGTTTCCGACGACCTCGAAGAGAAGTCCATCGCCCCCGACGGCACCACCAAGGACAACGGCGAGGGCGTTAAGCCGCCCGCGTCCGTGGAGGCCGCCAAGGCGACGTTCTGCGCCGCGCTCGACCTCGTGAAGGTCGAGAAGGCCGCAGGTGTCCTCGCCCCGACGGTGCGCGATGCCGCCGTGTGCGAGGAGTACGCCAACCGCTACTCCGTCGAGGCCATGAAGCTGGCGACCGAGAAGCTGCGCGCCGTGGGCAGCGCCCAGCGCGTCGCCGGTGTCGCACCGGCCCGGCACGTCGCGGCGAAGACCGCGAGCAAGGCCGTATCCGCAACCCGCACCGAACTCGGTGCGCTCTACTAAGACGAAAGAAAGGAGTGGTTACTATGGCACTCATGGTTCCTGCCAACAACCCCTTGCAGCACCGCACCATCAAGCCGCTGTACGCGAAGACCCAAGCCACCAACCAGTCCATGACGCTCGACCCGACGTTCACCGCCGCATCCGGAGACATCCTCCCCGGCTGCGTCATGTCCTATCTCGGCAACGGCGTTGTGACCCTGTGCGACGGCACGAAGGCCCCTTACGGCCTCGCAGACAGCTTCTGCGCTCCCGGCATGAACATCGACGAGGTGCGCGAAAACGGCCTCAACCTGATGGGCGTGTGGGTCGGCGGCGAAGACAGCCAGTTCGCCATCTATCCCCCGGCGTACGACACGGGCGCTGGTTGGACGGCGCAGATCGCCAACCTGAAGGCTGGCAATAACGTCTACCTGAAGTCCAACGCCAAGGGCCTGCTCACGCTCGAAACCGCGCCGCAGACCAAGACCGAGAACACCATCTGCGAACTGCTCGGCATGGAGGGTTCCACCCTCATCGTCACGTTCGCCCGCTAAGACAAGAAGGGAAGGTGCAGAGAAATGGCAATGCCTAAGACTTCCGCCGAGATCGTCGCGGAGATGGGTGCGAAACCGTCGTCCCCCGCGAAGCGTCAGGCGGCGCTCAACAAGATTCTGACGGACAACCGCCACGACATGCGTCTCGCGTCCACCAAGGTCGCGCAGGGCGTGGTAGGCCCGATCATCATGCGTCTCCGCTACGAGGGCATCGTGCGCTCCGTTCTGATGGAAGACCCGCTGCCGCAGGGCGCTGGCCTGTTCTACGACATCACCACCGAGTTCGGCGCGGCCTACAAGCTGCAACCGCACGACAACGAAGTGAAGATCGCGCAGTACGAGGGCAACCGCGTACGCTACGAGGTCATCCGCATCGCGGCGTTCCCCCAGATCGCCGAGGAGGACATCTACAAGCTCGCCATCAACATGGTGGACTACGCCAAGGGCGAGGCCGAGCAGCGCATCATGGAGCAGGAGGACGGCTACCTGTTCTCCTCGCTCGACGCTGCCGTGTCCAAGATCACCTCCGAAAACCCGGACTGGGCGGGCCTCACCTCGCATGTGACCAAGGTCACCGGCGAGATCAACCCCGGCGCGTTCTACGATGCCGAGAAGATCGCCATCCAGAACCGCTTGCGGTCCAACCGCGTCATCATGAACCCGGCGACGGCGAACGACCTGTACAAGTGGAAGATCGACACCACGGGCGTTAAGTTCCTCGACGACGTGATGGACGGCAAGCCGATCACCAAGATGGGCCGCTTCTCCATCATGACCTCGATCATCTGCCCGATGAACAAGATTTACCTCGTTCCGGAGCCGGAGTATCTTGGCTGGATGCCGATTCTGAAGCAGCTCGACGGCGTGGACAACCCCAAGGCCGAGAACTTCACCATCGGCTGGGTGTACAGCGAACTCATCAACGAGATCATCGCCAACTCCTACGGTGTCGTCCGCATGGACTTGAGTGGAGCTTAACCGCAGCAAGAGAAGAACCCCTCGCGAGAGGGGTTCTTTTTTTTTACGCCGGTGTCGGGAGCCTGACTATGTTGATCTGGCCGCCCGAAGGAGCCGTTATGGGGGGGGGCACGGCCTGTCAAGGGCCTCGATTATTTAATCGACACCGCGCATGTCGCACGTCTTCCCGTTTTGAGGTAGACTTTGCAACCGAGGGAAAGTCAACCCGCAAGTAAGGAGAAAGCCATGTTTTTGAAGAACGTGTCCAAGACATTCCAGAACTTCGCCTACAACGACGGCAAGCGCCAGCGCCAGATCGCACCCGGCGAGACCGTGGCGCTGATCGACGCGAAGGAGGACGACACTGCGATCAGAACGCTCGTGTCGCTCGGCTACGTCGAGATCGTGGACGGCGAGAAGCCGAAGGCCGCGAAGGAGCAGGAGACCGTCGCCGACCTCATCGACGCGGGCGACACCGAGGTTCTTACCACCGTGCACTGCCCCGGAGTGTTCAAGAACGGCAACCCGTGCAACGCCGTCGTGCAGCTCGCGGAGGGCGAGAGGTACGAGGACGCTCCGCGCTTCTGCGGTCGCCACAAGGACGAGAACCCCGACGACTACGAGCTGATCGACGGGAAGTGGACGAAGACCGGCGCGGCGGCGAAGAAGGCCGACGAGAAGGCCGCCAAGAAGCCCGCAGAGGCACCTGTGAAGCCCGCAGAGGCGGGGAACGCAGAAGGAGAGGGTTCGGACGCTTCCAAGCCCGCAGAGGCCGCCACGTCGCCCCTCGCGCCCGCAGACGCGCGTCCCGTGTTCGACAACGAGTAGTTCTGGGCGCGGCGGGAAGGAGCCTGCACCATGGAGATAGAGGGAAGCATAAAGTTCGCAGACCTGCCGGAGGGCGCGCAGTCGGCGGTGCGCAACGTCGCCGCCTACTTCACCATGCAGTTCGACAACAACGACTGGGGGCCGTTTCTGGAAGAGGTAACGCCGTACAGCATCGACGCTGACGCTGCGCTCGTCCCGGCGGCGCTCGGCACCCTCATGACGTACTGCATGCACCCCAGCGCGAACTGGGACATGCAGTCGTTCCCGTGGGCGGTTCCATTCCTGTCGGCGGCGTTCGAGGTCGCCTTGAAGATCGAGATAATACGCCAGTACATAATCGGCTACGTCGAGATACCGGACACGTCCCGCGTCGGCGCGCCGGACGTGGTGCGCCGCGACTACCTCAACCGCTGGCAGTCCGTGCTGACCGACTACCAGAACCAGCTGAAGGAGGCGGGCAAGAAGCTGTCCACCGTCCTTCAGGACATGAGCGCGGCGCACAACACCATCGCGCTCATCGACTGGGCATCCACCCCCTACGCCTCTCTGGGATGGCCCTTCTTCTGCTCCTACGAGAAGGCCCTGCCTTGGTGGGGGCGCTAGGATGGGACGGGTCGCCTACTGGGACGCGGGGCACGTCTCCCGCGAAGTCCTCTACACGAGGAAGGCCGTCGAGGACGGCATGAGGCTGTGCGGCTCAACGTGGCTCGTGCGCCGCATGTGGACGCTGCAAGACCTCGCGGACGGCCTCGTGAAGCGCTGCCCGGTCTGCTGGGACGAGGTGAACCACCAGTCGAAGCGACCGAACGACTGCCCGAACTGCTACGGCACGACGTTCGACGGAGGCTACCGCCCTTTGGAGATGCGCCGCATGGTGGTGAACGAGAACGGCAGCGACAACACCGAGTACGACAACCACGGCACGCGCGAGAAGTTCGACGTTACGGTGAAGATGGCGGTCGAGCCGATCTACCACGACGGCGACCTGCTGTGCGAGGTGTTGGAGATGACCGGCACGCTCGTGACGCTTCGCGGTCGCATCTTCCAGCTGGACGGCCCCGTGAAGTACCAGACGATTCAGGGCGTTGTGTCGTCGAACAACACCGAGATGACGACCAACTTGCAGCGCATGCTCGTGTCGCAGAGCGGGACGGCGAAGCTGCTGCTCCCTACCGACTTCCGCTATTCCGACGAGCTGTGGGGCGGCGCTCCGCACTCGCTCACGGTGTCGCGCGACCACGTGTGCGACCCGCCGCAGCTCATGAACTCCGACAACCAGAGCGGCGGCAAGTGGCAGTCCGAGCCGTCTTGGCCGTAGGAGGCTCCCCGTGGACGAGCGAGTGATCGAGGACGTTTACGCCGACATGCCCCTAACCGGGACAAGTCTGGCGAACCGCGTGCTCGACATGGTTTCGGAGACCGCATGCGACCTCGCGGCGGAGTACGGAAGCGGCATATTCGCCACGTTCAAGGGCGGCAGGATGGCGTTCTACCCGTCGCCCGACTACGCGGCTGGCTACGCGGGTGTCGGCATCGTGCCGGAGCACCACTACCTCATCTACCAAGAGAACGGCTTCCAGACGTTCCCGATGAAGAGCCTGTACGGGAAGGCGCAGCCGCTCTCGGAGCCGGTGCTCACGCCCGACGGCTTCAAGCCGATGGGGGAGATAGAGCCGGGATGCTTGGTCATCGGCTCGGACGGAGCGCCTGTGAAGGTGATCGATGTTTACGATCAGGGCATGTGCGACGTTTACGATGTCGAGTTCACGGACGGCGGCCATACAAGATGCACGAAAGAGCACTTATGGTCTGTCAGGCGCAACGGGGCATGGGTCGATGATCGGGTGATGCCGTTAGAAGACTTCATGGGAAGGATAGGGAGGACGCACGGCGATAGCTGGCGCATCCGTCTTGCCCCGAAGATCATGTTCGACAAGCGCGATCTTCCATTGCATCCATATTTTGTCGGAGCGATGATAGGCGATGGATGCCTCCGGGGGCCGTATCCGTACTTCTGCTGTTATGACGGGGCTGGCATCGACACGTTCATGAGGTTCGTGCCGGAGTGCGTCACCCCCCATGCGGTCGCTGAAGATGGAGCTAGAATAGCGTTGGCGTGCGGCGCTCCCGGCTACAATGCCGCGCCGTCGCGTTGGGGGCGCGGCGGCAATTCGACATCGCCGCTCATAGATGCGTTCAGGTCGCTCGGACTATGGGGGCATGACGCATACGGCAAGACCATCCCAGAAGAGTACATGCTTTCGTGCGTCGAAGATCGCGTCCTTCTATTGCAGGGTCTCATGGACACGGACGGCTCGTGCGCCGCTCGCGGTGCGATATGCCAGTACACCACGGTGTGCCGCGACCTCGCGGTGCAGGTGCGGAGCCTAGCGCTTTCGCTCGGAGGCCATGCGTATATTCACGAGGACAGGCGCAGCGGCAAATATCGAAACGGTGTGGCGTACATCGTCGAGATGAGGTTCGACAACGGCGTTGTGCCGTTCCTCGCCCCTTACGAAAAGAAGCTGAAGCGCTATCTTGACAACGTTGCGCATCAGAGCGCAAAGTGTTGGTGCAGGAGATTCAAGAGCGTTTCCTTTTCCGGACGCGAGGAGTGCCGTTGCATCCTCGTCGATAGCGCGGACGGGTTGTACGTCACGAACGATTACATAGTCACGCACAACACCGTCCCCATGGTGATCGGCGGCCAGCTCGTGTTCCGCAAGGTGACGAACATCAACCAGTGGCGCAAGGGCGAGAAGACGTACTGGGTGCGCGGTCAGGACGGCGAGCTTATGCCGGAGACGCGCCAATCGAGGAGCTGGGTGCATCCGGGCCACGGCCCCGTGCAGTTCATCGCCGACGCGATAGACGACGCGATAGCGATGCACAGCGAGGACATAGACTACGCCTTCGTCGGCGGGATGATGGAGTGGATTGATGAGTAACGACGGGCACATGGTATGGCACGAGCCGAAGCACGTGGGGTACTTCTACAGCTGCCTTACGGCTGCGACCGACAGCATCAGGAAGTTCCTGCAATCTCCCGAGATGGTCGCCGTCCACGGCTACAAAGACCTGAAGGTCGAATCGGACTACCCCATCGTGGCCGAGGCGTGGCCCTACGTCCGCGTGGGCTACGTGAACGAGGACTTCCAGCCAGCCGCCCCGAACGAGTGGGTCATGGTGACCGACAAGAGCACCGGCGGCAGGGTCGATGTCGCGGCCTACGTTTTCAGCGGCAGGGTCACCATCGACGTGTACGCGAACTCCCCCGTCGAGGGTGCCATCCTCGCCGACTGCATCGTGAGCGGAATCGGAATCGACCCGAAGTACCGCCAGTGCCTGCGGGACAACCCGTACGTGAACATAGAGCCTAACATGGCGACGCTATCGAACACGACGAACAACGACAGCAAGGGCACTCCGTGGGACGACGACTTGGTGACGGTGTTCAAGCAGTTCTCGTTCAAGGTGCGCGGCGAGTTCTACTACATCGACCGCGTGAACCCCACGTTCATCGAGAAGATCAAGCTGCACCTCATGATAGACGCCGACGAGCTTGACGTGATAATCACGGGCGAGAAGCAGGCGGAGGAGGGCATGTTCGTCGAGCCTGCGATCTAAGGGCATGGCGGAGGGCATCTTTCTCGTCTAAAATGGGGTCATTGTCAATGTCGAGCAATCGAAGGAGAGTACCCATGGCTGATTTGAACAACTCGCTGCCGGGTATCTACACGGAGGAAGTAGAAGGCCCCCGTCTGAATACCACAGTGGGTGGGAACGCCGTGGTCGCTTTCGTCGGCCCCGCAATCGGCTTCCGCACGGCCACGCAGCAGATCACGCTCGAAGGCGCGACCGCTGTGCCGCTGAACAACGCGGGCGTTATAGCCGACAGCTACACCGTCACAAGTGCGTCCAGCGGCGTTCAGTTCGTGAACGAGCAGGACTACACCGTCGTGCAGGGCGCAGACCAGAAGGCGACAATCGCGCGAAAGCTGCTGCGCAGCACAACCACGAAGAATACCGTGACGGAGAAGCAGTACACCTATTTCTCCGCGCAGCCCAGCTTCTCCATCCTCTTCGACGGCGAGAACAACCCCATCGAGGGCTTCGTCATCGCCGGTACGGTCGTGGTCAAGGACGACAAGTCGAAGAACTACGTGGAGGGAACCGACTACATCATCAACTACCAGACGGGCACGTTCTCGTCCAAGATCGGCGGGGCGCTGAAGAACAACACCAATCTGTCCATATCGTTCGACTGGGCGACGGCGGAGCCTGTCCAGCTCAACGGCGAGGCGGCCTACACGCTCTCCCACCCCTACGTGTCGAAGGACGAATCGGGCGAGAGCACCGTGGTCATCGTGTCCAGCGCGACCGACGGCAACGCCTACGGCGACACTCCGGACGGCAACGGCAGCGGTCAGGTCGAGGGCGGATACGTCGAGGGCATCGACTTCGTTGTGGACTACCAGACGGGGCGCATATCGCGCACGCCGTCGAGCCGCATCCCGACGTTCGACGAATCGAAGGGCAACTACTACATGTACGCCGCGTACGCCTATTGCGGCATCCGCAGCGGCGACCGCGTTGTCGTTTCGTACAACTACAAGGGGGACGCTTACACCGCACCGCAGTACTTCGCGTCCTACAACGAGTGCATCGACGTGTACGGCGTGCCGTGGGACGCTGCGGGCAACGTGCAGTCCCCGCTGTCCCTCGCGATCTACATCGCGTCGCTGTGCGGCCTGTCGGGCTTCTACGCGGCTGCGTGCAACCCGGCCACGCAGGGCGGCAGCGCCGCGACCTACACCGTCCAGTCGTTCGAGGACGCGTTCGAGCAGCTTACCAAGGTCTCGGGAATCGACATCGTTGTCCCCGTGTCCGGCTCACCGGAGGTGTGGAACGCCGCGCAGGCGCACATCCGCACCATGAAGGAGAACGCGGACGAGCGCATAGCGTTCATGGGCGCTGACGGAACCGAGGAGGCCGTGACCTCCGACCAGATGATCGCCTACGCGAAGTCCATCGCGAGCGATGACTGCGTGCTGGTCTCGCCCGCGACGTTCCAGTTCCGCAACCGCCAGACCAACGTGGTCGAGGCAATCGCCGGTTTCTACGGCGCGGCGGCGGTCGCCGGTCTCGCGTCATCCATGGCGCAGTACAACCCGCTCACGCACAAGAAGGTGCTCGGGCTGTACGGCCCGAACGAGACGTTCACCACCACGGTCAAGACGAACCAAGTGAACAACGGCCTTCTGTTCATCGACTACATCAACGCGGCCATGACGGTCATCCAAGGAATCACCACGTCCACCGCGTCCGTCGTCAAGCGCGAGCTGAACATCCAGATGTGCAAGCTCTACATCGTGAAGTCGCTGCGCCGCGCGTTCGCGTCGGGCTTCATCGGCTCTGTCGCCACCGCGCAGGTGCTCCTCGACATCAAGTCCAGCACCGCCGCGCTCCTGTCGCGCATGCAGACCGACGGGTACCTGACCGAGTACACCGACCCGTCGGTGGAGCAGGATGCGACCGACCCCACGCAGGTGAACATCAGCTTGGGGTACACGCCGACCTACGGCATCAACCGCATCTACATCAAGTTCTCCATCAACGGCACCACCGCAGTCTAGGAAGGAGTGAGAAATGCCTGATTCCCAAGTACGCGTCGCAGGCGGCGGCAACACGTTCATCGCCATCGGCGACGAAGGGGGTTCCACCAAGCCCATGCGCTTCATGGCGCAGGCGACCGACACCCCCGGCACCGCCGTCACGAGCGCCGTTGACATCATCCCGGTAGGCTCGTTCTGCCCCGTCGAGATCGTTCCGCCCGTCGTGCAAGGCTCCGGCACCATCCGCTGCCGCGTATGGCAGCTCTGGGGAAAGGAGGGCATCGCGACGGCGTTGGAGAACACCAACGTGCTTGGCGGCCCCACGGAGGCCAACCGCCTCGTGAACATCTACGAGGTGTTCGAGGCGCAGCGCAAGGCGGGCAACCGCATCCTCGTGAAGAAGTTCGAGCGGGCCGGTAGCGGCGCGAGCGACAACCTTTGGAGGGTCATCACCTACGAAGGCGCGGTCATCACGAACTGCATCCAGCCGGAGACGTTCGAGAGCCGCACCATGGAAATGACCGTGGACATCGAGATCAAGTACACCCGCCGCCTCGTGCAGACGCTCACCGTCGCCGAGCGCGACACCGCAGGCGGCATCACATACTAACGCGACAGGGAGGACGAACAATGGCCGAGAAAGCTATCGGCGAGGTCTTCCCCGAAGAATACAAGCAGCCCTTCCTAGGGCTGCTTTACGTCGGGGCCATGACGAAGACCGTTGAGTACGCGGGGCACAAGATCGCGCTGAAGACGCTCACGCAGGGCGAGGAGCTGCGCGTGGGGCAGCTCACGCGCGAGTACGTGGGTTGCCGCAACGAGATAAGCGCTCTGAAGCTTTACACCGTCGCGGCGGCGGTGCAGAGCGTTGACGGCCAGTCGATGCTCGGCGGCATACAGCCGGAGGTAGACCCCATCGCGACCAAGGCGGAGCAGATGAAGAACTGGTACGCCACGGTCGTCGAGTTCCTTTACGACGAGTACAAGGTCATGAGCAGGTCGTGCGCCGAGGTGGCGGGCGCGCTAAAAAAATAATCGGCCTGACTGGCAGCGAGGACGAGCTGCCGCGAGGTGTCGCGCTCGCCTTCTCGCAGTGCCAGCAGGCCTATCATCGGCGGATGCTCGAAGGAGACCTGAACGTCGTGCAGATCACGGCGCTCGACATCGCCAAGCGTCTTGAACGGGCGCGCGAACTCCTCGATAATAGGGAGGACAAGGACTTCTGGCTTTCCTACGAGCACCCGGACAGCTACCAGAAGTCGATTGAGATGCGCCAATGGCGCAAGTCGCAGGAGGCGGACGACGTGTGCATCACGTCCGACACCATGGAGGGCCTTATGCGGATGATGGAGCAGCAGGGAGTGTAGCATGGCCGAAGACAACGTGGTACGCAGGCCCGTAACGTCCTCCACGGACGTTGCGCAGCGCATGGGCGAGCTGGTGCAGCGCGCCGACGCGTCGAAGAGCGTTGTCGAGGAGGCGGCAACCTCCCTCGTCTCCGAGGTCGATAAGATGACCAAGCAGATAGGGGTGTTCCAAGACTACATCGAGGAGATACGCGACCTAGGCGGCAGCGTCGGCATCGACGGCAACGGCACCGGCGCGGCCATGGTTCTCGAAACCCCCGAACTCACCAAGGCGGTTGAGGAGCAGACGGATGCCGCTCGCGAGACGAGGGAGACGTTCGCCAGTCTTCAGGAGAAGATCGACAAGGAGCAGGCGGAGCGAACCAAGAAGGTCGATGAGTTCATACGCGCCCTCGACGACGACCGCCGACAGATGGCGGAGGACATGCGGGCGCGCGACGACGAGTTCATGGACAAGCTGTACTCGAACGTCGTGCGTCAGGGCAGCGCGTCTGCGCAGCAAAGCTCCTTCGATAGGCTTGTGGAGAGCTATGAAGGGCCTAGCACGGCAGATCGCGTCATGCAGGGCGCGGGAACCGCAGCGGAGGTCGCGCAGGGCGCTACGTCCGTCATAGGCGCTCTGGGGGCTGGCGGCACGCGCGGCATGGGCACCATCGCCAACGTCCTTTCAAAGGCGGGCGGCGTGCTGAAGTTCCTCGGCCCCGTGGGCGCGGTGCTCGGCACCGCCGTTGCGGGCCTCAACCTCGTGGAGAGCGGCATTGACCAGTTCCAAGGTCTGAAGAACGCCTCGTTGGAGGCGACCGGCGGCACCGGCAACCTCAACGTCGGCGTGGAGCAGGGCATCCAGTCGAAGCTCACGGAGTTCACGACCAACCTCTCGGACAAGGACGTGCAGACGATTCAGCAGGGCCTCATGTCGGGCGGCGCGACCTACGGCAGCGAGACGTACGGACAGGGCTACGATTGGGTCGTGAACGCGACGCAGGAGCGCGGCCTGTCCGCATCGAAGGCGACCGACGAGTACGTGAAGGCCGTCGTGAAGGGCGGCAAGAGCGTCGATTACCTGAACGAGAAGTTCGACACGCTCGCGCAGGTGGCGGAGAGCACGGGCGCGTCCCTGTCGTCCATACAGGAGCAGCAGGAGGGCTTCGCGAAGACCATGGAGGGGCTTACCGGCTCGTCGGTCGAGGCGCAGGAGGTCGGCGTTGACCTCACCCGCTTCTTCGGCGACGCGAGCGGCAACACCTACAGCGCCGCCAACGGCTTCATAAGCGCGTACGGGAGCAACCCCATGTTCCAGAACAACGTGTCGCAGAACATCGCGCAGGGCATGGACACCGGTCAGGCGTACGCAGCGGCCATACAGCAGACGGTCGGGTACGCCGCGCAGACGAAGGGCGGCGACGTGGAAGCGCTCATCGGCGCGGTCATGAGCGGCGACCGGGACAAGTTCAACAGCGTGGTGGGCGAGCTGAAGAACGCAAGCGGCCTCGGCATCGACGGCATGGCGAAGCAGATAAGCGTGCAGCAGCAGCTCGCGTCCCTGTTCGGCATGAAGCAGCTTCCAATGAGCCTCATAGAAGACCCCGACGGGGTGTTCGACATGCTGTCCGACGTTCTCGTGGGCGGCGCGAACCGCGCCCAGCAGGAATCGGTGGGCGGCGACGGCGTGAACTCCATGCTCGAACGTGCGAAGGAGCTTGGCGGAAGCACCGAGGCATCGAGCATCAACACGTACTCCGAGGCGGGCATCATCGAGGTCAGCGGGATGTCCAACTACGTGAGCGGCCTTAGCATGGGCGACAAGAAGGGCGACGCGGTTCTGAAGGACATCCTGTCGAAGGACTACGCGAGCCTGTCGGACGACGAGAAGGCCATCTTCATGCAGGCCATGGAGCTTTCCGGCGAAGTGACCGCAGAGGACATGGCCGGGATGACCGACGAGGGCATGGCCCGCATGTTCAGCGACACCGCGTGGTCTTACGGCGAGTACGGCAAGGACTGGCTCGGCAACCAGACGGGCGCTGCGTCGTTCCTGTCGGGCAAGTTCGACTGGCAGGACAAGGGCGCGTGGTACGGCTACTCCGATTCCGACACGGGAGAAACGCCCGTGGCGCTGACCGTGAGATGGCAGGACGACGCTGAAAAGGTGCTCGCCATCATGGTCGAGAACGGACGCGAGCAGATGCAGTCGGACAACGGGGGCATGTGATGGCTACGGCGAGGCTCGGCAACTACGCGTTCGGCATCGACCCCAGCACGGCGAAATGGGGCTACGAGCTGAAGACGAACAAGATTCAGACGAAGGGCGGCACCGTCGTCCAGATCATCGCGCGCAACATCAGCGACCTCACCATCACCGGCTACCTCTCGGCGCGCGGCCTCACGAACGAGAACCGCTACCAGCGCATGGAGGAGTTCCAGCAGAAGATGGCCGACATCATGCAGTACCACGTGGACACCGGCAACCCGGTCACGTTCTACTTCCCGGTGCTCGGATGGAACGGGAAGGTGTTCCTGAAGGACGTGTCGAAGTTCAGCTACAGCCCGAAGGTCGCGGCCATAAGCTACCAGCTCACGTTCTTCGTCGATACCGGCTTCGACACCATCAAGGAGATCGTGGCGACCGACGCGCTCAACGCCATCCCCGACGGCGTTGGGTGGACGCGCAGCGTGTACAACACGCCCGACACGAACAACTGGGAAGACATGCTGAAGGCTCTGAAGCAGGTCGTGGAGAACAGCGGGAGCTACGACGCTTACGGCGCGAGCCTCTACGAGCAGTACGAGAAGATCAGGCAGAACGACGAGGGAGAGGTCACGACCGACGACGGCGTGGTGCGCCTCGAAGTGTCGGGCGGCACGTCGGAGATGGTTCGCTACGTGTGGAACGAAGACGGCTCCTACAACAGGGTGAGCTGACATGGGAACGTTCAACGGGACGCTGACGTACAACGGCAGGAGCAAGGATGTCATAGTCGAGGACTTCGCCTTCGGCATGTCGCTCGGCCTCACGGCAACGTCGCAGGCGCGGCAGGGGCAGACGGCGTACCCCCGCAACTGGCGCAAGAGCGATATAACGCTCGGTCTCGCGTTCAGGAGCCGGGAGGAGTACTTGGAGTTCTCGCGCTGGATAGCCGAGTACCACATGTACCTCACCTCGATGACCAAGCCGAGCCATATGGTGCTCTCCATCCCCGTCATAAAGAAGTCCTACTCCATCGCGTTCACCAGCTTCCCGGTTGACGTGAAGTTCGGCGATTCCGTCTATCAGAACTCCTACCAGTGCGTCATCGTCAAGGACGAGACGGGCGAGGAGGGCAGCGAGAGCGAGAACACCGGAGGCGTTGACGACATCCCCGCCGACAAGGTTGAGCAGGACGATATCAAGGCGCAGGGCGACGCTGCGTTCCGTGGGGAGGCGACCGGGGCATGACGGCCATACTCGCCTACACGCCGATGGTGAGCGCGCAGGTGAGGGCGCAGACGGTGAACGGCTACAAGTACTACGACCTCACAGACGACATCACCAACTTCTCCGTGACGCTGAACACCGACGGCTGCTCCACGTTCTCGCTCACGCTTCAGAACGTCGGCGGCAAGTACGACGGGGCGTTCAAGCCCATGGACGCGATAGCCATATACCTCTCCAAGGCGAACCGCTACCAAGTCCTCGCGGGCTACGTCACGAAGGTTCCCATGTTCATGCTGAACTCGCAGCCCGTCACCATAACGGGCAAGGACGTTCTATGGCGCTTGCAGGCCCTTTACTGGGACAGCGGCCTTCTCGCGTCGCGCGAGCTTGTCACTTTCCAGAGCGCCGAAAGCTCCGATCAGGACGGCGGCTACTGGCGCGCCGCAGCCAACGTCCTGATGAGCGTCGCCGGTTGGCCCGCCGAGCGCATCAGCGTGGGGCAGATACCGACCGAGGTGATCGAGTGGGCGCTGTCGATGTACGATGCGAAGCTGGCCGACACGCAGGGAGCCGACATGGTGAACCAGATTTACTCGATGTTGCAGGTGTCGGGGCCTACCTTCACGGAGGCGACGGGGGACATCGGAGGCCTTGGCGGGGACGTGTTCGACGGCGACGTGACCGAGGCGCAGAAGAAGATCGTCGAGGTCGCGAAGAACTCCGAGAGGTACGGCATAACCACGCAGGGCGGCTTCTGCCAGAAGTGGGTTGACGACGTGTTCGACGCTGCCGGAATCAAGATACCCCGCAAGTCTTCGGCGCGCGAGGCGGCGCGGGCGTGGGGCGCATCGACGGATTGGAGCAAGGTCAAGGTCGGAGCAGCCGTGTTCGGCTACGGCTGGGACAACTCCGGCAACCCCGGATGCGTGTACGGCCATGTGGGAATCTACGTCGGCAACGGCGTGGTTCTCGACAACATAGGGTACGTGCACGAGTGGTCGCTGACGGAATGGGTGAACTCCGGGAACACCTACGTGCCGCAGGGCACCGGGTGGGGCTGGAACGGCGGCGTTATACTCGACGAGGCCTATCCGTGCAGGCCGGGGCTTCTGCCATGACGGCCATACTCGCCTACACGCCGATGGTCAAGGCCGAGGTGGCGGTGCGCCAGCCGGACGGCTCCGTGCGCGCGTACGACCTCACCGACGACATCACCGGCTTCAAGATAAACCTGAACGTCGATGGCTGCTCAACGTTCTCCCTGTCCCTTCAGAACAAGGGAGGGAAGTACAACGGGGCGTTCACCCCCATGGACAGAATCGTCATACGCCTGTCAAAGGGCGACGAGTACCCGGTCTTCGCCGGGTACATCACCAAGTGCGACTTCTGGCGACTTTACAACGCCGACTTCGAGATGTCCGGGAAGTGCGCGCTCTACCGCCTCCAAGCGCTCTACTGGGACGCGGGGCTGTACGAATCGCAGCAGCTCCTGTTCACGAACAGCTCGACGTGGAAGACGCACGATGAGTACTGGCGCGTGGGGGCGAACGTGCTCACCAACGTCGCCAACTGGGACGCGTCGAAGATCGCCATAGGGCAGCTGCCCGACGACGTGATCGAGTTCGCAACGTCGATGTACCGCGTCAAGCTGGCCGACACCCAAGGCGCGGACATGGTGAACCAGATTTACAAGATGCTGCAAACGTCAGGCCCCGCCATAGGCTCCGGCGGCTCGTCGTCAGCCGGAGGGGGAACCGCCTCGTACGAGGCGGTCGAGAAGGCCGTGCAGTGGGCCATACAGATATGCAACGACGACAGCCACGGGTACAGTCAGGGGAACCGCGACGGGAACCCCGACTACGACTGCTCGTCATTGGTCTTCTACTCGCTCCTCGCCGGTGGATGGACGCGCGAGGAGCTTGGAAGCTGGACGTTCAACACGACGCGCATGCAGGAGGTTCTTCCGCCCATCGGATGGAAGATGTACCCGTACGACGGCAACGTCGGCTCGCTGAAGCGCGGCGACATCATGTGGCGCGCCGCTCACACGGAATGGTATATCGGCAACGGCGAGACGGCGGGCGCTCACAGCGCCGAGGACGGCGGCATATACGGGCAGGGCGGAGACCAGACGGGCGACGAGATATCCGTGGTGAAAATCTCCGGCAGCTGGACGCACTTCTTCCGCTACGAGAAGGCGGCGTAGCCGAGCGCGCGGCCCTGTGCTATCATTTCAGCATTCGACACCACAGGAGGCGGCAATGGCAAGATTGAGCGGGTTCCATCTGAAGGGCGGCATCGGCAAGACGATGCTCGACCTCGTGTACCCGGTGAACAGCCTGTACCTTACGGTAGGGTCTGAGAACCCCGCCACGGTGCTGGGAGGCACGTGGGCGAAGCTCACGGGAGGCGTTCTGGCGGCTGCTGGCACGAGCGGCTACGCGGCTGCTGGCGCGACGGGAGGCTCGAAGAAGATCGGCGTCTTGCAGATGCCGCGGCATACCCATACCATGATGAAGACCAACTGGCAGGACTGGGCATCGAACGATCAGGGCGTAAAGAACCGCATGTGCGTCGCGACCGGCGCGACCGCCGGTGTAGATGGCTTGGGCATCGTGAACAACACTGGTGGGGGGCAGACTACATCCCGCTCCATCTGTCCGTCAACGTCTGGAAGAGGACGGCGTAGCGCGGGAGGCTTCCCGTGGCCAAGATCAAGTTCCGCAAAGGCGCGTCGTTCGAGGAGTACTGCCCGTTCCCTGTCGGCACGTGCATATTCTGCACGTACGACCCCAACACGGTCTGGCCGGGCACGACGTGGCGCAAGCACAGCGAGGGCCATTACCTCGTCTCCGCAGGCGACACCTACAAGGTCAACAACACGTACGGCTCCAACACGCACGTGCTCACAATCGACGAGATGCCGAGCCATCATCAGCTTCTTGCGGTCGAGGACGGCGGCAACGTCGCCACATGGGGCTGGGAGTGGCATACTCCGTCGCCGCCCAGCAGCAGGTGGCAGGACGGCGGAATCGCAAATACCGGCGGCGCGGCGCGGCGCACAACAACATGCCGCCTTGGCTCGCCGTGTACATGTGGAAGCGCACCGCGTAGCATCTTCGGGCGGTGGTCTGCATGGCTAACCTGTCCGTCCTCAAATGGCGCAACGGAGCATCCGTTCAGCAGTTCTGCCCGTTCCCGGTGGGAGGGGTTTACATCAGCGCATCCAACGTCACGCCGTCCGCTCTCTGGCCGGGGACGACTTGGACGCGCATCGCTGCGGGCACCTTCCTCGTGTCGAGCGGAGGCGCGACGACCGGCGATTACGCCGTCGGCAAGACCGGAGGCGCTGCCTCCGTCACGTTGTCGGCAAACACTTTGCCGCAAATCAATCTGCAATCGAAGCAGCGCGACAATAGCGGCGGATCAGACGCTTGGGGCATTGCGAGCGAATACGGTAAGGTCAGGTGGGAAGATACGTACGTTCGGCTCCCCGGAAGGAACAAGCCGCATGAGAACAGGCCCCCGTACCTTTCCGTCGATATGTGGAGGCGCACCGCGTGATCTGTGCGGGGCGATGCCGCTATGACGGTCAAGGTTCAGAGCGGCGGCGGTAAATCGGTCTTGTGCCCGTACGACGCGGGAGACCTGTACTTCACGCTGTCGGACACCGACCCGTCAGCAAGATGGCCGGGGACGAAGTGGGAGCTTTTGGCCGCCGGGACGTTCGTGTGCGCGGGCGCGGCCTCCGGAGCGTACGCAGTCGGCAGCACGGGCGGCGAGGCCGCGCACGTCCTCACGGTCGATGAGATGCCCCGGCACACGCACTCCCCCGACAATCCGAACGGGAAGAAGTTCAACATGAGCGCTTCCGGCAGCACCCTGGATTGCAAGGATACGGTCATGTGTATTACGGATGATCGCATTCTGTTCTTTCTGGATCGTACGGACGATATTTTTGAGCTGTACATCGCTGTTCGTTCCAAGTTCCTGTTTTAAAATATCATCATCGATCTTGGTATCGCTTTCGAATGCATAGACCATCTTTCCATTTTTCACTTTGTACTGCCATTTGGCGGCAATTTCACCTTCGATCAGTCCGGCTGGTGCCTCATAAGATCCAGGGCCTTTGTCATAATCGTAAAAAAGCCCGCTGACCGGTGCTCTCCAGTCATAGATCAAAGGCAGCATACCCGTACGTTCCGCAAAGTTACCGATGCCGATATAGAATATCTCCGGTTCGTCTTCGCCATCATAGATAAAATCCACACGTCCGAAAAACGGAGCTTCCAGCATTTTACGAAGCCGGTGCTGCATCTTCAGTTTTTCCTGATTGTCATTGACCTGGTGTAAAAGAGCTTGTTGGTTGTCATAATTTTCATAGCCGTATTCATCCATCTCGGTGTAATTCTCCCAGTAGTATTCATTCATACTCTGGATGTCTTTCTGTCCGGCTTCGATGGATGCATCTACTTCGGCCAGGCGTGTGCGGATCTTCTCTGTTACTTTATTTAAAAATATCTTTCCGTCTGTTAAATCTAATTCTGTCATAATCTCCAACCTGTCTTTTTTTGTTTTATCCTTACATATCAGCAGGATTGATTTTCAGCTGTTTTCAGCATTAAATGTGTCTTACAATCATACCACATATATATGTTTTTATTCAAGTCCGGATGTACTGTC
>OIKE01000028.1_pt1 | contig 43275 bp, 47 predicted proteins | sample 1583641 | NCBI WGS metagenome assembly OIKE01 (sample SAMN02674698, study PRJEB24791) | human gut metagenome, SKBSTL036 | isolation source: stool | host: Homo sapiens | place: USA | reverse complement strand
AATAAGTGCTAAGAGAAATTTTTATTTCTCCTTGCACTTAATATTACAATTTATCTTTTAAAATGTCAATAATAAATGCAAAAAAAATTTCAAATATTTTTCATGTGTATTTACCAACAAATTTATAGGTTTTATCAAAAAAATGCTCAAAAAAATTTTTTTCTTGCAGCACAAACACATCACTCAAAGAATTACTCTTTCAGCACATCTTTTCTCTATTCAATTAATGATTTTTAACCAGACAATCTCCAAAATTTTTCTCGAAATTCTTTTTCAAAAATATCAGCTGATGTTTTTCCCGAAAACAACTTCCTTGGATACTCATTAATCCAAGCCTCAATTATCTTTACCTGGCTTTTTGTAAAATCATCAAAATCTACACCTTTAGGAATATGGTAACGAATCAGCTTATTTTGATTTTCATTGCTTCCTCTTTCGTAAGAAGAGTATGGATGACAATAATAAATTTTCGTTCTATTTCTTTTATTTCTTCTAGATCGTTCCATCCCCTTCCAATCAGAAAACTCCACACCATTATCGACTGTAATGGTTTTGAATATTTCTCTGAATTTCTTTTCTCCAAGTTCTCTTTCCAACCGATTTAATGCTTTAATCACTTGTTTTGAAGTGCCATCTTTTAACAAATCAATAATTTCAATTCTGCTTTTTCGTTCTGTCAAAACCAAAAGACTCTTCTTAGATTTCCCTTGTTGTCCTCTGACAGTATCCATTTCCCAGTGTCCGATACTCTCTCTCTCTTCTATTTCATCTGGTCGCTTTTCAATACTGGTTCCTTGTGAAGCCTTTCTCTGAACATGTTTTTTTCGTTTTTTCTTTTTCTTTTTGTGATATGGCAAATCACCAATTTCAATATTCTCAAAGACTCCTGTTCGAATATAGTTATAGAGAGTAGACAAACTTACCTTTGTTTGAAAACTTAGATGTTGTCTTTTAATAAAAGTTAATGTTGCATATGGTGAAAATTTTTCATCTAGAATCTTGTGTTCTACAAACTTCAAAAAAACTGGATCGTCTTGGATTATTTTTTTTCGTCCTTTTCGTTTAGAATTTTTTTTATAAATATTGTAAGCTATATCTGGGCTATATCCTTTTGCTTCTTCCCAGGTTTTTCCAATGATATAATCATATTTTCCCCTTTTTAGCTCACGATATATTGTGGATTCATGTACCCCTATAAAATCCGCAATTTCAGAAACACTATGCTTTGCACGATATAATGCTTCGATTTGTAAACGATCATTATAGCTTAGATGACTATACTTTTTTCCCAAACAACACACCTCTTCCTATAGAAAATTAAGGTGGTCAAAATTGACCACCTTAATTTTCTATCTCTTATTCTTTTTCTAATACGACAATTTCATCATAATTCATAGCTAAGGTAGAGCAATAATCAACTAAAGCTTGAAAAACCACCTGTGCCATTTTACAATTTTGTTCTTTAGCCACTTGCTCTATTTCATGATACTGTTTTAGATCCAGGTAAAAAGGCTCACAAATATCCCTTTTGATGTAGGCAGGATCCGATCTTTTTGTAATCAAAATACGAGAATCTATTTTTTGTGTTCCTTCTAGGAACATATTAATTGCCCTCCGAAAAAAATTAATTTTGGGAAGATCTTCTTTTTCCATCAGAAAATACATCAAATCTCTAAGTTCTTCTGTAATATAAAAGGTAGTTTTTTTCTTTTCCACGTTTAACTCCTACTTGTTTACTTTAAGTATTTCTTCTAGTCCCCTAATATGATTATAATACGCCATCAACTCATTGCTATCTAGTATTCTTTCATCTTTTGACAACAAACGTGTGATTGCTTTAATATCACTCTTAAACTCTTTTAAATCAATTTTATGTTCATTTGTCGAATTCCCAAAAAAGTCACTTGTAACTGGCTTGTCGTTTTTCTCTCTGTCTTGTGCAATGATTCTTTCTGCTTCTTTAATTTTATCCTTATTAAATTTTGCTTCATTGATGACTTGTTTTGCATCTCCTTTTTCCTGGATCTGTTGCATCATTTCTTCCTGTTCTTCTACAGAATCAGAAGCATCAATAATCTTACTTGCATCTTGCACACTAATCGTATTATTCAATAAGGCATCCTTTACAGACTCTGCCCCCTTACTATTGACCTTTTCAAAAGTATTGATTGCACCACGACTCATATTTGTTGTAGCTGCTAAGATATCTCTTGTTGCAACTCCTTTAATTTGAGTACTGATTTCTTCGCCATCCTCATTTTTTGCACTAAGTTGTTCTACACCAGCTTTTCTAAGTGCGGAGATAATACGTTTCCACTCTGCGATTTCTTTTGCTTTGTCTCCATCTGTATATTTTCGTGTCTCTTTGTTGGTTGTTACCATAGCGAAAAGTTCTTTTAACTCGTCATCCAATGGCAAATCAATTTCGTCAAAATCTTGTACAACTACTGGAATTAATGTGTCCTCATCCCAATCAGAAACATTTTCATCCGCAATCAAACTATCAATAGCTGTCAATCTACGCTCTCCACCAAGTAATTTATAACCTGTAGGTGTTCTCTTAACGTGCAATGGATTTTTCAACCCCATATGTTCTATTGAATAAGCCAAATCTTTGATTCCTAAAATACTACGATCATTCTTCTCATTTTTTTCAATCAAATTCCGTGGTACATGTTCCAATTTCATTTTTTCGTTTGTAGAAGAAGAATTTAAAAGACCTTTCCCTAATTCAATCTTAACCCCCAAAGTTCCAATATTGCTTTCTCCTGTTCCAGAATTTTTTTGTAAATTTGTTTTTTGCTCTGTCAAACCTCGAATCATATTTCGATTAAATTTTGCCATCTTCCAATACCTCACTTTCTATTCGCAAGGAGTCTTATAGACTCCTTATTTATTCAAAATGTATTCTGTCAGTTTCATGTAATCTTCGGTTACACCACTTTTAACTTTTCTATTATCATAAGCCAATAATGGCATCTGTGCAATAGAACCCTCTTCGATATTTTTACTAGACCGAATTGTGATAGGTAAAATATAATCCGAAAAGGTTGCTTTTAACATATCATATACAACTTGTGATACTGTTTTTCTTCCATTCCATTGCGTGAAAAACATCCCACCGACTTTTAAATTTTGGTTATAATCCGCAACAGTTTCAATAATATTCATGGTCATTGAAACCCCTAAAAGAGAACCGCCATCACAGCGTAACGGCAAATAAATTTCATCCGCTGCTACTAAGCCATTGATATTGAGGATGGAAACACTTGGGCTTGTATCAATCACACAATAGTCATATTCGTTCTGCACTTTTGTCAAATGACTTTTTAAACGAAATTGCTGTGGACTTCTAACATCTGCTTTCATTCGTTCTTCTGCTTCACTTAATGTCAAAAAAGATGGAATGATATCTAAGTTTTCATATTCTGTTTTCTTAATACAATCATGAATATCCATATTCTTATCTAGCAGCAAATCTTCCACTGACTTTTCAATACTTGTATACTCTCCACTATAGTTCTGCTTGAACTGTTCAATAAAATCCACATTACTAAACATACAAGTCGAATTCATCTGCGGATCCAAATCGACCAGCAAAACCTGTTTTCCATAATAAGTTGCTAACATATGTGCTACGGATGTAACACTAGCTGTTTTTCCTACACCGCCCTTATTGTTAAAAAATACAATTGTTTTCATTCTTGTTACCTACCTTTTCCAAGTAAATATCCTCTTCTTATTTATTATATACTATTTTCTATATAATGTCAATTGTAAGAATCCTTTAGATTCAGAATCAAAAAAACATTACTTTCAAGATTTGATTCTGGAGGGGAGCGTTTAATATTTGCTGCTATCCTTTTCATCTTATACTTCTCCTTTTCATTTTTATAAAACATTACTTTCTGAGTTTTCATCTATCGGGTTTGCGTAGCACATTCTTAACAGAAGGAAGCTATCTGACAAGTGGTAAAGTGGTAAGCGGAACGAAGTGAGCATTAAGGAACGACACTTTTCTGATAGCTTCCTTCTGTTATAGTGCAAATTCGCAAACCGATTAAAAATCAGAAAGGGAATCTATAAAAAAGAAAAAAATAAGATAAATGGATGTGAGCAGCAAAAGGGGTTCCTTGGGGAACCGATTGGAAAAGGGGAAAATAACAAAAGCCCAGTGACCACCGTCTCTGGGTTTCTGTTTTAATTTAGTGGTCAAAATTGACCACTAAACAAAATTTCAAAATTAGGTGGTATTTTGACCACCTAATTTTTATCGTTCCACCTCATCCATAGAGCGTTCTTGTAACGCTTCATATTCCCGTTCATTCTGTATTTGTTGCCAATCTTTATCCATAGATTTTTTTAAGCTGCGAAGTGTTCTTGACCAAAGCCAACCAGTTCTGGATCCCATACTTCTATCACTCATTTTTCTTTTTCCCACGGCTTCTTCTATTATTAGATTTTTCTGTTGTTTATCAAATTCTCTGAGTTCTTTTAAAATGGAATTTCCCATACGAGTATAGAGATCTTTCATCTTATTGTCTGCATAATGCATTTTGCTAGGATCCCCACCATAAGCTCTGCTATAATTTTCATTCTGCTTTTCAATATCCTTTTTAAACTGTTCAAAATCATCCTTATGATAGGTTTCTAAATATTGATCCGTTAATTGGTCTAATTCCTCTTGATATGGTTTCATAATAGATGAATTATAATTCCACATCTTTCGATCTACATCTGGCAATTTCTTATATAGTTTCATAAGATTTTTTCGAAACAATGGATCATGAAGTAATGGATTGTTTTTCTTGCCATCTAAGATGTTATTTCTAATAATCCGATTTATATTACGATTGATATCCTGTTCTTGCATAATCTGATTTACGATTGCAGACTTACAAGTTTCTATACTTTTCTGTTTGAACCGTCCAACATATTCCTCTTTTACAATGGGTTTTCCATTTCCATCTAAAATAGGTTGTTTTACCAACTTTCCATCTTTTTCTACGGTTTTATATTGAACGTATTCTTTCTTCTTCCTCATAGGAACTGGTTCCACAGTTGCAACATGAATATGAATATTATCGGTATTGTAATGAATGGCTGCTGACCATAAACCATTTTCCAAATTTTCTTTTTCCAACATTTTTGTGACCGCATTACGTGTCACTTCTTTTAGCTTTTTCTCATCTAGCTTTCCTGTGTCATGACTATAAATACCATTTTCATCTAACCACCAATTGTCAAAAGAGATTACCGTTTGCCACATCAAGCTTCCGTTTTTCTGTGCCATTTCGAACCCTTTTTTCAAAGCATCTCTTTCTTCTTTAGAAAGCATATCTTTTTGTTTTGTGAACAAGCCTGTGGTCTTTTCAGAGTTTCCCATGTAGTCTGTATAAAGATTAAATTGAGATTCGTTTTCTAAACGTACTGCCTCTTCACGGTTCATATAATCAACGTATTTCATAAAAGCCTGAGACTTTGATTTGCAAAATTTTGTAACAACAACTACTCCTGGTTTTGTTTCCACTATTTACCCCCATTTGTTTGGTGGTCAAAATTGACCACTAATTTATTTATTCATTTTTGGTGGTCAATTTTGACCACCTTGCTCTTGTTTTGCTTTTCTATCATCACTCTTCTGTTTGAAATGAGTAATCTTTTCTTTTAAATTATTTTTCGATTGAGTAATAACCTCATTAGGTAAAAAATCTGTAGTAATGCAAGTATTTAAATTCTCGTTGTGTAACAAAGTATTAACAGCGTCTAATAAAATAATCGAATTCTGTTCTGCAGTTTGAAGCGACCATTTTAATCGTTCCTTAGAAAGGTAGCTGTCATTCATTTCTTGGATCACTGCTTTGGCAATTCGTTCTTCTAAGCTTTTAGCAGAATTTTGAATTAGATAATTTATAACTTGACTTTCCGAACTAAATGATAATTCCTTTTTTAAGTTTTTTAGCACCTCATTATTTGTTTCTGTTATTTGAATGCATTTTCTTATCATGATAGAATCACTCCATATTTAAAATATTGTTCTTTTCATCTGATATCCCACTATTGATGAAATACTCTAAAACCATGCTGTTCACTTCCATAATTTCACTATTCTTTTTTAATTGTTCCATCAAGGAGTCAACAAGATTTCTATACTTTTCCTCTATTTGATTTATTTCTGGCAATGTTGTCATCTGTAATAATTGTCTCCTTAAATATTCTTCTCTGCTCAATTTCTTTTTCTTTGCTAACTCATCTAATTTACTTACAATAGATGAATCTACATTTCTAATTTTTATATCACTCATAGTCTCTCCTTTACAATGTTTTTCAATTTACTTTTATTATATTATGTTTTATATATGCTGTCAAAATGATATATACCATTTTATTCATGATGTCAATGTGATATATTTCTTTGATAATCTGCCCCCATAAAATCGCTAGGCACTGCCTAGCCCCCAACTGGTTTTGGGGTCAGATTTCCCTTATGCTCTTTTTTAACTTCAACGTATTACTCAAACAGGAAAAGCACCATAAATGATGCTTTTCTACAGATGTGGCTCCGCCACAAAAAATATATCAATAAAAAAGAAAAAATAGAAGAATGATCACGGAATTTCTTTCTTATACCAAGTACATCAAATTTGCATCAACAAGCTAAAGCCCCTCTTTGGGGGAGAAAGAGGGGTTGAGGGTGATTGGGCGGGGGGCTGATCGAATCAAAAGAAAAAACGAATAAACAGATTATTCCAAAAGGAGCCTTCTAAAAATCATTTTCAAAAACAGCAGACCAATTTCCATAAATCACTTGATTACTCCACAAAAAAAGAGGTGGTCAAAATTGACCACCTGTAAATTTTAAGAAGCTACTTCTTGTAGCTGATTTCTCTTATAAAGAAAAGCTTTGGTTTTGTAAAAACCAGAACCCTCTTCTTTCTTTTTCCAAAGTTTTACTTCAATACCTTTTTCACCTTCTTTTACTTGGTAATCACCTTGGCGGTTCCAACATTGTAATGTGTGTAGCTTTATTTCTTCATCATTTTCTAACAACCACAGTGCTTCTTCTAAGGAATACATTCCTTCTCCCACCGCTGCGTTTGCGATTATCTCCATATTTGTCAATTCTATTCTCTCCTTTCCGCAACAAGTAATACTTTTCCCTGGATCCATCCAGGTATCTCTTTTTAATTCAACATAAATTGCCATTTTTGTTCAGGAAATCACCTCATAATGCTCTATTCATATGTTATGTTCTTACCTAACATATGAACAAACTCCATTTACTACACTTCCTTTCTTGCCCGTATAGCCGATAGCCCAGCTTTTTGTGGTGGTCAAAATTGACCACCACCTCTTAAAATTCTAAAACGTATGCTCGATTTGGAAGCTGCTCCTCTGGTGCAACTTCACTAGCATTGACTTGTGTTACCATACAACTTAGTTCTTCTAATGTGAGATCACCATTATCAAGAACTAAAATGCATTCGTGAATGGAAGATGGTAAAACGAAAATTCTGTTTACCTTTCTTCTATTTGCGAAATCTTCTAATACCTGTCTGTTCAAAATTGCACTGGCACCTTTAAATCTACTTTTGTTAGAAATAACAAACATCCCTTCTTCCTCATCCAAAACTGGAACACCCATGAACTCATTCATGATCTGTGTCATTCCTTGCAAACAAGTATCTTCGCAAAGATTCTGATAAGCTTTTTTCCATAGCTCATTTTCAGATAAACCAATAAAGAATTGATAACCTTCTTTTAATACGGTAGACAATGTTTCCTCTTGATTGCTTTCTAATATAACAATCAAATAAGCTTCTAGTCCTTCAAACTCTGGAATTACTTTCTTAATGTAATTCTGTGTAGATTCTTTCTGGATACAGATTCGCACATGGTCTAATACCCATTGTTTATCTCTCAATCTATCAATCACATCATTCCCTATCACATCTTTTTTGCTTTCATACAATTTAATTACTTCATCTGTAACTTTCATTTCATCCAAACCTTCCTCTTCTGCTAACTCAAAAAATTGTTCTAAATAAATCACTGGTGAAACGGTTTTCTCATCTAAAAAATGAATCCCATGAAATGTAACACCGTTTTTCACTACCTTAGTTTCTTCTACTTCATATCCTCTCAATGCTAAATTTTTTACAATTGATTCTCTCGTCATTTTTCATTCTCCTTTACTTTCTTAAATTATAGTTTTTCTTTACGTTTTCTCTATCTCATCCTATACAGGATAGATTTTCTTAACTTTTATATCTCAGTACGATCTTCCTTTCTTTACTTCTATGTTCCGCTTTTTATTGAGAAGGTGATTTAGTTGTCAAGGTGCATTTGCAACTCTCTGTTGCTGATTTTGGCTCGACCACGGTTTTTTGTGGAAGTCCAATGCACCATGGAATAATAGTGACGGAAAGCTTGCTTGTAGGAACGTTTATGCCGTGAAAGGCATTGGACTGGAGCAGAAAATTGTGGTAAAAATCATTCGCAACAGAGAAAATGCATCTTGATAACGGAACCGTCTTAAAAAATGGACAAGAAGTAAAAAAGGAAATGGATCCACGAACAAACTAAAGCCCCTCTTTGGGGGAGAAAGAGGGGTTGAGGGTGATTGGGCGGGGGGCTGATCGAACCAAAAGAAAAGATACTCCGAAGAAAAAATACAGATTATCCAAAAAATCCCCTCAAAAAAACATCGAAAAATCCTCAGTAAAAAGAAAAAATATCAGGTGGTCAAAATTGACCACTAATAACAACAATTTCCAAAAAATGAACGAATTTTCATAGGGAAGCGTTTGAGGAACGAGCGAGCGGATGAAATCTGCGTGGTGTCGGGAGTTCCTCATAAAAAGAAAACCCTGAACCGAAGTCCGGGGCTTGAATGAAAGCGGTTAAGCATTTTACTTTACTAGAAAGTTTTTTGAAATACTAATGGTCTGCCCAACCAAGGCATCTAAACGCTGATTCATGTATGGGAACTGGTTGGCTTTTTTATTGTTTTTCGTTACCAGATACAAGTAGTTTCGTGCACCAGCGATGGATGTGTCGAATTTGTAAGATACTTCCTTACATTCTGTATCTTCCTGTGGCTCATCATTGAAAAACCAAATGCTGTCTAAATCAATCCCTGTAATAATTACCTCATTTGTTTCTGTGTTGAAATCTACCTTTGTTACGTCAATCATATCTTTGTTCTCCTTTGCTTTTTTGTTTTGGAACCGATGTTCCGATGTCACAACCAATACGAGAGCTGGTGGAAAATGCAAGGATGCGAAGCACTCGTTTCGATTTTTTACTTGTCAAAAATCGAAGCCTTGCATTTGCAAACAGACCGAAGTATCGTGACAAATCGAGAACATCCAAACAAAAAAGCAAAGGAGAACAAACGATTGACGTAACAAAGGTAGATGAAAACACAAACGAATGTATACAGGGAGTGATTTAGCATTTGGTTTTATAATGAGCCTGGAAGATACAGACAGGAAGTATCCATTCGACACATCCGCTGGTACACTTACTTGTATCAGACGAAAAACAATGGTCAACCAATTCCATGAATCAGAGTACCTTGAATGACAGACCATATTTCAAAAAACAGTAGAGTAAAATGCCAGCTTCCGAAAGGACCAGTATGAAGGTTTAAGGGTTTTCTCCCCCCTTTAGGGGTTGGGGGTATTAAGTTCTGTGGTCAAAGACCACAGATTCCTTATAAAAATAATAATCTATATTGTATAGAAAAACCAAACGACAGCACTAACTCATGTATGATATGTAGGTGGTCAAAATTGACCACCTACTCTATTTTATGCAACTAAGTGCCAAACCCCTCTTTTTTCTGATTTGAATATATCATATTTCTGCAATAGTAGTTGCTTGTGAGTCACGCATATCAAATGTATAACTAGAAGTCAAACTAATAGGATATATTAAAGCAGCATCTTTGCGAACCACCATAAGATATTCATGAACGATTGGTACAAAACTTCCGTGATAACTACGATTATATGAAACACAATTGTGTTGTGTCTTAATAATAATCTGTTCTAATGTTCCAGGCTTTGCAATATCACAAAACATAGAATACAATTTCCCTTTCTTCTTAATATCACCCATTAATACAAACATTCGCCCACCCTTTTCTAATGAAGTGAATTGTTTGTTCATACAATAATTCATCTTCTTTACAAAATCAGCCCACCCATGGCAGCGAGACAAATCATTCGTACGTGGGTCAAAACCATATTCCCGTATGATATCATCCGCAGAATACATCTGATCAGAATATACTACAATATTAGAATAAGGTGGATGCAAAAAAATATTTTCAGACTGTACGGGAATATCCATGTCCATCATATCATATCCTCTGTTCAGATCCAGACACATAGATGAAATTCCCTGTTGGATGCAAACATCTTCTGTTGTTCCAGATCCACACATAAAATCATTTAAACTATTTAACTGATATTGTTTAATCAAATCTTCAATCAGTTTCGGGGAGCAATTTCCACGATAACTGTTCTTTCCACCATTTCCACGTTCTGGATAATCGACAACACTAAACATTTACATTCTCCTTTCATTCAGCATAAAGTATTTGAAATGGTTCATCTGGCAAAAAACCTGTTTCCAGAATTAAATATTCCAAAAGTTCTTCAACTGTTTGAAATTTCTCTTGATACAATTCTGTGAACATAACCTGTGTACCATCCACTTCATCCAGACTGTTCTGACCGTCATACTCTAGTTCTTCTAATAAAAGATAATCTACATATCCTTCTACTTTATCTTCTCTCAGAAGATTATCTCCTGTTCCTTCTGTAATTCGAAAAAAACCAATGTCTTTGTTATAAATCAATACTGTACTTACCATCTTTTTTCCTCACTTTCTAAAAAAGAAGAGAGCCTAAAGACTCTCTTCTTGTAATTTCTCATAAACAAATTTTGTAGCTTTGATATCCTCTAGGGAATCATGAGCATCAAACTCATATCCGTAATAATTCGCTGCGGTAGTTAATTTCTGCCATTTATATGTTCCGTACCATTCACTATACTCACCATATACAATAGCAAAATCATACATAGGATCTGAAATTAAAACATCAGGAAAATGAATACCAGCAGTCTTTAAAAAAGAAATATCAAAATTCGAATTGTAGGCGATCAACTCTGATGCCTGGGAGAAGATATCTTGAATTTCATCTTTTCTTTCTTCAAAGCTAGCTTTTCCTTTTACCATTTCTAAGGAAATGTGATGAATCTGTTCCGCTTCTTCCCAATCTTTTTTGTGAACTGGACAAAAATAATCATGGAACAAAACAGTATCATTTTCATCTATAATACTAAGCTGTAAAATTTCATCTTCCTCTGCATCAAGCCCTGTTGTTTCTACATCAAAAAATACTTTCATACTAACAACCTCACTTTCATTCACTCTCTGTATCAGAGGTTTCACTCTGATACAGCTTTCCTTCTTCTATCTGTTTGGAAGAAAAACCTCTGGAAACTTAAAACGTAATTCATACTTCTTTAACAATTCGGGAGATAAAGAATCAAATTCTTCCTCCCCCCCAAACCAACCACTAAGAAGTCACCAACTATGATATCATAAATTTCACCATCTTCATCAAATAAAGCTTGATTTAAAGGAGAATGTTTTAATTTTCCTTCTTCATCCATGATCAAGCAAACTTCATCTTCAAAAGGATAAGATATTTCAATATTTCCACCAACCATGTTCTGAAATTCTATCAGCTCATTTTTAATTTTGATATGTTTTGCTGTATGGTATGGTTTTACAAGCAATGCATCTATCATGTGTTCTCCAACTTCACCGAGAACATCTATGGACAGATTTTTTATAAATCCATCCACTTCTCCCTCTGTAAAAAAGAAAAACTGGTGGTCAAAATTGACCACCTATCATCCTCAAAATTTTCTATTTGTATTATTCCATTGCGTGAAGAACGTCCTTGCGGGATTAAGCCTCGCCCAAAGGAACGCTATCTATATAACAGCTATCTGGACAAAGGTCAACTTTGTTGTTCCACACCTCATTGCTATCAACATTTGGATCGATATCCCATGCGATACAATGGTTGTCATCCACATAAACACGTTTGAACTCTTGCCACTTTGTAAAAGGCTCAAATACAGTACCTTTTTGTAATAATGGTCGCATATCATAAAGGCGTTTTTCCTTATTATTAAAAAGGATTGTCAACGTAAAATCCATATTAGGAACAACCTCTATAATTATCTTCTTACCATTACTAAAATATTCTGCCGTTTTTCGATCAAATCCTTTTGAAAGATAATATTCTATTGTATTTGCCATGTTATCACCTCCGAAAAGAGCCACCTATCGAAGTGGCTCAATTGCAAACAACTCTTGCTGGTCTCGTGCTAGTCCCCAATTTTCTCTAAGTTCTTCTTGATGGAAAGCAGCCCAACCTAACAACATTTTTAGTTGTTTGGATGGGATTGTTCCTTCTAGAACCTCTATCTCTTCGATAGAAACAAGAACCTCTGAGCCACCGTAAAATGCATGAAAGTGAGGTGGCATATGATCACACCAGTAAATAGAAACTTTTATCCCACGAAACATTGAAATTGTAGGCATTTTTTCATCTCCTTTCTATATTATAGCAAATGTGATATCGCATGCCAATCGCATATTTGCTATATTTTTGTTCTCAACTTTTTCCTATGTATGTTATGTTTTCACCTAACATATATAGGAAAGCTGGGGCATCATCCCCAGCATGTTCTAAAAATGGAAGCGATCTGAGTTCTCGTTCCAACAATACTATTAAGTGCTTCTCCCCAGGTGCTTGCACCTTTTGAAGCTTTCTGGCTATGCAGCCAATCACTTAAATATTCATAGTCTTTGAAATCATGACTATCAAATATAAAAGTCACTTCTCTTTCTGTTCCATCTGTTCTTATACGTTCTAAGCGATCCGAACTGCTATGAGAGACATCGTTGCCAAAAATTGTAATGATTCCTTCATGTAAGGATACGGAATTGATTTCTACCTCTACTAAAGTCATGGTCTTAATTCTCCTTTTTGATTGATGGTTCGTTCTGTGGATTTAATTGTCAATGTTCGGTGCAACTGTCTGTTGCTGATTTTGGCTCGACCACAGCTGGCTGCGGAAGTCAAATGCACCATGGAATAATAGTGACGAAAAGCTTGCTTGTAGGAACGTTTATGCCGTGAAAGGCATTTGACTGGAACAGGCGGTTGTGGTAAAAATCTCCAGCAACTGATAGGTGCATCAATCTTGACAATCCAACAGAAAGAAGAAATCAAAAAGATCGAGAATTTAGACCATGACCGATAGGCGGAGAAAGAACATGTACCGATTGAAACAAGGAAGCTAAAGCCTCTCTTTTCAAGAGGGGTTGGGGGTGTTTGAATGAAAGGAAAACAATTTTTGTTTTCCTACTACACTTTTGCTCCTGGGAGTCCTCTTTCCCACCCCCTTGGTTCCATCAAGAAATTCCATTTGCCTTTTAAGCATTGTGCCATATTTATTTTTGACACCACGATCGACACCGTTCTCTTCTGCTTTCTACAGAAATTCTTGTAGGATAATACATCCACTCTTTGGGCTTTTTTTATCTGTGCCAATTTTATTTTTGGCACATTTCATTTGCAAAGTAAGGAAGAAAATAGTGTACTAATGCATTTGCTCGTTCTAAGAAGTCTCTCATTAAATATCATAATTAAAACTGATATGCCAGGAACTCCAATAAAAAGAAAACAATTTTTGTTTTCCTACTACATCTCTAAGTCCAATACCTAATTCCAAAAACATATCCATTTCTTCTAATCTCTTGAGTCAGAAAAAGAGGTGGTCAATTTTGACCACCTCTTTCTAAATATAAATAATCGCTCCATCGTGCCATATTTATTTTTGTCACTCGTTCCAAAACAATTCTTCTTCTGCTTCTTTTGCCAATTCTATTCTGCGATAAACTGTACGTCTGGATATATCATACTCTTTGGCAACCTGATCCACTCCGTTCTCTTCTACTTTCTGCAGAAATTCTTGTGGGGTAATACACCCCAGTCTTTGGGCTTTTTTCTTTCTTCCGGCATTTCTACTATGCTGTTCTATTACTGTGTTTGTTTTCATCAAATCCACTTCCACCGCCAACATTTGCATTCCCAACTCACTCTCATAGATTTGCATTTCTACACCGACTTTTTTTAAGGTTTTTGACAGTTCTTTTATCCTTTTTTTCTTTTCATCGTCTATCTGTTCATCGAGAAAAAAATTGATAATTTCCATGCGCTTCGACTCCTTTCTTTTTCTCAATTATATCATTTAATTTCATTTGTGTCAATTTTAAATTTGGCACATTTATTTGCTCGTTCCGAGATACCATCCAAGAAATATCATAATTAAATATAGTATTTACAAAAAGAAAATGAAAGAAAGTTCCTATTACCAGACATTAGATTTAAACCGATTAAATGATAAATAGTATTTATATCAACATGAAGGAAATTACAAACCCTAGAATATCAAAATTAAAAACAATAGAATCGTGCAACATACTTCCAAACATGAGATAAATACCAAAAAAGAAGGTGGTCAATTTTGACCACCTATTCTTCTGCAAGATAACAAATACGAATGGAAATTCTCAATAAAAAAGAAAAACGATTTTTTAAGATCTTTCATGCTCATCAATTAAACGATCTACCGTTGGTCTACTAATATTCAATTCTCTTGCTATTTTTGATTTTGACATTTTATGCTGCATATATAATTGATAATATTTTTCAAAATTCTTCACTTCGATCTTTTTCCTTCCTTTATAAACACCTTTTTGCTTTGCTAAAGCAATTCCTTCTGCTTGACGTTCTAACAAATTTTGTCTTTCAAATTCATTGATTGCTGCGATCATAGTCAGCATCAATTTTCCTGTAGGTGTGGATGTATCGAGTTGTTCTTTCAGACTAATCAAATGGACTTTTTTCTCATTCAAGAGATCTGTAATGTATAACAAATCTTTCGTACTTCTGGCAAGTCTGGAAAAATCTAAAACATAAACCGTATCTCCTTCTCTAACCCACTCTAACATCTGTCGAAGTTGCGGGCGATTATCCATTTTCTTGGCAGATATCTTTTCAGAGAACCATTTTTCAATTTGATACGGTTTCATAGCCTGGATCTGTCTCTCTTCATTCTGATCCACACTTGAAACCCTAACGTATGCTACATTTGACATATCTTCTTCCTTTCAAATTGCAGTTTAGGATATACTTGTACTTCATCTTGTAAAATATTGTATCATATATACCCTATTTTCACAATTCATTACAGCCATAAACTTGCGAATTTAGAGTATACTTTATTCTGCATCATTTTTCCTAACTGTGCCCTTTACAAGAACTTCTCAGAAAAAGTATTTTTTTCAATTGCTCCTTATGATATAATGAATTTGAACATCATTATTATAATGTTGGGAAATTCCCCAAAATCAAAAATCGATAAAAGAAGCTCTTATCTGTTCTGCAGCATAAGGGCTTCTTTTGGTATTTATTCCAATTAACGCTTGATTCTATTTTTTTAGTATGATATACTTTCTATAGACGAAATGTCTATTGTTCAAACTTGTACTCCAAATTCAAATTTGAACAAAGTAAAACTCAGCCATATCCCAAATTTGCTGAGTGTACTAAATAAAGTAAAAGCTCATGGTATGTGTGTGCCATGAGCTTTCTTTTTATCTTTCTAGATCATTAAAGTCTGAGTTGGACTTTCTATTTCTTCCTAAATAGGAAGTACTTTTTGATTGATTTCCATTCCTAGAAATTCTTTCACTTGTTTTTCATATACCTTTTGTTCCTCTTTGGCAAACCGATATAGTTTCTCATATTCTCCTTTATGTTGTGCATCATTTAAAAAATAATAATATTCTGCTTTTCCGTCAGTGTACTTCCTTCAATTTTATTAGAATTATAAGCCAAATTTCTCTGCGTAAATCCGTAAATGCCACTTCTGTCCCGCTTTTCAAATTCTATCTGTAACCGTTCTTTTAAGCATTTTATCATATCCTTCCATCCCTTTCATATAATCCTTTTTTTCAATTCCTGACAATCTATTCTTTACATGATACAGCAACTTCCATTTTTCATCAACTGAAAAAATGAGTGTTAGCGTATGCGTGGTCTTTCTGTAAGGCGATAGTTTTCTTTATCTCAATTTAAATATGATATATCAAAAACTATAGTTGCCTTCGTGCTGATCCAAATAATCTTTATCATTTAATCGATTCAAATCCAATGTATGGTAATAGGCACTTTCTTTCATTACCTTTTTATGTCTACGGTAGGTTGCAATAGCCATACCAATTTCTGATGCAATATCTTGATCTCTCATGGATTGCATCATGTAAACAATATCAGAATAATGACAGATTCCCTGTACATTTTTAGCATATGTTCGATGACGTCCAGCACCTCTAGATTTTTTTTGATGGTAAGTCGATGGTCTTATGGATATAACAAGATCTTCACCTGTTACATCTAAATTAATTCCTACATCACTTAATAATTGCTGCATTTTCTCAACATTTTCGATATTCATTTTTTCAAATGTTTTATCACGAGAATCTAATTTAAAAAGCAAACGACAGTCACTATACATCTCTTCCGCCTTTTTATATTGAATATAATCCATATCATAGCCACCCTTCTATCATTTTTAATTACAATATTATTATATCATTATCAATAACGATAGTCTATAGGGTATATCATTTTTAATTATGATTTTCACTCCATTGTGCCATATTTATTTTTGTCACTCGTTCCAAAACAATTCTTCTGCTTCTTTTGCCAATTCTATTCTGCGATAAACTGTACGTCTGGATATACCATATTCTTTGGCAATCCGATCCACTCTGTTCGCTTCCACTTTCTGCTGAAATTCTTGTAGGGTAACGCACCCCAGTTTTTAGGCTTTTTTTCATCTGTGCCAATTTTATTTTTGGCACATTTCATTTACAAAGTAAGGATGAAAAGAGTGTACTAATACATTTGCTCGTTCTAAGAAGTATCTCGTTAAGTATCATAATTAATAACGATAGTTAATAGGAGTACATCATTTTTAATTATGGTTTTCGCTCCTAAAAAATTTCCTTTTTTACTTGTTCGATTTCTTCTATATGATCATTCTTTTTTTCTTTTATTGAATTACTTCAAATTAAATTGTTGTTTAGTAGTATTCAACGTCAGTTTTTTGAACAAACAAATTTTAAATCTATCATAAGATTGAATATATAAATATAGTATGAATATAAATACAGATGTAATATGCTCTTCTTCTATTTTGCCGTTTTCCCCTGTATTTTCCATGTTTTTTTCAAATACTTTAAGGAATGATATTAGACTGTTTATCTTAGTTTTTATCGCTGATTTTAGACTTTGTTCTTCCTCATACGGAATAAAAATAGACCGTTATAATTTTTATGTACATGATATTAGACTCATTACTCAAAAAAATAGCCAGGATTCTTCCTGACTGACAAAATTTTTATTCTTATTTTGACGTATTTTAACATTTCCACCATTGTTGATATTGCACGACTCTGTTCAATATCTTTTTCTCCACCACAAATAAGCCCTCTAGCATAGCTTAAAAGGCTGTCTCCATTTTCTTTTGCAATAATTTGTGTACCAATGCAGCATTTAAAAGCTTTTGCCCCTTTTCAGCAGTATTATGGACACACATAGCAAGATCTTCTTTTAATCGATCCAGTGTAAGATTATACCATTGCAGATACCTTGGTCTGTATTGTTTGATGAGTCTTGCTGTATCATGTATTTCCTGTTCACTTCCAGACACTTTTTCTCGTCTACAAATGGACTGGATAAAAAATTCAAATTCCTGTTCTTCTACCCCTTTAGATTCCTGTTCGTGGAAAACAGAATGCATATAAGTAATCCAGTATTGACCGTTTTTAATGCCTACAGAAAAGAACTTTCGTAAATTATGTAAATAGTAACGAATCACTCGTTCTGTAACACCCAACAAGCCCGTAAAGACGGAATAAAACTTTTTGGTTCCTACATGGTAACTACTACTATTTTCATGCGTACGTTTTAACAATTCGAAGAGCAAATATTTCTCATTTGCCTTTAATTTTTTAAATGCCACCTTATGAAAAATTTGTCTGTGCAGATTGATATATCCTTCTTTATACGCACCGTCATAAGAGAAATCATTAGCTAAAATAGTAATGTCATAGTCTATCTCTGAATTTTTCGCAACGGAAATAAGCCCTTTTTGATTCAGGCTCCTCATAACCGTATAAAAACTTTGTTTGCACATCCCTGTGTGTTCACATACATCTTTATTATGCACTCCAACTACATGACCACCCAGGTCTTGATATCGTGCCACATATAAAAAGAAATCCATTTCTCGATTGCTCAAATTTCTTAATCTAGGTAATAAACTATACTTTATCCTCATAACTTTACATTCTCTTTCGAACTTTCTATCTTGACATTTTCTCTGTCTTGTGACTAATATATGGATATGGGGTTATGATCACTTCTCCCTTAAAATGGTCTTTTAAATGAATCTGTTTTCTTAATACGCATCTTCTACGATGGAACAGAAACTGTAATGTCACGAAAACATTTAAAATACCGTTTCCTGAGATTAACCCACATCTAAGTCAGCACTCTCCAACAGTGCTGGCTTTTTTTAAGCATCTTTCTGTACCATTTCAAAATCAAAAACAACTACAGAGACATATAACTTCTTCTGTTCCTTATTATAGTAATTTTCTATCGCTGCTTCTTTAATGGCAATGCGATCTTTATCTTTTAATTCCAATGCCATTTCATATGCTTTTCCTACAAACTTCGCATTCCAAGAAAAATAGGCATAGTCATGATCGCCTTTTTTCCTACTGGAAGAAATCGTTGCTTCCACTGTATTTTTAATTACTTCTGATTCTTTTGGTTGAAATACCGATACTTTCTGCCCTTCTTTTAACTGTAACATCTTTAATCTCCTTTCATCCTTAAATTTACCATTGCTTTATTTAGTTGCATCTCTTCTTTGTAAACAACAAACTGAACCACTTTTCTCTTCTTTTTTACTTCCTTTGGGAAGATCCATTGTAAATAGTTCTGCTTGCAACAGTTTCGTTTCTTCCATATTCTGTTCCATTACTTGATATTGTATATATTGTTTTTTTCGTTTTATGATTGCTTTGTTCATTTCCAACCTCAATAAAAAAGATAATTTAAAGCTGCTTAATAATTTTTTCCTGTTCTTCTATAGATAATGTTGAAAAAGGGAACACTCCTGTTTCTTCTACTACAGTCCCTATAGGTGCTTCATTCGGCTCACACTCTAAGTAATATAGCTGATCAAATTCATCTCTGATAATTGCTTTATGCTCTGCATAAGATACTACAAGTAAATCTTTCATCTTCTATCTCTCCTTATGTTAAAAATAAAAGGTATGTTTTTAGTTGCATATAAACTTCTTGCCACACCCCTATTAATGCTTGTCTTGGTTCTGGATAAACAAGAGCAACAATTCCAATGGCTGCGAGAATAAAAAGAAGAATATTTGCAACAGTACGGATGATGTCTTTTACTGTATTGACCGTAAATTTTACCATGTTGCTTTTCTCTACAACAATTTTATCTGTTTCCAAGTTGTGCTTTTGTTTTAATTCTTCCTGTTCCTTTTCAAAATCTAATTTTGCTTGTATATCAGGAACAAAAGTTTTCTTGAATTTCGTCATAACTATCTCTCCCTGTCTTGACTGATAGTATTTGTTTTTCTTTGTTGTGCTGTTTTTTCGAGCATTTCATGAAGCGGATCCATCTGTACTTCTTTTTCCACGTCTATATTCATCTCTTTTTCTTTCTCGATGCAAGCATTAATATGTTGGTCAATGCTATCAATATTAGATTTATACACTTGAAATACATCATTTAAACAGTCATTGATTTTCGTTTCTGGCTCTTTTCCTTTCAGCTCTTGATAGTGATGTGCTAAGTGTCTTTTCCTTGATTCAGTAAGTTCTACATTAAAATGTGATTGTAACATGATGGAGAGAGCATCTGCTTCAAACTCTCTCATGGCTTCGGATTTCATTCTAGCTATTGGATCCTGATGAACCATTGCATGACCCATTTCGTGAGATAACGTAGATAATCGTTCAGAATCTTCTAATAAATTATTCAGTGTGATTTCATGAGTCGATGGTGTATAGAACCCACGAAGCCCAATACTTTTCACATCCTCTATGCGAACTGGACAATCCATTTCCTGTTCACAAAATTTCACCAATCCTTTCACCAATGTACTATACTGTTCATTTGCATATCCCATTTGGAATAATTCTGGATAGCGTTCTTTGGGGAAAGTTGTTTGGGAAATATCAAAAACTGTTCCTATACGAAAATGTGTACGACTTACACTTTCCAACTCTCCTTTTTTTAAAGCTTCTTTTTGCTCTTTCGTTGCATAGCGAAGTTGCACAAATTCATCTTCTCCAACTTTTAAATAAGTAGTCTGTACTGGCACAAAAATACTCATGCCATGCTCCCCACGTTTTACGGAAACTCCCATTTCTTTCCATTTCTGAAAACTTTGCACATACTGGCTATATTTGTTCTGTTGATAAATCAGCATGGTATTTTTCAAGGAATATTGATAAAACTGTGAACCAAATGCGACTGCTTCTGCAATCAGTTCTGGCTGTACCTCAAAGTTATCTCCAATCTCTTTGATCATGTTCTTTAACTGTTCTTCTTTTTGTTCTGCACGTTTCTTTTCTTCATTTTTATCCATAATCTTCATCCTCAACCTTGGTGGTCAAAATTGACCACCTATTATTTTTTCTTTTTCCAAAAGAATCGTTTTTTCTGTACTTCTTCTACTACAACAGACTCCACTGGTAAGATATTTTCATATAGTTCATTGCCTGTGAATGTAAATGGTTCTCTGCACTCAGGAGCAAAAAAGGTCATATGTTCTCTTCCTTGCATCAATTCTAGTGTATCTTCATGTTCTGCATCTGTATCTGGAATGAAGCTAAAAATATAATAAACATTGTTGTAAAAATTGTTCTCAATTAATTCATAGGTTTTTAGAAACTCTCCTGGTTTTGTTCCTACTACAAAAACTTGAATTTCTTTTTCTAAAAAGGAAACCTTATTGAAATCCCATTCCGAATATACCCCATAATCATATACATAGAAATCATATCCCAGTTTCAAAATCTCCTTGATTTTGTCCTGGTTGTAGAACATATCTACATCTTTATAAACGACTTTTCCTATCTCTTCCTCAACAATAACATCCATATATGCTTCTTTTAGCTCTTCCACCCATTTATGTGAATTCATCTGAATATAACAAGCACGATATCCTTTATACATAAGATATTTCACAAACTGTAATGCCTGTGTAGTAGTTCCAATACGATTAATGCCCCCAGCAATTGCTATGGTTCTAGCTGTAGAAGATTCTGGTTCCGACTCTTGTGTGACTTCTTCCTCTTCATTGACAAATTCTTCGTTTGTACCATCTAAACACATTTCCAACGTTTGGATTTTATCAGCTAAAAAACTATCAAAAATAAATGCTGTTACCCCACTAAAAATAAGTCTACGGATCACTAACATTTCTTTACTGTAACCTTCAGCAAAAATGATCGGCTTTGCGTTATTTGCCTTTTTAATTTTTACTATTTCATCTGCAATTTCGTCTGCACTGGATTCATATTGGGATACATCATATACAACATAATCCACGTACTGTTTACTTAGGATTTCAGATACCTGTTCTTGAATATGCAGTTTAGCGTGAACATATTCCATATCCCATCCTCTTTTTTTTGCCACCTCCTTTACGAAGTAACCTTTTTCTTCACTTCCAACAAATAAAATCATTCGGTATTACCCCCTTGGCTTTGTAAATATTCATTCCAATCTTTGAATTTTTGTGGTGCAAAATCAAAGACTACTTGAACATTTTCGTATTCCTTTTCAATCATTTCTTTCATCTCTGTAGCTGCATTTTTGCCCCATAAATCGTTATCTGTTCCTATCCGTACCAATTCTATGCTTGGTGATAAATAATGCCTTAAAGAGCCTATTTTCCCAATCCCAGCAAGGGCAACATAATTCATCTTCTCTTGCCGTAATGTCATAACAGATAAAGCATCAATCACACTTTCCGTGACAAATAGTTCCTTTGCATTTTGATGGAAATAGAAACATTGTTTATAATCACATCCAACTACATCCCCAAAGAAGGGCTTGGATGTATTAGTTCCTCGCCTACAAGCGAATACTGGTGTTTTCGGATCCTGAAAATCATAGGATACAAACACGCAATTTTTTCTTTTATCTTGATAAAGCTGCTTTCGATCTACCAATTCCTGTACCACTCTAGGTGCTATTTTTCTTGTTTTTATCAGATAAGCATATACATTGTGCATATTTGTATCTGCTTCTGGCAGTTCCAATCCGCTTACCGTTCTTGCAGGTAGCGGATTGGATGAAACAAAAGTAGCATTGCTTTCATAATCATTTAGTTCATTCGATAGTTCTTTTAGTACTTCATGTAAAGAAAGATTTGTAAATTCAAGGACAAAATCAATAATGGATCCACCCTTCCCAATAGAATTTCCACTACCACTTCTTGAATTTCTCCAAAAACAATTTTTATTCGGATCAATGATTACAGAATCATGTTCTTTTAAGGAAAAATATCTTCCCTTTTTTACAACAGTAAAGCCTAATTTTTTAGCATAATCTATAATCAGAATCTGCCGTTTGATTTCTTGATAAATCTCTTCCCTTGTCAATGATTTGTCCTCTCCATAAAGTTGATTGTTTGTTAGTGGTCAAAATTGACCACCATTACTTTTGAAAGCTGCTTTGTACTTCCGCAGCCTTTTCTTCTGTTTTTTCAATACGAGTGTGATACTCTTCTATCAGCTGATGTTTCTTTTCAATCGTGGAATTGGAGCTATCAATCGTATATTTTGCATCATCTATTAGCTTCTGTGTTTGTTCCACTTCCTCGTCAGTCTGATATGGCATCTTTGCTTCTAAACGCATGATTTCTTTTTCAATTTCCGCAATGGATTTTTGTTCTTTTTCAATTTCTTTTTCAATCTCTTCAATTTTTTCATGATATCCAGCTACAGTTTCTTCCAGACGTACAACCATGTATTCTTTTTTCGATTTCTTTTTTATCTTCTCTACACGTTCCACATCATTCTTATTGGTGTAGAAACGCACATAGCCTTCATTATCATCATTCTCTATCCCCATGTGTAAGGATAGTTCTCGAAAACGTTTCGGAACATTTCGTACTTGAACAATAATCCAATCAGGTTCTACTAAAATTGAGTCTACCTTTAATCTTTTTCCATTACTTTCCATAACAGAAAATTCATAATTATTTTTCTTATCGAATTCTTTGTTCGTAACCTCAATCTCAATTTCCATAAGATTTTGTTTTTCAGAATATTCCCACCGTAACAAAGACACCACTCTTTTGTTCCACTCAATTTCTCTATGCAGCTCTGTTTTCCGTTTGGCAATTCCAGTGTCTGGCATCCAGAACGTAGATGTAAAAAAGAGGGTATAACCACCGATAAAAAAGAAAAAGAACATAATAAACATCATATATTTCGGTTTTTTTCTTTGCTTTTCTTTTTTGGTAATTGCTTCTTTTTCGTCCATTCTTTACCTCTCTAGGTTATGTGCTTTTTCCTTTGTTTTCACTTTTAAAGTTTTTTTATTAGAAAGTAGGGCATCATAAACTTCATCATTTTGAAACTTTTCATTAGCATAGATAATCGGGATTCCAGATCGATTCGCCTGGATCAATTCACGTTCCATAGATATTGTTACGTCTCCAACGACATACACAAGATCTGATTCCTCTATATTATCTTTTACTATATATAGATTTTGAAATTTCACTTCGACCTGAGCTTTTAGCATTGGTTTCAGGTGTTTTGGACAACTGATATAGACATTCTTCATAGCGTCTCCTTTCATTTTCATGGATGAATATTATATTGGTTGGAAACAGGATAAAAATCTAAAACTAAAATCAGCACTTCTTCCGAATGATCGCTATCAACTATGGTTTTCATCATTACCGAGCATTTTTCCTCTGTTACCATCATTTCCTCAGAGAGAAAATGGACTCCGATTGTTCCTCGATAAATGCCATTTTTCATGCACCAGTCTTTTAGCATCTGTGCCAACTCCTGGATATCAGTTCGAAAGGGTTCTAACTGTTCCTCTGTAATGTTCTCCATGATAAAATCTGATTCCAACTGATTTTCTTTCTTTTCTTCTTCAGTAATTGTTATTTTCTGCTCTTTTTCTTCTGTTACAGTAACGATTTCTTGTGGTGGCTTTTTCAAGCTGCGATAGAGAAAAATACCACCGATCACAAGAGCTGTCAGTATTAAAATAATCCCTATGATTTTTTCTTTTCTTTTCATGTTAACCCTCTTTTATTTGGTAAGATCAATCCCATTTACCCATCCATATCTTGCTGTGCATTGATACTCATATTGTTCTTTCCATGCATCTAGATCTGTAATGGTACAGCCATTAGAAGTATTTCCCGTCCTGGAGCTTTCATTATGCATTACTTTATTATCGCCGATATAAATACCAATATGACCGTATGTCCAGCTTTCAGAACTAGCACCACTATGTTCTACACAGATTGCCATTCCAACTTTTAATTTTCCTGTAGTGTAAGTCATGTTAAAACTGTTAGCATTACCATATGGATATGATTGTCCCGCATTGTTAAATACTCTTGACACCCAGGTTGCACATAAACCATCTCCGACAAATGGTGTATTATAGCAAGATTGAACAATATCTTTCTGTGCCTGTGTCGCACGACTGTATTCCTCTCCGCCAACAAATTCTCCACCATTTTCTTGTGCAGCATGAAAGCTTTCCAATGTCATATTATCAAAACGATACAGATTATAGGTTTCCATTAAGGACTTACAATGTTCCTCATAGGATAGTGAGGTTGCCCACCCTCCAGCACGAATACCGCTAACAAAATTATTTGCCTGTTCAATCGTATATCTTCCATTCCCACTGTTCTTATATGGTGTAATATGGCTCACATAAGGATCTCTTTCTAACATCCATGCTCTTTGTTTTATACAATCTGAATAATTCTTATAAACAGAAAAAGAAGCACTTTGCGTATTCCAAGAACCATCTGGATTTTGTTCCCCTGTAGTATAGCTATGATTACCAGATGCGAACTGATCGCCCGACCAATATTTTATTCCAAACAAATTTTTGCAATCATAGGCAAGTCCCGATAATCCATGCCCTTCTTCCCCACCTGGACCATAACTGCCAAATCCACTTTCGCATATAATTTGTGCTAAGCCAGAGCTTGCTGGATGACCATAGGTTTCTTGCATTTCCAGTAATGCTTCCACCATTTCTAGCGTAATAAAAGGCGGTAATCCTTCCATATTTACAGCTGTATCCTTTTGAGACATATCTCCTCCAATAATCGTCAATACAGAAACCACACTATTGACAGCAGCTATACAACTAATTCCCAAAAGGATGCAGCCCACTGTAACTATAATTAAAACTTTCTTTTTCAATTAGATTCCTCCACGGAATAAATATTCTTCTTCTTTTGTCAAATGCACTCGGAACTCTAAATTCTTATCAGAAGAAATTGCCAAAATATTTTCTCCAACTTCTAACTTTGGTATTTTGTTTCGCTGCGAAGAAGTGATGGTATTTTCAAACACCTTGTCCAACAATGGCAATACATTTGCTTCTTGATGGAAAATGAACTTGTACTGTGTCAATTCAAATATTTTCTTCAGATCATCAATTTCAACATCACCACTTCCCTCTGGAACATAATCTCGAATGGATTGGGAAGCAAGAATGATTCCGCCAAAGAATTTTCGTGCTTCTCGCAAATAGGTAGTAATGGATTCCAATGCGTGTCTTTTTTTGGTATTGATCCATCTATGAGATTCATCAATAATCATCAGGAATTTTTTAACATCTATTAGCTCCACTTCCTTACGATCCAACATATCTTGCATCAATTTACCGTTCGTGACGCAGTTATCCCAACACAAAGAGATCATATTGAAAATCTGTGCATCAAATACGGCTGGTTTCATTTCCTTAATCGTAGAAATATCAAAAGTTACAATCTGCTCATCTAAAATGTTATCAATGGATGTGTGACCATCAAATAATCCACCATAGGTATTTACAATATTGGAAATAACCTTCCTGATTTTGTCTAACTCTTCCAAATGCTTCTGTACCAATACCAGTTCCACATCTTCATAATCTTGATTCTGAATCAAATTGATTTTTTCAGTCACATAAGTCAATAAATCAGAAAAGGTTGGGTATCTATCAGCTGGCAATCCAGTAATCTGTTGTTTTACTTTTCCATTGACCAGTTCCATACCAAATGTCTGATACAGTTCTCTTAATAATTCCTCAAATGCAATGATTTCTTCGGTGTTCGCACTCCCTTCTACTAAAAATTTATAGATGGTAGACACTTTAGAAATATGTCTTGTAAAGGATAATCCCTCATCTTCTTCCGCTTTTAATACTTCTAACGGATTCAAAATACCATTTGTTCCATCCAATTTAATAACCTTTCCACCTAATGTTTTCGTGAGTCTTGTAAACTCACCAGATATATCAAAAGTGCGAATATAATTTCCACGGATGGCATTGGATTTAAACCGTTTCTTTAATAATGTGGATTTTCCAGAACCCATGGTTCCAATAACCAGGCTATTATAATGCAATCGTGTTGATGTTTTTGTAAATTCATCAAAAAGGACATTCCCACCACATGGTGTTTTTCCCAGTAAATCTCCTGTAGGGTCTTCCAAAGAGGAAAAGTGAAATGGATTCCCCGCAGCTAAAGCACTTGAAGTCATAGGCTGCCCATAAGTAAAAAATGGCTGCTCTGCTTGTTGCGAATAAGACTTAAACATAGAAGTCCACTCTTTTTTTGACTCATTTAAATATATGGTAGTCCGATATCCATGACTTTCTAAACGAGTCATAATATTTTTAACCTTCAATTCCAAATTACTCCAACTTTGATCCGAAACAAAGATGCGGATATGTAAGAGTTTGATCACTTCTCCCATAGCGTTGATTTCATCGAACAATCGTTCCATTTCCAGATATCGTTGCCTTGCATCGTATTGCTCTTGGAAGTCATTTGCTTCCATATAACGATAGTGCTGCTCTTTCATGGATTTATTAATATTCTTTTTTACTTCAATAACATTATCCGTAGAAACATCCACGGTAACTACGGTGTCATTGATATTACAAGTTTTTGCCAACCAAAAATCATCAATATTATGTGGAAATTCGTATACATGAATACAGGCTTCATATCCGCTTCCCAACGTAATATACTTAGGATCTTTAAAAAGGATTCCCCCTTGTGGTTGGATCCGTTCTAATAAATACGGATCATAATCATTTTCTTGCTGTTCTGCTGAATTCTCTTCCAAAGACAATTGTAGATTTTTTCTTCTTGCCATCTTCTGCTCCTTTTAAACCACCTGTGAACACTTATTAGTCATTCGGTATAAAATCTGATGTTTCTTTTCATCTGGAATCTCCATGATCATACCATCACGTCCTGTGTGAAGTGTGGTCTTAATGGTTCTTCTAGCATCTTCTAATTCATCCAAAGATTTTGCAAAAAACATCATATAATATTCTCTTGTAGTTGTTTTTTTCTCTATCCAAATCAATTCTGCAATCTGCCGTTTTAAAAATTCTTTAAACACCACATTTGTAGTTCGGTTCATCTGCCTTGTCAAATATTCTTGCTGTTCCTTGGTATTGCAAGGAAAATTCATAACAACAATTTTGATATCATTTTCATACAAACGGTAGAATTTACAAAATTTCAAATTGTCATATTCCACTTCATCATCAGATGCTGTGGTTAAATCCTTTGATTGGATTTGATAGATATCCATATATTTTCCATCCTTTAATACATAAGACCGATTCACTTTGTCATAATACCGCTGTGGCAATAACTTCTCGGTTTCCTGGCGAACCTTTCCCTTGGATTTACCATTTTTTTCCTTCCCTGGCTTTAATAGTGTAATTGCTAAAACAATCATAGCAATTACAAATACCACACATCCAAATATGATATATTGTTCCATGCTTTATCCTCTCTTTTTGCTAATATTAATTACTGGATAATATATACTATTGTCTCTTTGTAGTAAGATGAATATACTTTCATATACTCTTCGCTTGCGATTGTAATAACTCTTAGACGTTAAGAATACAGCAATGCAAAAGGAAAAAATATAATAAGGAAATCGTAATTGTGGGTGTACCATATTTCCCAATACAAAGCTGACAGCCATATATACAATCACAAAGAAAAAATCAAATAAATACATTCTCTTACCGACTTTTGTTTCGGATTTGATTTCTTGTGCCGTAGTATATCTCATATTTTTAATCCTCTCTGTTCATCGAAAAGGCTCACTCTTTTCAAGTTTTTTCTTTAGATAAATTTTCTTTTTATGCTCTCAAAATTTCTATCATTTTTCTTCCTGTTAGTTGTTTTGATTCAAAAAACTACTTCCGATCAATTGGTTGATCAAGCTTAAAAGCTTGTTTGGAAAGAGTATCTTCAGAAAAACTATTAGATAAGTATTTTTCAGAGTCCATCATCTTCCCTTCATAAGATGGCATTTCACCTTGTGCCAGCCCACTATCAACCCGACTAAATTCCTTGGATAAATCACGTTCCATTTCATCCAGATCGTGATATTTTCCTTTCCCAGAAAGTCCACTATCTTCAAATTCTTTCCCAATATTCTGTTCGCTTTCAGCTTGGTTTTGATATGGTGTATTGCTATCCCTTTCTGCATTGTAACCAGAAGCATCTTGGAATCCTGTTCCATCTCTTCCTATCTGGCTAGAATGATTCATTTCTGATTTTGTACTGGAAGTTCCACCTGTAACGTGATCTCCTTGACTTACGGAATTTGCCACATAACTTGCAGTTGTTCCCATCATAGCTCCAGCTCCTGAAACAGTATCTTTCAAATCAGAAGTAAACTCTGGCTTTCCGTCCGCAGTACCCGAATCAAATGTTCCTTCTCCTGGCATATGTCCGTTTGGCATCCCTGGCTCTGCATTGCCTGGATTAAGAGAATCTCTAGCGGAAGTATTTTCCCCTTGTGTTTGAGAAGCTGCACCCATTTTATAATTATCTGTTGGCTCAAAATTAGATGCAGCACTTCCAGCTGAACCTTTTCCTTGCATAGATGTCACTCCATTTTTTACAAAGCCACCCAAATGTGCAGCACCTTTTCCTATGGCATGAAGAGCTTCTTTTACTGCTCTAGCACCTTGTGATACCGCAAATATCTTTCCGAATGCTGAAGATAAGCCAGCATCAATTCCTGTGATTTTCTGTACAATATTCGGACCATCTGCGACAGCAAATGCCACGAATAGCAAGAAAAACGCTTTTGTCACACCACCCACGTTTAAGTTATTAATAAAGTAATAAGCCATGTTGTAGACTTTCACACAGATCATAACTAATAAAAGTGTAATGTAGCTGTCTTTGATTCCTTCTAAAATTTTAATTGTTTTCTGGGAATTAGATAAATTCGCAGAATACAAGATCACCATAATATAATGAATTACTATCTCGTACAAAATACGAATTACCTTGTATGCCATGCAAAGATACACAATGATCACAGACAGCATTCCTAAGATACAAAGGATCCAATTAACGTTATATCGGTAATAATATTCATTCAATAAATCTGTCCAAGCAACCCCATTATATATATCGATTAAGGTAGAATTATTACCATTATTGCCAACATAAAAATCAATTTTCTTACCCATTAAGTCTTTAGAAGCATTTTGGACATCATCTGGCTTTATGATCTCATTAATATCCATCAGCTTTACTTCTTTTTCTGTAAGCTTTGGTAATGTTCTTCGGTTCGCTTGTGTCAAATTCATCAGACCAATATCTTGATCTAGCTGACGCAAGTCATATACCGAAGAACCAACCATTTCATAAACCATATCTGAAGAATTATTACTTGCTTGTCCAAGCACTTCCCCACGTACGTCATCTGCCAAAAACTGATTCATCTGGTATAGAATCTCTGAACCACTGCTTACTATCAAAAGAGCAATCAGAAAATTCATGGCAAATTTTGGTTTTTTTTCATGCCAAAAAATTAAAATAAGCCCAAGTGCAATCAAAGATAAACAGATTAATGCAATAAAGACCGTATCAAACAGCTCGATATATTGTTCCATTTGTGGATTTTGTGTGAAATCCACAAAGAGAAATGCTTTATCAAATAGCTCCGCACACGCAGCACCAATCAAAGCCAATATACTAATTACAGCCCAACCTATCCACCGAATCGCACTAGAAAAAATTGTATTGCAACGAAAAATATCGTAATTTTCCAGTAATACTTGTTTAATCTGTTCCTCACTGGCAGCGAAAGACGTTTCCGTAAAAAAGAAAAAGCAAACGAGAAAAGATGCAATTGTTATCAATATGTATTTTTTCTTTTTTAAAAACTGTTTCATAAATTCTCCCTTCTCGCTAGTTGTTCGACATTCGTATTTTACTAATCAATTGGTTTTTTTCAGAATCTTTAAGATTACTTTTCTGTATGATATTGATCAACTGTACAACGGATGTATCCTCTGTCACACTCGCCATATCTTGAACTGAAAAGAATTTTCTTAAAATATTCAAAATCATATCTTTATCCTTTAAATCCCCAAGACGATCTACGGTTGGCTGCGTTCCCTTTTGCTTTTGTGCAATCCGATAAAAACTCTGATTCCAATCCCAGACTCTTTCTCTTAAATTAATAAAACTTCTGTCCTCTTGATTGATTTGATATAAATCAATTTGATCTGGGTTTGGGAAAGTATCTGTCAAATATTCATAACGGTACAGGAAACGTTTTCCCGATTCTTCAGAATTAAAAATCGGTGTGGGTCTGATTCTGTTATGATTTAAGTCCTGACGCTTCATTACTCGTTTAACTACGCATTCCCCTTCTTTTAGTTCCATAAGTTTATTCATATCTAGTAATGGTTTTTCCATGGTAGACTCCATAAAGTCTTTATTACTGGATAATTTATTTCCAGATCGTTGTACGTCAATGATGGTTTCATTTCCTAAATTCTTTGAGAAGTTTTCTGCCGTATTATCATCATTGGTTAAAATATAAATCTGATTACCACAGTTTCCTATGATCGTTTCTGCATCATCCCCATATAATTTGTTTAACTGTTTATAAGCTTGAATATAAAGGTCGTAAGAAATATTTCTTCCCAAACAAACTGTGATAATATTTTCCATTCCTTCAATCGCTGGTAAGTTACCAAACTCATCACATATGAATTTTACTTTGCGATCGCATTTACCACTCATATTTCTTGTTGCCTTTTTCTCTAATACAAAAGTTAATTGGCGAATAAATACAGATGCTAAAAAGTGTGTCGATTTGTCATAATCTGGGATTCCTAAAAATACAGCAATCGGCTTTTTACCAAAGCCAATATCTTCCAATCTCAAACTACTTTCAGCCGTCATTTTTGCCACATTTTCAAAAGTAAATACGGTCAATTTCACCAACATGGATGCAAAGATAGAACCTTTCGTTCGATCCCCTGCCACCTCAATTGCGGAATATTTTAATTTCACACGATCCAGCGGTGGTCTCTGTGAGAAATAACTATCCAAAGCAGAAATACTTGGATCATTTTCAGCTTTGATTCTCGCTAATTCCGTAAAGGTATTGATAATAGAATACATGGTAATTTTCTTTGCATTTTCATCTGTCAAGAAAAATTCCTGTTCTTCTGGAAGTCCTCGTAATTTGCTTTCCATGATAATATCTCTACTGTTTTGCTTTAATTGGTTCCACACTGTATGTTGCTCGAATTTCTCTTCCTCAGAAAGACCTTCGTAATATTCTCTTTTATTGACGTACTTTTTATATCGTTCGGAATTGATAATTTCATCCTCTTCTATACAATCTTGTACGTGTGCAAGTATCATAGCGGTAAGCAAGGAACTTGCTGTGTCTTGCCAAAAGGCATCCGTATTAGTTGGACTATTTGGATTAAAAATGGAAAAACTAAAGGATTGTGCTAAGAGTTCTGCTTCTGCATAGTTTTTCTTTAAATACTCTTCCTTTATCTGTTCTAATGGGTTAAATCCCATAGAATGTAAAGGATCATCCAAATTTAATAAATACACATCATACCCACGTTCTTCTAACGTCCTTTTAGAAGATTTATATAGTTCTAGTTTTGGGTCTGTAATGACCAAGCTTGTTTTTTCTTTTGCTCTGGAATAGACATCAATGGAAGGATAAACGAACATTTCACCTTTACCACTTCGTGTAATCCCTATAATTAAGTTGTTTGTTGCACTCTGATCAATATACAATTTATTACCTATTCTGGAAATAATGGTTCCACCAGCTCCATCAAACCCCCCTTTATTTCTTGTAGTTTCTCGATCGGGAATCTCTTTGTATTGTTGTTTGATTTCTTCATTTGTTGTCCAACGTGCTGTACCCTTTTGACCCACATTAAAAAAATCTTCTGCATGATATACTTTTGCTTTATAAACGATCATTCCGTCTACTACTAGGAGAGCTATAATTAATAAAAGGTAAAATCCAATGTGTAATCCTGGAAAAGTTTTAAAATGATTCCATTGAAAGAAAATATTGTTAATGCCAATATACCGAAAAGGCTTCTCTAAATCCTTTACCCAAGCTGGCACATTGAGTGCCAAGTTGAGTAAATACTGTGCAACTACTACGATTAAAATATCTGTGCCAACACAGCTTGCTATAATTCCTTTTTTACTGGAAAGCAATCTGTTCACTTTCATTACTTGTTCTACATTGAGTTCATCTTTTTTCTTCATGACAATTTCTTCAACAAGCAATAATATGCTTTCATTCGATTTTCAAATTCTTGTACCTGTTTTATCGTATTATTTTTCATATAAGTACTCACTTTCTTTTATCGTTCGTAGGAAATATCTTTGTTACATTCCCAATTTTTTTCATTTTTTTTAAGACTTTCTTGAATATAATCTCTTGATTGAAACATCAACTTTTCTGTGTCCATTTCTATAAGTTCCTCTTTTGTAAATTTTTGTGGATTTACTTCACTATCATCTAACACATATCCCAGAACCTTTTCTCCAATCATCATAGGATAATTCGTTCCTTCTCCTATCAACTCGTAATCTCGTCCAATCGCTTCAAAATTAATATAGTTGGATATGTTTTTCTCAATTTTGGGCAACAAGCCTTTTTGCTCCAAATCAGGAAGCAAATTCGTGGTAACTACAATTGCTTTTCCTAATTCATCAAAACTTTTAACCCCATCCACATATAAAACTTTATTCATTTGCAAAGCTGCATTTGTAATCTCTGTCAAATCTGTGCAAAAATCCTTTTCCCAATGTTCACACCAATTCTTCAATAAAATCCTTTGATCATTTGTTAATCGACAGGAAATCTCAGAAATCTTGTTCAGCAATGGAAGTTCATCATGCCTGGAAATTTCAAAATAAGGACACTCTCCATCTAGTAATACATATTCTGTTCCATCACTTTTTCCTGTGAGTTGTTCCAAGGTATCTTCTAATACCTCTTTGCTTACAGGCAAGTTCATTTTTATACGTTTGTTTTCATCTTGCATGGATGCAATCTCAACCACGAAATTATCATTGAGTATTTGATTCATACACTCCTTCTTTCTAGGTGGTCAAAATTGACCACCTACCTTTTTCCCTTTTTAAAATACAATTTTTCCTGCCAACCATTTCCCCATATAAACAGCACCGATAATTAAAATAACTCCGATAATAACCCAAGGAAGTGCCTTTTTTGCTTTCTGTCTACTTTCATCTGAAGGAATCGTAAACATGACTCCAATTATCAAAAAAGATACAACCGCTAAAACATAGGTATATGGCTGCACTGATGTACATAAGTTATAAACGTTATCCGCAAATCTATCCATTTAGTTTTCCTCACTCTTCTCTTCTTTTTTCTTTTTTCTAAGTATCATTAAAATTAAAACAATTAAACCGATCAGTACCAAAAGTCCAATTCCAGCAGCAATCACATACTGTACGAATGTATCCTCTTCATACATGGCACTAGCTTTTACTGTTACTTCCATTTCACCTTTTTCATCTGGTGCTTCATAAACAGCCTTATAAATAGTTTCCTTTGGAATTTCCATTGTTCCTCTATAATTTGCTCGATACATTGGAACTGGCTGTCTTACGGTTGCGGCTGCATCTCTGCAAAGCACACCGTTTGATGTATAAGGCTGTCCGTTCCACCAAAAGTTTGTAACAACACTTTCTTCACTTGCTCCCACATAAGCCAAAAGGGATGCTTCCTGACCTTTTAATGGCGGAACTTCATCATTGTGTGGCAATAACTGTCCGTTCCAAGAAAAATACGCTGAATCATAATCCGTAAAAGTAATGACCATAGTTTTATCAACGGTTGTTGTCCCAACATTTGTAACTTCTGTAAACTGACACTCAACTTCCTGTTCTTTTCCTGTTGCTTGATTCACTTCTTTTACTTTCTTTGTGGCTGGCACATCTTGAGCAGAAATTGCATGATCATAATCTTCATAGGCAGTCACTACCTGTTCGTCTATTCCATCTTTATTTCGCTCTTCTTTTTCAAAAGATTTCAGTGTATAGTTCATACCATTTTCTGTTATTGTTTTTTTAGGCTCTTCTTTCAGCTCTACTTTTTTCTCAATCTTATCTAGATATTTCGTTTCTACCACTTCATACTCAATATCCAATAATTTATATTTCTTTCCATCTTCTTTAATTGTTTCTTTGAACTTTTCTTCTGCCTTGCTTTTCGCTTCTTCTTCGCTGGATGCACGAACGGTAAGTTCTTTTGTGGTATCCGCTGCAAAAACTTGCAGCGGAACCATTGTCAATAAAAGAGAAAGAATTAAGGCGGTACAAATACCTCTGCGTTTATTCTTCATCTTTACCCTCTTTTCTTCGGTTGTTATAAATAACTACGCAACTCAAAGCTCCCATACTTAACAATGCAAGGATAAGCCAATACACCATGTTTGTAGTATCTCCTGTCTTAGCAGAAGTATTGCTTCCACCTCCACCATTGCCAGGAAGTTTTGGTGTTAATCCACCAACAGAATATTTATCTTTCATGACTACCTTCTGGATTTCCCCAGTTTCTTTCAGAGTAAATGTGATTTCCTCTGCAATAAGATAGCCTTTTGGTGCAAGTGTTTCTTTCAAGATATATTCGCCAGGCACTAATTTTTCAATGTAGTGTGGTTCTTTTCCAGAAGTCCACTTATCAATGACTTTTCCAGTTTCTTTCTCAATCAATTCCAGTTTTGCACCAGGCAGTTCTTTTCCTGTGGTTGCATCCTGTTTCGAGATTTCCAGTTTCGTAAAATCATTTTCCAAAATGATTTCCATTGTTCCCGTTGGATCTTTGCTTGTTTCGTATTCCACCAAACCATTTTCTCTTACAACAAAAGTATAGATTTTTTTGTCTAATACATAGCCTGGAAGTGTTTTTACTTCTTGAATCTGATAGGTTCCAGGAATGAGATATTTCAAGGTAATCTTTCCATCTTTATCTGTCACATATTCCTGTTTCATTGCCATGTTTCCATCCAATTGAGATTCCATAGCCTGATTCCAGATTTTATAAGTCACACCTTTCAATGGTTTCTTGGAACCTTTTTCTACTTTTTCAATAATTACTGTAGTTGGAACATTTGTCACTTCTACGGTTTCTGTCACAACTGGTGTATTCTGATCTTTGTATTTCAGCTCTACGTTATAAACCTTATCTCCTTTTATATACCCAGGAGCAGCCTTGGTTTCTATTACTTCATACTTGCCTAAGAACAATGGTTTGGATGTTGCAAATCCCTTGTCTGTAGTAAGCGTATCAACCACTTCACCTTTCTTCACTCTTGTTGTGCCGTCTGGTGTCACGATATCTTCTACTGCTTTTACTTCAAAGACTGCACCTGAGATTGGATCCTTGGTTTCCTTATCTGTTTTCTGAACGGTAATGGTTCCCATTGCCAACTCGTCAAACATTTCAACTTTTTGCACCTCACCAGTATTTTCTACTGTAAACTCAACATCCAATGTTAAGAGATATCCGTATGGTGCAACGATTTCTCTAAAGAGATAGGTTTTTCCAATCTCTAATCTTGTGATACGGTGTGGTTCTTTTGTGCCTGTCCACTCATCCACTACTTTACCGTCTGGATCTAAGACTTGATATTTCCCACCTTCGATTTCTTTTCCAGTAGTCAAATCGTGCTTGCTTAAATCTACTTTTGTAAAGTTATTGCCTAAAATAATTTCTGCTTTTTCTTCTCCATCAATGAATCCATCTTTATCAATGGTCAGTTCCATGATTTTATCATTTAAGACATATCCTGGAAGTGTTTTGATTTCCTGGATAAAGTAGGTTCCTGGATGCAATCGTTTTACGTTGATGATTCCCTTTTCATTTGTGGTAAATTCCTGATCAAAGACTGGTTGATTTCCCTGATCTGCCGTTGGTTTCTGCCAAATTCTAAAGGTCACACCTTCCATTGGCTCTTCGGTTTCATCATCTACTTTCAGAAGTTCAATTTCCGTTGGTTTGTTTTTGATTGCTACGGATTCTGTTACAATGGCAGTATTCTGGTCTTTGTATTTTAGTTCTACTTGGTAGGCTTTCTTGTTTAATACATAACCAGGAGCAGATTTAATTTCAACCACGTCATAGTTTCCTAAGAACAATGTCTTGGTAGTTGCAGTACCATTTACCGTTGTTAAGGTATCTACTACTTCTCCTTTTGTTACTCTTATAGTTCCATCTGGTGTGATAATGTCTTTTGCAGCTTTTACTTCAAAAACAGCACCTGAGATCGGATCTCCGTTTTCTTTGTCTGTTTTCTGAATGGTGATTTTACCCATTGCGTTTTCATCTGCGTATTTCACGATCAATGGATTGCCCCAGTTTGCTCCACTTGTGACTTTGAACTCCAATAACTGTCCTTTTAAGTACCCATGAGGGGCTTTCAGTTCTTCCAAATAGTAGGTTCCATATTTTAACTTATCAGGGAAGGTAAACTGTCCGTTCTCATCTGTTTTAAATGTGGTATGCTCTACTTTGTTTGGATAATGAGTAGTCATTTTAATCGGCTTCTTGTTTTCATCCAATAAACGGAACTCGGTGTTTGCTACTGGAATGACTTTTCCTGTGGAAGCATCCATCTTCACAACGGATACTGGACTTACAATGATTTTATCCTCTTTGTAAATGCCATTTAATGTGACACCTTCTTCTTTGATGGTCACTTTAAATGGCTCAATTGGTTTCAAGCCTTCTGGACATTTTGTTTCTGTTACAGTGTAAGTATCAAATAAGAGACCACCTCTTGGATTGTCTTTATCTACTGTAGTTGCAAATCCATTCTTGTCTGTGACAATCTTCTTGACTACTTTTCCTGTAGTATCGGATGTAAAGGTAAATTCCACACCTTCCAATCCTTGTAACGTATCATTTTCATTATCTTCATTTTCTTTCAGCTTAATGATTTCTACATTTCCACGAATGATTTCTTCTTTACTTGTTACCTTTTCTGTAAATACTCGGTCTGTGGTATTCTTTGGTGTTAAGGATACTTCATGGATTTCTGGATCTACCAAATACCCTTCACTTGGTGTTCTCTCAATAACATAGTAGGTATCTAATAAAAGTTCCGTACTCTTTGCAAATCCTTTTTCATCTGTAGTAAGAGTCTGTCTATAAGATTTCGAACCGACTCCATCTCCTGGCTGATAAGCGGATTTTAAGAAAATATCATAGACCGCTCTCTTTAAACTTGCATCCCCTTGTGGTTTCTCCGCATTTGTTTCCGAATCCAGCTTCTGTAATTCAATGATCCCTTTTTGTAACGTCTCAATACTGTTTACCGTTTCGTAAAAGATGCGATCGGTTGTATTTTTTGGTGATAACACAACTGTATGAATTTCCCCATCACGTAAAAAGTGATTTGGTGCTTTTGATTCTTTTACCGTATATGTTCCTAATGGAAGTTCCTTACTCTGAGCTTTTCCCTGTGCATTTGTCACCAAAGTATCTACTAAAGTACCCTCTGCATTTCGTACTTCATACTCTGCACCCTTTAAGGTCGCAATACCCAGATCTGGCTCATTGCTCTGTTTCTGTAACTGGATCACACCTTTTTGTACCGTTTCTGGGATGGTTGGCATATTATAAGTATTTACTTGTTCCGCAGATCCTGCTGGTGTAATCTGACGTACATAAACTTCTGGATTTAATAAATATCCTTTTGGTGCTTTGGTTTCTTGAATGGTAAGTGTTCCTAATGGTAATGTAGGCTCTCCCTTAGAAGTATAGAAAAAATCATCTCCTGAAACTTTTAATGTAGGCGATAATGCAGTTTTTCCCCTAGCATTTGTTTTCATTACCCATGTACGCACTGGGCTGAAACCAGCCAATGCTGGATCTGTTTTAGACTGAGTAGCATAATATTTAAATGTAAACTCTGCTCCCTCTAAGCTTGCAGAGCCTTGCGGCTTATCTGCATTGGTTTCTGCATCCACTTTTCCAAGTAGTAAAGCTACTGGGTCGGATTGCGGATAATCTTTTACTTCCTGCCTTGTTGTCTGACTGGAGTTAATAGTCACTGGATATTCCGTTGGATCTAACGCATATCCTTTTGGTGGTGTAATTTCTTTTAGGATATAGTTACCTTTTTTATATCCTTTAAAGATCCCCCATCCATTGCTGTCCGTTAATGTTCTTCCTACTTCTTTTCCATTCTGATACAAACCATACACCGCATTTGCTAACGAATAGTTATCATTTCCATTGGTAAACTCTGGCTTGGCAGATGATTTTGCGATCTCTAGGTTTCCTTTTGCTTCTTCAAATTGAACACGGACATTCATACCGACTCTTTGATATCCCGCTGGCAATCCATTGATGAAAGATTCCCCATCCCATGCTCCTGGCGGAGTTGCCGTTACAGACCAGGTAGCAACATTTCCTGACACAGAGGTACAAGTGGCTTCATAAGTACAAATAACCCAACTATATTCTCCTGGATTAGCAGCTCCATGATTCACGCACCATCCCGTTCCTGTCGCACCAGCAAGACCACCATCATGAATTTGTAATTCAAAATGTCCTGTACCTGTTCCTGGTGTTCCCCAAAAATGGACTGCACAGTTGGAACCAGATGTTTTCATTCCTACATACACATCTTCTAAAATTCGTTCATCAGAACTGGAAACGAACTGCGAATATGGAAGTGACACTTCTTGCACTGGAAATGTATCTGGATCCAAAGTTGCCCCAACATGCTTTTCCAAACAGTTTAGATCATCACATAGCAGTGACTTCTTTACTTTAATCCCCTTGCTATTCACCACATACTCTTCATCATCAGAAGATATGGTTTCTGGTTGTTCCACCTTTTCTTCTGGTAAATTTTCTGCCTGTGGCACATCTGTTTCTACAGGCTGATCTTCGCTTGCTTCTTCTACCACTTTTTCCTCTTTTGGAAATGATTCAAAAACAACTTTCAAAATACTATCTGTTTCTGGCATAGTAAAGGAATCCTTTACTTCACTTCCATTTAAAAGTGTTTGTTTCCATGTAAAGCCATCTGATGGCTGTGCCTGTGCAAGTACCCTTGTTTCAGATGGAACAGAATAGGTATTATCTCCTGTTTCCGTTACTCCATCCCCTGTACATTTCACCGTTCCCTCTCCCACGGTTTCTATGGTCAAGGTAGCCGTTGGTTTAACGGTTGGAACGGGCTCCGTGGAATCTCCAGCGGCAACAACAGGCAACGTGTTCGTCACCAAAAGAATCGCTGTCAATAAGATTGCCATGACTCGTTTTCTTAATCTCATAAAACTCAATCTCCTTTCGTTTTTCTTTTGTATCGATACTCGATACGGTAAATTTATGTACAAAAAAACTACCAATCTTTCGATTCGTAGCTCTTTGATACCGATATAGGATTGTTTTAATTCTATTTTGTAGCACCACAAGAACACTGATAATAAGAAATCACGTTTTCATTGTGTCCTACTTCTGGATGTTGAATAGTTTCTGTTTTAGTTCCTGTCTGCACTTGCACCCATTCAGAATGATACCCACCACAATCTCCATCTAAAATATGCTGAGTGGAAAAACCAGTAATATCTGCACCACATGTATTGCAAATGCTTCTTTCATCCATACCATAAACAGGTGTTTCTACTGTTTCTGTCCATGCTGGCTGATCTACTACCCATTTCTGTGTGTATACTGGCTGAAAATCATGTGTGTGTACTGGCTTTTGTGGTTCCACTGGTCTTTGCTGTGGAGCTGGGGCAGATGGCTGTGGAGTGGGAGCAACTGGTTTAGAAACTGATTCAGATGGCTGCTTTGATTCCGAAGTTTTATTCTCTGTTTTTTTAGCAGTCTCTTTTTCCTTAGATGCTTCCTCTTTTTTTACTTCCTCTGGTTTCTTTTCTTTTGTTTCTTCTGTCTTTTTGGTAGTCAGTTTTGACTCCTTTTCTTCATCCAGTTTTTTCTTTTTTGATTGTTCATCTTTTTTCTTGTCTTGTTTCTCTTGTTTTTCCTCTTTTTCTGCAACCTTTGGGGATGGCTCATTGTCTGTAGTTAAAGAATACACTCCAAACCCAATGGCAGTAAAGAGAAATAAAAAGGCAAGCAAAAGAAGTGCTGTTTTCTTTCTGTTCTGTTTGCACTTTTTCATGAATTGATTTAGTTTTTCTTTCATACCATATCCTCTCCTGTTCGTTCTATTTTTTATCATTATATCATATTTGTGCTTTGTAAAAAAAGATGTTCCAGGCAATTTGATTTACAGAACCGTACATGATCGAGTCGCAATGCTGCTATACGAATCATCTACTACAATGTTGATATCGCTGTTTCATTGTACCAGCGGAGCTTTTCGGTAAAAAAGAAAAATATTAACTTATCAAATATCAGAATTCATTGGTGGTCAAAATTGACCACTAAACAAGCGGTATGATGTTACACTCCAAAATCATGTCGTACTTCCGCATCGTAAAACTGTTTCCGTGTGACAGGGGCATTATAAAGAACCGTAATCATATACTGTCTAATGTTTTTCACTTTTGTACTTGTTTTTGACAGAGCATGGAACACATACTGTATATCTCCGTAGTTTAAGTTCAGTAACCTTTTCTTCACGACTTCGGATGGAACTTCATCTCCATTTATTTTCAAATAAGGTCTTGTGGTACAAACTGTTTCAAGAATCAACTCTACCTTTTCATCAATTTCAGCTTTGTTATATGCTTTGCACAAAACATCATACTCAATATTCTCTTTGATTAATTCTTCATAAGCTTTCCGCTGTTCTATCCTATCTATCACATTACTCTGATATGATGGATAGGAGTTATTATTCATTTCAGTATTATTAGGTTTAGTATAATTACAGTTCGATTTTCCGACTTCTTGAAGTTCGATTTCCGTACTTCTTGAAGTTCGATTTTCGAACTTCTTACAATTCGATTTTCCAACTTCTTGAAATTCGGATTCTGCACTTCCTATCATTCGATTTCCGTATTTCTTATCGTTTGACTTTCGTACTTCTTGGAGTTCGATTTTCGAACTTCTTACCGTTCGATTTCCGTACTTCTGAAAATCACTTGGCTGATTTAATTTCTGATCATAAGCGTTCTGTGTTTCCAGTGGTGCTGCATTTGGATAAGATTCCAAACAAAAATTTTTCACATAAATAATATTTGCCTTTCCATGCCCCAATCTTCTTTTTTCAATCAATCCATATTCCTCTAAAGCCTTCATTAAATTTACAGCCTTTTCTCTTCCACAACGCATCATTTTCATTACATCATCAATCGAAAAAAAGATGTATACTTTGTTTTCTTCATCCATCCATTTGTTTTGAATAGACAAAGACATACGATCTAACATCAAGCCATATAATACTTTTGCTTCACAAGCCATCTTCTCAAAATAACCATGTGTGAATAGAACTTTAGGGATACGATAGAAACTATGCATATCCCCTTCAAAACCTTTATAGTAATTAAATTTAATCTGTGTGTTTGTAGTCATAGTCTTGTACTCCATTTCTATTATTTTCTTATCGTAGCCAATTTATCTAGATCAGAATTAATATCCCCAACAACTCTGATAGCGGATTCTTCAAGGCTCCCTATCGGCATTACCGTAAGATCTTCATTTTCCAAATAAAATCCCCGGTTTGAAATGAACTCCCCATTTATATTTTCTGTTTCATATTCGCCAAAACGAACAAATAAATGTTCTCCATTCTTCTCGTTGATTAATTCATCATCTTCCCATATCATTCGCTTGTCCTTGTCCAAGATTTCCGCATATTGTTTAATACTCCCTCGTTGGATATCACTCCAACTTTCATTTACAATCATTCCATCTTCATACACAATTAGATAAACCCATTCTTGTAATATTGTGTTAAATCCCTTCAGACAAAACATTCCATCAACTCTTTCTAACACAAAGTCATTACCTGTTTTCTAATCAGATCAAAGTAACAATTTACAACCTTAGCATCAATTCCTGTAACATTAATCACAGTTTTCTTATCAACAGTTGGCTGCATTTTAATGCAAGTCTCAATTTGTTTTCTTTCTGCTTTTGTTACAGGAATTTCACATCTAGAATATCTGTATTTACGGTGTTGCAATTCATAGTAATTTGCTTGTGCCTTTTTTGCACTGTATTCACCCTGACACCTACGAAGTTCTCTCCAAACAGAAGCTGGGTCCTTATCTATAAATTCTGCAATTTCTGTAGTGTTATGAGTTTTGTACATTTTTTCAAGCAATTTTCTATCATCAACAGTAAATTGACGGTATCCTTTCTTACTAACATTTGCCATGAATATCTCTCCTTTCCCACAAAACCACTATTTTTCAAATATAAAAATGTAAAAAAAATAAGTGCTAAGAGAAATTTTTATTTCTCCTTGCACTTAATATTACAATTTATC